>Ga0272444_10005661_pt1 | contig 10773 bp, 4 predicted proteins | sample SSMForm13_FD_201033 | JGI IMG/M metagenome (GOLD analysis project Ga0272444, IMG submission 201033) | Marine sediment archaeal communities from Little Sippewissett salt marsh, Falmouth, MA, United States - SSM-Form-13 | ecosystem: Environmental > Aquatic > Marine > Wetlands > Sediment ...
GAATCAATGTGAACTTTGAGTTTTTCGAATAATGGTTCTATTCCCTTATCCGTAACTTGAATCAAATCTTCAAGATTGTATTCTTCTGAAACCTTACAGCTCTTAATGGTCGCTTGTAACTTGCCCTGGTAACTCGATACACTGCCACTCACTTCCAATACATCTCCAATATTCTCAGTTGTGATTTTGCACTGTGAAATCGAGTCACTCCAGACTTTCCCCGCAATGTCACCAGCTTTGTCTTGTAATACTAAGCGGTAATAGGTATTTCCATTTTTATCTTTATGTACTGCTAAATCTTGCAATGCGAAAGCCTCCTTTTCAAGAGACATCCCATCAGAAAGTTGGTTTGTAAAAAATTGTTTCATTGAATCACGACTTAAATATTCACAGCATCATGAATATATTAACAGAAAAGGGAAGGGAGGTTTAGGATTTTATGGATCAATTGATAGGTGCTGATCACTGGTGGCGCTTTCAAATAACCTAATGCTCCATACCGATTGCGGTACACCGCTATTACAGAATGTTCTCGTACTATATTCTGGACATTCATTTAATAGTTGAGCATTTTGATCATTTCTCTCGGCAATCCTCACATTACATGAAGAGTCCATCTGGATCTGAAATCCATCTATTCCCATCCTGTTGCAGAAAACTAGGACGTCCACTATTGGCTCGTCGCATTAACGAAAGTAAGTGATCAGCAAACGGCTGTAAGGGGTGTAGGGATTGTGGACGATAAGCACTTATAAACTTGCTCTTCAAATTCCACACCAGTTAATCTTGCTTGTCCTGCTAATTCTATCATGCCTTGTCAATTTCTATGTCAATAATTTTCAAGTGATTCGACAAATAACGATTTAAGGATTCAAATCCTCACTATATGGACCCAAATTCCCACTTTCATCTTCATATATCCTCACACCTTCCCCCGCCCTTGCATTAAAGTGGATTCTGCCTCCGACAGCTCTGTCATACGCCAGTACGGTATTACCTTGGAGATTCGTAAAGAAAACAGTATGTCCTTTCTTAGTAGGGTCGCTCTTTGGTTGAACAGAACCAGAGCTGCCAAAATCATAGACATCAACTTTCTGGGTAGTTGGTTCTCCTGTATCTAAATCGGGTCCTAATCTACCTTTGATTAAATAGTCACCACACCAAAATTCAGTCTTTCTGGCATTCTTATCACGTTTCTTCATATAAACTCATTGCTAATATTTCATTGATTCATATACCCCCCATTGTATTATGGTCGTCGTGCAAAAATGAAGATTTCTAAATTTCAATATAATAAGTGTCGCTAAAGGCTAATAGCCCTTAACAACTACTTTATTGTATCGTCTTTAGTGCTCTTTCTACAAACTCCTTTGTAACTACAAACTTCCCGTCTTCTTGAATAAGATCATTCCCATTGGTATTAATCTCTATATCTAATGCATTCAATACATCTTGAAGTGCCCGGTATCCTGCTCTTTCTGCATTGGCTGCTGCGTATGTAAGCACTGCGAGATCTGCCTCTTCTGTAAAACTAATTTCTGCATTATATCTACCTAATTTTTCAGCAAATTTGTTAATGGATTCAATAACTCTCCTTCTCTGTGCACGACTACTACCACTGTACCAGGCCGCAGTTTGCATTTTTGCTGTTACAGGTCTAAAATTAACAACTCCTGCAACTCTAGTTGCAATATCTAGTTCAAGTACTTCGTAGCACATAGCTCTAGTCATCGGCACGTAATATGCCGAGCCTTTTGCTCGAGTTCTGACTGGTTCGGTTATTCGCTGCGTCCGTTGTAGTTTTTCCTGAGCCCTACCTGTCCATGAGCCAACAATAAACTTAGGAGCATTTGTGACAAATAATCTGAGAACCGGGTCTGTTGGTAAATCGCCAATCTTTTCTTCCAAGGTGGTGCGCTGATCGTCAAGAGGCTCACGAAGATCTTTTTGCACTGCTTTTCCTCCTGTTTGAAAGCTCCCTTGTCCAGTTTCTTCTTCTATCAGTGAATTTGCCTCATCAAAAACAAAAGCAACTTTCCCTTTGCGAACTAATTCCGCCCCATACTCGTAGGTAAAGCCCATCCTTTTGAACCACTTCGCAAATTCTTTTACCATGGCTTTTTGCGCATGTACTCCGCCTGTATATGACCTTGGTCTAATTCCTGGCACAGACACTACAATTGTATATATTCCATAGTAATTTAATAACTCACACAGCGAAGATGTTTTTCCAGATCCTGGAGGTCCTCCGACAACATACACGTTTGGAAAGTTCTTTTGGCGTTCTCGCCCTTCGAGTTCCGGGAATTTTACAGTATCATCCACTCTTTCATTTATTGTCTGAGCTATTTTGGATAATTCATCCAGTACGTCTTCCTGACCTGCAAAAAATGGGAGCATTTCGGTAACAACCTCTTCCCTATTATATTCCTTGCGTCCGGGGATCTTGACTTCTTGATAACACATATCATAACCTGCTCTCTCAAGCCTTCGTTGTGCAGCAAAAAAATCTAATACTGAGCTGGCTTCAGCAACGGGAGGATCTAATTCTCTATAAAGCTTACCACTACCTGGCTGATGTTGTTGTGTTAAAACAATTTGCATTGCTTCAAGTATCTTGTCTTCTGGGACACCGCTAAAGCTTCCAAGCATGTGTTCTGTAAATCCAGGTGCAACAAGTGCCCAATACGGGTAATCATGCGACTTATCGTACATCCCTTTTGTTTTGGCATGCATTCTTTTTGCAACTGCACTCACAAGAAATCTAAATGGAATCCCTTTGTGATGAGTAGAATAGTGGGCAAAGACTTCAGAACTAGCCGCTTCATTTTCAAGAAGAGGGCAGCCAACCATTTCACATAACTGCCCGTATACAGAAGCAATACGATTATCCGGTATAACGACAATATTACCTCTGGTTAACTCGACGGCATCACAATCCATCTGTAGGAGCTCTAGTGCATGCAGCAGCGTTTCCCTCGGAGGCTCATCTTCTAATAGAGGTGCTCTAAAAGTTATTTCTTCAGTATCGCCCACGGCATTTTTCCTAACTGTATGTCTATCAACTGATGCTGGATGCATAAGCTCACCTAATTCTTGTAGTGCCTCTTTTGCCTCCTCAGAACCTGCTCGTTCTGGATTAAATTGCAAAGTCATTCCATTGGTACAGTTTTTGATATCTGCAAGCAAATGTTCAAGCTGGGAAATAACGATTTTTAAATTATTAGGCACTTCCTTTCTCGCACCAATCAATACTTCCATCCAATCGTTGGCCTTCTGTAGCTCCGATTTAATATAAAGAGAAAGACGACCTGGGTCAGCATCCTTGCTATGACTTAATTCCTCAAATAGAGGGCTTAGATCGCTCAATGCTGGTAAGATGAAATTATGTATAGCATGCTTATTAACAAAAGCTTCTCTAAGGTCCATTTCTTGCGGCAAACTTCTGCTAACCTTATTAATAACCTCTTTGGCAACTAGACCGCTATATAAATATGCTCCAATTCCAAGCGATTGGTAATATAAGCTAACAGCCTCAGCCACCGTTTCTGGAGTTTTGGGATATGTCATTTCCAAGAATGGATGAACCACATCTACAACAAATCTCTGATCTGACAATACTTCAGAAAGAGATTGTGCACCTTTTGTTCGGATTATGTGACCAATTACGGGATACTCAATAAATCCATCAGTAAACAGGTCGGCTATTCTTTTAGGATTTTTTGATTCAATTGCCTTTCTTCTGTGTTGATAAATTCTCATTGCTCGATCAGCATTTGGATCCGTATCCGAATCCAGAGCTTCGTCATTTAGGAATAGCGAGTTCAATAATGGATGTGCAACACCCATTACAAAATGATCGTCTTCTAGAGCATCTTCAAGTTCTTTTGATTCATCTAATTGACCCCTCAAGATTTCGATAACCTCTGGCGGCATCAAATTCTGTGTAATCAGACCGGCGACTTTCTCCCCAGATGTAAATGAAGCTCTAACAAGCGGGCTTAGTGCTTCGGGATATGCTCTAATCAAAGTCGGATATGCAACACTTATTAAGAAATTCTCATCTTCCAATGCATCGTCAAAGGTCATAGAACATCGTTCAGCTTCTCCTTCTATATCCTCAATTATTCTCTTGTCTACAAGTCCGCTTCTTATTAATAAACTTATCGCAACGGGTCTTCTATCCTCAAGTTTCCGACACACCGTTGCGTTAATAATTGCCCCCCTATTGGGAGTTTCTGTGGCATCTGAAACTTCCGGTGTCGATGGCACTTTGTCATATATGATATCAGCAACTTTTGCAATCTGCTTTGCAATTCTCGTACGCTTTTCTTCTGATGGATTTGATTTCCCTGTCGAAAGTGCAATTGCTCTAGCGCATATGTTTTCAATTACCTCTTGTGCTTGAACATCCAATTCCATTGGCAAGGGGAAACCCAATTGATCAGCTCTCTGTGATCTTTGTTGGTCTACTTCATCACAAAAAGCCGATAAAGCCATGGGATAAACTAGCATGCCAACTTCCTTCTGAATTCTCTCATCTTCTACACACTCTTCTGGAGTGATTGGAGAGAGATCAGAAGGAAGAGTACTAGATACAAATTGACGTAATTGTGGTCCGAATTGTTGGTGAGGCTTTATCACTTCAATAACAGTCCCTCTTCGACTTGTCACTTCGGCTTGCAGAGCGAGCACTTCTTTCGACTCAGGCTCTACTGTTCCCTCTGTTGTAGGAATGTTTTTTTCCCCCGGGGCAGGCTCCGCATTAACAAATAGCCCTTTCTGAGGTCGGCAAGATGGCTGTCCGACAGTGGTGGACCTGGCCATCTCAAACATGGTGGCTAGGTAACCATCTGCTTGCGGACTTGTCGCTGGATCTTCTGTATGTTGTTCTTGCACAGTATCTGAATCTTTTGGTAACATTTTATATTTATGTGTCAGCCAGTACGACTCCCTTTTTTATTAGAGCAAGTCGTAAATCTCGCAGTACCCCTGGTTGCATTTGCACAGCTCCTGGGGGGAATAGACTTCTTAACTCATCCAAGACAGTTTTCCCCTTAACTGATAAATCGCTTTCAAAAATATCCATTCTTGGTGCATTTGGAAGTTTCTTTGGGTTCCTCACGCCGTATATGAAGTCTTTCTTCGTTTCGCCTTCTGGAACTACATCAGTAATTGATGGAAGCCCCACATTTGTCAACAATATTGCTAAAAATTGAACATACGCTAATGCTGTTTCTGATAATGCAGTCGAGAAGTTTAATTGCGACTGTAAGGTTTCTCCAAGCTTGCCTAATCTCTCTCTAATTGAGCCTGATTGTCTCAATTCTTTAGAGGTAGCATCAGTTGCTTCAGCCAGGTATTCTGCATCCCTTCTGAGACGACCTAAGTCTTCTGACTGGACTTCGGTAGAGTGATCCCTCACTAATTGATTTGCTAAAAGATGTTTAAGTGGACCGACCAATGCAAAGGCGGCATCTGTAGCATAAAGTGGAGGATCCGGATCAATTGGCAATCCAAGCTCTTCAATTTGCTCATTATATCTTGGACCGCTATATGTCAAGGCATCTAGGGTTGTTGTGCTTTGCAAGCTTATATCACCAGAACCAGTTAATGGGATTACAAACTGATCTTTCCCAAAGTATGGAGTCTTTGGTAGGCTTGTTACCAGTTTTGAAACTCTGGTAAGCATATCCGTTAATTGTTTACCTTCATATTCCGTTTCTGCAGAGTTAATAATACCTTCTTCAATCTGGTTCATTACTGTCTTAATAGCCCTTCCAATTTCCCAAGTTACTCTTTTCCCTGCTTCCGTCATAACCCCACTCCTGGTTACTTTTTCTAAAGCCGTAGTATAAATATCTAGAACCTCTGGTTCGAGCGCCAATGGGTTCTTTCTTTCCTCCTTAACGTCAGCTACAGTATTAGTAACCTGGGAAATTAGTAAATGAATTAACGAATCCGGTAAATCCTCGATAAGTGCAGCTGTTAACGATGCCCCATATTCCCCCACGGCATTTTTAAATTCATCAGGATTTCTAAGATTTCTAACCTGAGTCGTTAATAGTAAATTGACAAGTTTCGCATGAGAAATAATCAGAGGATCTATCACATCATCTCCCTTTGTCATTTGAAGAAATTGAGCAAGCCCCTCTACCTCAAATGTTGTGCGAATCACTTGTTCATTGGGAGGTGCGCTCAGAATTTGGGCGGCCCGTGGTCTTAATAAACTAGTTTCATACTTTTCGACAACAGAAGCACCGTCGCTCGCTTTGCCTCTCATTAATAACACGGGAAGTAATTTCCTCGCACTAGGAGCTGTAGTTGCCTTTGGTAGTAAGGATGTCCCTTGTAATACCGCAGGGACCAATAAATCTGCCAGTTCCGTATTTCTTGAACGTGGTTCAGTAGGGAATTCCAAGTCAAGGCATGAATTCAAAACTTCGATTGACTTAGGAGTTCTCTCCATAAGTCTGGATAATACCCTACTGTTTTCTCCTTGAATGCCATACTTGCCTATAGTCGCCAAGACTTCCGCCGCTCCGGGCGTACTTACTAACTGTACTAACAAAGTCTGTGATTTCGGTGGCATCGCTTTACTCACCTTTACGTGATACAAACTTTCATCTTCGCCAGAAAGTTCCCCATCAGTACCAGGAGTAGCAGCGTCAGTCAAACCATCTATTAGAGTGTCTCCAATCTTTCCGGTTTGAACTCGTGTTAGGAGAGTTCTTAGCATAGTTCTGGCTACACGCGCCTCAGTATCACTTCCTCCGGCAAGACGCATTAGCCGCTCTATTTTCCCCTCGCTAGAAAGTTCTGCCCCGGTTTCTGGATCTTTTAGTTCTAAAAGATACTGCGTAAATGTTTGCATGCTGCTTTCTGTACGTCCATGACGCCTTAATCTACACCTAAGAGCCCTTGCTGCTGCCAGACCTCCAAATTTTGCGGCAACATCACTTCCATCCCATGAATTATCAAATTCCTTTTTGTATGTGTCTAGGACTTTCCGTCGGTTATCTTCTTCACCAGGGGTTTCATTAACTCTTTCGCCGCATAGATAGGTTAATACATCATCCATAGAAATAGTCTCCAGTACAATTGGATCTTCCCTTTCGCCAATCTGCCTTTGAAATTCAATCAACCGGTCAAGTAATTTGCGACGGTGAGCAGTCTGAAATTTATCTAATCTATGACCAATGAGCGCTTCTACATCTGACATTTGAATAATAGATGCGCTACCCTCACCATGTCTTGTAGCTGCTCCTAATTCTGGATCAGCCTGAAGAGCAGGCCAGAATCTATTCAAATAATCTGATTCCTGAAGCCTGTTATAAGTTTGAATCAAGGGGTCACTTGCAGCACTTACAATGCAAGCTTGCGCATAAGCAAGATCAGGGTCAATTCCCTCTTTGTCTAGTTTTTTTCTCAAACTAGAATCTGTTACCAACGTTGGCGCATCTATAAGAGCCGTCTTTATTTGATTAGTGAGTTGTTCCTGTAACTCCATTCCTAGATCACCTTCTGTGACAAGGTCAACGCTTTGTTCAACACTCAGCGGGTAGTTCTTTAAAACTGCCTGACGAACAGTTCCACTAAGTTGAATATGCTTTGAAGTTACACGTTGGGTTATTCCAGACGAACCAGCACTGCCTAATACTTGATCTAATATTTTAACTAGCTCTTCTGCGAGGGCAGATTGAGCTTCTCTCATAGAATCTTCTGCCGCCAATCCAACGCCCAACTGAGTGCCTTCTTTTGTTCCAAATCCTCCGGTTTCCGCTTTTTTTAAAACTTTTTTTGCAGGAATATCCTCTAATACTTGTAATGCCGCTGCCGCATCATTTAGGAAATCGGCTTGTGCAGTTTTACCATCCGCTACTTTCACAGGTTTTGGTCGGCGCTTAATTATAGGTCCTTCATACTCTGCTACGATATTTTTTAGATGTTCAGTAGCGACGCCTAAACCTACTCTTTGGCGGTTTATAATGCGTTCCCCCGCCTTAATTTTCTCCTCAGTGGTGCGCTCTTTTTTTAACTCAGCTTTTCTTCTATTGCGAGTTCTTTCTTTTGCTTTTACATCCGGATCAGTTTTGTGAATGAGTGCTGCTGCTGCTCTAGTAACAACAACTGCAGCAGCTTTTGGTACTATAGTTACTGCATTAGTGAGAAATGCTCCCTCACCTCTTGCCAAGTTGAGCTTCAACCCCTGAACCTCCCCCCTCCAATCTGAGGGGACAGCTACATGAAGGACCTCTTTCGCAGTATATGGTTTCGGCACGCTTAATATAATTGGTCTCCCATCTCGATCGAAAAGATCATCATGTTGTGTCGGCTCAGGTTGTGTAGGAATTGGTTGTTGTGGCGAAGCTCCTGCGTTTTGATCTTGACGAGGTTGTGGTTCGCTACTAGCCCATGGATTTCCCGATGACTTTCTTGCAGGAGAATTGTGAGGATCATTTTTCGAAGCGGGTAGATCAAGAGCTTTACGTAATGTATCCATCGCTTGGGCGAGATCATCAGGACCTTGTACTGCTTCAGGAGCCATATTTTTCTATGCTTATGTATTGAGTTTTTTTATAACTGATGTCTTGAAAGCTACATCAGTCATATGTATTGAGTGGAAATATACCTGAAAAGTTACCTGGTTGTCAAGCATTCCACATCATTTTGGGGCATTAGGAAATTATCATAAGACTCGAATTTTCAGCAAATTGAGTCTATAACAATTATACTACTAAACTGATATAATAAACAATTATGTTTAGTCTAAAAAAGACCTACAATCCAACAGGCGATCAGCCACAAGCTATAGACAGGCTGGTGGCGGGAATAAATGCTAATCTTGAGCATCAGGTTTTGCTTGGAGTTACTGGATCAGGAAAGACATTCACGGTAGCAAATGTCATTCAGGAAATTCAAAGACCAACTTTGGTTCTTGCACATAATAAGACACTTGCCGCACAGTTATTTTCAGAGTACCAGGAATTTTTCCCTGACAATGCCGTTAAGTATTTTGTTTCATATTACGATTATTACCAACCGGAAGCATATATTCCCCAACGAGATTTATATATTGAAAAGGAAGTTCAAATTAACGAGGAAATTGAAAAATATCGAAATGCAGCTACACAAGCATTGTTATCGAGAAAAGACGTGATTATAATTGCGTCGGTATCTTGTATCTATGGACTTGGTAACCCAGATGATTATTTATCACTTTCCAGAACTCTCAGGGTAGGGGATCACTATTTTAGAAGTAAATTGTTGCGACACTTGCTGGATTTGCAATATCAACGGAATGATACGGATTTCCATCGTGGCATATTCCGCGTCAAAGGTGATGTTCTTGATGTTTTTCTCTCCTATGAGGACCACGCTCTACGGGTTGAATACTTCGGAGATGAAATAGAAAATTTATCAATTATTCACCCATTAACCGGTGAGGTACTTGAAACACCAAAAGAGTTTGTGATTTTCCCCGCAAAACATTACGTAACTCCATTTGAAAAATTGAAATCTGCCCTAGGTGATATAGAAGAGGAGTTGAAAGTTAGATATGATGAATTGCAAAAGAAAGGGAAAATAGTAGAGGCACAGCGACTAAAACAAAGAGTAAATTTCGATATTGAAATGCTTCGTGAAGTTGGTTACTGCAGCGGAATTGAAAATTATTCTCGCTTTATCGAAAATAGGCCTCCTGGTTCACCACCGTCAACACTTATCGACTATTTCCCAGACGATTATCTGCTTGTTGTGGATGAATCTCATATGACGATACCACAGGTTCGCGGTATGTATTATGGTGATCTTGCTAGAAAGACAAATTTGGTAGAACATGGATTTAGGCTACCATCTGCACTTGATAACAGACCCTTAAAATTTGAGGAGTTCGAGGCTCGACTTAATCAAACAATTTATACAACAGCAACCCCAAGCGAATGGGAGTTAACGAAATCACTGCGGTCTGCAAAATCTCATGAGTTCACAAAACACCACGGTGTTGTAGAACAAGTGATTCGCCCAACTGGACTTCTTGATCCTGTAGTTGATGTTCGACCAACACAATATCAAATTGATGATCTAGTCAAGGAAATTCAAGAGACGGTGGGGAAAGGACACCGAATTATTGCGACAACACTTACAAAAAGAATGTCCGAAGAGCTGACCGAGTATTTGAAAGAACTAGACATAAAAGTTCAATATTTGCATTCTGAAGTCGAGACAATCGAGCGAGTGGAAATTTTAAGAGATTTGCGACTGGGGAAGTACGACGTTCTTGTTGGCGTAAATCTGCTTCGCGAAGGAATCGATTTGCCAGAAGTTTCATTAGTTGCAATTTTGGACGCCGACAAAGAGGGTTTCTTGAGATCGTATTCTGCGCTGGTTCAGATAATGGGAAGGGCGGCAAGACATGAAGAAGGTCGTGTAATTATGTACGCAGACCGAGAAACAGACAGTATGAAAAAAGCGATTGGCGAAACGCAACGACGACGCAAAGTTCAAGAAGCTTACAACAAAAAACATGGGATAACCCCTAAAACAATTGAGAAGGAAATTCGAAATCAATTGCTAAGAACCGAACCGCGCGATAAGGAAATATTAGAACTTGATGTAAGAAAGATACCAAAAGATGAACTCACAAATATGATTGAAGATCTAGAGAATAAGATGGATTTAGCTTCCCGCGAGTTGAGGTTTGAGGATGCCGCTGAATTGAGGGACAAGATTGAAGAGTTAACCAGAGAGATTCAATAACCGTATACATTATAT
>Ga0272444_10005663_pt1 | contig 10772 bp, 5 predicted proteins | sample SSMForm13_FD_201033 | JGI IMG/M metagenome (GOLD analysis project Ga0272444, IMG submission 201033) | Marine sediment archaeal communities from Little Sippewissett salt marsh, Falmouth, MA, United States - SSM-Form-13 | ecosystem: Environmental > Aquatic > Marine > Wetlands > Sediment ...
ATGTGGCTCTTGAACGAATCAGGCTTGTCGTCCATGCGATCCTTGCACGGCCACCAGGTCCTGGCAAAATAAGGCTCTGACAGGGAACTGATCGACCTGTCCGACCCGTGCCAGCCGAATTCAAAGGCCTGCAGACCGCTCTCGATCGGATGCCCCTGGTAATAGAAGTCGAACGTGAAGGGATCGCCGTTATTCAGCGTCGTCCCCAGCGTAATCGTAACCACGTTGCCGATTCGGAAGTAGCTCAGGGCGCCGGAACCGGCTATGACAGAGTCAATTGTCATGTTGGAGTAAAAATCGACCTCGATTTCCGTCAGACCGTCCACGGTCGACTCGAAGTAGAACTGCACCCGGCCGGTGAGCCACTCGGTAGTATCGTTGACCTTGATCGAAACGTCGTACATGGTGACGTCGTACTCGGTCTGGTCGGCCGCCTCGTCCCGGGCGGTTCCAATCAGCGTCCGGGCTCGCTCCAGACCGAGCGCCTTCTGCTGACCCATGTACTGGTGCATCTCCGACGGAGTCATGCTTTCCGGATCAGGGACAGATAGCAGTTGACTGTCCGAATCGCCGACCGCGGCAGCGGCAAGTAGGATAAGATAAGTGAGGATTGTCGCGATAAGACCGGCAAACTTGAACAAAACTAACCTCCGCTATTTTTGATTGAGAAGCAGCAATTTTGGGACCGGGTTGAATTCCATAGCGACCGGACCCGAGGTGTAATTCGACTAGACTGATAAGACTGCGTCCGCCATAAAGATAACGCATCCTGCCGGGGTGTCAAGGCAATCGTGGGCGCAAAAAAGAGCGCCGGGGCGCGAAGCCGACGGCGCTCTTGCAGATTTTCGATGAAAACCGTTACATACTATGGGTTTGTACAGAGCGGCGCCAGGCTGATAAAGAGATGGTCTATCAGGAACTGCACGTCGGAGATGTCAATTGAACCGTCGCAGTTGGTGTCTCCAACCACCCAGGTTGGCACCGGCCCCTGCATATCCAGGAACAGGAAGCCTATCAGGCGCTGGAGGTCCTCAATGTCAATCGAACCGTCCCAGTTGACATCACCCACTAGGCTCCAGATCTGAAGCCGCATGGTTACCGTCTGCGGGCTGTTAGTGGCGTCGGCCGCCAGCACCTGCATGGTTTCATTGTACTCCCCACGGGTATAGCCCGAGGGATTGACAACCACCTTGGTCAGTCCCGGAACCTGTCCGGAATTTGCCTGAGGCGAGGCCCAGGAGATCAATTCCTGAATCTGCCACGGCATGCAGCCGCCGTATTCGTTATATATCCCGGGACCATCGACTATCACCGGCCCCGATCCCTCCCGCAGGGTCACCACTATCTCCGGTCTTACCAGATGAATCTCAGGATCGTTAGTGGGCTCCAGATGATTGTACTCGACTATTATTTCCTGCGGGGAGTTGAGGGCCCAGTTGGAGACTACTCTGATCGTATCGTAGTAGACACCTGTGGGAAGTGCCACCTGCAACGCCCTGATGACGACATCGTTGGTGGCCGGACCCAGATAATCAAGTTCGGCCGCAAAGAACGGGGAGGAATAGTCGAGTTCCAGAGCCACGGGATTATCGCCGCCGATGTTGGTTACGGTGACCCTGCTCGTGGGAAGGCTGTTGCCGTATCCCTGATGGCACGGGAAGACGTCGAACGTCACGCTGTCATCGGACAGCTCCAGGACGGCCGGCTGGTCGACCAGTTTCAGGCGGAAATGAACCAGGTAAGGAGAATTGATGGCATCGTTGGAGAATATCTGGGCGACAAAAGTGGTCTCACCGCTGGGCGGCAAAGTCTCCTCCAGCAGCCCCATTGAGAACTGCACCGAGTCCGGGGCGGTCGAGGAATCCGGCGTGACGCTTTTGACTATCGGTGTATTCTCCACCACCCAGAAGTCCATGGAGCCTTCACCGCTATTACGAACCTCGAACGAGCGGAAGAAGATCGGCAGTTCGCTGGCCGCCACCGGCCAGTAAATGATCGAATCGACGTCGATCATGGGCAGGTCTGTGCCCACCAGCAGACTTACCGGTATACGCACCGGGCTGTTGGAAGCGCCGGTACCGTAGACGTAGATGGTATCGAAGTAATCCCCGAACATCAGGCCGGTTATATCTACGGTCAGGGTGACATCATCGGTCTCAAACCCTGAGGTCGGAGCCAGGCTGAGCCAGCTCTCGCTGTTGGAGACGGTCCAGTCGAGTGTCTGCCCGCCGGTGTTGGAAATCGTCAGCGTCTGCGAGGCCGGATTGGCGCCCCCTTCCTGGGCCACGAAATAAAAGGCGTTGGCACTCACCCCGATCACGGGCGGCGGCGGCGTAACCTCCAGCTCGACAAAAACGTACTGGGGCGAATTCGAGGCCCCGGCCGACTGGACCCTGATCGAATCGAAATAAACACCTTCGGTCAGTCCGACAATTGTGACGTTGACCGTGATAGTTGCCGGGGTCGTCCCCGAGGCGGGCGCCGGCGCCAGCCAGCCGGCCGTTTCAATCAGACTAAACGTAAGCGGGTCAAAATCCGAGTCGATGTCGAAATTCTGGGAGGCCGGATCCGCGGCTCCTTCAACCGCGCTGAAACGCAAAGTGTCGGCCGGCACCACGAGATTTGAAGGTGCGGTAAAGGAGGTATCGCGAAGGACCTGTTTGCCGGCCCAGTAAGGTACAAACGGGGTGTTGGTCAGGTCGTTGAACTTCAGGTAAGTTCCGCTGCTAAAGACCGTCGTATCGATCACAATAGAATCGTTGACTGTCCAGCCACTGACCGTGAAATAATATGAGGCTACCAGTTTGCGGCTTGCCCCCAAAGGCAAACCCGGTCCAAGGATGCGAGCGGCGCCGAACTGGAACTGCTGGTAAATGTTGGTGCTGTCAAGGATGTTATTGCGATAAGTGTAAGTAAAGAAGTCCCAGGAATCATCAGCCAGGGTCGAAACCACGGCGGAATCCATCTGCAAATTGGAGTTGACCCAGTCGAACCCCATGGATGCGGCTCCCAGACCCTGAACATCATTCCAGAAATACAGATCCATCTGCAGCTTGTCCTCACCGGTCGCAACATCCGGGAAGACCGGGAATTCGACCACCACCGTGTCCATCTCTCCCTGATCGTTCGGGTCCTGCTGGGCAGATAACGAACCCGCGCTCAGCAGCAACAGACAGATCACCAGTGCCAACATCGTCCTATGCATCGTATGCCTCCCTGCGACAAGATTTGGAGTTGCCGAGACCTAAACATGACGCCCCGTGATTCCTTCCGACGTTCGCCCCCTCGCACCCGGGAAAGGGTATGACGGCACGCACGAAATGGATAGAGGCGATTGGAATTGTCGTTCTCATTAGTAAAGGCTGTCGGGTACCTGGTACAGTAAAAAGAGCCGGGCGGACATAAAACCCCACGAGTCCGCCTACCTGTTACTTCTTGAATATAGACGGTGCTCTCCACCTGTGTCAAGGTATAATTGCGGGAGAATTGGTCTTTGAGGACTGCACCGCACCACTTTAACGGCCAGTTAACGTTAAGCGGCGCGGCGGCGGTACCTATTCACGGGATTTGGACTTGCCGGCTTTTTTCCGGGGCCGGGCAGCCGTCGGCTTCTTCTTCCGTACTTTTTCGATTTCCTCGGCGAAAACTTTCTCAAGGGTGTAAGACGACGGCTTGAAGTCAAGCAGACAGAGTTCGAACAGATCATCCACACGCTCGATAAAGTGGAACTTCGTCTTGCGGATGATCTCTTTGGGCAGGTCGTTAAGGTCCTTGTGATTCTCGCGCGGCAGACAGACGTTGTAAATCCCCGTCCGATAGGCGGCGGATATCTTCTCTTTGACGCCGCCCACCGCCAGGACACGGCCCCGCAGGGTGACTTCTCCGGTCATGGCTATGTCGTTCCGGATCGGCCGTTCGGACATAACCGAAGCGATCACAAGGCAGACAGTGATGCCGGCCGAGGGACCGTCCTTGGGTATGGCGCCCGAAGGAAAGTGAATGTGAATGTCAAAATCGTTAAAATCGTTGAAGTCGATCCCGAGAATATCGGCTTTTGAGCGCACATAGGAGTGGGCCGCCTGAATCGACTCACGCATGACTTCACCGAGCGAGCCGGTGGTGATGATCTGCCCCTCCCCCTTCATCCTGATGCCCTCGATGAACATCAGTTCACCCCCGGCACCGGTCCAGGCCAACCCGGCGGCAATGCCTATCTCCGGAACAGTCTCAGCCTTCTCCGGAATGAATACGGGCGTGCCCAGGTAGGTCTCCAGGTTCTTCTCGCTGATCGTCCAGCTTCGTTTTTTCTTCTCGGCTTTGGCCAGGGCGATCTTCCGGCAAATGCGTTCGATCTGCTGCGAGAAACCGAGCAGGCCGGCCTCCTGGGTGTACCCGCTGATAATCATGGCCAGGGTCTTGTCGTTCATGCGGACCTCGGACTTGAGCAGGCCGTGTTTCATGAGCAGGTTGGGTATTATGTAACGATTGGCAATGGCGATCTTTTCGCGTTCGATATAACCGGGGAGATCAATTATCTCGAGCCTCGGGACAAACTGCTCCGGGATCTCCTCGTAAGATCGCACCGAGCAGACAAAAAACACCTTGCTGAGGTCGAACGGCACCCCGATGTACTGGTCGAGGAAACGGTCGTTGTAGCGGGAGTCGATGACTTCCAGCAGCGCCATGTTGACCGAGGAGTCGTTTTCAACGTTGAAATAGTCTATATCCTCAAGAAGAATCAGCGGGTCGCAACTGCCGGCGTCCCGAAGGGTGCGGATGATCTTGCCGGGCTGGGCGCCAAGATAGGTGCGCGGGCTGCCCTTGACATCAGCCACGTCGGTAATCCCCCCGACCGAGATACGGATCAGTTCCTTCCCGGTGGCCCGGGCAATCGCCTTGGCCAGCGAAGCTTTGCCGGTCCCCGGCACACCTACCAGGCAGAGCGTGGGGGCCTGGTCGGCGCCGCCGAGAAGTTTCCGCACGGAGAGGCGCTGAAGGATCTGTTCCTTCAGTTTGGCCGGACCGTAGTAGTCCGTGTTGAGGATCTTCTCCGCCTCGGCGATCGTGTAATCCTCGGGCGTGGTTTTGCCCCATGGAAGATTCAGCAGCCAGTTCAGGTAGCCTTTGGTGGCGCCGTATTCGGCCGAAGCCGGCGACAATTGGGCCAGGCGGTCGATCTCGAGCCGGGCTCTCGCGGCGACCTCGTGCGGGAGATTGGGTGAATTCTTTATCTGGTTCTTCCAGCGAGCGGCTTCCTTTTCCTCGCTGAAATCCTCGCCCAGCTGCTTGCGGATTTCATGCAGCTGCTGCCGCAGGAAATATCGGTGCTGCTCTTCGGCGATCCGGTCCTTGACCTTCTCGTGTATGGATACGGCAGTAGCTGCCCGGCTGAGTTCGGTGTTCAGATGGGCCAGCAGGCGGTTGAAGCGTTCTTCCAGCGAAATCGCCTCCAGCAATTCCTGCTTGGCAGCCAGTGGGAAACGGAATGAAGCCGCCACCTGGTCGGCCAGACAGGAAGGATCATCGACATTCATCTTCAACACGTTGAGCGTTTCCGGTGAATAGACCGGATCAAGATTGGTGATCTCGCCCACGATTGAAACCACCTGGTTAACCTTCTGCTCGATGCTCCTGGCCGAAAAACGCAGTTTATCTATGGCGTTGGCGGTGGCGGTTGGATAAGGTTCCGAGCCGACGAGCTTGCCCAGGGCGGCCCGCTCGTGACCTTCGAGCGTGACAACCTGGGAGCCGCCTATCCCCTCGCGCATGCTCTGCACGGTGGCAAACACGCCTACCTGGTGCACCGGGGGATCGTCGGCAGAATTCTCCGCACCCGGCTGGGAGTAAGCTGCCACGAGACGGGTTTTCTCATTATAGCAGTGGCTCAACAGGGCCAGGTTTTCGGGGCGGCCGACCTGGATCGTGATCGTCGTACCGGGAAACAATATCCCGGTCATAAGGGGCAATAAAGGGTAGGCGATCTCGCGGTCGGTGGCTATCAGGGGCAGGCGGGTCTTGCTCTTTATAATCATATTCTCTCTCGGTGTCCCTGTTAAATATCGGACAGGAACGATTTCTTTCAAGAGCAAGTAGGGCAGAATCTGTAAGAGAGTCAATCTATTACTTTCCACCCGCTTACCGCCCGGCCGCCGAGACCCGAATCAATTGACCGCCCCGGTCTCCCCCTGCCCCTCGAAAATACTCCGGAGCTCATAATCCGGATGATCCTTCAGGTTGGCCACGTTAAACCGGATGCTCTCCGGGCTGATATCGAGACGGTAATACCCCAACCGGTTGTTCTCGACTACCGGCCAGTTGGTGCTGATGCCGGCGTTGATCTCGTTCTTCATCCGGTAGAGATAGCGGGCCTGATTGAACCCGACCTCAATATCCTCCTTGTAGACCCAGCCGGAGTCACCCTTGAGCCGTGACCAGGCCAGCTTGGTAAGATACTTGAACGACTTCCCGGTCAAGCGAACCGGGAAACCATCGATCCTCACCAGGTAGCGGTCCGATTCAAAACGTCCGTCGATCTCGACCAGCCGCGGCTGGCCGCCCACTTTCAACCTGTCGTCCAGAGTCGCGGATTGCATATCAACCTCCTCTTTAAGATTGTGCAGTAACTCGTTTATTTTATTGGCTTTATTTTCGTCCACAATGATCTTCAGGATCTCTTCACGGCTCAGGCCATCCAGATTCTCCAGTTCCTCCACGCCGGCCTTATGAAGCGAGCAGAAATCGGAGCGGTTGAGCAGGGAACCAAAATGACGGTGCATACGCTTGAACGAAACCGGCAAACCGTGCCGAAGACTGAAAGCGTGGCCGGTCAACAGAGCGGCCGAAGGGGAGTCGTGATCGGTGGACCGAATGAGCGCCGCCAGGGCCGATACGAGATGTGCCGCCGTCTCCCCCAGCGACTGGATCTGCCCGAGGTGCAGCCGGAAACGCTCCTCCAGTTTGGCCACCGGCACCAGCCGACACCACTGATCAAGCAGGAGGGCCGATTTCAAACCGGCCGCCCGGCGGTATGACAGGGGCTCGCGTCGATGGTTCTCCGGCAGCAGGCAGGTAGCCTCCTCCACCGAATAGTCGAACCGCTGGTAGAGTTGTTTCACGGGCAGGTTGTTGGCCTGTTCGTACCAGGAGAGAATCGAAGGCGGCAGGGGCCAGCGTTCGGAACTCAGGGCCAGGCAGGTCCAGCCGAACAGCATCTCCGGGCTTTCGCGGTCGATCAGGTCCAGGTAATGCACCGCCTCCCGGACCGACAGCCCCGACCTTGCCACGGCCTCGCCGCAGGGGGTCGCCGCCAGGGCGCCAGCACTACTTTCCCTTTCGACCGCCAGCCGATGCCCCAGAAGGCCCCGTATGGCCTCCTGAAGGCTGTCTGAGGCTATCTCACAGCCAAGTTTCCCGGCCAACGTCCGCTGCATCAACTCGGCGGCAGCGGTCCGGTCCGAGGCCAGACCGCAGACGATCAGGTGCAGCAGCCAGTCTTCCAGCGGCAGGCTGTCCCGGGCCGATTCAATCGGGCGCGGCGGCACCGACCGGATGTAAGCATCCCAGAGAACTTCCTTATCAAAGGTCGAGTCGGCCATGACAATAGCCCGGCCCGGCCGATCGCTGCCGAAACCAAAACGGCCCGCCCGGCCGGTCATATTGTTGAACTCAGCCCGGCTGATCGGCACCAGCTCCGGATGGTGACCGTAGTTACCGCCGGCGTATTTGACAGTCTCAAGGTAGACGGTGTCGGCCGGAAGGTTCACTCCAAGGGCTAAAGTAGTGGTTGAACAGAGTACCTTAACTTCGCCATTGATAAAAGCTTGCTCTACGGCCTGACGTTGCATTATGGAAAGATCCGAGCTGTGAAAGGCTACCCCCCGGCCGAGCGTACGGGTGAGCGAACAGAGCAGCGACGAGGGCTCTTCATCGGCCAACTGTGCGATCGCTTGTTTTGCCGAAGGCCAGTTGACCGAAGCTGCGATTTCGAGTGCCAGCCGGACGGCGTCGGCCCGGGATTTCAAGAAAACCAGGATGGCGCCGGCCTCCGACTGGATTCGCTTCACGAACGAGGCGAAGGAGCTGTCGTCCTGAGGTGCGAACGCCTCGAACGGCTCGGTACCCTCGTGGCCCAGATTGTAAGAGCGGAAACAGAACTGACCCTCGGCCGCTACCCCGCGAATCAGATCGCGCGGCCGGATCGTCTCCTCTACCAGAACCGCCTCCAACCAGTCGGCCAGCGGCTGGATGCTTCGTTCGGCCAGCACCGCCGAGAGAGCCAGAAGGGACGGATTGTATCCTGAAGCCAGGATTTTGGTCAGCATCCGCTCCAGGACGGCCCCCCGCCCCGGCTCGGCGATCATCTGGATCTCATCGACCACCACCAGCCCGACATTCCTGAGCATATCCAGCCGGTGAGTCAGAAGCAGGTCCATCTTTTCGTTGATTGCCACGGCCAACTGGTAGTCGCCCCGGGCGAAAGCCTCATCGTTCTCGGGATGATCCCCGGTAGCGATCAGGCACCTGATGCCGACCGGCCCGTAGGTCTCGCGGAACAGCCGGTACTTCTCTTCGGCCAGCGATTTCATGGGGCAGAGCAGAACCGCCTTGCGACGCGCTGTCAGGGCGCTTACAGCGGCCAGCTCGGCGCAGAACGATTTGCCCGACGAAGTCGGCGCCGATATGATCATGTTGCCGTGCCGGCCGGCCGACCCAGCCTCGGCCAGCAGACCGTGGTGAATCGCCCGGTTCTGCACCGGGAGCAGCCGGTCACCCTGCCGTTGCCGCCAGATGTCGATAATTCGAGGCGGCAGCCCATATCTGATCAGATCGCTAAGATTCATCTTTTTACCCCCCGCTCAAAACGGTATCGGTTAGCGCTGCAAGGAGCCGCCGGTCCTTCGGAGCCCGACCGCTCCTCACACGCGATTTATATCAGACAGCTTTCAAAACCGCACGATGGGCAGACACAACAGCGACCCTGCCGGATCATCCCGCCCGAGCAGTCGGGGCAACTGGCCACGTTGTGGTAGGCGTAATCCCCGTTGGAGATATCGCGCTCGAACCGGACGAAGGGAGCGTAGGCGGCCTCGACCGGGGCGGCTTCCGTCAAATCCTGATTAATTTCGAAGTGGGACTGGTCCATATGTATCGCTCCATAGCTGGAAATTGTCCGTTGATTGGCTTAAAGCTACTATACTGCACATCCGTGCAGGTGTCAAGAGAAAAATCAAAAAAGAGGCCCCGAAAGGGCCCGCCCCTCGTTGGGCCGCATTTCGGAGCCCCGGGGCACTGTCCCACAGCACCCTTAGAGCCTGATCGATCGGGGTAAACCGCTCAGTCGTCGAGTGTAAAGTCCACCCGGTAGGTGACCCAGCAGGCGACCGGGTTGCGGTTCTGTATAGCCGGTTTGTAACGATACTGACCGGCCACTTTGAGGGCTGCCTCGTCCAGCAAGTCTGACTCCGAAGTCCTGTAGACAACAGCCTCCAACACGGTTCCCGTCCTGCTTACCAGAGCCTTGATCCAGACCACCCCTTCGATGCCCGCCTGTTCGGCGAATCGAGGGTATTCCGGAGCTACACTGCTTATGAGCTTCGGCTTGATTTCGACGATAATGAAATCATCGATGCCCGGCAGTTCCTCGGGTATATCCCCGCTGATTACCAGCGGTCCGGGGTCGCCTCCCCCCCCAATCAGGCCGTCCCATTCCACCAGAGCGGCCCGATCGGCCGTCGACATTATGACCTGGTCGGGGTCAAGAAGAGCCGTGTCCGGTACCGGCACGGGAATCCCCAGCGCACCCTGTGGCACCGCCGCACCGGCGCCCGTGCCGACCGGATTATCCCTCACGATCGAGATCTGGTCGATTGTCGTCCAGTCAATCGGGTCGGAAACCGGCGGCTCTTTCGGCGTAACCACGATCGGTGAGTCGTTTCGGGTTAAGACCCAGGTAGTACCGACGAGCGCAACGACCAGCAGAAGCACGGTCAGGTTGCCAAGCAACAGGTTTCGCTGATAGGTAGCCTTGAGTTCAAATGCCCCGTATGGCGTAACATTCGCGTGTGACATAACCGCCTCCCCTCAGCTGCGGGCTCAGTTTTTAACTGTCCGCCATTCTTACTGCTGGGCGGTCAAGAGATCTGGTAGGGTGATTTTCTTTGGTGTGGAGTGAAAGAGACCCTGTCTGGGAAACACGGATTCCCCGCCATAGGTCTTCCCTTCAAAGAGAAGACGTCCGGGACCGGTGCTTTGTCAAACCGTTGAATGGAAATCGGCGAAAAAAACGCCCGCGCGGGGCGGGCGTTTTAATCAAAACGAGATCACTTCTCTGATTCCTCCGGGATAGCAAAGGTGACCTTGTAGCTTATCCATGCGGCTACCGGATGCCCGTTCTGTATTCCCGGTCTGTAGCGATTATTCACAGCCGCCTTGATAGCCGAAGCATCAAGAGCCTCGTGCCCGGAAGATTTGAACACCACGACTCCGAGAACCGCCCCGGTCCTGCCCACCAGAGCTTTGATCCATACTATCCCTTCGATTCCGGCCTCCTCCTCAGCCTTGGGATACTTCGGCTCAACCATCTCGATCATGGCCGGGACCTCTTCCATCGGAGTGAACTCCTCCATCGAAGGCAACTGGACGGCAGCTTCCGGTTTATCGGCGGTGGTCGTGACCTCACCCTTGTCGCCGGCAATACTGCTCCCGACCGCCAGGAGCAGTAAAAGGACCAGGCAGACTGCCACCCCGGGCAGCCTGCCCGGCCAACCCTTTCG
>Ga0272444_10005665_pt1 | contig 10769 bp, 11 predicted proteins | sample SSMForm13_FD_201033 | JGI IMG/M metagenome (GOLD analysis project Ga0272444, IMG submission 201033) | Marine sediment archaeal communities from Little Sippewissett salt marsh, Falmouth, MA, United States - SSM-Form-13 | ecosystem: Environmental > Aquatic > Marine > Wetlands > Sediment ...
AAATATTATTACTAATATAATTCATGTGTCTTGCAATTCCTGGAAAAGTAATTGAATTAAAAGGTGAAACCTGTAGTGCAGATTTTAATGGTGAAATACTTGAAGTTAGTACCAAGATGATACAACCAAAAAACGGTGATTACATAATTGCTGCTGCAGGAATTGTAACAGATGTAGTTCCTGAATGGAGAGCAAAAGAAATGCTGGAGATATTCCAATGCAAATAACAAACAAACTTCTTTTCTTGAAATATGCAATTCCATGCACCAATACTCTTGTAAAAAGAGGGTGGATTACACAGGAAAGGGTAGATAAAATGCATGAATTACTTAAACAAGAAAGAGTCGAAGAGGACATAGGAAGTATTTACCTTGTTGCAACATCTGCGTGTAAGGCGATTGCTTTTCATAAAGGTAAAAAAGAGGTAGACGAAGATGTTATACATGAATATTTTCTAGATTCGCATGATGAAATGATAGACAAAAGATTTAAGCAGATGGGTGATTTTGATCCAGAAGAGTGTAGGACATATCCGGGAAAGGTTTTGATTGTTGGTGAGAAAATCAAGCTTATGACACCTCGAGGTGAGAAGGAAATCTCCAACACTTTTGTTAATGAACTGAATCAAGATGATTATGTTATAACACACTATAACCATATAATAGAGAAAATAACAAAAGAAAAAGCAAAGGATTTATGGGATAAAAAGGAACAATATATAGAAGATTTCAAACAATTTGAGTGATTAAAGTGGTTAAGGGTAACAAAGAATTTTACGGAACATTGCTTGCAACATGCACAGCAATAATAAGTGGGTTTGCTATTTTTGCAAACAAAATATTCATAGTTGATTTAGATCCAACTATATTTACAGCTGTACGTGCAATCTTCGTTGGCATCATATTCTTTATCATATCATCTTATCAAGTGAAGTTTGATTACTCAAAATTCAAAAAATTTAATTGGAAATATTTACTTGCGATTGGTATAATAGGCGGTGGGATAGCTTTCTTGCTGTTCTTTACAGGGTTGAAGATAACCACAGGTGGTAGAGCTGCATTCCTGCACAAAACTCTACCTCTGTACACAACTGTACTTGCAGTATTCTTCTTGAAAGAAAGGGTAACACCAAAGCAGCTGATATCTCTGATATTTTTGTTTGTCGGTACAATCACACTTTACTCAGCATCACTTGCACCTGCAGATCTTTGGTTGAATCCGAGCTTGGGCGATCTGCTTATAATTGCTGCAACAATACTCTGGGGGGTAGAGACTGTAATTGCAAAGAAGGCGATGATGCTAAAAGAATCGAATTTTATTGTAGCTTTTGGTAGGATGTTCTTTGGTGCACTTGTTCTATTCGGTGCTGTACTCCTACTAGGTAAGTTCGATCTGCTATTTGCATTACAACCACACCAGATATTTAACTTAGCTGCATCAACAATTATATTATTTGGTTTCGTACTCACGTACTACTGGAGTCTTAAATATATCAATGTATCAAAGGCTTCATCAATCCTTTTACTAGCTCCCGTCATTACCCTGATACTCGGTTTCTGGTTCCTTGGCGAACCAGCACCACCATTACAACTTGTAGGTTCTATAATAATTCTAATAGGAGCATACATGATACTTGGTGTAAAGAGTCAGCTTAGGGGTGAGAAAGCTATATGACAGAAATATTTATTTTTGGAAATCCTCTGGTAGATCAGGATAGTTTACCACTGAGAATAATCCCAAAACTTACCGAGAGATTTCATGGAATCACGTTCATAGAGCTTGATCCCACAGAAGACATGGAAAAAATGGGAAGAAATCCTATAATTATAGATACTGCTTTTGGAATAGAAAAGGTAAAAGTATTAACAGATATAGATAAGATAGAAGATTCTCCGAAGTTCTCTATGCACGACTTTGATTTGGGCATGAATCTAAAAATTATGAAGAAGCTTGGAAAGATTGATTCTGTAACAATAATTTGTGTACCTCCTACTCTTTCTATCGGCGAAGCAGTTGATCAGGTTTCAGATGCTATCAGATCGCTTTTTTAAAATTTCAATCCAATTGTTTATATGACGGGCTCTAGATTCAAGACTAGTTTTTCCTTAGATGAAAAGAACGATCACGGTAGAATAAAAACTGCACTTGGCATAAGAGGCGCTATATACGATCTGGAAGGTCATGGTTACAGTGTAACCAAGATAAAATACGCTCTTTATAGAGATGATTATAGTGTTGAAGGATGGCAAGACGATTATCAGGTTAGACTAGGTGATAAAAATGCAATGTTGGTTAGAATAAAGCAAACGATGAGGGATACGCACACAAATAATATGCAAACCGAGGTTTCTGTGGATTGTTTCGACGACAATTTAACAGAAACGTTTGATATGATGAAGAGAAAAGTAGCTTAGTTACTTTTCATCCCATTTAACTTTTAAGAAATGTGCAGCACAAGACATGCAGGGGTCATATGCACGGATTAACTTCTCAATTTCATGCTCTACAAAAGGTCTTTCTTTGTCAAGTATTGGCTCAACTAGGTGTTTGATATCAAGGCCCATCATGATTTGGTTCTGTCCTGATGGTATGACAAGATTACCATAACCTATTGTTCCATCTGGCTTGAGTGAAAGCATGTAATATAAGGTACCTCTTGGTGCTTCTATCACACCTACACCTGTTGCTTGTTTATGGGTGATTGGAGGTCTTGGATCAACCTTGAATTCTGATGTTTCTATAAGTTCTGTAGATTTATCTATACAGTGGAGAATCTCGATTGCCTGCGCAAGGTTGTTGTGATAGACGTTGTTACTTGGAAATACATTAAGAGCTTTTGCAGCATCCTTTTTTGTATCTTTATGCAAAGCCTTTTTGTTTAGATTCATTCTGGATATTGCTCCTACCATGAAAGGTTCTCCTTCGAAAGTGAAGCCAGTTGCCTGTGAATAAGGTATAATCTTTCTTTCCAAATGATCCCAATAATCTTCTTCTGGTATACAATGACCTTCAGAACTACAGACAGATCCACGGATGAAATTATAATCATCGTTTGTAAGAGCTATGAAATGCCTGTCAGTTTCAAACTTGAAATCACATTTGTAGAATACATCAATCAGATCAAGTATCTTGTTTCGTATTCCTTCCATCTCTTTTACACTCTGCTTCAACTCTTCTTTCTTAGGTACTTTCAGGAAGCCTCCTACTTGTGGCAGTGTTGGATGCACAGCCCTGCCTGCAATATGAGTGCACAAGTTGTTTCCAACCTTCTTCACATCGAATGCATCATGGAGGTATTTGTGATCCTTTCCTTTGAATTCAAGAACAGAATCTGTACCAAATATATCTGGTAGACAAAATAGGTAAAGATGCAAAGCATGATCACGTATCATTAAACCGTTCATGGTTAGGTTTCTCATCAAAAGAGTTTGAGGTGATGGCTGTATTCCATACGCTTTTTCAACAGCTTCTATACAACATGTATTGTGCGCTATACTACATGTTCCACAGATTCTAGAGACAACCTGAGCTATGTTGTTTACAGATTTTCCTCTGACGGCTTGTGTGTAAAACCTTTTGTTTTCTGTTATCTGCAACTGAGTATCCTCTACTTTACCGTTCCTTATCTTGACTTTCAGATCAGCATGACCTTCTATCTTACTTACCTGCTCTATTTCTATGTCGTCTACTTTGTGCATACTATCTCGGAACCTTTAATCCAAACTCCTCAAAATATTTATACATTAATTCTACAAAAGCTTTCTCAACTATAGGACATCCGGGAACAATATCATCAACTGTTACAAATTTTTTAAGAGGCTCTACCTTCTTATTTAGATCAAAGTGTTCAAGAACGTAGGAGATCTCTTGTTGTCTTTCTTCGTCTTCGAAGAAGTTTCTATGATTTGACGGGGTTCCATCAATTGCACATGAACCAAAAGCTATGAGTTTTTTTGTGTTCTTACGTATATCCTTGAGTCGATCTATCTCTCTTTTAGATGACATCGCACCTTCAACTATAGCTATGTCTAGCTTGGAAAGCTTGTTCTTTCTCTTGAGAACACGCGCATACTTTATGTTTATGAAATCAATCCATTTGAACAAATAATCATTTAGTATCTCTGTGAGTGTTATTACACAACCTTCGTCTCCTGTAAAAGAGAAAATACCTATATCAACCTTTTCATTCTCCATGATATTATATTCTTTCAGATCTCTTAAAATGATTGGTTTGGGTTTATAGGCATTGAGTCTAATTAATGCTTAAATATCTTGGTTCTAAAAATTATACATAACTTTTTAGAGGGGTTGTTGAATGATGAATTGGTTGAGAAGAATCTTTGGTTCTTTGTTTAAAAGAAAAAAGGATATCAAGCTTGGTTTATACGGTCCTGTTAATTCTGGAAAGACAACACTCGCTAATAGAATTTGTAAAGATTGGTTAGGAGAAGAGCTAGGTTCTGTATCATCTGTACCTCACGAAACACGAGAAATACAGATGAAGGAGAAGGTCACGATTAAAAATAAGGGAAAATCTCTTACTTTCAACCTGGTTGACACTCCAGGTATTGCTACTAAAATCGACTTTGAAGACTTTGTTAAGGTTGGATTGAAGAAAAAAGAAGCTAAAACAAGAGCAAAGGAAGCAACAAAGGGCGTGATTGAATCAATCAAATGGCTCGACAACATGGATATGGTTCTTGTTGTTTTGGATTCAACTATGGATCCAATAAATCAAGTAAACATCACGATCTTAGGTAATTTAGATGCAAGAGATATACCTGTTTTGATTGTTGGAAATAAGACGGATCTCAAGTCAGCGAACTTGGAAAAGATACGATCTGCATTCCCGTCATACAATACATTAGGTATCAGTGCAAAGCATGGAAAGAACATAGATGACCTATATCAACGTTTGGTAGATTCTTTGAGATGAATATGAATGTAAAATTCAAGCTACTGGCTTACGAGAAGTTTAAGAAAGACGGTTTTGACGCACTGATAAACGATTTGCGTGAAAGCAAAATTGTTCTGATAGATGCAAAACTAACACCAGAACAGGAAGCTTACATAATCGAACAAACAATGAAGCAGGTTAGTGAAAAATTTGCAGGAATAGAGCTTGCATCAATGTCTGTTTTGAATGAAGACGAAGTTAGTGGATTTGATAAATTCAAAAACGCACTTCTCGAGACAATCATAGGCAAGAAGCGTGGTTTTACAATAATAGGACCTGCAAAAGTAGTTCATAAAATCAAGAAGAACCCTGAAGAACTTATGGTATTCATGTAAATCAAGCATTTTAATCTTGCTTCTAATTAATTGAGGATAGTATGCCAAGTAAATGTACCAAATGTGGAAAAATTCATTCTGATAACTCAAATTATCTTTTGAATGGATGTGACAACTGTGGATCGAAATTTTTCTTCTTTATCAAAGAGGAAGCTGTAGAAAAGTTAGAAGAGAGCTTATCAGAACTTTCACAAAAGGAGATAAAAGAGATAGAAAAGGATGTGAGGGACATTATTCCACAAGACGTCAAAGAAGACGAGACTGTGATTCTGGACTTGGAAGCTATACAGATAATCAAACCTGGAAAATATAAAATAGACCTCGCGGCACTTTTTGAACAAAATCCGATTGTTATACGAATCGGACCTGGAAAATATGAGCTTGATTTCACATATCTAACACAGAAGCTCAAAATCAACAAACCGAAGTAATTTATTCGGGTAAACACATATTCTTAATATGGAAAAGGCTTGGATTCCAATAGGCCTGTCAATATTTATCTTTTTATTACCCACAGCTCTAGCTGCTCCTACATCTTACATATCAGAAACCGTTCAAGCTGATTTCTTTCCAGATGGAAGTTTGAATGGAAATATAACACGTATAGGTACAATAGAGGTTTCTGTAGGCAATACCCAAGACGTAATGCAATTTATCATGTTGAATTTATCAGCAAATAATGGAACTAATATACAGACTCTTCTGGCACGAAAGAATGTAGCAAGTTCTCCAACTACTACTGATGACAGAACACAGATGTTTTTGAACACAACAAATGATCCAGAAGATGTTTCATACCAAATAACAAACGTATCTATTACGCCTGTAATAAACATGAGGCTTGATTATTCCAACCTGGGAACAGGTCACGATCTTAATGGTTCGAGTATATTCTTTTTTGATGTGACACTTAATCTGAATCACACAGAACCACTAAATGATTCTTATGTTTTTTTCCAAGCTGCAACAAACACACTTGGGATAAACGATTCCATGAACCTAACTTCAATATCCACGACTACCGGAGATGCAAACATAAGCGATAGTGATTCTGATGGTTTCTTTGATATGATTGAATGGACAGGTGATCTGGTTCCTGGCGTTGATGTCACAATCTCCTTCAGAGGTAGTATCATACCCGATATAAACTATAATGAAACATTGTTGTATGTGAATACAGATTATGGTAGTTTGATGTCAACTAAGACAGATGAAACTGAAACATTTACAGGAATCACCTTCATTGACAGATTTTCTAGAGGGCCTATAAGACAAGGTATAGAAATGGTTAACAGAGGCGGTTGGCTTGTGAGAGGATTGTTGAGAAATGTAGCAACAGGATTAGATTATGTTGTAAGTGGTTGGCGGCTGTTTAGACTTACAGATGAAACTTCATTTATACCATTAATCAATCAAACTAACACAACAATCATCTACCCAACAAACGTAACATACACTGACTTTTACAATTCTGGGAATGTCACAAAACACTTCTATGCTGCTGAATTTGACTGGGAAGTTATATGGGCATCTACAGATGTGTCTTCTTATGTAGAAAGTAATGTTGTCATACCTAGATTATATCAAATCGAAGCGTGGGCTGGAAAGACTGTAAATATACTTGATAATACAAACACACTACGACTTTTGGAAGTTGAAGATACTTTAACACACATAGGTCATATAAATTTGGTTGGAAACAGTATCGCAATAAATTCAAGCTTCTATCATCTATCTGCATCAGGTGTTCATTCAGATTGGACAATATCTGATGTTCACGTATACTTTGATAATGGAACACGATACGAAATACCAGCAGGCAACTACAACACAACTCAAGTCGATGCTATACCAGGCGCAGATGGGTATGTATATATTTATATAGAAGATTTGTCGACGCTTGGGTATAGAATGAGACAAAATGATGATGCAATACTTACTTACAGACTTACTGGAACACCTTATTCAGACATACTTAACTACACACAAAACACAATCTCTACTCTTTGGACAGTTTCAGGAACTCCAATTACACGATCTGCAACAGCAGAAACCGTGATACCAGGTGCACAAGATGCTCCAGAACCTGAACCTCCACCACCCGGCGGTCCGGGCGGACCAGGAGGCCCCTCTATACCAGCACCACCGACTTTGTTTGCAGACATAATCAAGGTGTATGATGAATTATACTTTGTGGAATCAGATACTGTAAACATCACAGTTACAGATGAGATTCTTGATACAGGAGATAAGGGTGTGAGAGATATCAATATGTTCATATTCATTCCTTCAGGAGGCAGTCTAGACCCAACAAGAACCAACATACGAATCTTCGATGCATCAGCAGATGCATGGATTATATGGGAAAAGGGTGTTGATTTCACATTAGAAAATAGAGGCTCTACGTATATAGGAGATACTGAGTATACTGAATTCTACATAAAAAGAATTGTAAACGATCCTCTAGATACAGGTTTCATACTTTACAACGAAGATAAGATCGACATAAATTATGTGACTCAGATACCTTTCGGAACAAGCTACCTACTCACAAGGGTATCAGGAACAAGTTATTATGAAGATAGACTCATATTCGAAGACGTGTATCTTCCTGTTAGAAGAGAGAGTGAACTTGAGCCTCTTGATGTTACAGAAGGCGAATGGATACAGCTAGAAGCTGTTATGAATCAACCTGTTATGTGGAGGAAACAGTTCGATATATTCAATCCAAATGAAGTAGCAGTTGAACATATAATGGAGAGCATTGTATTTGATGATGTTTTGAATGTATATTTGAAGCAGATAGCAGAAGATCCTGTACAACTACATATCAGCAAGAAGGGTGATGTAATTGCTGAGTGGAGTGTGAGACTAGATGGTGGAGAAAGAGGAAGATATTTCATAGAAGCGTCAACTCCTCCAGTGATAGAAACTACCAGAGAGACTGATATATTATATTTCAACGAGACCACAGCTACCTTTGCAGTAAATGCTACCATCACAAACTTTGCACTGGAGAATTACACTAATATTTCATATATATTCAATATAGAAACGAGAAGTATCAAGTCTATAAACGACTACTTTTCCAATCTTCTTCATGAGCATGAGAATGGAACAGAGATCATAATACCGTTTATGGAAGCAGGTGAGAGTTTAAATCTATCCATGATATATGTACAAATTCCTCCTATATTAGTTACATTCCTTGATAAGGAATCATACTTCAGAAACGAGAGTGCTTTATTCACAATTCTCGTTATACCGTCCCAAAAAGAGTATAAACCTTACCTGGAAGTTGAGATTAGGGGACCTGATTCAGATACACAAACTGTATTTGCTGATATAATTGAAACAGGCATACTTGAAGGTGAGAATGAGATTGAATTTATACGTCTTTTGGATTTAAGTCAACTTCCTTCAGGAAGATACTCTGTGAGCACAAAATATAACATGGATTTCAATAACATACTGCGCGATAAGCAGGAATTTGAGATCTTAGAACCAAACATCTTTGTTACAATCGTTCCATACATTATATTTGTAATAATAGCTATTATATTAGTAGTATATGTATTATTTACAAGGTATAAGCGAGAGTCATACGAAAAAGAGATGAAGAAGATCAGAAAGGACATAGAAAGGCTTTAAAGGTGAGTGTAGCAAAGGCTTAAAAAGCTAACAATACTAAAAATACTTATAAGCAGTGGATTACATACATTATATTATAATCCTATGGGTTGAGGGAGATTTAATGAAATATCATGCGGTTGCAGCATTCGTTATAGGGATCTTATTTTTATTATCACCAGTAGCTGCATATACAATCGCTCCTGTTCATGGTCCTGTCGCACACCTTACAGAGGAGTTGCGAGCTCATTATTATTATAATGGTACGGTTGATGCAACTGAACAGTACATACAATGCGCTGATCCAAGCATCTGCAGGTTCGGTTATGTTGATGTTTCCATCCCAAACGATGAATCAGTTCTTCAAGACATAAGAGTTAATGTGTCTTTAGCTGACAGTAACATAGAGAATGATGATTGGAACGCACGAGCAGGTGTTGCTGCTTCTGTTCCAGCAAATTCACGAAGCAGAATTCTTATGAACACAGCAGTTGAGCCAAATGCATCATATTTCAATGTGACTGATACTGTAGGATCACCTGCATTGTGGTTGGCTCTTTCATATGCAAACAGCCAAGGCGGTATTGATTTATTCGATTCTGATAACATAGTGGCTACATCAAACGAGGTTGATGTCACATTCTGGATAAACAACCCAACATCAAAATCATATGATTCTATTGATGTTGCAATCCAATTCGAGAGAGATACAGGAGCGGGTAATGAGGATTCTGTTAATATATTATCTGCTGCAGGTGGTGTAATTGAAGACTCTGACAGCGATGGACATGCAGATAGAGTTAAATACATAGGCACTAATGCTCTTGATTTGCCTGCATCAGGGAATGTTTCTGTAACTTTCACATTAAATTTAACAGAGGGAACAAACTTAATCAACGGTGACACTATAATCAACTTTGATGAAGGTGCAGATGCTTACACATCACCAAATCATGGTTTGTATATATCATTTGAGAATACAACAGACACTCTAACAGAGAGAACAATAACAGATCAAGTTACAAAATCATCAATAAGACAAGGTGTTGAATTCTCTTTAGATGATGATCCTGATCCAGATAAGTGGAGAATTAGAGGATTTGTAGAGAATATAGATCCATTCGTGGGACAGGAAAATTTGACATATAACGTTTCTAACTGGAGTATGTATGATGTAACTGCTTCAGGTTTAATAAATTCACTACAACAGTATGGAGAGTTCTCATACACAATATCTAATGTATTCCTTAACAACACGCATGGAAGATTATACACATCATCAAGCGCTTCAACAGCTCCAACACACATAGTTTCAAGTAACACATCACCTATATCATATGATTCTAATATAAAGCCGTTCTATGCTTCTGAATTTGATTGGCATGTTGTATGGGAAGAATATCCTGCAAGTTCTGGAACTAGCGCTGATTATACAGGAATTATAAATGAGACACTGGATCTCCCAATACTACATGTAATCGATATAGGGGCCGGTGGTGCTGGTTCTATAACATACCCAATAATCACAGCAGGTTCATCAATCTCACCTGGAATACAATCAGATGTTGAGTTACAATATATAACACAGCATACAGGACATGCAGACCTCGAAGTTGATACAGTTGACTTATGGGCTGTTGTACCTGAATTAACGAATCTTGCAAACGACAGAGGGGATTTCGATATGACATTATTGGATGTTCAGGTATGGATAACAGACGATGATCCAGCTGTAGGAGGCACCAATTTCTACTTAGTAAACCCAACGGGTGTATCAGTTACACCAACCCCTATCACAGCAGGTAATGATGGAACTATTCATGTAGTTGTAAATAACATAGCTCAGA
>Ga0272444_10005666_pt1 | contig 10768 bp, 10 predicted proteins | sample SSMForm13_FD_201033 | JGI IMG/M metagenome (GOLD analysis project Ga0272444, IMG submission 201033) | Marine sediment archaeal communities from Little Sippewissett salt marsh, Falmouth, MA, United States - SSM-Form-13 | ecosystem: Environmental > Aquatic > Marine > Wetlands > Sediment ...
CACTGTGACAATATAGTTTGTAACATGTTTCTGTTTCTTTTGTATTATAGAGTGGCCGAGGTTTGGTGTCAAGACATATGTATCACGTGTTCTGCCAGGAGGTCATGTGTTATGCGGAAACTGCCGTTCAAACAGGTCGACGTGTTCACGGACCGGTCCTTCGCCGGAAATCCCGTCGCCGTCGTATTTGATGCCGACGGGCTGAGCGATCAGCAGATGCAGCGCGTCGCCAAATGGACCAATCTTTCCGAGACCACCTTCTTCCAGACGTCCACCAAAGGCGACTACCGACTGCGAATCTTCTCGCCCAAATCCGAGCTGCCCTTCGCCGGTCATCCGACTATCGGCTCGGCCCATGCCGCCCTGGAGGCAGGCCTCGTCGCTGCCGGTCAGACCAGCTTCGTGCAGGAATGTGCCGCCGGACAGGTCCCCATCACGGCCGAACCCGACGGCGCCATCATGGCTCGCGTTCCGACAGCGAAGATCAACGGCAGCACTCTCGATAGCGGCCAGGTCCGGGCGGCCCTCGGCGAAAGCGCCGTCGGCCCGGTGTTGCTGATCGATGTCGGCCCGAAATGGATAGTCACCCGAGTCGCCAGCGAGCGGCAACTGTACCGCATGAACCCCAACCGGGCCATGCTCAGTAATCTCAGCCGAAGGGTCGGCGCAAGCGGCGCCAGCGTCTATACTATCGACGACAGCAAGACCGTCCAGGTACGCTCATTCGCCCCGGCCGAAGGCGTGGTCGAAGATCCCGTGTGCGGCAGCGGCAATGCCGCCGTGGCCGCCCACATACGCGAGGTCGGGCTGACCGAACAGGTCGGCGCCGAATACACCGCCCGACAGGGCGCGGCCCTCGGTCGCGACGGCCGCGTACGAATTCGAATCGAAGGTGAAGATATTTATCTCGGCGGGTTGTCCAGAACCGTAGTCGACGGTGTCCTGTACGTGTGACTGTCCACGGCCAACCCGCCGTTTGCCATAACCAGGAGGTGATACCATGTCGTTCGAACGCTTGTTGGCGACACGCACCAATAACATGAAAGCCAGCGTCATCCGGGAAACCCTGAAGGTTGTCAGTCAACCGGGGATAATCTCGCTGGCTGGCGGCATACCCGCCCCCGAAAGTTTCCCGATCGACATCTTCGACGAACTAACCACGCGCGTCCTTCAGAAATACGGCCCCGCGTCACTGCAATACGGTCCCTCTGAGGGATTCGGACCCCTCCGCGAAGCTCTCGTCGGTCTGCTGGCCGAACGCGGCGTGGCCGTGACCGCCGATGATATCGTCATCACCAGCGGCTCGCAGGGCACCCTGGACACCCTCGGCAAAATCCTCATCTCCAAAGGCGACTATGTCGCCGTCGAAGCCCCGACATACATGGGGGCGATCTCGGCTTTCAATCCGTACGAGCCGCAGTATGTCAGTATCGTCACCGATAACGACGGCGTCATACCCGAAGCACTCGATGAAACCCTGGCCAAATTCCCGGTCAAGTTCATCTACCTGATCCCGACCTTCCAGAACCCCAGCGGCCGGACCATCACCCTCGAGCGCCGCAAGGCTATCGCCGAAATCATCAAAAAACACGACGCCTTGCTTGTCGAGGACGATCCCTACAGCGCCATCCGTTACCGCGGGCAATCACTCCCGACCATCAAGAGCATGGCTCCCGATCACGTCGTGTACACCAGCACCATGTCCAAGATTCTCTCGCCCGGCATGCGCCTCGGGTTCACGGCCGCCCCGCCGCTGATCAAGAAGTGGATGGTGCTCGCCAAGCAAGGCGTGGACCTGCATACCAGCAGTCTCGACCAGGCCCTGGCCGCCGAGTATATCGCCGCGAAATACCTCGACCGGCAACTGCCCAGAATCGTCGCGCTGTACAAACCGCGCCTCGAGGCCATGCTCAACGCGCTCGAGAAGTACTTCCCCGATGATTTCACCTGGTCCGAACCCGACGGCGGCATGTTTGTTTGGGCCGAAGGCCCCGAAGGCCTGGATACCGACACCGCCTACCGGAAAGCAGTCGACGCCAAAGTCGCCTTTGTGCCGGGCAAGTACTTCTATGTGACCAAAAACCAGGGGCTGGCCACCATGCGACTGAACTTCTCGATGGTCAACGAAACCACCATCGATCGGGGCATTCGCATCCTGGCCGACGTCCTCAAACGCGAGTTGGCCCCGGCCGGCTAACGACCATAGCCCGCAGGGGGGAGGAGAGGCCGCGCATCCGTCACCCGACGGGCACGCGACAAACAGAGAGCTTCTACGGAAATCTCTTACATATGTAATATTTCCCTTGACAGACCCTCGCGAGAGGTTATCTTACGTCTGTAAGACTTCAGGGACAATCCATGAAATCAATACCGAATATCTCCAATGCCGAGTGGCAGATCATGAGAGTCATCTGGGCGGCCGAATCAGCCACCGCCCAGGACGTCATCACCCGACTGGCGCCCAGCACTGACTGGAAGCCGAAGACCGTCATGACCATGCTTCGACGTCTCGTCGACAAGGGTGCCCTTCGCTACGAGAAAAACGGCCGCGCTTACCGCTACTACCCCACCGTATCCGAACGCGACTGCAAGCGGGCCGAAAGCAAATCGTTCCTCAAACGCGTCTACGACAACGACCCGGCGCCGATGCTCGTGCACTTCGTGCGCGAAGCACGACTTAGCGGCAAGGACATCGCCGAACTCAAACGCATCCTGAACGAGAAGGCTTCGAAACGGCGATGATTCTCGGAGACATAGTGAAATGATCGGACTGCAGGACATAACCGGCACAATCCTTCAGTGGCTCCTGGACACGTCGATTCAGGGCTCGGTGCTGATTGCCGCCGTTCTGCTGCTGCGCTTGTGGCCTGGAACAAAACTGCCGACCGTCTTCCGAAGCGGCCTCTGGCTGCTGGTACTGCTTCGCCTCAGCCTGCCCGTTCTCCCCGAAAGCAGACTGTCCGTTTACAACCTCGTCCCCGACCCGCAGTCAACCGCGACTCTGGCTCCATTGACCATACCGACCTACCCGGTAACAGCGGTCGCCGAACCCATTGTCGCCGAATCCCGCTCCGATGCCGCCACCGAAGCCGCTCCGGGGGCGACAACGACAACCGGCGCCCGTCATAAGATTGATCCGCTCACGACGATAACCCTTCTGTGGCTTGTTGGCACCTTGATAGTCGGCGGGCGTGCCGCGCGGCAGGCAATCTCCATTCGCCGCTTGATATCCCGGTGCACGCCAATCACAGATGCCGCCATCCTCGCCATGCTGGACCGAAGCCGCCGGGAAATGAATGTCAGGCGACGCGTAACCATCAGCGAATGTCCGGATTTGTCCATCCCCTCTCTGTGCGGCTTGTGGCAACCCCGCCTGCTTCTGCCGGTCGAGATCGACCGTCACCTCACGCCCGGGCAACTCCGCATGGTCATCCTTCATGAACTGGCCCACCTGAAGCGGCACGACATCGCCCGCAACATCTGGCTGACGATTCTCCGCGCGATATTCTGGTTCAACCCGCTGATGTGGATCATACCCGGACTCATGCGCGCCGACAACGAAGCTGCCTGCGATGAGCGCGTTCTCGGTCGCCTTCAGCGTCGCGAGCGCGTCGACTACGGACATGCACTGCTGCAAATCGCCGGCGACCGCCCCGCAACGCGCCTGCTGCCGAGCGGCGCCGCCATGGCCGACAGCCGCCGGCAACTGCAGAGCAGAATAAGAATGATCGCCGGTTTCCGGCGACCTGGCCTGATACGCATCGGCGCCGGCATCGGCCTGCTGGCAGTCGTGATGCTGACCTTCCTTACCAAAGCCGAGGGTGTTATGACACAGACCGACAAGAATCCGCCCGTCAAAGCCGGGCAAGTCGTCTTGCTCACCGATATCGACTCGCTCTTCTACGATGTCATCCGTGAAGTCAGGCAGAATCATCAACCCCGAAGTTGGGCCTACACGGAAATGGTCGCCATGCGCGCCGCCGGCTGGAGCGAGATAGACTACGGCACGCTCATGACAGTCTCCGGCTTCGGCCCGTCATTCGGCTACCACCACAACGAGAAATTCTGGGTGCACTACGTCATGCCCACCGGCGCCCTCGACCGCATCGCCCACGCCACCGGCTACGGTATGGAGCTGCTCAGGATTGATGACGTCGAAGAATACTGGCAGACTCTCAAAAAGTCCATTGACGTCGGCAAGCCGGTCCATAGCTGTCATTTCGAAGAAATCCTCCTGGTCGGCTACCGCGAGGACGGCGTCAGGGAGAACCGCCGCGTGCACCCGCTGGCCCTGCCGATATTCGTTAAGCCCGGCACCTGGTGGACCTGGAAAGAGTTCGAAACCTGGTTCCGCGAGGAGAGCAACGGCGTCCTGCTCAGACACACCGAACGTGTCGATCCTCTCCCACCCGCGGCCTCGGCCCGTGAAGTTATGGCGAGCATTGTCGAACTCGCTCTTGACGACCCTCGCGACAAACAACAATGGGCGGGCGACGCAGTATGGGGATTGAACGGATTGGAGACCTATGCGCGCGATGTCGCCGATCTCTCGAAAGCGCCGGGCTTCTTCCACAGCGGCTGGCACGGCTGCCACAACATCTACCCGCAATTGACCGCCCGTCAGCACACCGGCCGATGGCTCGAGGAGAAGTCGGCGCTTTTTGATGGCCGGACCGGCGAATACATGCGGCAGGCGGCTTCGGAATACCGGAAGGCCCATCAGGCATGGCTGGAGTATGGCAGGCAACTTGGCGACGGGTCACCGGAAGACGCCTGGGGCAATGACAACTGCCGCACCGCCGGAGCCAAAGCCATCTTCGACGCTATCGAACACGAACGAACAGCCGTCGATCTCGTTCAAAAGGCGCTGTCCGTGTCGTGAGAGTCAATCCTCGTCGGAGGATCCCAGCGGCAAGGTGTAAACGGCCGTCAGCCGAAGACTGAAATCACTGCCGACCTGGTAACCATCGAAATGCTGGTAGATCGGAAGCTCAAGAAACGCCTGAAGGCGCAGCTTCTCTGGAATGGCCAAAACCTGCACGCCCGGCACCAGCCACAACTGATGACGCCCCGTCGACTCGACCGCCTCCCCGTCCTCACGGTCCTTCCCCCTCACCATCCCCGACACTGCCGCCGAGACATCGACCCGCTCATGCACGTGAATCCCGGCCGTCGCCAGGTACGAAAACGAGTTGCCGAACTCATAACCATCGTGCTCAGTCATCACGGAATACGTCCCGCTGACGAAAAAGTCCACCGGCTCAAAACCCTGATAGAACGACACAGAACCCTGGAAATCCCATGACCCGGTGCCCGGCTGAAGTTCCTCCGGCAGCAGAAATCCGAAATTGCGGCAGTCGGTCGCGCCGGTCGGCAACTTCACTCCCAATCCGACCGACAGCTCACGATACGTGACGAAATCTCTGGCAATCGGGCTATATCGCACGAGCACAGTGACATCGCCGAAACCTTCCGTGGTGTTCTCCAGGTACCGGTCGACTTCGGGTAAATCGCGGTTCTTCTCCTTCCACAGATACGGCACGATCGTCGCCACGCCGAAGCGCGAGGTGATGCCGTACGACATGGTAAGCGTCAGGCGTTTCCATTCAGTGGTGGTGTTGCCCGGATCGTCAATCCGACTCGAGCCCTCGTACAACCCGTTGGACCGCAAATACTCGTAATGCATACCGACTTCAAGTGTCTGAGGCAAGGCGACCGTCTCCCCCAGCACGCCCTGGGGTGGAACCGACGGCGCGCAGCAGTTCTGTCCGTACGCGGTGGCAGACAGACCAATGACCAGAATGATCATCCCGACGACATTACGCACTGTCATGATCATCAAGCGGGCCGGACCCAGATCTGGATGCTGTCGACCGCCTGACCGCCCTGACCGTCGCTAACCGTCACCACGACATAGCCGCCGGTCAACTGGCTCACCTCACAGCAGTTAGATAGCTCCAGGATGTTTGCGCTCGAGGCCAACGGTAGCATCCACGACGCTCTCTGATCCCACGTGTAGCTGAGCGGGTCATTGTCTTCGTCCTCGGCCGTGACCGTGATGGTGGTGTAGTTGTACACCACGAAAGTATCCGGGTCCGCCGTGATCGACAGGATCGCCGGCACGTGGTTGCTCGAGTTCGTACCGTTGTCATCGTCACCGCAACCGACCGACAGAATCATCGCTCCGGCCAGCAGGGACAGAAGCAGGGCAAAGCGGGAATATCGGGTCAAAACGTCATCCTCCGAAATGCGGTCTCAATCTCTCACTTCGATCGGCAGGGTCACCCTCGTCTCATCTGCCCCGGCGAACGCAAACGTCACGGAAAGCCCGGTCGGGCCTGTCTCCAGTGATTCATTCACCAGATGTATCGCCCACGATGAACTCTGTCCGGGTATCAGTTCCTGCGCCACACCGTCGATCCCGGCAATACACTTGGGGCAATGCAGAACATGCGTCGCGACAGTGTCCGATCCGATATTAGTGACCAGGACCGTGTCGATGCGCTCCGGCTTTTCCGTCGGCGACACGATAAGCTTTCTCGGTTGAAGTTTGAATTCACCGGCCATCTCGTCGCGCTTGATCACATTGGCCGTCAAATGTAGGTGGTGCTCCGGCTTGTCGGGGTTGTCCGTGAAGACCGTTGTGGTCTTCTTGATATTTCGCAGGTACCGTCCCGATTTGAAAGTCACCGTTATGGCCGCGCTGTCGCCCGGCGGGATCGGCCGGTCGACCTCCGAAACGGTGGTGCAGGAACAACCAGATTTGATTTTGGTTACCGTCAACGGCTCCTCGCCGTCATTGTACAACCAGAAACAATGGCTGACCTCGCACTTCTGCGGCAAATACCCAAAATCCCACGTCTGCGAAACCACGATGCTCACCGGCTCATCTGCGGCAGCCGGAACCGGGATCACCATCAATCCCAGCCACAGGATAGCGGCTAATCTGAGTTGGATACAAGGCGGATTTCCAAAACACATGACAGGAGACCCTGATCAAATAAGATAACTCACTCCTCAATATGCAAACCCTCTTCTGCGCATCAAGCGAAAAGGTGCATTCTTTCTACACTTCACCGGTCACGAACCGGCCAAACTCGACAATCCCGAGACGAAAAGTCTGGTAACGGAAAAGAGCTTGGAGATTTTCCGATCTGAGGTATGTTTACTAATGGACTGACATTACCGCAGTCAACGTCCGGACGTTGAGCCGGCAAACTGTTGGGAGATCATCGGTGAGTCGCCTTGCCTCAATTGTAGTCGGCCTTCTGCTACTCGGCATCCTTGCCTCTCCGGCCGAAGCCGTGATAGAGATCGGCGGCCTGCTAACTACTGATACCACCTGGACCAACCAGGATACGATCCTCGTGACCAGCACCGTTGTGGTTGCTGATTCAGTTGAGCTCACCATCCAGCCGGGTACGGTGATATTGTTCAATGACATAATGTCGCTGAATTGCACTGGGCAGCTGCAGGCTCGCGGCACGGAATCGGCCCCCATCGTGTTCACGTCCAGCGCCGACACGGCCGGCGGTAGTCCGGAAGTCGGCTCATGGAGCGGTGTCAATATCACGGTGGGCGGGTTTGGTTCTTTGTCCTACTGCACTGTCAGGAACGCCACCAATGCTGTTCGGGCTTACGATGCCGAGGTCGAGATCGCCAATTGCCTCATCGAGAATTTCTCCCTCCGTGGTGTCGACTTATACGGTATCGCGGGCACCGCAGCAGCCAGGGGGACGGTCCGCCGGAGCATCATCAGACAGACAGCCCCGGATCGGCAGGGCACCGGCATCGGAATATACGCTTACCGAGGCTCCCAGTTGACTGCAATACAGACCAGAATCTATCATTGCGGCACCGGCATGGACATCTACGCGGTCAGTTCCCTGGAGCCAAGTTATGAGGTTGTCTCATGTGACCTCCAGCACCACTCCTTGCGAGCCTTCTATGTGCATGCCGGTGGCTGAGGCACTGTTGGAACACCGGCGGGTTCGGTGCACGGCAGCAACATTCTCAACAACAGCGGATACAATTTCCTGGTCAGCAACGAAGATGACAATAGCACAACTGTCGACGTTGCTAACAACTGGTGGGGAACCACCGACTCAGCAACTATCGCCGGCTCGATTTTCGACTATTACGACTACGGCTTTGGCCCCAAGGTCGGCTTCGTGCCCTTCGCAGCCGAGCCGTTCGATATCGACGACACCACTGCTGTCGATGTCAACGACCCCGATTTCCCGAGCCTGCCGACGTCATTCGCCCTAAGCCAGAATTACCCGAATCCTTTCAACAGCGGGACCGTTATTGCCTTCTCGCTGACCCGCTCGACGATTGTCAAGCTCACCGTATTCAATGTGCTGGGACAACCGGTTCGGACCGTTGCCGCCGGGCGCTACCCGGCCGGCGAGCATTCAGTAGCTTTTGACGGTCTTGACGACCATGACCTGCCACTGGCGTCCGGTGTGTATTTCTACAGGCTGACCGCTGGAGATTTGTCCCAATCTCGCAAGATGGTAATCCTGAAATAGGCCTCCTGAGTTCTTCCGCCCGGCACTGAGCCATTCTCAACGACGACCCCAGGCCGAACATTAAGATATTATGCTACAATAGATTGCATCATCCAAGTAGCGCCAGGTCCTGCTTTTTGATCCAAATCTGAAGAAAATAGTGAATCAAAAGGGAGCTATCGTCGTAATATCAGTATGATATCACGTCCTAACAAGGGTAGCAAAGGAGGATGTTATGATCCAAGAACGCGAACGTAGTGTAGCTTCCGGATGGGGTGCCCTGATCACGCTACTTGTACTGGCTGTTGTATGGGTGCTGGCCATCATATTCCTGGTCCCGTGGATCAAGATAGTGGCGGCGTTTCTGCTTCTCGTGACGTTGTTTCTTCTCGCTGGTCTATTCTTCGTCAATCCGAACGAAGGCCGCGTGATGCAATTGTTCGGCAAGTACGTGGGTACCTGTAGGACCACCGGTCTTCGGTGGGCCAATCCGTTCTACAGCAAGAAGCGGGTATCATTGCGGGTCAGGAATTTCGAGACCGGTCGGATGAAAGTCAACGAGGTCGACGGCAACCCGATCGAGATTGCAGCCATTGTCGTCTGGAAGGTTGTTGATACGGCCGAGGCATGTTTCGAGGTGGACAACTATGATGAGTTTGTCCATATCCAGAGTGAATCCGCGATTCGAAACCTGGCCACGCAATATCCATATGACACGCACGACGAAAACCAGATATCGCTGCGCAGCCACACCAACACCATCTCCGACAAGCTCCGAGACGAGATCCAGGAACGGCTGGATAAGGCCGGAGTCAGCGTGCTCGAGGCGCGAATCAGCCATCTGGCCTACGCCCCTGAGATTGCGGAGGCGATGCTTCGTCGTCAGCAGGCTGGTGCGATCGTCGCCGCCCGACAACTGATTGTTGAAGGTGCGGTGGGAATGGTCGAGATGGCGCTTGACGAGTTGGCCAAGAAGCAGATCATCGAGTTTGATCATGAGCGCAAGGCCGCCATGGTCTCTAATCTGCTGGTGGTGCTGTGCGGTGAAACTGCCACCCAACCGGTCATCAACACCGGAACCATATATCAGTAGCCGTGGCACAACGTAAGTCATTCCTGTTGCGGATCGACCCGGGACTGCTCAAGCAGCTTCAGCGCTGGGCCGACGATGACCTGCGCAGCTTGAACGGACAAATCGAGTTCTTGCTGCGCAAGGTCCTGCGCGACGCCGGCCGGGCTCGATCGCCGGACGAGGGTAAGACGTCGGACTAATCCGGAAGTCCTTCCCTTATCGTGAACAGCGGGGGATCCCCAATCTACCTTTGGAAGTGGAGCGGAAGGCCCACATCTTCGTTGCGTCCTCGGCCGTGAGCCTTTATATTGGGGGCAAGACAGAGGCACACAGGTACCTCGCCTCGTGACTGCACTCGGTGCCCGACGCAGGAGTTAGCTGAATCGTGTGCCCACTCGAGTGGGGCCGGCCAACCATAGTCTGGGAGATGCTCAATATGACTCGAATTTACTGGGGACTGATTTTTGCGGTGGTCGCTTTCGCATGTCTCAACCTGAGTTGTTCGAAGACCTCTGTCGGCGATGACGTGGAAGAGGATGACGATATCGCCCCGGCGATAGTGACCGATCTGTCGGTAGTATCTTTCACCGCCACCACCGTACGGCTCAGTTGGACGGCCACCGGAGATGACTCCACTTCCGGCACGGCCAGCCGATACGAGTTGCGCTATAGCTGCAATGTCCCTATCAACTGGGACAATTTCGATTCCGTGCCGGAGTATACCGATGTCCCGTCGCCACACGAGACGGGAACGACCGAGATTGCGGATATTGTCGATTTGCTCACCGACTCGACCTACTACTTCTCTCTGAAGGTATACGATGAAAACGACAACTGGCAGGGCATCTCCAACTGCGTGAGCGTCATTTGTCTGGACGATTATGAAGTCACCTTCGCTGATACCAACCTGGAGGCGGCCGTCCGAGACAGGCTGGGCATTCCGAACGGGACCATTCTCAAATCTGACGTCCTCACATTGGAGGATCTCACCTCACACAGCAGCAATATCGGGAGTCTGGCCGGACTCGAAGAATGCATCAACCTGGTTATCCTGAACCTGATCGATAACAGCGTCAGCGACCTCACACCCCTTGCCGGGCTGACCGATCTTGAGCAACTGCATATCAACGAGAATCAGATCAGCAGCATCGCCGCCCTGTCCGGCTTATCCGAGATGACCTGGCTG
>Ga0272444_10005669_pt1 | contig 10765 bp, 9 predicted proteins | sample SSMForm13_FD_201033 | JGI IMG/M metagenome (GOLD analysis project Ga0272444, IMG submission 201033) | Marine sediment archaeal communities from Little Sippewissett salt marsh, Falmouth, MA, United States - SSM-Form-13 | ecosystem: Environmental > Aquatic > Marine > Wetlands > Sediment ...
GCGATGCCGATATTCTGTGCAAACATGCGAGACCTCTCAAACTCCTCGTTCGTTGAGTGTCTTTTGCTCAGGGAATGGTCCCCAAGACCTCCTTCACGGATTGCGTTTTTTTTGATCGATCAGAAAGTTGGTATTAAAGACAAAATCAAGCCGTTCGTGTTTCACGTATTCATAGTTCTTGCCCATCTTGATCGCATTGACCGGGCATACCTCTTCGCAGAAACCACAGAAGATACATCGTGTTCCGTCGATTTCATAGACCCTGGGAAAGCGTTGACCGTTCTCATACTCTTCCGCCTCCACATAGATGCAGTTCGAGGGGCAGACGGCCTCGCAAAGCCCACAGGCCACGCATTGGGTGGACCCGTCCTCTTTCCTTTCGAAGTAATGAATTCCCCGCCATCGATCGGTCATTTCGATTTTCTCATCCGGGTATTGCATGGCAAAGGGCCTGGAAAACAGATATTTGAAAGTGACGGCCAAGCCTTTGATGAGAGGGAGAATCATCGGTTTTCCTTTCGTCCTTTCTGTGTTCGATGGGCGCTCCGGTGACTCCTATGTCAGAACAAGGACGAACCCTGTGACCAAAAGATTGGCCAGAGCCAGCGGGAACATGAATTTCCACCCGAATTTCATGATGTGGTCATACCGGAGGCGGGGATAGGTCGCCCGGATCCAGATGCACACGAAAACAAGCACAAAAATCTTGGCCAGAAACCAGATCCAGCCCGGAATAAACGACAGGGCCGGCACGATGGGGTGCCAGCCACCCCAGAAGAGTGTGACAGCGACGGCCGGCATGATGATCATGTGAGCGTACTCGCTGATAAAATACAGGGCGAACTTCATGCTGGTGAACTCGATGTTGAACCCACAGGCAAGCTCGGATTCCGCCTCCGGCATGTCAAAAGGCACACGTGACAGCTCTGCCAGCCCCCCCACAAAGTAAAGCAGAAAAGCCACCGGTTGGAGAAAAACATTCCAATGCCAGAATCCTCCCGCCTGAGCGAGCACGATTTCCCGGAGATTGAGGGTCTGAGATAACATCAAAACGCCGATGACAGCGATTCCGATAAAGACCTCGTAGCTGATCATCTGGGCGGCAGCCCGCAGTGAGCCCGTGATCCCGTATTTGTTGCCGGAGGCCCATCCTCCCAGAACCACGCCAAACTCACCCACCGAGCTGATGGCGAGAAGATAGAGAAGACCGATGTCGATGTCGGCCACCACCATCTTGATGACGCGACCGGACTTGAAGATGAGGTCATTGCCAAAAGGGATCACCGCTGCCAGGGAAAGAACGGAGATCACCGAGATGGCCGGCGCCAGCATAAAAACCGCTCGATCGGACCTGGCCGGGACCAGATCTTCCTTGAAGAAGGCCTTGATGCCATCGGCGATCGGCTGCAAGAGGCCGAAAGGTCCGACCCGGTTGGGACCGTATCGGACCTGAATACGACCGAGAATCTTCCTCTCAAAGAGCGTGTTGTAGGCGGTCATCAACAGGAGACTGATAAAGACCACCAGGCTCTTGGCGACGATTTCAATCAGCGTGTACAGAAGCTCCATGCTAGACCCTCTCCACTTTTGCCGCACAGGCTTTATATGCAGGCGTCCCGGCATGGGGATCAGGATCCGGGTAAAGAAGCGCGTTCACATCGAGATCGTAGAAGGATGGCGCCAGATACACTGTCCCCTTGGCAACGCGTTCTGAAATCCGGGCCTTTGTCTCAATGTGTCCCCTCGGGGAAGCCAGACGGATGGAATCACCGTCCGAGACATTGAGCGGAGCGGCGTCCTCCGGATGGATTTCAAGAGCTGTGTCAGGAAACCACTGGGCGAGTCCAGGGGCTCTTTTTTCTGTGGTCCCGATCCCATAGTTGTAAAGAGCGCCTCCCACTGACAGCCACAACGGAAACGCCTTGGTGGGTGTCTCCTCCGGCTCCTGATAATCCACGGAAACAAATCGAGCCCGCTCATGCGGGAATCCCTCCGTATACAGAACTTTCGACCCAGGATGGCCCGGTTCGGGACACGGCCATTGAACACCTCCATCCTCCAGGGCCTGCGGATCGACACCCCGGAAAAGGGGTGCCACGGTAGCGATCTCCGCGAGGATATCGGAAGGGCGGTCACAGTTCATGGTATGGCCCATACGGCTCGCCAGATCTGTGAGGATCTGCCATTCCGCCTTTCCGCCCAGTGGGGGAATGGCCTGACGCACGGTCTGAATCCGCCGTTCCATGTTGGTGAAGGTTCCGTTTTTTTCAGCGAACGTGGACCCGGGGAGAACCACCTCGGCCCTCTGGGTTGTTTCTGTCATGAAAACATCAACGACCACGAGGAATTCCAGTTTCTTGAAGGCCGCATCAAGACGTTTCACATTGGGCAGATTCATGATGGGGTTTTCCCCGACCACGATGAGGCCTTTCAGCTTGCCGGCCTGGATGGCATCGACCATCTCGTGGAGGCGAAGCCCGGGTTTGAGAGGCAACGGGCCTCCCCATGCCTCCTCGAATCGTTCACGGATATCCGGGTCGTCTGCCCTCTGATATCCGGGGAGATAGTCGGGCAGCCCTCCCATGTCAAAGGCGCCCTGGCAGTTACTCTGAGCACACAACGGGAACAGTCCGCCCTCCTCATTCCCAATACTGCCGGCGGCAAGAGCCAGATTGGCGAGGGCTCTGACCGTCTCCGTACCCCTGACGTGTTGGGTGATCCCATGTCCATAAACGATGGCGACGCTCTTGGCTGTGCCGAGAAGACGGGCTGTCTCTCTGAGCGTCTCAGCCGGTATCCCGGTGGCTTTCTCAACGTTTTCGGGCCCATAAGAGGCAAGCGATTTCTTGAGTTCTGCGAATCCCTCGGTTTTTTTGTTGATAAAGGTTTTGTCAACCAGTTTGAGGTCGAGGAGTATTTTGATCAATCCATTGATCCAGGCCACATCGCTTCCCGGTGACGGACGAAGCCACAGGTTGGCGTATTTCTCGATAGACGTCTTTCGAGGGTCGACGAGAATCAGGCGTGCATCGTTTTTCTGAATCGCCTGACGGATCTTATGGGCAACGATGAGGTTGTCCTCATCCGGGTCGGCTCCGGCAAGAAGGATCACATCGGTCCCAACAATCCCCTCCAATCCATTGGTCATAGCGCCGTAGCCCAGCGATTCTGACAGCCCAACCAGCGTGGGAGCGCTGCCGAGACGTCCGCCGCTGTCCACGTTGTTGGACCCGAGAACAAGGCGCATCCATTTCTGGAGAAGATAGATCTCTTCATTGGTTCCCCGTGAAGGGGCGATGGCTCCAATGCTTTCACCACCGAATTTTTCTTTCAGCGTCCCCAGCTTCTCGGCCACGAGAGAGAGCGCTTCATCCCAGCTTGCCTCCCTGAAGGTTCCGTTTTGCCTGATGAGGGGCCGTGTGAGTCGTTCGGGATGTTGAATATAATCGTAGCCAAAACGTCCTTTCACGCAGAGACTTCCGTCGTTAACGCCCACCCCATCCCGGCTTGTTGCCTTGATGATCCGCTTGTCGTGCAACACATTGAGATCGAGCTGGCATCCACACCCGCAAAAGGTGCACGTGGTCTGGACCTTGCGCACCTGCCATGCCCGGCCCTTGACGGGGCTGAGATTTTCTGTCAAGGCCCCGACGGGACAGACATGGAGACATTCACCGCAGGAGATGCAGGCGTCCCGGTTGACCGCTTCGACGTGAGATTCAAAACCTCGGTCAACCACATCCAGAACACAGGAACCTGGAATTTCGGCGCAGGCCTGAATACACCGCATACACATCACACAGCGATCCATGTGCTGTTTGATCAGCGGTGTCCCAAAAGGAACATCGGGGCGTTCGACCTTTTCTGACACATAGTCCTGTCGATCGATGCCGAACTGATAGGCCAGATTCTGGAGCTCGCATTCTCCTCCGGCGTCGCAGACCGGACAGTCCAGCGGGTGTTGGATCAGCAGGAGTTTCAGGGCGTCCTTTCGCATTTTCTCGAGTCGGTTCGTGCGGGTGTGAATGACCATCCCCTCGCTCACCGACGTGGCGCATGCCGCCATAGGCTTCTCGCACCCTTCAATCTCAACGACGCACATCCGACAGGATTTCAGCGGGCTCAGCTTGGAGAGATAACAGAGGGTTGGGATATCGATGTTGTTTGCCCTGGCCGCCTCCAGGATTGTGGTCCCGTCTTGTACAGTGACCTGTTTTCCGTCAATCGTCAGGTTAGCCATCCTCGATCCTCACCATCCGCGAAAAGGAAGCGCGCTTTCTGAATGCTCAGGGTCCATCAGGGTCTCCATGCATCCCTGTCTTGTCACGGGGACGCCAATGCCACCAGGCTCACACGGTAGCATCTCAGACATCGCTCGGCCTCTTCTTTGGCCACAGGAACTGGAAAACCCGTCTCGACTTCGGCAAAGGTATGACGCCTCTCTTCTGGATCCAGCATGTCCAGGTGCTTTTTCTCCTGCCCTCCGGCCATACCCACATCTTCATCCTTATCGTAGACGCCGATGGCGGCCATCAAATCCTCAAGCCGTTCCTCATCCGAGGGTGCCACGGGTTCTCCCCTCAGATACTTATGGATTTTGTCTGCCGCCCTTTTTCCATGGCCGGCCGCTCTGACAAGCACATCGGGCCCTGTCACGCAGTCACCGGCTGAGAACATGCCTTTCCGGGAGGTCTCGAACGTCTTGGCATCCACAACCAGGGTCTTCCATTTTGTGGTCTCGATCTCGTTCGCCCCTTCGAGAAAACGGAGATCGACGGCCTGACCGATGGCGGGAATGACGATATCGCATTCGATAAAAAACTCGGACCCGGGGACCGGGACCGGTCGCCGCCGGCCGCTCTCGTCGGGTTCACCGAGCTCCATGCGGATACACTCTGCTCCGACGACCTTTCCGTTCTTGGCCACGATCTTGACAGGGTTGCACAGGAAATGGAACGTCACCTGTTCTTCTTCCGCATCCCTGATCTCGACATCGTCGGCGGGCATCTCCTTGCGAGATCTCCGGTACACGAGATTGACGTCGGTCTTCCCGATTCGAAAAGAAGACCGGACACAGTCAATCGCCACGTTTCCTCCGCCAACAACCACAACCTTCTTGCCCTCCGGGTAGGGATCCTTACCCTGGTTGATTTCCAGAAGATACTTGACCCCAGGGATGAAACCCTTGTAGCCGGCGTCCTCTCCCTCGACCCGCATCGGGGTGTTGCCTTGAGCACCCACACCTATAAAGACGGCCTTGTACCGCTCGGCAATGTCTTTGAATGAAATATCGTGACCGACTTCTGTGTTGTATCGGATTTCAGCCCCCATCTGTTGGACAATCTCCGCCTCACGGTTGAGAATGTCCCGTGGCAGACGGTAGTCCGGAATTCCCCAGGCCGCCATTCCTCCCGGCGATCCAAATCTCTCGAAGACGGTCACAGGGTATCCCATCTGGGCCAGATAATAGGCACAGCTCAAACCAGCCGGTCCGGCTCCGACAACGGCGACAGGGTCATCCTGTTTTGTTTCGCTTTTTCTCAGTCGCGGTTCACGGCGCCGCTCGAGTTCCCAGTCCGCCGCAAAACGTTTGAGATACTTGATGGAGATGGGCTCATCGAGATTGGCTCTGCGGCAACTGGACTCACAGGGTCGGACACACACCCGGCCCAGGGTGCCTGGCAGACAGGTCATGTTTCTGATGATGTCGAGGGAATCATCGAATCTGTTATCCCTGATGCATTCGACATAGCTTGGTATATCGAGGTGGGCCGGGCAGGCATTGGAACACGGTGCCACGGTCTTTGCTTTGTATGTTCCCGGTGAGACCCTCTTTTTTCGATCAATGAGGTCCAGAAATTCATCTCTCCAATGGCGCAGACAGTGGCTGAGAGGGATGGTCCCGGTCTGTCCAACCTGGCACTTTGAGCTTTCCCGGATGGTCTCGGCGAGTGATTCCATCTCGTCCAGGTCGGCCCGGGTTCCATGGCCGTCGGTGATCCGTTTCAGAATCGTCAGAATCACCCGGGTCCCCACCCGGCATGGGATGCACTTCCCACAGGATTCCCTCTGGACGGCTTCCATGTATGCCCGGCACATGTCAACGATGTTGACATCCTCATCACGAACAGCCACACCGTCCCATCCCATAAAGGCTTTGATCCGCCCTTGGCCATCGTAATCAGCCGGAAGGTCCAATCCGGGAACATCCTGGAACTCATCGGGTGATTTTCCCCGGTTGTCAATCACCTGTCCGTGCCAACTCGAAAACAGAATCTCACCCATAGCATACCCTCGAATCTCCAACTCTGGAGATGTGAGAAATTCTCCAACTTCAGGCGAACAGTCTGCCTTGGAAGAGACGGCCTGATTCTTTCATCCCTAGCGGACCTTAACGATCGATTTCTCCCAGAACAATGTCAATCGACCCGATAGCCGCGATCACATCGGCTATCATTTGTCCTTCAATCATTTTGGGAAGAGCACCCAGATTGGCAAAACTGGGGGTCCTCACACGGAACCGGAGCGGTTTGTTACCTCCGTCGCTGACGATGTAGTAGCTCAGCTCACCCTTTGAAGCCTCAACACTCTGAAAGACCTCCCCCACGGGAGGCTGAAAACCTTCGAACCCGATTTTGAAGTGCCGGATCAGCGCGTCCATATGGGTTTCGAGGTCCTCTTTATCCGGCGGAACGACATGGGGAGCGTCTGCCTTGATCGGGCCGTCGGGAAGATTCTCGACGACCTGTTCGACGATCTCTCTCGACTGGCGCAATTCCTCCATCCTGACGAGGTACCGGTCGAAGACATCGCCGTTTTCTCCAATGGGGATCTCAAAATCAAAGTCCCCATAGTGGCTGTAAGGCGTTGCCTTTCTCACATCGTAAGCGACACCCGAGCCCCGGAGGGTCGGCCCCGTGACACTGAAATTCACGGCATCCTCTGCCGAAAGGAGACCGACGCCCTTGGCACGCCGCTGGAAGATAACGTTATTGGTCAACAGGGCATCGTAGTCATCGACCTTTTTTGGAAAGTCGGCGATAAAGCCACGGATTTGATCGATGGCGTCCTCGGACAGGTCCCTGGGGAGTCCGCCAATGCGGAAGAAGCTCGGCGTGAGGCGGGCGCCTGCCACCTCTTCGAAGATCCTCAGAATGGCCTCTCGCTCCCTGAAGCAGTACATCACCGGTGTCGTCGCCCCGAGGTCGAGCACATGGGTTCCCAACCAGATCAGGTGAGAGGCGATTCGCTGAAGCTCCGTCAGCATCACACGAACATATTGAGCCCTTTTCGGGGCTTCGATGCCGAGCAGTTTCTCGACGGCAAGGACATAACCGAGGTTGTGGCCCATGGCATTGACATAGTCCAGTCGGTCTGTCAGGGGAATGCATTGGTGATAGGTCTTCACCTCGGCCAGTTTCTCGACTCCACGATGGAGATGACCGAGAACGGGTGTGGCCTTTCGGATAATCTCCCCATCCAGCTCCAGAACGATACGCAGGACACCATGGGTCGCCGGATGCTGAGGCCCCATGTTGATGGTCATGGTTTTCTGTTCAGCCATTACCCTCTGCTCCTCCAGAAATCGATCCCCATGGATCCTTTCGGGAAACGCTTAGGTCATCGAGAGATCACCATCCCCAAACGACGAGGGACATCACACGTTCACAAGACGCGTCACATATCGGGGAGGACCGGTTTCTCAAAATCCCTTCCAACCGTCGGGAAGTCCTTTCTCAGCGGATATCCATCGAATTCGTCCCACAGAAGAATCCGTTTCAGATTGGAATGGTTCTCAAAAACGATCCCCAGCATGTCGAAGGCCTCTCTCTCGTACCAGTTTGCCCCTTGCCAGATGGACTCGACGCTTGAAATCGTCTCGTCTTCTTCCAGAGAGGCTTTGACCCGGATCCGTTCATTCCCTGTCACCGAATAGAGATGATAAACGATCTCAAATCGGGGATGGTTGGGGAAATGGTCCACACCGCACAGATCGGTCAACAGGTCAAAACCAAGGTCGTCGTGGAGGTATCGCATGATCTCCAGGATGGCGTCCTTTCGGACGACCACGGTCAGCTCGTCCCGAAACAGCGAGGACTCAACGATGTCTGATGGGAATCTCTCCGTAACCCTCTGAATGACCTCTTTTTCTGCCATGATTCACCACCGTGTGAGGCCAAGCCTCGAAATTCATCACCCTTGGAAACACGGAACAGAAGTCTTCCCCGAGTCGTTTCTGCTGAATCGAACGATGCTGGGTGCGACCACCCCCCTGATATTCCAGGTGAGGAGCTAAAAAGACGGGGCATCAAAGACGCTTTTGACGTCCTTGCGATCAAGCATCGTTTCCTTTGAGATTCTATCCTGAATATCCATGAGGGCGAGCTGAAGCGCCTCTGGTCTCGGAGGACATCCTGGCACATACACATCCACAGGCAATATCTGATCAACCCCCTGGACCACGCTGTAGGTCTTGAATATCCCCCCTGAGCACGCACAGGCGCCGTAGGCAATCACCCACTTCGGCTCAGGCATCTGTTCCCAGATCCGTTTCACAACAGGAGCCATCTTCTTGGTGAGTGTACCGGAAACGATCATCAGGTCCGCCTGGCGGGGCGTGGGTCGAAATATCTCTGATCCAAATCGGGCAATGTCCCAGGAGGCCGCGGAAACCATCATCTCGATAGCACAACAGGCAAGCCCCATGGTGACCGGCCAGATGGACGACTTACGCCCCCAGTTGACCAGACCATCGAGCCCCTTCATCAAAGCGGTATTGCCCAGGTAGATCTCTATTCCCATTCGAGCGCTCCTTTTCGCCAGATATAGATGTACGCAACGATCAGGATTCCAACGAATACGAGCATTTCCAGGAGAATGAACACACCGAAGATACTCTTGAAATCACGGAAAACGACCGCCCATGGATAGAGAAAAACAATCTCGATATCAAAAAGGAGAAAGAGCATGGCCACGATATAATAACGGATGGGGATCCGACGTCTTGCCGGGCCGACCGTCGTCACGCCACACTCGTAAGGCGCCATTTTTGCGGGTGTTGGTTTGTGCTGTCCAACGAGGTAGGAAGCGATGACCACGAAGGCACCAAAAGCAAGAGAAAGACCGATAAAGATGAGAAGAGGCAAATATTCAATCAACATCGGGGGGGGCCTCCCGAGAGTGGAAGCAACTTTGTGAAAACTTTAATGAACGGGTTTATACAGGATCTGTCAGGGTTTGTCAAGAAAAAACCAATGCTCCCCGGTCATGGCAGGAACCGTCTGGCCTCGAGGGTGCCCCATTCACCACAGTTCGGACACTGGGGGCCCCACGCATCGTGACAGGTTCCGCAGTCAACACATTCAAAGATATCCGACTGGGGGTGCAGGATCTCAAAAGCGAGGCTGTAATGACGGTTTGATAAGGCTTCATTGAGACGTTTCTTTTCGACCTCGGCCAGGACCAGCAGAGCCCCGGGAGATGCCTCCATATCGGGCATGTCTTTCACCGCTCCTTCTGCCTCCTCGATCATATCCTGTCTCAGATAGAGCCGTGCCAGAAGAAGCCTGGCAAATGTGTTCTCATCGGCGATTTTTTTGTAGAAGTGGATGAGTTCCTTTTCGTCACCGTGCTCAAACATGTGGTTCTCCAGGGCCCTGGCAATGGGGAGTTGAAACCGATCGATGAGGGCATTCTCCCAGATTTTCACCGCCCTGTCCGGTGATCCATCACGAACATAGACTTCCCCGAGGCTCAGGAGCGCGGGAACAAAGTTGCTTTGAGCCTTCAGGGCCTTCTCAAAGGATGTAATGCTTCCCTTGAAATCTCCGGCCCCCTGGTCCGCACGACCCTGCTCGTACCAGAGCCGTGCCAACTGGCGACCGAATTGCTTGGTGGAGACAAGGTCCTCTTTTTTGAGAAGTCGAAGCGTTTCCATGGCAGCAGGCCATTTTCCCTGCGCCGTCTGAGCTCTGAGCAAACCCCGCAGGGCGACGGCGTTTGCCTTGTCCATATCCAGGACCCGGCTGTAGTAAAGCTCCGCTTCGGAGAAATTGTGGACCCCCTCGTTACTTGCCGCGATTCCCAAAACAGCTCGGGTGTTTTGGGAATCTCTCGAAAAAACACGGTGATATCGGTCGGAGGCCTCCACATATTCCTTTCCCTCGAGCATGGCATCGCCAAGATCCAGGGAAAGTTCCAGATTCTCGGGCGTCAGCTGGTTTGCCTTCTTGAGAAGATCTTTGGACCTCTCCAGGTGACCGAGGCGGCGTTGGGTTCTTGCCTCCTGGCGATGTGTCTCGGTTTTCTCATCCCGCCTTTTGATCCGCTTTTGTCGCATCCCCAAGAGAGCGCCTCTCACACCCTGGAGGAGGAAAAGGACGTATACAAAGAGGGCCCCCAGAATAAACCCTCCAAAAATCACCATGTAGAGCGGCACCTCAGCCGGGCCCTTGTGAAAAAACTTGAGCTCGACGATTGAAGGGTTCTCAAGGGCAAGGTAGCTCAGGGCCAGAATAACCGCCAGGGTCAGGACAAAGATGAGTTTTGACATAACCGTAACCCCAGATTTGGTTTGTCTTCCAAACAATGCATTGTGCCATGAATTCGAGGCCATGGCAATGTCCAAATAAGTGGAGTCTTCTCAAAAAAAAGGAGGCAATTGCACGGTCTTTTCAGTCAGACGAGCGCAACCACATCCCTTATTCCCATGTCTTGTTCCTCTATCCTTTGACCTTGTTCCTTTATCCTTTAGCCTTTTTCCTTG
>Ga0272444_10005670_pt1 | contig 10765 bp, 10 predicted proteins | sample SSMForm13_FD_201033 | JGI IMG/M metagenome (GOLD analysis project Ga0272444, IMG submission 201033) | Marine sediment archaeal communities from Little Sippewissett salt marsh, Falmouth, MA, United States - SSM-Form-13 | ecosystem: Environmental > Aquatic > Marine > Wetlands > Sediment ...
GTCGTCGGCCGCGCAGATGAAGGGATGCGAGGCGGCGCACGTGAGCGGAAAGAAGCTGGGTGACGTGGTGGACATCTTTATCGACAACTGCGGGTTCCTCGGAGACGCCGTCGTGGAGACAAAGGGGAATGAGAACATGTGCCCGTCCAGCGGTATTGCGGCCGCCTACATTCTGTGGGCCATTCAGGCCGAAGCCGTCGGCCTCTTGGAGGCCAAGGGTGTGAAGCCGACCATCTACCGCAGTGTGCACGTGGGCGGTATGGAGCACGTCACGAAGATGCAGCAACAGTATATCGAGCAGGGATTCTGATCCCATCGCGGAAGGAGGGAACCATGTTTCAGTTCTTCGAGAAATCGCGGGAGGTCATGGAACGCGTGGAACGCACGCAGGCCGAACCCATCGGCAAAGCCGTGGGACTCATCGCCGCGAGCTTGATGAACGGCGGCGTGTGGCACGTCTTCGGAACCGGCCACTCCCATGCTCAATCGGAGGAGGTCTACTACCGCGCGGGCGGCCTTGTCCCGGTGAACGCCATCCTCTTCCCGGCGCTCATGCAGCACGAGGGGCCGGCCACGAGCACGCGTCTTGAACGCCTGCCAGGACTGGCAAAGGTTCTCCTCGACAAGTATGACCTGCGCGCGGGCGAGGTGCTCACGGTCATCTCGAACAGCGGCAAGAACGCGGTTCCCGTCGAGATGGCCTTGGGCGCCAAGGAACGCGGCCTGCACACGGTGGCCATCACGTCCATGGCACAGTCGCAAGCGGCAAGCCTGGGCGTGGGGCAGGACAAGAAGCTCTACGAGATCTGCGATGTAGTCATCGATAACTGCGGCTCGGCGGGCGATGCGATCCTGCCGATCCCGGGTACGGATCGGTACACGGCGGCCACGTCGAGCCTCGTCGGTATCGCGATCATGAACCAGATCGTCTATGGCGTGGCTTGTGCGTTCGCGGAAACAGGGAAGGAACCGCCAGTCTTCATGACGGCGAACCTGCCCGGCGGCGACGCGTGGAACAAGCGGATGATTGAACAATACGGAGAACGCGTGAACCTCATGTAACCACACCGCGGGAGATCGCCCATGCACTGGATAGACTGGCTCATTCTTGGTGCCATGACGCTGTTCATATGCGTCACGGCGTACACAACGCGAAAGTACACGCGAAGCGTGGCGGACTTCCTCGCGGCCAACCGCTGCGCGGGCAAGTACGTGCTGGGGGTGGCCGACGGGATCGCGGGCCTGGGCGCGGTCAGCATCGTGGCCCTCTTCGAGATGCACTACAAAGCCGGTTTCTCGGCGCTCTGGTGGGGCACGATGATGCTGCCCTTCAGCGTTGTGGTGGCGCTCAGCGGGTGGGTGCAGTACCGCTACCGCCAGACCCGCGTGCTCACGATGGCGCAGTTCATGGAAGTGCGCTACAGTCGGCGGTTCCGAGTTCTCGCCGGCTTCCTTTGCTTCTTCTCCGGTATCATCAACTTCGGCATCTTCCCCGCCGTGGGTGGGCGGTTCTTCCAGTACTTCTGCGGTCTGCCCGCTTGGCCGGTCTCCGTGGGCCACGTGGAATTCGACCTCACCTATGCGTCCATCATGGCCGTACTGCTAACCATCTCGCTGGCCTTTACGTTCATGGGGGGACAGATCGCGGTGATCGTCACCGATTTCGCGCAAGGCGTCTTCTGCAACGTCGCCTTCTGCGTGCTCGCCGTCTACGTGCTCTTCATTCGCTTCGACTGGAGCATCATGTTGGAAGCTTTCGCCGCCGCGCCTGCCGATGCATCGCTCATCAACCCGGCGCACAGCAGCGAGATCGACAACTTCAATGCCACGTACTTCGCCATCGGGCTCTTCGGCACCATCCTCAACTTTATGTCGTGGCAGGGCAACCAAGGCTATTACGGCTGCGCGCGGACGCCCCACGCGGCGCGCATGGGCCGCGTCATCGGGACGCTGCGTCCCATGGTCTACTACACGACCGTCGTCTTGCTGGCCGTGGCCGCGTTCACAATCATGCACCACGCCAACTACGCGGACATGGCGAACGGTGTTCGGCAGGTACTGTCCGGCGTCGGCAACGCCAAACTGCAAGAGCAACTGACGGTGACCGTCGCGCTAACCCACCTGCTCCCCACGGGACTCCTGGGCATGCTGGCCGCCGTCATGTTTGCCGCCTTCATCTCCACGCACGACACCTACCTGCACTCCTGGGGGAGCATCTTCGTGCAAGATGTCGTGTTGCCAATACGCCTGATGTTCCGGGGTGACAATGAACCCATGTCCGAGAAGTCCCACATACGGCTGTTGCGTTGCGCCATCATCGGCGTCGCGCTGTACATCTTCTTCTTCAGCCTGTTCTTCTCCCAGCAGCAAGATATCCTCATGTTCTTCGCCCTCACCGGCACCTTCTACCTCGGCTGGGCCGGGTGGGCCATCTGTGGCGGCCTTTACTGGAAGCGCGGCAACACGCCCGGCGTCTGGGCCGCGGCAACCGTCGGACTGGTTCTCTCGATCGGCGGGCTGTACATGACCTACGGTTGGGCCAACTTCCAGGCTATCAGCCAGTTAGTTGTGCCCGGACTCTGGGAGGTGGCCGTCGCCCGGTACCCCGACCTTGCCGGTGACAAGTGCCCCGTGAATGCGCAGATTCTCTATTTCTGGACCATGGTGATCTCCGGCATTGCCTACGTGGCCGTCTCGCTGCTCACTGGAAGCAAGGCGTTCGACATGGACCGCATGCTTCACCGTGGCCGCTATGCCATCGAGAGCGATGAGGCGGGCGAGTTGCCACCGCGCGGCTGGCAAGCCCTCAAAATGAACCGTCATTTCACCTGGGACGATAAGGTGCTCTACATCCTCTCTCTTGTCATGACGCTGGGCATGACCGCCTTCTTCATTGTCGTGACGATCATGTTCATGGTGTTCGACGTTGAGTTCTCCAACACCTTCTGGAGCGGTCTGTGGTGGTGGTACGTGGTGATCAACTTCGTCGGCGGCGTGTTCATCACGGTGTGGCTCACCGTAGGGGGCGTGATCGACCTGCGCGCGCTCCTGGCCGACTTGGCGCGCGCCAAACGGGACGCCAATGATGATGGCACGGTTGTGGGGGACCAGACCCTTGTTGACCTCAAGGCATCAGATGCCCGGGCGGAGCGGCAGCCCGCTTCGGAAAGGGAGGAGTAGACACCATGAGAAAGACCGTACAAGCCATCTGCGTGCTGGGTTCGATCCTGTTCGCCGCCGGATGTGCAACCATCCCGGACGATAGCGTCAGTGAAGCGTGCACGACGGTGATCGCCCTCTACACCGACGTCCCCGTCCGGATGGACGGACGGTTGGACGATCCGGTCTGGCGCGACGCGCCGGCCTATCCGCTGCACCTTGCGGCAGACGTGGATCCGGGTGGCCTGGACGACGTACAGGAACCCGGCGAGGCGCGCTTCGCCTGGGACGATGACAATCTCTATATCGCCATTCACTACACCGACAGCGATGTGGTGGCCGAGGGCGAACACGACAACGACATGCATTTCACCATGGGCGACGTGGGGGAGGTCTTCATCAAGCCCGACGGAAACACCCTGTACTGGGAACTGTACGTGACGCCGCACGGCATGAAGTCGGCCTTCTTCTTCCCCAGTTGGTCGCGAAGTCTCCCCAGTTCGTTCGACTACACGATGGATCTGCATGTCGCCGCCAAGGTGGACGGTTCACTCAACGACTGGACCGACCGCGACAAGGGTTGGACCGGCGAGATGGCCATCCCGCGCGCTGAACTCGAACAGTACGGCGATGCTTTCCCTGGCGAGGGTTGGAGCATCCTCGTGGCGCGATACAACTACGGACGATACTTGGAGAAGCAGGGCGCCGAACTGACCATGATGCCCCGCTTGCCCATGACCAGCTACCACTACCATCCGGGCTACGCGAGACTTGAGTTGCGGCGCGAGGTCCGTTAGTGAACACCCCGTCACCAGGACGGGTGCCCAAGAGAGACAGCAAATAGGAGACAGTAACCATGGCTAAGCGTTCTACCAGGCGTTCTTTCCTTCAACAGGCGGCGGCAGGCGCCGGGCTGGCGGGGGTAGGCCGCCTGGCGGCGGCGGATGAGGAAAAACCCATCCAAGGCTTCGAGGACACGGGCACCACAACACAGGAAGGCAAGGTGTGGCAGCCCGTGTCGGAGCGAAAGATCCGCGTCGGTATCGTCGGCTACGGCGTATGTAAGTTCGGAGCCGCCTTCGGTTTCCAGGATCACCCCAACGTGGAGGTGGTTGCCGTCAGCGACCTCTTCCCGGACCGGTGTCAAGGACTCGCGGATGCCTGCCGCTGCGACAAGAAATACCCCTCTCTTGAGGAACTGGTCAAGGACGACAACATTGAGGCCGTCTTCGTGGCCACCGATGCGCCAAGCCACGTGAAGCATTGCCTTGATGTGCTCCGCCACGGCAAGCACGTGGCGCACGCCGTACCGGCCGTGTTCGGTTCTCTTGAGGAGGCCGATCAGCTCTATGAGGCCGTCAAGGCGTCGGGGCTCAAGTACATGATGTTCGAAACCTCCGTTTTCCATGACGACACCTACGCTATGCGGCAACTCTACAACGCTGGCAAGTTTGGCAAGATGGTCTACAGCGAGGGCGAGTACTACCACTATTCCGTGGAACAGATCGATTCGTACAAGGGTTGGCGCATCGGTCTTCCACCGCAGTGGTATCCGACGCACTCCAATGCCTACTACGTGGGCGTCACCGGCGGCAGTTTCACCGAGGTGTCCTGCATGGCCATTCCGAGCCTGAAGGAGAAGCTGCAACCGGAAAACAACCGATACAAGAACCCCTTTGGCACGGAGATCGCCCTTCTCCGCACCAGTGAAGGCGGCATGGCGCGCATGGGGGTAAGTTGGGATACGCCGGGACACGGAGGCGAGAAAGGGCGTGTGCGCGGGCAACTGGGCTCCATGGAGAACGGCCGCTTTCACGGTATCGACGCCCCCGAAGGCGTGGTACTGGAGAAGCCCCCGCTTCCTCCGGGCGTCGCGGGTGGCGGGCACGGCGGTTCGCACGGCTATCTCATGAACGAGTTCGTCACGGCCATCCTCGAGGATCGGAAGCCGCTCGTGGATATCGCGTGGGCACTTAACATGACCGTGGCGGGCGTGGTGGCTCACCAGTCCGCACTAAAGGATGGCGAATTGATGAAGATTCCGCAGTACACCGTGTGAGGAGCCGAGGCGGTAGCAAGGCGTAGGCGGATAGTCGCGCCGAAGTGTGGTTTTGGCATTAGCGTTTCGCGTAGAATGCCAAAGGCGGCGCAAACGGCTGCCCTGAGGCGAAAGGGGGCGGAATGATGCAGCCCAAGTTTGGTGAGGTGAAGGGGATCGGCGACGATGTGCTGAAGGCCGTGGCGGTATGTCTGCTTCTCGCAGGCATACCGCTTTGCCTTATCTTGCTGGCGGCTCTGCTGTTCCTGGCCTGACCGCGGGAATACCAAGCGGCAGTTCCAGCCAGGCAAGGCCGATATCACGGCCCATATGGCTGGTGCTGACGCCGCCGGGCGAGTCATAGAACACCGCTAGCCGGTTCCCGACGGGAATCACCGACGGCATGCCGATACAGCGGGCGGCCCAGGTACAGTTCCGCCCGTCCAAGACAACCGCTTTGTCTGCCGGGTCCCAGTGTTCGAGATCCTGCGTCCAATAGACCCAGACCGCGTCCGTGTACTCATGGTTCGTCAGACCGATGTGGTTCGTGAAGAGGAACCACGTGTCATTGGCGGGCTCGAAATAGAGCGAGCTGTTCTCGACTTGTTCCTCGACGGGCACAATGGGTTCCGGATCGGGGGTCCAAGGACCATTCAAGTCCCGAGTGCGGGCGATGCCCAGCGTCCGCTTCGTACCGGGCGCGGTGGTGCTGAAGAACATGAGGTACTCGTCACCCTTTGGGACCACCTGCCCCGGACTCGCGGTACGGGCGTAGTAGGTTCCCGGTTGCGTACGAAACGGTGTCACTTCGTATTGCTTGCGCCAAGGCCCTTCCGGGTGGTCGGCAACGGCTTTCATCGTGAGATAGGGGAACGATGGCACCAGATGGGGAGGCGCCGTGGCATTGGGCGTACCGAGGTAGAACATGTGCCACCGGCCGTCCGCTTCGATCACCCATGGTGACGCGGCACAAGCCGAATCCTCCGTTCCCGCCGCCCCCAAGCTCAGCACGGGTCCCCGGCACTCCCATTGCTTCAGGTCCCGGCTCACCGCAAGACACGCCCGCCAACCATCGGGGCCGGCGCCATCGTAATGAAGATAGTACTGCCCATCGTGGGCGAACACGATGGCTTCCCGCGCCCCAAGCGCATCACACTGCGCGGGGCCTTCACCATGACGGAGGATGCGCCCCGCGTCCGTGGCCTCCATGCGCAACGCCGTGTATGGACGCCCGTCGGGATAGGGTTGGGATGACGCGCTCGCCACAAGCAGAAGCGGCACTACGAACCGAACAACGACACGGCAACGTACAACGGGACACCTCATCGCCGGCATCATGTGAACGGTGTACGCCGAAGCGCTTCGTTGACGGCGTCAGCACTGAAGGCCTCGGGGTTGAACTTGCGCCCCAGCCACTCGACGGTATCGCTGTAGTCATCGTGATCCGGATCGGCGTAGACCTCCAGCATCTGGGCGTAGTTCCACGGCCCGCCGCAATCCTCGGGCGGACAGGCCCGCTCGCCCGCGAGACACACCGGGTATTGCTGGTTCGGGTCCGGCTTGTCCGTGGTGGCTTCAACCAACACCGTGTGTTCCCAACTGTCCCCGAAATCGTAGACGTAGAGGAAGCGCTGCCGCGCCTGTCGGATGATCGACCCGAGCCTGACATCATCCTCGTTGGCGACGTCATCGTCCTCATCGGGGTCGGCGCCGGGATAGCTTCCACCGTAGCGTTCGCCCGCCACCTCGAACTCGTGCAGGTGACACTCCTCCCAACCCATGGCAACCTGTATGGCCGCGTGGAGGTCGCCCAAGGTCATGTTGTCCGTAAGCTGGAGCCGGCGCCAGACGGGCGGCTCAATGCCCTCCAAGGTGATCTTCAGCGTGTACACACGCGTCGGTTCGGGGTTGCTGTTCTCCGCCATCGCTCAATCCTGTCTGTTTGGGGTCACGTTTGCAGCCACTCCATAGGGCTGATCGCACATAGTTTTACGGGTGGCCCCACGCCAGATTCAAGTTGACCACAAGGCCCCGTCTCGGAAGCCGTTCCGGAACGAGGACTCGTCGGCGCCGTTGCCCATGCTAAAATGCACGCGGTCCCGATCCGGAGCGCTTCCCGATACCATGTTGTTCAACTCCTTCGAGTTCATGTTGTTCTTCCCCTCCGTTGTCTTGCTGCACTTCGCCGTGCCGCAACGGTACCGTTGGGTCGTGCTCCTGCCCGCAAGCTACGGTTTCTACATGGCATGGAAGCCGGGTTACGTGGTGCTCATCTGGCTATCCACGCTGGTGGACTACTTCGCGGGGCTGGGTTTTGGGCGTTTGGATCGCAAGGGGCTGCGCCGCCTGCTGCTGATGGGCAGCTTACTGACCAACCTGGGACTGCTCTTCGTCTTCAAGTACTACGGATTCTTCGCCGCCAATCTCGACCCGTTGCTGCCGTACCTGGGATGGACCTTCCACTTGCCCGACGCGCCCTGGGTACTGCCCGTGGGCATCTCGTTCTATACCTTCCAGACCCTGGCCTATACCATTGAGGTCTACCGGGGCACGCAGGCGCCTGAACGGCACCTGGGACGCTTCGCGCTCTACGTGGCCTTCTTCCCACAACTGGTCGCGGGGCCCATTGAGCGCGCGCGCAACCTGCTTCCCCAGTTCAGCGAGCACCATGGTTTCGACTACGCCCGCGTGACCGAGGGCCTTCGCCTGATGGCGTGGGGGCTGTTCAAGAAGGTTGTCATCGCCGACCGGTTGGCCGAAGTGGTCGACACGGTCTACGGCAACCCGGAAGCGGCCACGGGACCGGCCGTCGTCGTGGCCACCGTGTTCTACGCTTTCCAGATCTACTGCGACTTCTCCGGCTATAGCGACATCGCCATCGGTGCCGCGCGGGTGTTGGGCTACCGCCTCATGGAGAACTTCAGACGTCCCTACTTCGCCATCTCCATCGCCGACTTCTGGCGCCGGTGGCACATCTCCTTGTCCACGTGGTTCCGGGACTACCTCTACATTCCCCTCGGAGGCAGCCGCGTGACGGCGCCGCGCTGGTGCACCAACATCGTGATCGTGTTCTTGCTGAGTGGACTGTGGCATGGCGCGAACTGGACCTTCCTTGCCTGGGGCGCGCTCCACGCCGTCTACCTTCTCGTGGGCCGGGCCATGGCGCCCTTCTGGGCACGTCTGGGCGAGGGAGAGTTGGTGCGGCTGCTCCGAGGGGTTGGCGTGTTTGGCCTCGTGTGCTTCGCTTGGATCTTCTTCCGTGCGCAGAGCGTGGGCGACGCCTTCACGCTGATCCGCGCACTTTCCGGCGGCTGGTCGAGTCCACCAGTTCTGGGCGTCTCGGCAGTGACTTTCGTCCTCTTGGCCGGACTAGTGGGCTTTCTACTCGCCGTGCAGTGGGCCCAGACGTGGGACTCCCTGCACGAGCGGTTCACGCGGCAACCGACCTGGGTCCGTTGGGGCGTTTACTCGGCCGCCCTGTGGGGTGTGTTCCTCTTGGGCGCGCTGAAGCAGACCCAGTTCATCTATTTCGTCTTCTGAGTATCCACGCATGCGCGATATGATCAGGCTGGCCGTACGCCTTCTAGCCTTGCTCGGCATCAACGCCGCGGCGGGATGGGGACTCCTGTGTCTGCACGAAACGTCGCTCCCTGACTACGCGCCCTGGGAGACCGACAGCCGGCTTCTGATCATGCCCGAGGACAAACACCTTGACGCCGCCTTCCTCGGCTCCAGCCGTGCCTACCTCTTCTCCCGCTTCCAGGCCAACCATGCCATCACGGAAGCGGAACTCGGCCGCACGGTTTTCAACATGGCCATGCCCTCCGGGGGCGGCGTCCGGCCCGCGCGCTTCTACTTCGAGGAGTTTCTCGCGCGCGGCAATCGGTGCGACGTGCTCGTCTATTTTCTGGACCCCTTCGTCTTCTTCGCCACGGGACCGAACGACGGGCACAAGTTCGTCTGGTTCGAGCCGTTTCGCTTGGACTTCTTCCTGCGCATGGCGCGTGACGGCTACCCCCGCGCTCAGCTCGTGGACTACCTGCGATCGAAATTCGGACGCGACTGGCTTTTCCAGCGACGTGAACTCCTTGTCGAGCACCGCAGCGCGCTTACGCCGAACGATCTCGACCCCGAACGCATTCGCATGCGCCGGGATCACCTTTACTACCAGGGGCTCTCCGACGCTACCTTCCGCCGCTATCGCCGGGAGTTCGTGCGTATCGCGGAACGGTGTGAACGCGAGGGCATCTGCTTGGTGGTCATCATTCCCCCAACGCTCCTGGGGGCCGAACCCGGCGCCAAGGCGCTTGTTGATTGGCTCCAGGAGGAGCGGAAGCGCGTGACCTTCGGTTTCCATGACTACGTGGACGCCGTACCCGAGCCTCGGTACTTCTACAACCTGGACCATCTGAACACGGAGGGTGTCCGGCGCTTCATGCGCGGCTTCGTCGCGCCCGCGCTCAACGGAGAGTAGCGTGGGGGAGCGGTTGTGCTTCAGCAGATTCTCGGCAGTTGTTCCCCGCTGAGCATGTCGATAATGCGCTCCGTACCAATCTGGCTGCGGAGGATGACACGGGGGGGTTGCGCGGCGGTCACTTTCCCTACCACGGTTGGCCGTTGCGCACCGGCCTCTCGGAGCACTTCCACCGCGCGCTCGGCGTCGGCGCCAGCGACAAAGGCAGCGAAACGCCCCTCATTGGCCACGTAGAGGGGATCGAAACCGAGGAGTTCGCAAGCGCCGCGCACGTCCTCGCGAACCGGGATGGCGGTCTCTTCCAGTCTCAGGGTCAGGCCCGAAGCCTTCACGAGTTCGTTGGCCGTGCTGGACAGACCGCCCCGCGTGAGGTCACGCAGGCAGTGGACCTCAATGCCCGCGTCGAACAGCGCCCGGACCTCTCCGGACACCGGCGCGGAGTCGCTCTCGATGGTGGTCTCGAACGCCAAGCCTTCGCGCGTGGCCATGATGGCAATACCATGCCGCGCGAGGTCGCCATTCACGAGAACGCAATCGCCCTCGCGTATAGCTGCGGGGCTCACACAGCAACCTTCCTCCACCACGCCCACGCCGGCCGTGTTAATGTACAGCCCATCGCCGCTGCCCCGGTTGATGACCTTGGTGTCTCCCGTGACGATGGCGACGCCGGCGCAACGAGCCGCTTCGGCCATGGAATCCACCACGCGCTTCAAGGTTTCCATGGGGAGGCCTTCTTCCAGGATGAACCCCGCGCTGAGATAGAGCGGCCGCGCCCCGCCCATGGCAAGATCGTTCACCGTGCCGTGCACCGCCAGTGAACCAATGTCGCCGCCCGGAAAGAAGAGGGGCTGCACCACATAGGAGTCGGTGGTGAAGGCAAGACGCTTCCCATCAACCGCAAACGTGGCGGCATCGTGCTGGACGCCCGGCAGAGGGTTGTCGAAGGCCGCGCAGAAGACCTCCTCAATGAGCCGCTGCATGACCGAGCCGCCCCCTCCATGGGCCATGGTGACGAAGTCAGTCGGGTTGAGCGGGAGCGGGCAATTCAGGGCGAACTCGGATCCGTCAGTCATCGAAACAGCTTCCTCCTCTGT
>Ga0272444_10005671_pt1 | contig 10761 bp, 3 predicted proteins | sample SSMForm13_FD_201033 | JGI IMG/M metagenome (GOLD analysis project Ga0272444, IMG submission 201033) | Marine sediment archaeal communities from Little Sippewissett salt marsh, Falmouth, MA, United States - SSM-Form-13 | ecosystem: Environmental > Aquatic > Marine > Wetlands > Sediment ...
CGAGCCTGGACGGTTCCGCCGGCGCCTCGCGCACGGTGCAGCGGTCAAACGTGACGCCGCGGACCTACACCACGGCATACTCCCTCGGGCTGGCGGCCAGCTACGAGGTGGACCTCTGGGGGCGGGTCCGCTCGGCATACGACGCCGCGCGGCTGGACGCCTCCGCCGGCAGTGAAGACGTTCATGCCGCGGCCATCACCTTGACGGCGGAGCTTGCCGGCACGTGGTACCAACTGATCGAAGGGCGAGGGCAACTGGAGCTGCTGGGTGAGCAGGTTGCCACCAATGAGAAGTACCTGGAGTTGATCACCCTGAGGTTCCGCCGCGGTCAGGCGTCGGCCACGGACGTGCTTCAGCAGAGGCAACTCGTCGAGCAGACGCGGGGGCAGCGTGTCCTCGTGGAATCCGCCCTCAAGGTGTTGGAGCATCAGTTGTCGGTGCTGTTGGGCCGCTCGCCGGGGACCATGACGCCCGACGTTCCCGAGGCCCTTCCGTCGTTGCCCCCGCTGCCGGAGACGGGCCTGCCTGCCGAATGGGTCCGGCGCAGGCCCGACGTCCGTGCCGCCGAGCTGCGCGTGCGTGCGGCCGACCGGCGCGTCGGGCAGGCCGTGGCCGACCAGTTCCCCCGCCTGGGGCTGGCGGTCGGTGCTGAGACGTCCGCCGAGCAAATCCGCAACCTGTTCGACAACTGGCTGGCCAGCCTGGCGGCAAACCTGGCTGCCCCGCTGTTTGACGGGGGCCGGCGCCGCGCGGAGGTCGAGCGAACTCGAGCGGTCCTGTCAGAGCAGCTCAATGCCTACGGGCACGTCGTGGTGACCTCCCTCAAGGAGGTCGAGGACGCCCTTGCCCAGGAAGCGAAGCAGGCTGAGTACGTGGCCAGTCTACAGAAGCAACTGGGCCTCTCAAGGGAGTCCATGGATCAGACGCTTGACAACTACACCAAGGGCACGGTGGACTTCACCCGCTACCTGACCACGTTGCTGGCCCACCAGCGGTTGCAGAGAACCTTTCTGCAGGCCGAACGGCAACTGGTGCTGTTTCGCATCGACTTGTACCGGGCGCTGGCTGGTAGCTGGGCGTTGCCCCGCCCGGTCCGCGCCGAGATGCCCGGAGAGTGAACCGCGGTCAGGAATCGCGCGGCGTGAGGCACGGACCGGCCCATCCACGGATCGGGCTCCAGAGAAGAGGTCTTGGCTATGTCGAGAGAGAACACGGAATCACGGCATCCGAAGGCGCCGCCGCCGGCCGCACCCACCGCCCTGACGTGGGTGGGGCGCGGGGTCCGCGTCCTGCTGGTGCTGGTCATTCTCGGCGCGGGCGGCTGGGTGTCCCACTACTGGCTGACCCACCGGCCCGCCGCCAAACGGCGCCCGCCGCAATTCCAGGCTGTCCTGGTCGAGGTCGCCCGGGTCGCGCCGCAAACGCACGCGGTGATCGTGCGAGCCATGGGGACGGTCGTTCCGGCCCGGACAGTCCAACTGGCGTCCCAGGTGGGCGGCCGCGTGGTGACCGTCAGCGAGGATTTCCTGCCGGGCGGACGTTTCAAGGCGAACGAGCGCATCCTGCGCATCGAACCCAGGGACTACGAGCTTGCCGTCCAGCAGCGGGCCAGCGAATTGGCCAGGGCCCAGGGCGATCTGAAGGTGGAGATGGGCCAGCAGTCGGTGGCCCGGCGCGAGTACGAACTGCTCGGCCGGGAAATCAAGGAGGGGGACAGGGAACTCGTCCTGCGGGAGCCGCAGTTGGCGACGGCCCAGGCGGCGGTCGCGGCGGCCGAAGCGTCCTTGGAGCAGGCCAACCTCGACCTGGCGCGAACCGCCGTCGTCGCACCGTTCAATGCCATGGTCCAATCTCGCGACGTCGATCTCGGCGCGCACGTGAACGTGGGCACCGGTCTGGCGTCCCTGGTAGGCACCGACGCGTACTGGGTCCGCGTCCTGGTTCCCGTGGACGATCTCGGCTGGATCGACATCCCCGGATTCAACGCGCAGACCGGCTCGGAGGCGCGCGTGTACCACGAATCCGCGTGGGACGCCGACGCGTTCCGAGAGGGCAAAGTCGAGCGGCTGATGAGCGAGTTAGAGCCGCAAGGCCGCATGGCGCGACTGCTGGTCTCGGTGGAGGATCCGCTCGACCTGAACTCACCGTCCGGCCAGCGCCGGGCGTTGATCCTCGGCTCCTACGTCCGTGTCGAGATCTCCGGGCGGGACCTCCCGGATGTCATCCGGGTTCCCCGCACCGCCCTGAGGGACGGCAACCGTGTCTGGGTCATGCAGCCGGACCGCACGCTGGACATTCGCCGGGTCGAGGTGGCCTGGAGTGGCGAGGACCACGTGCTGGTCCGCCAGGGACTGTCCGACGGTGACCTGTTGGTCACGAGCGACATCGGGACGCCGGTCGACGGCATGGCGCTCCGCGCGTCCGACGGCGGTGCCGCGCCGCCGGAGGGCACACCCGTCCCGGCCGGGCCGCCGGCGCCGCAGGCGGAGGGGCGGCCATGAACGAGCATCCTGCCACCGAGACCAAGCGCGGTCCCGTCGCCTGGATGGCGGGCCACTCGGTGGCCTCCAACCTCATCATGCTCCTCTGTCTGGTCGGCGGATTCCTGGCGCTGTGGAAGATCCGGCAGGAGGTCTTCCCCGACATCGCCATGGATACGGTGTCGGTCTCGGTGGCCTATCCCGGGGCCAGCCCGGAGGAGGTCGAAAGCGGCATCATCCTGGCAATCGAGGAGGCCATCCGCGGCCTCGACGGCGTCGACGAGGTGACCTCCGTGGCCCGCGAGGGCTCCGGCAGGGTCACCGTGGAACTCCTGCTCGGGGCCGACATCCAGCTGCTGGCCCAGGACATCAAGAGCGAGGTGGACCGCATCACGACGTTTCCCGAGGAGGCCGAGGAACCCGAGGTGCGCATCGACTCGCACCGGCACCACGTCCTGACGGTCGTCGTGTACGGCGAGGCCCAGGACACCGTGCGCCACGAGGTGGGCGAACGCCTGCGCGACCACCTGCTCCAGGCGCCGAAAGCCAGGCAGGCCAAGTACTCAGGCAACAATGCCATCGTGCGCTTCTGGCTGGGGGTCCTCGACTACCTGTTCCCCACGCCGCAGATCATGCAGGTGGACCTGGAGGGCCTGCCGGCACTGGAGATCGGCATCGAGGTTCCCCAGGCCAACCTGAGGCGCTACGGCCTGACGCTCCAGGAGATCGCCGACCGCCTTGCGGACAGTTCGGCCGACGTTCCCGGGGGGGGCATCAAGACGCCCACCAGCGAAGTCCTCGTTCGCCTGAGGGAACGGCGCGACTACGGGCACCAGTTTGCCCGTTTGCCCGTCGTCACCACCGCTGAGGGCAGCACCGTGCCGCTCGAACAGCTCGCCATGATCGACGACAGCTTCGCCGACACCGATCGCTACACCCGCTACAACGGCCGACCGGCCGTGCTGCTCGACGTGTATCGCGTGGGCGACCAGACGCCGGTCCAGGTGGCCGGCGCCGCGCGAGAGCAACTGGACGCCTTCCGGCCTTACCTCCCGCCGGGCATCGAGACGGCCGTCTACCACGACCGCTCCGAGAACTACGAGCAGCGCGTCCAGCTGCTTCTGAAGAACGGGTCCATTGGCCTGGTGCTGGTGCTGGTGGTGCTGGGGCTGTTCCTTGAGGCCCGGCTGGCCTTCTGGGTCATGCTGGGGATCCCCATCTCGTTCCTCGGGTCGTTCCTCATCCTGCCGGCGATGGACGTGAGCATCAACATGATTTCGCTCTTTGCCTACATCATCGCCCTGGGCATCGTGGTGGACGATGCGATCGTTGTGGGTGAGAATGTCTACCACTACCGCCAGGAAGGCCTGCCGGCCCTCAAGGCCGCCATCCGCGGGGCCCGCGAAGTGGCCATGCCCGTGACGTTCAGCATCCTGACCAACATCGTGGCGTTCCTGCCCATCTACTTCATCCCGGGCGTCATGGGCAAGATTTTCAAGATGATCCCCATCGTGGTCTGCATCGTCTTTCTGATCTCCCTGGGCGAGAGCCTGTTCGTGCTGCCTCACCATCTGGCCGGCCAGCGCGACCGGAGGCGCCGCGGGCTGAGCGCCTGGCTGCACGGGAAGCAGCAAGCGTTCAGCGGCGCGTTTCGGCGCGGCGTCGACCGCGTCTACGGCCCCGTGCTGGTCTTCGCCCTGGAGCACCGCTACCTGACCATCGCCGCGTCGCTCAGCGTGCTCCTGGCTGCCGCCGCCTACGCCGGCAGCGGACGGATGGGCTTCCAGCTCTTCCCCGTGGTCGAGTCTGACGAGTCGCAGGCCGAGTTGGTGTTGCCCTATGGCACGCCGGTAGCCAAGACCGAAGCGATCACCCGTCGGCTCGAGCGCGCCGCGGAAGAGATCGTCGCCGAGTCGGGGCATCCGGAACTGGTCGTCGGCACCATCAGCGACGTGGGGCGCGGCGGGAGCCATACCAGCCGCGTCCGGGTCGAACTCGCCGCGCCCGACATCCGCCGCAAAATCATGAGCAACGAGGAGTTCACCGGGCGATGGCGGGAGCGCGTCGGCGAGATTGCCGGCGTCGAGTACCTCAAGTTCGCCTCGGACTTCGGCGGGCCCGGCGGGCGGGGCCGGCCGGTCACCATCGAGCTGAGCCACCGCGACGTCGGCGTCCTCGAAACCGTCAGCCACAACCTGGCCGAGGCACTGGAAGGTTATCCGCGCGTCAGCGATATCGACGACGGGTTTCAGCCCGGCAAGCCACAACTGGACTTCAGCATCAAGCCCGAGGGCAAGAGCCTCGGCCTGGCGGCCCGCGGCGTGGCCAGGCAGGTGCGCAACGCCCTCTACGGGGCCGAGGTCCTGCGCCAGCAGCGCGGACGGAACGAGATCAAGGTCATGGTCCGACTGCCCGAGCCGGAACGCGTCAGCGAACACACCATACACGAGCTCCTGATCCGAACGCTCGCGGGAACCGACGTGCCGTTCCGCGAAATCGCGACGGTCGAGCGCGGCCGGGCCTACATGACCATCGACCGGCGAAACGGGCGCCGAGTCGTCCAGGTCTCAGCCGACGTCACGCCGCGGAGCAAGGCCGGCGAGGTCCTCGCCGACCTGCGCGAGAACACCATGCCCCAACTGCTTCGCGCTTACTCCGGCCTCAGCTACACCTTCGAGGGCCACCAGGCCGACATCCGCGAGAGCCTGGGCAGCCTCCAGGTGACGTTCGTCCTGGCCATGCTCGCCATCTACGCCCTGCTGGCCGTCCCGTTCCGCAGCTACGTGCAACCGCTCATCGTCATGGCCAGCATTCCGTTCGGCATCATCGGGGCCTTCCTGGGCCACCTCATCATGGGCTACGACCTGTGCATCCCGAGCATGTTCGGCATCGTGGCCCTGTCGGGCGTCGTCGTGAACGACTCGCTGGTCATGGTCGACTTCGCCAACCGCCGCCGACGGGAAGGCGGCATGAACCACCATGATGCGATTCATTCGGCCGCCATCCAGCGATTCAGGCCCATCATGCTGACGACGCTGACCACGTTCGGTGGGCTGGCCCCCATGATTTTCGAGACGAGCCGCCAGGCACGCTTCCTCGTCCCCATGGCCCTGTCCCTGGGCTTCGGCATCCTCTTCGCGACGTTCATCACCCTGGTCATCGTGCCGTCGCTCTACCTGGGTGTGGAGGACGGCCGTCGCGGCGCCGCCGCCGCGCGGCGATTCCTCTTCCCGCGGTCTTCTGTGGCTGAGGCGGAGGCCTTCGGGGCACCGACCGTCGCGGTCCGGGCCGAGACCGACGATGTCGCGCAGGCGGATGTGGGGCCGCATGATGCCGGTGGATCCGGTTCGTTGCAGTAGGGCATGCGCAGGCCCCGGGCAGCACGGGGCAGGGCGGGTCATGCGGGGCGCACGTGTGAGGCCGGTCAGCGGTCGGCCAGTGCCTCGGTGACCTCGCCGGCCAGGCGGTAGAGCCGCAGGCTGCGGTCCTGCCAGCCGGAGCCGACGAACCACTGGTGGCCGGTGTCGCCTCCGACGTGTCGCGAGAAGGTCGTGGCCTTGTCGTTGACGTTGGTGGCCCAGTCGGTTGCCTTTCGGCCGCTGAGCAGGAGTTCGCTGCCGCCCTTCCACATGAAGACGGCGCGTTCGTCCAAGGTCTCCCGGCACCGCCGGGCCAGCTCGGGCGCGAGCCTCCGCCGCTTGGCGTCGTCCATCAGGACCTTCTCGATGGCAATGCGGGCCTCGCAGTGCTGCACACCGGTGCGGAAACTCTCATAGCGCGCGGTGGCCACGGGCCCGTCCGGCCCGGGCGCGAGCAGGCAACTGCGGATGTTCAGGTTGTGGTAGAGGCTCCACGGGTAGCGTTCGGTGACGGTGCCGCTGCGGCGGCCGCGCGAATCCTTGATGGCCCACCACCAATCGGCCCCGAGCCGACCCACGCCGCGCTGATGCCCCGTGATGTTGAACTCCGCCAGGTGCAGCAGCGTGGTGCCCGGCCAGGCGTTGATGAGCACGTTGCGGTCGAACTCGGCTACCAACTGCGGCAGGTTCCACCCGTAGGTGCGTTTCTCCCATGGGGCGGGGTTGTACTGGAGGTTCCAGACGTTGGCCTCGTAGCCGATCCGGGAGATGCCATACAGGTTCGCGCGCCCGTAGCCGAGGATGCCCCGGTGCGAATGCTTCAGCCACGGCACTCCCGGGACGATCTCGTTGAAGAAGGCCACTTCCTCGCGGCTCGGCCACCAGTCCTCCAGGATGCTCAGCATCATGGTGTCCTCGAGGCTGCGATCCGCCAGGCGACGGCGCAGGCCGTCGAGCACCTTGCGCCAGGGCTCCTTGACCGACGGGTCCGTATGGCGAGGAAGCCACAGCACGTCGGTCTTGCCGGTGGCCGGATCCAGCCGGGTGACCGGCACGCCCTTGCTGGGCGCCCTCTGGTTTCTCTGGCGGAGGAACGAGTCCCAGACCATGAAGGCGACGATCTTCGGTTTGCCCATGTGCTTGCGGGCCAGGTCCAGGTACTTCTCCGCCAGGGAGAAGTCCCAGTCGTAGTGCCCATCGCCCTTGACGATCCACCGGACCATCGACTGCTCGTTGCCGAAGTTCGTCTGGCAGAGCAGGGGGATGTGCACCACGCGGCTGCTGGCGTCGCCGATATAGTCGAACGACCGGGCCATGAGTTCCCAGTGGCGGTCCGACCAGAGCGGGACACCGTACTCGATGGCCACGGTGTCGGGCGACTGAACCATCTCGACCCAGGTCTGCCAGTCCTGGGTGTCGGGCAGCGTCCAGGGGGCTACGTCGAGACGGATCGGCACCGTCACGGCTTCGGCGCCGTCGGCCCGGAGGACAAGGGAACCGGAATACGTGAAGGCGGCCGCATCGCGCGGCACGCGGACCGTGATCCAGACGGCCGCCGCGGCGCCGCTCCCGCCGGCGGGCAGCTCCGCGGGCGGGGCCTCAAGCAGCACGTCCATCCCGCGCGGGCGATAGTAGTTGCTGAACATCCCCGGGACCCACGGGACGCCGTAGCGAACGCGGACGTTCGCCGCCGCAATGCGGTGCGCCCGGTACACCAGGTCTCCCGGCGCGGCCTTGAGACCCTTGATGGCCTCGGCCGATCCGACCATGATCTTGCCGGAGAACTCGCCGTTGCGCGCTGCGACGATCCGCACCGGACGCAGCGGCTCGGTCGGATTGCCCGTGGCACCGGACTGGTCGGCGGCGAGCATGTCGCTGTTCCACGCCTGGAGACCCGGCGGCCGGCGCAGGTTCGACGCCAGGCCGTCCATTCCCGTGGCCCGCAGGCGAACGTTCACCACTCGGCAGGTGTTCCAGCTCAACTCGTATGGCGTGCGGCGGGCCTTGATGTCGGACTCCTTGGTCAGCTTCTGTTCGTCGACGACCCGGCTGTAGGGCGCGCGCAGAATGTCGATGGCCAGGACGTTGACTCCCTTGCGGAGCAGCTTGGGGTCAATCGCCACCCGGTCGAGCGTGCGGCGCCGGAGGGCCTCCAGGCGCTTCCGTTCGTCCGGCGCGGCATTGCGCCTCGTCTGCCACGTCGTCAGCTTGCCCTCGGGCGTCAGGAAGGCTTCCTTGGGGTAGGGCTCAGCCGGGGCCGCGGGGTGCGACGCCTTCGCCGGCACGTGGCCGCGCACGACCTCTTTGCCGTTCACGGTAACAATCGCGCCGCCGTGATAGACGAGCGAGACCGACAGCCCCTTGACCCTGGCCGGATCGGTGACGGTGAAGTAGCCGCGCAGGCACACGCGGGCCAGGTACGGTGTCTTGCATAACCGGTCGACCGGGGCCGACAGCCAGGCGCTGTCGTCGAACTCCGGCGCGGTCCAGCCGCGTGACGGCTCGCGTGTCTCCGCGTTGAGCCACGCCTGCGCGGCCGTGAGGCGAATGGGGCCGTCGGCCGTGTCGATGATGGGGGGCTTCAGGACGTGCCAGGCCCGCCAACGGCACGACCCGTCGAGGAGTTCCTTCGACTCGCCAGCAGGCTGAGCTGCAGCCTCGAGCGTCGCTGCGGCCAGCGTGCCGATCAGAACCACGCACACTCCGATGCCTCGCCAGGCCATGGTCCCTCCCAATCAGACCGACCGGCCATGCCGGCAGGCATGATCTACCGGCCGGCGCGCAGCGTGTACATTTCTCTCGCGATCCTCCGTGCAGCATCAACCGTTTCCCGGTACGGCGTGTCCGTCACGTCGAGGAAGCCGATCTGGTAGTCTTCGCCGTCCAGGGCTCGGCCGACCGCGGACTCGTCCCGATACTTGAACCAGTGCACACCGACAATGTTCCGGTGCACTAGGGCCGACCGCAGGTAGGCGTCGTAGGCCACGGCTCGGGCAGGCTGGTCTGCCACCGACAGCAGCCCCGTGTGGAACATGCCGCGGTCGAGCGCCCCGAAGTGGAACTCTCCGCTGATAACGGGCTTGTCCACGCCTTCGGGCAGCCGGAAGTCGGTGACCGTCCAGCGGTAGAGGTTGAAGCTCACCAGGTCGCAGCACTTCGCGGCGATCCGAATCACCTTCGGGTTGGACCAGGCGAAGCGGCAGCCCATGTAGAGCTGCCCCGGCGCGTGCTTGCGGACGGCGTTGCGGCAGAGGCGGAAATACTGTTCGACGATCCGGTCGTTGAACGCCAGGAGGTCGTCTCGGGCCTTCTTCGCATCGGGCTTCGCCGTCGCCTTCAGGAGGGCCTGCCACGAGGCGTGCGACGTGCCCCACCGCGCATTGAGTGTCGCGACCCGGCCGTACCGGGTCTTCAGGTCGTCGACGAAAACCTTCTTGGCGGGCTGGTCGGCCGGCGACATCAGGGCCGCCTCCGCCAGCGTAATCTCTTTGCCCCAACTCAGCTCATTGTCGATGAAGAAGCCGATGCACCGGGGATCGCCGGCGGCTCTGCCGCGCTCGGCGGCCATCTTCCGATCCAGATGCGCCCGGAAACTCTCGTCGAAGACGTCGCTGAACTGGCGCCAGTACCCGGTGCTGCCCGCGATCGGCCGGCCGCCGCTGTGGACGATCACCACGTAAGGGGTGCGCCGCAGCAGGTACACGTCCGGCGAGGACCACGTGCCGATGGTGTTCAAGCCCCAGCTCCGCAGGCGGCGATGGGACTGGTCGGCGAATGCCGAGGGCCAGCCTTTGCCATACTTGCGGAGCAGGTTGGCACGGGCGAAGCTGAACGTGGTGCCGTGCCTGCCCTTGTAGTGGCCGCGGATGCAGTTCGTGAACCGGCCGAAGCACTTGGCCAGCTTGCCGTCGCGCGCTGGCAGGTCGCGGAACCACGCCGCGCGATCGTCGATAGGCGTCTCGTCGCCGGGTCCCACGCAGTCGATGCCGTGCGAGAAGAACAACCGGCCCTCCGGGTCCACCAGCCACCACTTGCCCTCGCGCATCTCCGTGCGGAAGAAGCCGGTTGCCTTGAGCTTGGGTCCGGCCGCCCATCCGCCGTACTGGTCCCAGCCGTCCGGGCCGGGATGGTCGCGGAGGTCTTGTTCCTCGGCCGCCCGCCGCTGAGCCAGTTCGCCGGCGTCGTGCAGTTTGTCGGGCCAGTCCGCGTGGACGTACTGGCCGAACGCGTCGATGAACGGGAAGAAGGTCTTCGCGCTGAGCGCCGGGCGGTCGGGGTCGTGACTGCCGACGGCACGGACCGCAGTCAGCTCGAACGCGAACGGCGCTGCGGGCCGGTCGGCGAACAGGAACACCTCCGCCACCTTGCCCTCGGCGTCGTCCGGCTTGGGACGCAACTCCGCCGGCGAGCCGCGCACGCCGAAGAGCTTGACCTCCTCGGCGCCGGGAGTGCGGCGGCGAAGGGCGACTCGCAGCGTGCCACTCTGGCCCGGGGCAAGGACGACGCTACCGGTGTCCAGGCCGGTGAACGTCTCGGCCCCGCGTCCGCCCCACTTCGCCAGCGTCTTCGGGTTCCAGCTTGGTCCGTGCGCCCGGCAGCAGACGGTCAGCGTTGACGTCCCCGCATTCGAGACGTCGATGGCCAGCCCTTCGTTTCGCGTCAGGTCCCACGCGCCGCCAGGGGCCCGGATGACCACGCCGGGGAGGGTGACGTCCGGCTGGCCCGACACGCGGAGCACCTTCCCGGCATCCGTGTCGCGGACCTCCATCGTGGCGCCCTGCGGCTTGAGGGTGTTCGGATCGACCGCGCTGCGGAAGTCCACCAGGGCGACGTCGCCTGCCCGGGCGGGGCCGGCCATGGCGCACAGCCCGCAGCAGGTCGCCGAGACGATCGCCAGAATCGCAAGCAGTTCGGTCACTGGT
>Ga0272444_10005672_pt1 | contig 10760 bp, 10 predicted proteins | sample SSMForm13_FD_201033 | JGI IMG/M metagenome (GOLD analysis project Ga0272444, IMG submission 201033) | Marine sediment archaeal communities from Little Sippewissett salt marsh, Falmouth, MA, United States - SSM-Form-13 | ecosystem: Environmental > Aquatic > Marine > Wetlands > Sediment ...
CCACGAGGAAGGCGAAGACCATGATCGACGGGGAAGCGGATGACCCGTCGGCGCTCGGTCTGGACGACACGAGAATGATGCAACTCACTGGAACTGTCTCAAGCATCACTGTCAAGGCATCCAAGACCCATTGAGCGATACGTGTTGGGGTTCGCTGCAGCGAAGGTCGCAGGAAGCAGGGCGATTGGAGCTGGGGCGATTGAATGCGGAGCTGCGGAACGCGTCGGCGCGAGCTGTTTCCTGGCATTGCCGAGGCGGGCTGGCAGCGCGGGACCTCCGAACTCGCTTCATCGAACCGCGCTTGGGCTGCTACTGCAAACGAACTCATCCTACGCACGCTCGCGGAGCTGGCCAGGCGCCGAGAGCCACGACCGGTGCGCGGCTACGGGACGACACAGCGAAGGAGCGCGGTGATGGAAGACGGCAAACGCTATGAGCGGGTAAAGGCAGCGGGTGAAAGCGCTGAAGTCATTCTACGCGCATGTGACCACGTACGTCGGGGTCATGATTGCTCTGTTCTTCGTCGACTACTTCGATCGCGGAGGAACGTGGTGGTTCTACTGGCCGCTGATTGGATGGGGCATTCGCGGTCGCGGTGCATGCCTTCGAAACCTACGGGAGTGGCTGGGAGAAGCGGAAGATCAAGCAGCTCATGGAGAAGGATGAAGAGGAGGATCCGAAGCCGCACTGACTGAGGTGCCGATCGGCAGGCCACACGTGAACCAGCCCATTCCCCTGAGGTTTGGAGCCTGGGGGACTGAATGGTGAATGCGTTCGTGCGTGCAGCATGGTGCCTGGTGTCCACTACAGCTGGCGAGAGCCCTTTCCGAACTGCGTCCGGGTCAAGAGATGCGAGTCATCGTCGCTCTTCGGGACGGGCTCGGTCTGCCAGGTCTGTCATGATGTCTGGGGCGGACCTCGGGATGAAGGGCAGGTCTGGACCGGACTTCGGGTGGGAGGTCAGGGCTTGCCCCGATGTGTGGGCAGGGGATTGCGAAACCATGCGCAATCGTGTCATGATGAGAGCGACGAATGAATCCACTGTGGGCGTCTGCAAACGCCGCGAGGAGAAGGAAGAGCATCCATGAGCAAGTGGCTGGTTTGTGCGTTGGCCATCAGTCTACTGGCTGTCTCGATCTGCGTTGCCCTCGTCCTCCAGGTTCCTCGCCCTGGAGGCCCCAGTGCAGATGAGTCTAGCAGATTGGACCTACAGCCGGGCATGGGGAGGGTTGCCGGCATTGTCGTGGATGCGGGGGCCTTCCTCCCAGAGGGAGCGACGCCTCAGACGTATGTAGGGGCTTCGATCGTAATCTGCAGAGCGGTTGAAGCGGGAACCTACAGGGTAGGCGAAGAAGAACCTGAATACACGAACTATGAGGCAGGCGACCTAGTCGCCGAAGCTGAATCGGGAGAGGGTGGCTACTGGGAGGCGGATCTCGATCCGGGCAAGTACTTCATCCGCGCCTTCTATGGAGAATCCAGTTACTCAGAGGAGTTACTGATCGACATCGAAGAGGATGCCGTCCTCAGTCTTACACTGGAACTGCTGCACGGAGTGTAGAAGGAAGTCACCGAATCGCTTACATATGGCCAGAGAGGAGAGCCGTCTCCTCCAAAGGAGGCCAGAACATGGTGCCCATGCGCGGCACAAGAGTGCAATTGCAGGAGGGGGAGGTCCTCCTTAGGAGATCAAGGGCCAACCTGCAGACTACCTTCATTGTGCCACTCGGAGGCAGGCTTCTGCTGACCAACAAGCGACTCATCTTCCTCCCTGACAGGTTCTCCATCCCGTTTCCGGCGCGGAGAGCGGAGGACACAGTAGTTGACCTTGTCTCCGTGACGGCGGTAGAAGCCGTGAAAGGCGATATGACCAATCTCCTTGCCGGCAGTTTCAGACGCCGGCTGCACGTTCGATGCAATGGAGCATCCTACCTGTTTCAGGTATGGAGGCTGGATGAGTGGATCAAGGCTCTGAGAGCCGCAGTTGCAGGTGCGATGTGACCGAACGGAACGAGGAGCGCACGTAGGGCAATCGAGAGCTCTTCCAAAGGCTGTTGCTGATACACTAGGGGGTACCGGGTATGTCGAGATCCGAAAAACAGAGCTCCTCGTTCCTCTTGTCGATCTGGTTTTCCGCACTGCTCTTGTTGGGAGGCGGCAAGATCGTCGCACTTGCTGATGATCCGTGTACGAACTGTGCGGGGACCTACGATGCATGGGTGCAGGCAGACGATGAATACCGCCAGATGCAGGACAGCACGACCTACCAGTACTACGTGGCTGCAGTCACCAAGTACATATACTGTCTGAATCAGGGGTGTCTCACAGGCGGAGATCCAGATTCCGAAGCCGAACCGGATCCATGCCTTAGAAGCCTTCAAACATGTCAATGGATATGGGGTGGGGATGAGAGATGCCTGGAGAAATGTGTGGAGAGGTATCTTGCATGTTCTGCGGCATACGCGGAATACGAGATTCTGGATGCCAGATACAAGGATTGCCTCGACTGCTTGACCCGTTGTGATGTGCCTGAAGCTCTCTACCAGGGTACCGAAGAGGAATATGCCGCGTTCAAGGCCCGGTGTGACGCAGACTACCAGTCCCTTTGTGAGGGCGATCCGCAGCACCTCTTAGAACAAGTCATAGCTGCGCGCAACAGATACATGACGCTGTCCTCAGACACAACGTGCACAGCGTCGGAGACTGCCGTTCTTGATTCAGATGACGACGGCGTTCCGGATGATGTCGATGCCTGTCCTGGAACATCCTTGGGAGCAGTGGTGGATGCAGCTGGATGCCCTCAGCAGTTGCAGCTGAGTGTCCTTCCGATCAACGAGGTTTATGACCCCGGAGACGCAGTAACCGTTCAAGGTTCGGTGACAGATGCCCAGGGCCACGCCATACCTGGCGTCGCTCTGGATATTGAGATAGAGAGCACCAGTCTTTCCGCATCTGCAGGGACGATGTATGATGTCACTCAATACAGCAGCCAACTCTCGCTCCCGCAGAACCTTCCAGAAGGTACATACACCGTCAGAGTGACGGCATCCAAAGCGGGATATTCGCCTGTGAGCGAAACCACGAGTCTCAGAGTAGGGCAGTTGCTGAGAATCGAAGTAGAAGGGAACTACACGGGAGTTGCAGCCGACGGGATCAGCGAGCTTCGTTTCATTGTCGAGTATCCTGAAGAAGCCACCAATCCTCAATTTCGCTGCGAGTCGGATGAGATGGGAATTCTGTTCGAGAAGATAGTCATACTGTCTCCCTGTGAACTTGTCAGCGACCAGCCGGGGAGAATGGAGATCAGATTCAGACCTCGCCGCGAGGAGATTACAGAACCATACGAGATCCGCATTGACGTTACTGTAGATCTGCCTAATGGACAGCACTTAGCTAATCATAGAGAAGTTCAGGTAGTGCGACCACCAGTAGTCTTCATTCACGGCATCTGGTCCAGCAAAACGGCTATGGTGCCGATGCGTAGATCCCTAATCAATAGCGGGGAATACCCAGCGCGCCATACGCTCAGTGTTGATTATGGCACGCCTCCCAGAAAGAGCACTCAAGATATACGCCAATCCGCTAAGGTCTTGGCTGACGGCGTAGATAGGCTGCTTGAGGAACTTGAGCGAGAAGGCATCAAGGTAAGTCGCGTCGACATTGTGGCGCACAGTATGGGGGGATTGATAGCCCGCTACTACATTCTGAACGGCTATATGGATGCAAGAGGGCAGGTGGTGGGCCCCGGGCAGGCGGCCAGAGTGCGGAAACTCATTACACTGGATACACCCCATGCTGGATCACATGTAGCTGACTGGTATGTAGATGTCATGAGCCAGCGTTATGTTGCATGTGGAGCGGATGCGGACTTGTTTGAGCCACAGCGCGTGACGGATAATGAACTGAATTGGTTTCTCGGTTACATGAGGTCTATGGCGCAACTGCCTAGTGATGGTCTTGCCTTTGGCAAAGCTGTTGAGCAACTGCAGACAGCAGGGAGACCTGGCTCTATCGTTGATGAACTTCACACGGGGCTGAGCAGCTCCAAGGTTCGATACTACTTGATCGCCGGTGATGAACCATTGCTCGAGTGGTGGAAGAGCTGGCTCATTGTCCCCGCGGTGATGGATAACTACCCATACCACCAGCAGGACTATATCTCGTCGGCGAACCCTCTGGGGTTGTATGGCCCGTGCTCAGAGTTTGTGGGAAAAGATCGCAGAGTGGTAAGGGACGTGGTCAGCGAGTTCCGTGACATGGTCGGTGAAGAGGGTACGGATGGAGTTGTGCCAGTAAGCAGTCAGCTAGACGCCGCCATACCGGCGGAAGCTCGCTGGACAGCGCCTGCTAATCACTTGAACGTCACTCTCAATTGTTTTGTTCACTATACGGTGATGAGCTACTTGACTGACGATCGAATGGCGATTGACTTGGGCACTATTGTCATCTCCAAGTCGCCCGGACACCTTCATCTCTACGATAGCGAGGGCCGTCATGTGGGGATTGACTCAAACGGTCAGCCTGAGATTGGAATCCACGGGGCGGACTATGTAGCGTTCTCCGACATGACGGGCAAACACGAATACATTTGGGTTCCAGAGACCGACGGGATCCGAGTCGAGTTCATGGCTGATGCTGAGGGGACCGTTGGCTTGGACATAAGTCAAGGTTTGGCTGAGGGGCTACACTGGTTCGGCTATGAGAACATAGCTGTGGCTTCCGGAAGTGAAGTATCTATACAGCTGCATCCTACCGCACCAACTGGCCAAGTAGTCCATTCCGATGGGACGACAGAAACACTCATGCCAGCATATAGCGAGATTCCAGAAGGTGGTGGCGAAAACCACTCCCCAACCGCTTCATTCGCCCTGATGCCTGAAGATCCCAAAGCGGGGGATCCCATCGTAGTTGTCAGTACATCCTCTGACCCAGATGGTGATCTCCTTATGCACACATGGTATGTCGACGGGGAATACGAGATCAGTGCCGGGGATCTTTCCGAATGGACATGGTCAAGCCCAGCCGACGGGGAATACACAATCGGGCTGGTGGTCATGGATGGAGAGGGCGGAATCGATGAATACTCACAGACGATAACCGTCGTTGGAGCGGGGGATGTAGAGGAGGATGCACGTAGCGGCAGTGGCGGCATGAACAGTCTGTTGTATCTCCTCGTGATACCTGTAGCTGCGGCAGTAGCGATTCTCGTCGTTCGTAGGCGAAGGAGAAGGTAGCCAGCGAAGATCCTTGGCCCCATGTGTGGGGCGGCATCACTGGGAGCAGCCTGAGCCGAGCCTGGGGTAGGACGCCCTATCTGGCATGTCGGCTCTGGATCAAGTCTGATCCCTCACCAACCTCAACACGGAATCCGCCCGGGCATTCGTCGAGCTCGCCGTGCCCCCTTCTTGTCGGAGGAGGAAAGCGCACGAACGATGAGGCTCTCTGTAATAAAGATAGAGAAGGCGGCCTGGAGCCTGGGGGCTGAATGTAGAACGTGGCCGTGCGTGCTGCATGGTGATGGACGGCTCCATCGTTGCAGATCTGAAGACAGATAGAGCCTACTGTAATCCAGCAGTAGATCGCTCTTCCAGTCTCACGGGCAGGTTCAGCCATGGAATCTCTGACAGTCAGTTCGCGCCGGATTCAGGGGTGAAGGTCCACCCGGCCCGGTTCAAGCAGGTTGCCAGCTCAATCCACAAGCTGCCCGGCTTGGTCAACACGCAGGATAGTCGCGTCAGCGGATCGGGAGATCATGCGTATGCCTGAGATCAGGAGGCTGCCGTCCGCCGCCTCGAGGAGGCCAAACGCGCCATACGTGGACGACGTCATTGGGTGGCTCTCCCACAGAATCTCACCGCTTTCGGCCACGCACCACAGCGGCATTCCAAACCCGAATCCGCCGATCAAGACTGATCCATTGGCGAGCCTTAGCAACGACAATGCGTAGTCGTCTAGGAGGCTGCTGCCGAACGTCTTCTGCCATTCGAGTTCCCCGGATGGCGAGCACCCGGCCAACCAGACGTCTGCGCGCTGTCCGGATGCTTGCCCGGAGTAGTAGCCAGCCAGGAGGAAACCACCATCTTCGTTCTGAATGACCTCTGTCGGATACTGCGAATCGGCTAGTTCGTATGTCCGTGCCCAAAGTGCTTCCCCCTCAGCACTCAGCTTCACGAGACCGCCGTCTTCCTCCCCAGCTACACTGAGGACTAGATCGCCTTGCGGTGTCTCGGTTGCGCCGCTGATGAATCGATCCTCATCCGCTTCATCGAGGAACTCCCACATCACCTCGCCGTCCGCTGCGACCCGGAGTGCGTAGAGAGCCTCCCTTCCGCCCGCTTCCTGAATCGTGGACCCGTAGAGAAGAAGATCGCCGTCAGAGAGGGCAAGCATGCCAAACGGCCACTCCCGCTGAGGCCTGCCGTACGTGCGCACCCAGACTTCGCTTCCATCCTCATCGATCCTTAGTAGGAAGAAGTCACGTTCCCCTGCCCCTAACGATGCTGTCTCTCCGAACACGTAGAAGCCGCCTGCCGGCGCCGGCGCAACGGCCCAGGCTTGCTCGAATTCGGTTCCGCCCCACGTTCGCTCCCATAGGGTTTCCCCGTCAACGGTGAACCTCATCAGGAGAATGTCGCCTTCCCGAGTCGGTGAGTGAACGTGGTTTGTCGCACCGACAGCCAGGACTTGACCGTCATCGCAAGCGACGACATCAAACAGTGCGCCGTACTCAGACCCTCCGATGACGCGTGCCCACGTCTCAGTTCCTGCGGCGGGGAGCGCAGCGAGGATGAGAAGCACGATACCAACCAGCAGCCGGTCACCGTATCGCACGGTCGTAACTCCTTTCGTGTCAACACTACTCGCGGCCCGTCTCCGCCTCGTCTCACGCGTTCATGATAGAGCGCGGCAATGGCACCGAACGATAGAGCGGCCAAGCGAGCGGCAGCGTGTTGCCCGACCGTTGCTGAGTAGACGCAGTCCAAGACTGTGCAAAGCGAGCTTCGCGATGCAGATTCCGGGAGCCGCAATTCCGTTGAGTGTCTTGTCCTTGACGCATCCAGAGAGTGGGACATAGACTGGCGCGAGAACCAGGAAGTCGTAGAAAGGAGGGTGCGACAGTGGAAGAGATACTAGGCTGGGGTACTGCCGGGGGCCTTGGCATGTTTCTGGCCGGGCTCGGCGTCTTCTTCTGGGGATTGCAGTTCGTGAGGAGAGAACACTGGCAAGGAAGTCGGTGGACCAAGAAGGAGTAGGAGAGCAACGCACTCGCCGGTAGCTTCGCGGTGATGGACCTCAGTGTAGGAGCGGCAGCTACGTTCCTGCCCGGTTCAGGACAACAGTCCCGCCCTTCAGTACGAGCCGCACCTCACGCGTCATGCGAATATCCTTCAGCGGGTCGCCCGCAACGGCAATGAGATCTGCTAGCTTGCCGGGTTCAATGGTTCCCAAGCGATCTGCTCTTCGGATGACTCCGGCAGCATTGCATGTTCCAGCAGCAATGGCCTCCTTTGGAGTGAGTCCTGAATCGACGAGGAGCTCCAGCTCTCTGTGAGCCGCGCGGCCGATCACGACGCCAGGTGCACCGGCATCCGTGCCAAGGGCAATGCAAACGCCAGCCCTGTGCATCTCAGCCACCCAGCGCATGGCGTTCCGAAGGGCATCGGGAAAGGTCCGCTTCATTGCCCAAGCGGCAGCAAGGGTTGGCACGAAGAATGTCCCGCGATCCGACATCGCTGCAAGAAGCTCGGCTGGGCACTCCGAGGAATCGGCTCCAGGGAGGATCCCATGCTCGAGGCTGTCCACGCCGGCCGACACGGCCTCGATGGCATCCTTGGCTGTCCCGACGTGAACCATCGCCGGAAGCCCACAACGGTGAGCCTCGTCAACGAGGGCCTGGAGCACGCGGAGCTGAAGCTTGGGCACGGGATGATCAATATCGAATGGGTTCGCACCTCCGTACACGGCCTTGATTTGATCCACGCCGTCCGATGCGAGGCGTTGTACTTCTGCTCGCGCCTCATCGGGATCTTCCGCTTGGCGGGTTGCGTGCTCAACAACGTAGCGGTTGCTCTCGTAGATCGTGCCTGCCGGATGACCTCTCGGTGCAGTGAAGATGGGGCCGACAGCGATGATTCGCGGACCGACACGCCTGCCTGCGTCCACGCGGTCTCGAAGCCGAAGAATCTGCGGGTGGTTGTCCCCCGCGCTGCGCACGGTCGTGACACCGTTTTCAAGCGCCAGCATTCGGCGTCTCTTGAAATCTCGCGCGAAGTCAAGGAAGAACGGGAGCGCCGACCACAATGTGAACTGCCAGTCCGGATCGTCGACAACGAACCCCCCGAAATGAACATGAGCATCGATGAGTCCGGGAAGTACGCTCAGACCGCGAAGATCAAGCACATGCGCTTCACTGGGCACGAGCGCATCCGGCGCCACCGCTTGGATGACTGAACCGTCTATGACGATGGTGACATCCTCCAGGGGTGCTCCTCCAGTGCCGGCTATGACGTGTGCGTGCCTGAGAGCAAGCATGTCCTCCCTCCTTGGGGCAAGAGTAGCAGAGGGCGGCCTCTCATATGAAGATGCGCTTGGGAATGCCGCGATGTCCGATACGTAGGACAACTGGCGATTGGAGCCTCGGAGGCTGAAAGCGGAGGTCGGTTGTTGGCTGAGTCGCTGTAGTCTCTTCGGCAGTCCGGGGCTCAAGGGCGATCGCGGACTTGATCGCGCTCATGCGGCAAGCCGCCTGTTGCCTCTTCGGATTCTAGTTCAAGCGAGAGCATACCGGCTGTTGAGCTAGGACCTGTCTCGGAAGCTGGCACATGTTCACTGGCGGCGGAGCCGAGTTCACGGGATCCTTGGCGAGGCCGCTCTTGATTCGGCAGGATGTGTGTCGACCAGGAGGCGAAGAGGCAGGGATGATTGAGAGAGCGAATCTCGTCGGGGCCGTCGTGGCGCATTGGATCTACAGCGTGAGCATTCTCGTGTTTGCGCTTCGATTGCTTCAGATGCCGACGCTTGGCCATTGGATTGGCGTGGGAGCTCTGGTCGCTGCAGTACCGCTCGGGTTCCTGCTATTCAAGGGACGGAGTTTCGATCGGTCAGCTCTCTACTACCTCCAGATCGGGTTGATGCTCGCATGGCTTGTCGTCGAGTTCCTCTTGGACTGGTGGCCGGGGATCGAGTTCCGGCAGACGCGCTGGATCGTGATTCCGTATGTCACGCTGTTCTTCGCAGGCGCCGGCGGGATGATCGGAGTGGCCTCGCTTGCCGGGCGTGGGTGGATGATCTCGGCCGTGATCGTGTTCTTGGCCATGGGAATTCTCGCCTTCGTGCAGCGGGCGATGACGGGCATGTGAGAAGCGTTGCCCAAGGCGACGGGTGTTCGAAGCATCGTTAGCTACCAGTGGAACCTCGAACCCATCTGAATGCCGAATCCACTTCCAAGCCAGCTGCTCGCGACGGCATACGCGTTCTTCTTGTCCTCGACGAGCAAGCTCTTGAATCCGCCGCCGGATTGGATGTAGATCGATGACGTATCGGACGTGAAGTAGTCGAATCCGAAGTGGCCCCACACGCCGAACGTAAGGTTCGGAGGAATGAGATTGCCAACGCCATACGCGAGGCTGTCGTACGGTGTAAACGAGTAGCCCAACAGCATGTCGCTTCCGCCATACACCCGAAACTCGTCATTTATGAGCGGCCCGACGGTGCCGACACTGACAACGCCTCCAACGACGACGGGATGAAACGACACAGTCTCAGACGTCTCCATGTTGACGAACGTGACCCAGGTGATCGAGCTCATCCAGCGCAGCTTGATGTCCACGAAGACCTTGTCATTGATCCTCGGGAGCATCACACCGACTTCGAAGTACGACAGACTCCCAGCCAGTCCTGCTCCGATTGTGATTCCGAAACCGTTGGCTGGGATCGCATTCACGACACATGATCCAATGCACGCGGCTAGGACTGTCAGCAGCAGGGTGCGTTTCATGTGAACTCCTTTCAACCAGCGTATCAGAAGTACGGGAGGAAGCCGAAGCCGGGCATTGCCAAGAGAAGACTTGCGCTCTGGTCGTTTGCAGCCGGGGATACCGAAGGTGGAACGCGTTCGTGCGTCCGCTGCGTGGTGATCGGTGCCCGAGCACTCCCGAGATGCGGCACGATGAGAGCTCAAGTGTCGCTACTTGCCCTTCGAGTCCGACCTTGCCCGACGACCGAAGAAGAGTCCGGCTGCTACGCCGGCCCCTGTTCCGATTGCCACGCCTGCGCCAATGCGACCAATTGCCACGCCGACTCCAGCACCGATCGCGAGTCCGACGCAAAGGCACAGGAGCCACAAGTAGTGGGCAAGTGCGTGAGCTCTGGCTTCCTGGCCACTCTCGTTCTGGTTCGGTTCGTCCATGATCCCCTCCAGATCGGGCACCACAACCCATGCCGCTTGCATCGTAATTCCTAGGCGTTTCGAGATCGTCTCTATGTCCTAGTGGACAGGTAAGACAGCACAGCGAGAGTCGACTGCGATTCGCCTCGCTGGGGTGGCAGAACACATGCAGAGGGGGATGCTGTAGTAGAGTCCCGGCATGTGGTGTATTGAGGTCCCAGACGGAGACGTCTTGAAAGCGACCAGCGCTACCATCTTCGGTTGATCGAAGTAGAGCCGACGTGTGTCGGCGCCGAGGAGGAAGCGATGGTCGAACAGAGAGTAGGGAGCCTGGGGTGGTTGCGCAAGCGGATCGAAGATGCCGACACGGATC
>Ga0272444_10005673_pt1 | contig 10760 bp, 9 predicted proteins | sample SSMForm13_FD_201033 | JGI IMG/M metagenome (GOLD analysis project Ga0272444, IMG submission 201033) | Marine sediment archaeal communities from Little Sippewissett salt marsh, Falmouth, MA, United States - SSM-Form-13 | ecosystem: Environmental > Aquatic > Marine > Wetlands > Sediment ...
GTGGTGAACGAGATCACGCTGGCCGAGTATGTGTACGACTATCTGGAACTCGATGCCGAGACCAACGCCTCGGTCATCGCGAGGACCGAGAAGAACGAAGTGGCCGTGCGCACGGTGACCGGCGCCGGAGAGATGCTGGGCGAAGTCGTCGTTTCGCTTCCCGGGATTGTTGCCTCCGAGGCCGTGGGATCGCGCGTTGCGTTGGTGGGCGTGGACTGGGACGACGAGACCTACATGTCCCGCTACCATGTGCTGATCGTGGATTGCACCGACCTCGCGTTGCCGGAGGTCGTGGCCGACCTGACGCCCGACTTCACCCCTTGGTGGAACTGGTGTTACTGGGGCTGGGGACCGGAAATTGACGCCGTGGCGGGCAAGCAGTTCGCCGACATTGGGTTCTACATGCCGTCGGGCGGGAACGGCGACACGGTGCTCTTGGCGGGCGGCTACTTGGCGTTGCGTGGTCAGGCGGAGACGTACGACGCCGTGCTCGGCGACGAAACGCCTCAACAAGGGGTGGCTGTGCTGAATGTCGCTTCCGGCGAGATTGTCCACACCTTTGGCCTGGGCTTCGAGCAGGTGGTGAGTCTGGACGAGGCGGGCGGCATGCTCTACTTGGGCACCAAGGAGACGCTGCCTTCCGACGTCGGCGGACGCCCACAGTGCGCGCTGTACATCAGCGAGATCGACCTCGAAGGACCGTCCATCGGCGCGGCCGCCAACGTGCCGGGCACCTTCGTCCAGTACGCCCCGGACACCGGTGTGCTCGTGCTGCATGACTGGCAGTATTCGGACGGTCTCCTGGATTGGGACATGACCCAGAGCCTGCGTACCGTGATCTGGGAAGGCGGCGACACGGATACCGTACTCGCGGTGGACGAGTACGGTCTGTCGGGATACGTCGGTGGTGTCCAGGGAGCCGGCAGCCGTGTCTACTACCAGCGCTACGATGAAGGCGCCGCCGTGGCTGCGGTTCGCGTGAGTCGCATGGGCCTGTTGACGGATGGCGGCCAGACGGACACAGGCGGCGTGTGGGGCTACCTGCTCGCCGGGAAGGACGCCACGGCCCTCGTTACCTACGAGAACGCCATTGCCGTCTACGATTTCGCGGACGCGCCAGCACTGGTCCAAGTGGTTGACGTCATGGGATGGCCCTCGCACGCGCGCTTCGGCACGAATGCTGCCTATGCACCCTTGGGCTACGCGGGTCTGGCCGTGTTACCCTACTAAACGCCTTCTCGACGCATTTCCGCCCCGCCCCGCTTGCCTATACGGGCGCGGCGGGGTATCCTTGTTTCGATGGTTCTCATGGACGGAGTCGCGAAGGAAACGGGAGCAACAGGCCATGGCGTATGAGATGGCGGAACTGATGCGGGGCGCGCTTGAGCGCAATGCCTCCGACATTCACCTCAAGGTCGGGAATCCGGCTATCTATCGAATCGACGGCGATCTGATCCGGTTGGAGGGTGACACCCTCACGGAGGAGATGATGGCGGAGTTGATGGGAACGCTGGCCAGTCCGACCGACGTCATGAAATTCCAGAAGGTGATGGAGTTGGACAACTCCTACATGTACGAGGATGTTGCCCGTTTCCGCGTCAACATCTGCAAGGACGATGGTGACACTCGTATTGTCATGCGCCTCATTCCACTGCAGATAAAGGACTTGGATGAGCTCAAGCTGCCGCCCGTGCTGCGCAAGCTCTGTCCCCTCAAGAACGGTCTCGTACTCGTCACGGGACCTACCGGTAGCGGTAAGTCCACCACCCTTGCGGCCCTCATTGACGAGATCAACAGCACCCGCCCCGTCCACATCGTGACCGTGGAGGACCCTCTGGAGTTTGTGCACCAGGACAAGAAGGCCATCGTGACCCAGCGCGAAGTGGGACACGACACCTTGTCGTTCGCCAACGCCCTGCGCGGTGCGTTGCGGCAGGACCCCGATGTCATCCTTATCGGTGAGATGCGCGACGCGGAGACCGTGCGCACGGCCCTGGCTTCGGCCGAGACCGGGCACCTCGTCTTCTCCACGCTGCACACGGTGGACGCGGTGGAGACCCTGAACCGCATCCTCGACTTCTTCGAGCCACATCAGCAGTTGCAGATCCGCAAGCAGATGGCCAGCGTGCTCCGTGGCGTGATCTCGCAGCGCATCGTGCCCCTCGCCGCAGGCGAGGGACGCGCCGTGGCCGCGGAGATCCTGATTGGAACGCGCACCGTGCGCGATTTCATCGAGAAGGGCAAGGCCTTCAAGGATATCGTAGGCCTCATCGAAGACGGCAAAGACCAGTACGGCATGCAGACCTTTGACCAAGCGTTGTTTGACCTCTACAAAGCGCAGTTGATTACCGCGCAGACCGCCCTGCAGAACGCGACGAGCGCCAAGGACCTAAAGCTCCGCATGCAGGGCATGAGCGCCAGCTAGCGCCGCGGTGGGAAGTAGCATGACGAGTATTGTCGGGCTGATGGTCTTCCTGGCCGCCCCGGTCTTCCAGGCCGAGGGGGGGCTGGTGGCAAACCGGGGCTTCGAGGACAGCGCGGGCGGTCTCCCTGTTCGGTGGAACGCCTTTGTTATGCCCCAGGAAGGCGCCGTGGGCAAACTGGACCGCAACCCCCTTTCCGGAGAGTATGCGGCCATGTTGCACACGCCCCTCCCCTACGACAAGGAGCCCACGAACAACTGGAGCCAGAATATCATCGCCGAGTTGAGCGGCAAGAAGCTGCGCCTGTCCGGTCATATCAAGACGCGTGAGGCAACCGAAGCGGCGATCTGGGTGCAGTGCTGGCAGAAGCGGCCGTTGCGCCTGCTCAAGCTCGTGAACTCCAGCACCGATGCCCCCATGTACGGAACCCGGGAGTGGGAGGAGGTAACCGCCGAGTTCACCGTTCCCGCCAACACGGATTTCCTGACCTTGCGCTGCGTTCTCCTTGGCACGGGAACGGCATGGTTTGACGATATCGACTTGGCCGAGGCGAGCAAGGCGGACGAAGATGAGGCCGCCCCCGAAGACGAGGCCAAGCAGGACAAGGCACCCTCGGAAGGGGCCTTTCGCATCAAGGTTGTTGGGCCCGATGGTGTCGAGTACCCCGAGGTTACCCTGGGCACGCCCGAGAGCCACGCGGAGGAGGGCGACATCGCCGCATTGATGGCGCAACTCGAAGCCGAGATCGGCCGGCTTAGCGAGGCTAACATGGCCTTGGCGGATGCTCTGGACGAGATACGCGCCGACAATGCCCAACTCATGGACGAAGTGCTGACGCTACGCCTGGAACTGCGCGAAGCCGAGGCGCGGCAGTCCGGCGAAGCTCGCCGTACGGCCGGGAACGTCGTCCTGGATCCCCCGAAGCTTCCTGGCGTGATCGCGCCCGGCGAAGGCAGGAAGGACTGACCGCCGTGCAACTTCTACGCATGATTCTGATAGCCGCGTTGGCCGGTGCTGCCGCCGGCATCTTCGTCTGGGTTACCGGTGATTTGGCCCGGAGACTTCACCTCATGCGGGTGGCTCGCCGCGAGGCGCGCCGGCTGCGCGAAGAGGCCGAAGCCGCGGCCGCCGCGGCTGCCGAGGAAGAGGAAGCCGGAGCCCCCCAGTAGTCCACGCTCCAACCATGGCAGGACAGAGCCGTGCCGCGTGACGCCAAGCCCGAAAAGAAGCCTCGACCCTCCATCAGCATGCTCTTCAAGTGCTGCAACGTCTACGCCCGTGTCTACCTGAACCAGCAAGGCGATGCCTACGCCGGTCACTGCCCGCGATGCGCCCGCCCCGTGCGCCTCAAAGCGGCCCCGGGAGGCAGCCGCGCCCGGTTCTGGACCGTCGAGTGACCCGTCGTTGGGGACTGGCGCCCTCCTATGTGGGTCTGGTTCATGCATTCCGTAGGGTACGGCTTGCTGCACCAGGCCGTTGGCTTGGCGGTGAGACTGTCCCTCCTCCATCAGTCGCGGTGGTGCGACGAGCGCCATCCTATGTCGACTGGCTCACATTGTGGCGCCGCCGAAACCGTCGTGTTACACGGCCCGCGCGTAGTCGTAGTTCGTGGGTAATGCCGGCGGGTAGCTCGGAAGCGTGGTGGGTAACCATGACCAGCGTCGTGCCGGGCTGCCGGCACAACTCCGAGACGACAGCCAGTACGCGGGCCCGGTTGCCCGCATCCAGCCCTTGGGCGGGCTCGTCGAGTACCACCAGCCATGGCCGCTTCACCAATGCCCGTGCCAGCAAGACCAGCCGTTGTTCACCATCCGACAGGCTGCCAAAGGGGTCGAGCGGGTGGGTCTCCAGCCCCAACGCACGCAGCCAACGCCGGGCCGTTCGGCGTTGCGAAGGAGTGCAGAGATTATGCAGACCGACGGAGTCGAAGAACCCCGAACTCACGACATCAAGCGCGGCGGTCTCGGCGTCGTAGTGAAACTGGAGCTCTGGCGCCATCCACCCGACCCGTGCCTTGATATCCCAGATGCTCTCTCCCGTGCCACGACGCATGCCGAAAAGGGTGATGTCGTTGGCGTAGGCCTGCGGGTTGTCGCCGACGATCAGGCTGAGGAGCGTGCTCTTACCCGCGCCATTGGGGCCCAGCAGTGCCCATTTCTCGCCGCAGCGGATGGTCCAGTCCACCCGGTCCAGTACCCGTGCGCGGCCGTAGACGACAGAGACGGCGTTCAGTTCAGCGAGTGTTTCGGGAACGCCGCGCCGTGGGACCATGGGCGGCAGGACGGTGGATGGCTCCGCTTCCTTCCCAGGCGTGTTCACGTGGGCGACGACCTCGGGATCATTGCACATGACGCGGCGCCGGCCCTGTTTGACCACGCGATGCCCATCGACGAGCAGCACGTGCGTGATTCGCGACGGCAGTTCCTCCGGCCGCGCGGTGGCCAGTACGGTGGACAGACCCTCCGCCATGAGGGTGTTGAGCAGTCTCGTCAGCGCGCGCCGGCTCTCCCGGTCGAGTCCCGCGAAGGGGTTGTCCAGCAATAACAGACGGGGGGCTTGCGCCAACGCACGGGCGAGCAGTGTTTTGCGCATTTCGCCGTTGGAGAGTTGCGTAATGGGGCGAGTGAGGAGTGGCTGGATCCCCAAGAGCTCCGCGGCGCGGCGGACGGCCCTTCGCGTCGCCGATTCGCCGACAAGCGCTCCGGCGGTGGCGACATCGTCGGTCTCGCCCAAGGGGGTCCAACGGGCCTGGTGGTAGCTCATGGCGTGGGCGACCAAGGCGCGATGCTCGTCCACGGAAACACAGGCGATGTCTTGCTCCGGTACCGTGGCGTAGTCGGCGCCCTGACGCGGACCGGCGAAATGGTAGTGGATTTCGCCGTCGACGACCGGTGTTTCCCCCGTGAACGCCTTCAGCAGGGCCGACTTGCCCGAACCATTCGCCCCGACAATGGCCCACTGTTCTCCTTCATGTAGCGTCCACCGTAGGTCGACGAAGGCCCGCGTATCGCCCAAGCGTAGCGAAACGTGGTCGAAGGAGATGAAAGGTCTGGGAGGCAAGTGTTTTCGCGGCATGTTCCGTTCTCGTGCCATCGGTCGCTGATGGCGTGGTATGGCGGGCGGTGATCGTACCGCGCCGGGCACTGCTGCGCAAGCCAGAGGTTGCCTTGCGGCTGGTGCGGCTGAGCGGGATTCTGATAGGATTCACGCATCCCCGTTAGTCCGATCTATGCAGCCCGCGTTCACGTCAACTCGTTGGAGTCGACCCTTTTTGTCCGATACGGAACACGAAATGGACGTCCTTCGCGCCCGGATCCGGGAGCTTGAGTCGAGGCTTGAAGCACAATGTAGCCAGTGCGCGGCGCGCGGTGCTCTCGAAGAGAGCGCGGAGCGGCGCCGGCTGCACGAATGGGCGATAGAGTCGAGCAACGAGGGCATTGCTATCTTCGATGCTCGGCGCAAGGACTTTCCGCTCGTATACGTGAACGCCGGGTTCGAGCACCAGACGGGCTACGCGCGCGAGGAGCTTCTGGGCGGCAGCGCGCGCGTGCTTCACGGTCCCGACACGGATACGGCCAAGGTGGAGCGGATCCGCAAGGCCATGGCCGAGGGGCGGGAGTACCGCGCCGAGATCATCAGCTATCGGAAGGATGGCACGCCGTGGTGGAACCGGCTTAGCCTGACGCCGCTTCGCGATGAGCAGGGCGAGGTGACGCACTACGTGTCCGTCCAGACCGACATCACCGAAGCGGTTCAGTCCACCGCCGACGTGGAGGCGGCGCTCAAGCTGCTCGAAGCCACAAACGTGGAGTTGACCCGCGCCAACCGCCGCATGCGCAAGAATCTGGAGGCCGCGGCGAAGGTGCAGCAGGCGCTTCTGCCTGGCCGTTTGCCTCGAACCAAGGACATCCGCTTTGCGTGGAAGTTCAGACCTTGCGAACAACTCGCCGGCGACAGCCTGAATATCTTCCGTCTGGACGACGACCACGTGGGGGTATACCTGCTTGACGTGACCGGCCACGGTACGGCCGCGGCGCTGCTGGCGGTTGCCGTGAACCGCATCATCGCACCCATGGCCCATAGCACCAGCCTGGTGCGGGAGCGGGACGAAGCCACGGGAACGTACCGGATCGCTTTGCCCTCGGAAGTGGCCATGCGTTTGCACCGGCATTTCCCGTGGGATGCGGATACTGGACAGTTTTTCACGATGGTCTATGGCGTGATCGAGCGGCGGACACGGCGGTTTCGTTACACCACGGCGGGCCATCCCGCGCCGCTCTATCTTCCCGCGGGCGGTGAACCCGTCACGCTTGGCAGCCGCGGGATGCCCATTGGCGTCGGCGATGGCGTCTACGAGGATCAGTGCGTCGAGATGGCCGTGGGTGATCGCGTTCACCTCTACTCGGACGGCGTGCCCGAGACCATGAATGGCGCACGAAACCTCTTTGGGCGCAGGCGGCTTACCGCAGCCTTCGCCGAGGGGGCCGGGCTTTCTCTTGATGACTGTCAGGACGACATACTCGCCCGCATCGAGCGTTGGCACGGTGGGAGTCAGTTCGAGGACGACCTGTCACTGCTCTCCTTTGAGTTTGTGGCCGGCTAGACGCGGAGGGGCGCGATTGCCGTTGGCCGCCCCTCGTTGTCCACCGCCACGAACGTGGTCGACGTCTGCAGGACTAGGTGCTCGCCAACGTGGGCCTCTATGTCGAAGGTGAGACTGGAACGGCCCATGCGCGGGTTCCGCACGTAGAACTCCACCACGTCACCGACGCGCACGGGACGCTCGAAGACGAGTTCCGTGTACTTGAGCGTGACGACGCGCGGCATGCCCGTGTATTGGTGTGCGTAGATGGCGGCGGCTTCGTCCATCCAAGACAGCATGACGCCACCAAAGAGATTGCCCTCAACCCCGATATCCTTCGTCATGCAGACATGCGCGGTTATCCGTTGCGCCTGGTCCATCACGCTCACTCTTCCTTCACGGTGACTTCCTGCCCGGCCGCCACGCCGCGCTTCGTAACGCTTGGCCCCCCGAGGAACCGCACGGTAACGTCCACCGTGTCATGGTTCCCCAGCCCAAAGTGGAGGACCGGGTCATCCTGCCCCAGGTAGCCGTTCGTGCTTCGGGCCTCCCGCATGCCCAACAGGGCGCCGTCGGCGTGGACCGTCACTTTCGCTCCGTACGCGCCGGCTTGGCCTTTCGGTGAAACGACTTGGACCTTGAGCCAATTCCCATGGCCGAGGTCGTTGCGGATGAGCCGGTTCCCCGAGCGCTTGCATCCCAAGGCGAAGTCCGGGTCGCCGTCAAGGTCGATATCCGCGAAGGCGATGGCGCGCGGATCATTCACCCCGTTAAGCGGTACCGCGGGCCCCGGGGCGAAGTGGCCTTGTCCATCATTCATCCAAGCCTGTCCGCCACCGGCGAAAACGAGGTCGACGTCGCCGTCAAGGTCCAGGTCGGCGAAGCCGCCCATGTACCCGTCGGTGCCGTGAAAGGACTGGCGCAAGACGAAATGCCCATCTCCCGTGTTCCGGTACAAGTGTCCGTAGTTGTCACCCGCGAGCAACATGTCCAATTGACCGTCATTGTCGACGTCCGCCATCGTGATACCGTCCTGTGCCGGGTGCCGCAACCCGAGGGTCTCCGGCGGGACGCGGCTGAAGACACCGCGCCCATCGTTCCGAAGTACCTGAACCTCGCCCGTACGGTTCGCCGCGATGATATCGATGTCGCCATCGCCGTCGAAATCCGTGTCGGTGGCCCCTTGGCCGCAAGCGACCTCATGCCAGTCGCCCGCCTCAACGGCCGTGAAGTGGAGTCCGCCATCGTTCCGATAGGCTTCGTTACGTTCCTCGGCGGGGTCGTCGTTCCCGCGTGCTCCCGACACGAAGAAGAGGTCCAGGTCGCCATCTCCGTCCATGTCCAGCGTCAAGGCCGCGCGGGTTGGTGCGGGCACGAAGGGAAGGCCCTCGACACGCCGGAAGTGCCCATCGCCCGCATTCTGGAACACGTCGTTGGTGGTGGGTAACCGTAACTCGTCCAGCGTCGTACCGTTCACCAGGTCGTAGTCGCCATCATTGTCGAGGTCGGCGAAACAAGCGCCGTGAGAACCGCCATCATAGTCGTCAATGCCACGGTTCGCGGCCTGTTCCTCGAAGCGTCCGCCGCCGAGGTTGGCATAGAACAGCTCGGCCATGGCATGGCCGAAGTTCATCGTGACGTAGAGGTCGGGCCATCCGTCGGCATCCACGTCGGCAAACATCACGCCATGGCCGCCCGTGTCGCCGGGTGCCGTAGGCCCGGCCACGCCGGCCGTTTCCGTGATGTCCACGAACGGCGTCCCCGCCTCGGCCCCGTGGGCGCCGAGCCCAAGAGCCAGTCCGAGGCCCACCCAGATTACGCACCAAGGAATCCGTGTTGCATTCATAGCCCCTTCCCTTGTGTTCAGACTCCCCCTTCAGCGTAGCACACTCCCCGTCATCCAGGCGTAACGTCTTGCCACGGTGCGCGGCGGCCAGCCACGCCTTACTGAACCGACGAGCCGTCAGCCACCGTTCCCTCCATCCCTCTGCCCTCGCCGTGAGAAGCTCATTTCCGCTGCGATATCGTTTCGCCCACGGCGGGCATGGGGCTGGAGACGAAGTGCTCTGCCTCCGCGTCCCAGAGCACCATGCCGTAGCGTTTGTCGTCCAGCGACCCGGCGACCCGCATTTCGAAACGGCGCACGCCATTTTCATCCGTCTCGAGCACGCGTACCCTCAAGTCGCCGCAGTCCACCTGTTCGTCCTGTCGAAGCTTCAGGTCCCGTCGGCGCATGACCGCTTCGAACCCTTTGGACAGCAGGGAACGGTCAAGTAGTTCGACCTCGAGCGTGTCTACCGCGCGCCGGGTCACGCTCTTCCGGTAGCTTGACTGTGTCGCGCACCACCACGCGGCCGGACGTTCGTAGCCGTGGTAGATCAGCATGAAGGGAACGTAGATGGTGTACATGGGGTCGTTGGAGGACATTGCCAGCAGGTGCTTGCCTGCCAACTGCGTCTGCTTGGCGAAGGCGTGGATGGAGTCACTCATGCGCGCGGTGACGACGGAGGAGAAGACGATAGCCCCGGGCCAAACGAGCGCCGACAACACGAGATGGATGGTGATCAGGTAGCCCGTCAACAGCTTCCAAGCGGCGTTCCGCCATGTCCGGGCGAGGCGCCAGCCGTGGCGCAGCACGATCGCGAGTGCCGCCGCCGAACCAATCGACGGCAGGATGTAGACCCGCGCGGAAGGCGATGCGGAGAGGGTCGGAATACCGGCAATGCAGGCGCCCACGATGAGCCAACGCAAGGCGCGACGCTCGTGTTCGGGGAGGCTGCGGCCGATCAGTCCGAAGACCCCGGCCATGAGCACTACCCCAATGGCGCCTGGCACCCATGCCGGACCGGGCAGATGCGCCTCCGGCGGGATCCCGAGAACGAGGTTCCCCACCATGAGTAGCATCCTTTCGGGAAACACCCCGAGAAAGGTCCGCCACTCCGACAGCGGGTTGATGTACTCCTGCGATCCGAAGGTGCCGTAGCCGGCCGCGCCGTAGGCCGCGAGGTAGACCACCGAGAGCCCCACCGCGGGGAGCAGGGCCGCCACCCGCTTCGTGAACCGGCCCGGCGCGGCAAGGAGTTCGTAGGCGCCCAGGTAGGCCATGACGCCCAAGGCGGTCTCGCCCCCCAGGAAGCCCAGGGCGTAGCACGGAAGCGACCACCAGAGTCCGGGCCGCCAGCCGTCCTCGCGCCAGCGAAGATGGGCTAAGAGCCCCAGCAGGGCGAACACCGTGGCCACGAGGGCGTTCCGATTCGCCCACCACCCCACCGGCACCACGTGGCCCTCGTCCAACACGTAGAGCAGCAGGGCCAGCGCGCCGATACCCCCCGGCAGGACGCGCCGGAAGAGCAGCATGAGCACCACCGTCAGCGCCACGTACCACAGCCCGGAGTGGAGGTGATAGCCCGAGATCCAATGGCCGAACACGGCGTGGTCGGCCCACATGGTAAGGCAGGAAAGGGGCCGGAAGAAATGAAGTTTGAACTCGGGAAACACGAACCACGGGTGCGGGCCGATGGCCCTGAAGTCCGCCATGTTCTCCGGATTGCCGTCGCCGAAGTTGTAGAGGTCCAGCGCGGAACCCGGTGTCTCGGCGCCTTCCAGCGTCGCGAAGTGCAGGTAGTCGTCGGTGAATAATCCCGCGCCCATGGAGAGCACGGCCAACACCAACGCGATGCCGATAGCGACACGGTAAGCTCGGCGGCGGGAAGACGCGGTATCGGAGCAAACAGCGGACATGGACACTCCTCTTG
>Ga0272444_10005675_pt1 | contig 10759 bp, 7 predicted proteins | sample SSMForm13_FD_201033 | JGI IMG/M metagenome (GOLD analysis project Ga0272444, IMG submission 201033) | Marine sediment archaeal communities from Little Sippewissett salt marsh, Falmouth, MA, United States - SSM-Form-13 | ecosystem: Environmental > Aquatic > Marine > Wetlands > Sediment ...
TTTGTACACATATTGCAGTCATGTACTGTGGCCAGCTAGTTGAAGTCGCCGAGAGCGGAGGTTTCTTCGCAAGACCAACTCATCCCTATTCGCGGATGCTGCTCGCTTGCTTGCCTAAGAGAAACGAGGAGTTGCGCGGCATTCCAGGCAGAGTGTCGTCCCTGATTGATCCACCGGTGGGGTGCCGTTTCAACCCAAGATGCGATGTGGCCGAACCAGTATGTTCTCAGGAACGGCCAACAGCCTATCAGGTGGGCAAGCAGCACACTGTGTACTGCCATACCTGTAGCAGCGCGATGAGGACAGATCCACGTGAACACACTGCGTAGGGGGTGAAGCCAAGAATGGGAGTCATTACACGAGAAAGCCTGAAGATGCATGCGAACCTCAGCACGCATTTGCCATTCCGCGGAAGACCTTTGGCTAGTTGGGCCTTGGGCTTCCTTATGGAACTCGGTGCACAACTACCGTGGCCTTCATTCACTGACAGGAAGATGCATGACTGAGCATGGATTGGCGAACGACGTGAGCAGAAGTGCTGCTGGGGACTCAAGCTTGCTTGAGACCATTGATCTCAAGCGGTATTACCCCGTTAGAAGTCCTCTCCTGAAGAGAAGAGTCGGGTGGATCAAGGCTGTTGATGGCGTCACCTTGCTTGTGTCTGCTGGCGAGACACTTGGATTGGTTGGCGAGAGTGGTTGTGGCAAGTCGACCTTGGGCAAGACCCTGGTGGGAATATACCGTCCTACTGGCGGGGAGGTTCGCTTCACAGGGCAACGCGTCTCCCGCCTTTCAAGAAGAAAACTACGTGGGTTCGGGCGTCACGTTCAGTATCTTCATCAGAATCCTGCCTTGTGCCTTGATCCTTGGTGGCGGGTTGGCAGAAGCGTGGGAGAACCCTTGGCCGTCCATTGCCGACGTCTATCGAGAAAAGATACGGACGAACGTGTCCGTAGGATCTTTGAAGCTGTTGGATTGGATCATGAGTCAATCTCAAGATACCCGCACGAATTCAGTGGGGGCCAGCAAAGGCGCATAGGCCTTGCAAGGATGCTGATTCTGGAACCGAGGTTGATTATCTTCGACGAGCCGACTTCGGGGCTTGATGTGTCCGTTCAGGCATCCATTTTGCAGCTAATGGAACGACTGAAGGGAGAGCATGGCCTGACGTACATGCATATATCACATAATCTCGCAGTGGTGAATGCGATCAGCACTAGAATCAGCGTGATGTATCTAGGGAAAGTAGTTGAAGTAGCAGACACTGGAACGATCATCGATACTCCACTGCACCCGTATACGAGAATGCTCTTCTCCTCAGTCCCGCGAATCACCACGAACGGAAAATCGCCTGAGACACGCAGCAGGGTCCTTGGCGAACCGCCGGATCCCCAGACCCCCCCATCAGGATGCAGATTCCACACGCGGTGTCACGAAGCTGAGGAAATGTGTATGAAAACGGAGCCTGAGCTTCGTGAGGTTGTCCCCGGGCACTTCGTAGCTTGCCACATGACAGACTGGGGTGTCAGTGAACGTTCGTTGCCAGATTTGGACGACCATGCACTTGAGGCCACGGATTGCGGCGGATCTTCTGTGTAGATGCGGGCAACGGGTCCCTATCACCGGCACCTTGGCTGTAAGAGCTTGCAGGATGTGCTGAAAGGGGAGCCTGCAGGAGCGCAGCCGGGCAGGAGGTGCGTTCATAGGAAGGGACCTCAGGATTCGGAAGAGGCACCGGCGAAGCCGTAGCCGTAGACGCTATCAACCGAACGTCTCGGCTGAGGGAGGGAAGAATGAAGAGAATCTTGAACGATCCAGTGGACTACGTCGTCGAGATGATTGGTGGGCTGATAGCTGCTCACCCGAATCACTTCTGTCGTATTCCTTCGACTACACGCGGGCTCAAGCACGTGGATAGCCCAGTGAACGGCAAGGTTGGGATTGTGACCGGGGGCGGGAGCGGGCACCTACCGCTCTTTCTAGGGTATGTTGGCCCCGGTTTGCTGGATGCGGTAGCTATCGGGAACGTGTTCAGCTCACCACCTGCTGAGGAGATCATGCTTGCCGCCAAATCGGTAGACTCTGGCAATGGCGTCTTCTTTCTGTTCGGCAACTACGCCGGCGACGTCATGAATTTCGACATGGCAGCTGAGATGCTCCAGTCAATGGGGATCCAAAGCAGCACCAGTGTGGTGCATGATGACGTAGCATCCTCGCCGCGGGAAGAGAGAGAGAACAGGCGAGGCGTGGCTGGGCTTCTGTTTGCCTACAAGGTGGCTGGAGCAAAGGCTGCCTCGATGGCATCCCTCGAAGAAGTGAAGGCTGCTGCGGACAAGGCGATACACAACACACGTTCAGTAGGAGTCGCTCTCTCACCCTGCACCATTCCGGAAGTCGGTAGGCCGTCCTTCGAGTTGGGGGAAGATGAAATGGAACTCGGAATGGGCATCCACGGCGAGCCTGGCATCGAGCGCACGGCCTTGGGTACTGCCGATGAGATTGCCTCTGCGATGATGGGCAAACTGCTCGCCGATATCGAACTCGACGAGAGAGATGAGGTTGCCGTCTTAGTCAACGGGCTGGGGGCCACACCGCTAGAGGAACTCTACATCCTGTTCCGAAAGGTCGGCTCAACGCTAGCGGATAGACGTATCCGGATTAACAGGGCATTTCTGGGGGAGTATGCAACGTCCATGGAAATGGCTGGAGCATCCATCTCCGTACTCAAGCTAGATCCTGAGCTCAAGAAGCTCCTCAACGCCCCATACTACTCACCCCTTCTTCTGCAGCCACCAAAGGAGTGCCCCTATGTTGAATGACAGGATTGACATCGACAGCCTGAAGGAGGCTTTGATCCACGCATCCGAATGGACGCGAGGACACAGTGAACTCCTTCGTGAACTGGATGCCGCATGCGGCGATGGCGACTTGGGAGTCACAGTTCGAAGAGGGTTTACGGCTGTGGAGAGCCTCCTGCATGAGGAGAAGTCAACGCATGTCGAAATCTCCGACCTCATGATCCGTATGGGGATGATGTTCAATCGCGTAGCTGCTTCCAGCTTCGGCGTGTTCTTCGCTACGGCATTCATGAGGGCCGGCGATGCGGTGAAGGGGAAGAGAGATCTCGGCATTGAGGAAGTCGGGACTATGTTCGATGCAGCGGTTGAGGGAGTGAGAGCGCGGGGCAAGGCAGAAGAGGGTGACAAGACAATCTTGGATGCCCTAGTGCCTGCCCAAGAGTCACTCCAGAAGAGCAAAGAGTCCGGTCTCGGGTTGAGAAAGGCACTCGAAGCGGCTGCAGAAGCCGCCAAGAATGGGGCTGAAGCCACGAAAGGCATGCATGCGCGGAAAGGAAGAGCAGGGCAACTTGGCACTAGGAGTGACGGTATCCAGGACCCGGGGGCGACTGCTGTCTCGATCTTCTTGCAGGGGCTATGCGGTCCGAAGGCGATTGAACCAAGAGAGGACCTGGGAGCAATCACGTAGCTCGATAAGCGAGAAGCCATCGGTCCAACTACGAAGGGTGGCCTAGTTTCTGATTGAAAGGAATGAGAGAATGACCAAGATCGCCAACAGCACATCGCGAAAGGTGCTCAACTGTAGCCGGGTTGTCACGTGCTCTTCGCAGGGAACAGCTGCAGCAACCGCGGTGATGATCTCGGACGGTCGAATCGAATCGGTCGGCAGTAGTGAAATCGCGGAGACTTCAAGCGATGAGGTACACGATTTCACAGGATGCACCATTGTACCTGGCTTTGTCGATTGCCATGACCACTTAGCGCAGGATCTAGATCAAGAAGTCACGGGGACTGTGCGCTATGAGAGCGACGCAGTACTCGCACTTCGCGGCGCGAAGAACGCTCGCGTACTCATTGCGTCCGGAATTACGACATTGCGGAACCTGGGCGATCGGAATCCGGTCGGTGTTTCGTTGCGTGATGCGATTGCATCTGGCGGCCTTCTTGGTCCCCGAATGTTTGTGAGCGGTGCATCCATCTGCCGAACCGGCGGCCATGCATGGACCGGGCAAAGCATGGAAGCTGATGGCGTCGACGGTGTAGTCACAGCCGTTAGGAGCAATCTGAAGCTGGGTGTCGATTGCATAAAGCTGATGATCACATCCGGGTTTGCGACCATCCCAACACGAGCAGAGATGCGGAGAAACGAAGTGCGTGCAGGCATTGAAGAAGCGCATGCCTGGCGGCGCAAAGTAGCTGTTCACTGTTATGGCGGAGAAGCCGCCGACTGGGCGATAGCGTATGGTGCAGACTCACTTGAGCACGGTGGACTCCTGGAGGATGAGCAGTTGGAGAAGATGGCGGCGAAGGGTTTGTTTCTGGTCATCACAACTGGAACCGGACGATTCTGCATGGACTCGCAGTATATCTCCGCTGTTGTCAGGGAGAGGATCAGAGAGGTTGTCGAATCCAGAATCCCCGATACGCTGATGCGTGCTCGAGCAGCTGGTGTCAAAGTAGCGATTGGGGGCGACATAAACCACGGCGTGCCATCCGACGAAATGGAGGCTCTGGTCACCGCGGGCTACACTCCGATTCAGGCAATTCGGGCTGCGACTCTCGCCGGTGCGGAACTGATCGGCATTGATGATGCTGTTGGCTCGTTGGAGAGCGGGAAGATAGCCGATCTAGTAGTCCTCGAGGGCAATCCGCTCGAGGACATCAGGGCAACCAGCAGAGTTGTAGCGGTAATGAAAGCTGGTGAGTTCATCACGAGCAATCCTTCCCCGAATCTGACAGGAAGCAACCGGATACACCCTAAGCGTTGCTGCAATAGCCAGTGACGGATATGCGCTTTGCGTCACTGACACATGAAGGGTCCAATGCTCTGGAGGGGAATGGATGGCTCTCCACCCCTCTCTGGTGCAGCAGTCAGGGAAGGATGTGAGGAGAGGAATGAGCGAATCTCAGTTCGGACAAGTCGTCCGTATCGACCTAAGCACTCAAACGTCGAGCGCCACGGAGTTGTCGGCTGCCTTGATACAAGACTTCCTTGGCGGGCAGGGGCTTGCTGTAAGGTTGCTATACGAGGCAACCAGCACCGAAGACGACCCAATGAGTCCTAGCAATGTCGTGGTAATTTGCCCGGGCTTGCTGACGGGCTCAGGTGCACCAGCGAGCGCCAGGACAGAAATCGTAGCTAGATCTCCCCTGACCGGTGGACTTGGGAGGGGAAACTTCGGGGGTAGTTGGGGTGTGCGATTTCGCCGATCTGGCTATGGCGCCCTTGTTGTCTCAGGTCAGGCGGACGTCCCTACGATGATTGTAGTTGACGAAGCGGGTGTTCGACTGGAGGATGCGACTGCCCTTTGGGGTATGGATACGTGGGAAACGACTGACCACGTGACGCAGAAGCTTGGGGCCGACTACAGCGTTCTGTGCATTGGCCCCGCAGGGGAGAACCTCGTCAAGTATGCGTGTCCGGTAGTCGACCATTTCAACGCTGCTGGCAGGTCCAACGCAGGTTGCGTGTTGGGCCACAAGCGACTGAAGGCGATCGCAGTCAGAGGTAATGTTTCGCCGATTGCAGCAGATCGTCGGGGGTTCGCGCTTGCATGTGAACGAGCCATGGATAGGGTAATACGACACCCCAACTGGGATTCGTCAGCCAACGCGCTGAAGATTGACAATCTGTTCGTCACGAAGGCTGCTGCTGAGAATGGGAGACTTGCCTGTAGGAACTTCCAGACGGCGGCTCTCCCTGAGGAGTCAGAGATCTGGGGTGTTCCCGATACAGCCATGCCGTACCTACGACATGGATCTGACTTCTGCTACAAGTGCCGTGTGGGCAGAGGCATGGGGTGCAACAACATTGCCGAAATCGGCAGTGAAGGAGGAGAGGCCCTTCGAATTGGCCCTGCCAACTACCTCATGACTGTCTGGATGCCTCAAGCAGGTATCAAGACATTCAAGGGGACATGGAGAATGCGTGAGCTCTGCCAAAGACTCGGGCTCGACTTGCTCACTCCGGTACCTCAACTGATGGAGTGGTACGAGAAGGGCATTCTCACAACGAATCACACTGACGGGATCGAACTCGTCTGGGGGGATGAAACAGCCACCACCGAGATGCTGAGAAAGATCTGCTACAGAGAAGGGATAGGCGATCTGATCGCGGACGGATTGGATTCCTGTGCCAGCCATTTGGGCCATCGTGCGACAGAATCGCTCACCACGCTAGGCGGATCCCCGATACTCGCGAGCGATCCGCGATCCGGTTCCCTCTCTGAAGCTCTGGGCATACTGGTCAATCCAAGGGGGGGAGATGATCTGAATAGCACCCACACCGTTGTCGACACATTCCCACAGTGGGCCAGATCTCGGGGATGGACAAGAGGAGAATTCCTGAGATGGTGGAGCGAGTGGCTCGATATGCCCTCAGAGGTCAAGACATCTCTGTTTGGGGATCCTCCAAGTGATGAAGCACTTGACCCGAGGAACCCCCAAGGCAAACCGGAACTAGTGTCTTGGTATGCCAAGCTAGTGGCGCTGTACGATTCTTTGGGTCTTTGCATGTTCCCCATTGGTCTACTTGGAGCCTGGGGACCAACACACATGGCAAGTCTTTGCAGCAGCTTCATAGGCACTGAGTACTCCCCCACTGACGCACTCGCTACAGGTGAGCGCGTAGCCGCATTGATGAGATGCTTCTCGCTGAGATTCGACGAAGGTGAGAGAGAAACCGCGTGGCCGACCCGATTCTACCAAGAGGCACTAGACAGGGGACCTGCAGAGGGCGGCCGACTATCCCGTCGGCTGATGACAGACCTTGTGAGGCAGTACTACCGCCGAATGCAATGGGATGAAGAGACTGGCAGGCCCAAGCCTGAGACACTCCAGCGACTGGGACTTGGCTTCCTGGTGGACGACAACGTACGAAAAGCGCAGTAGGATAGCATAGACGCGTCACCACGCACATGTGCAATCACTGCCTGGATTGTCCTCACGTGATCAGTTGACGAGATCAGTTGCGCGCCGAGGTGCAGCAACCGCTAGTTGCTTGCGTTTCGGCATGTGGTGTCTCCAATGACAAGTCTTGGCACAAGAATCGGCGATTCGGCAGCCGTCTGGTGTTGAGATCCAGCTTGCAGTACTCGCTGGATAGCTTCCCTGCCCATCTGAGCGAAGGGCAGATGTACGGTCGTGAGCTTCGGGCGCATCTGCTCTGCCCAGGGGAGCTGCCCTATTCCGGCAATACCTAGGGAATCGGGGACGGATATGCCCAGATCAGCTGCTGCGTGTAGAGCTCCCATTGCCATCATATCGTTTTGCGCCACGATAGCGTCCACTGTTCCGTTCCTCAGAAGCCGAGAGGCGGAATCGTATCCGAACTCATAGCTAAACTCCCCATGGAGAACCTGCAAGGCCCCCGAGCCGTTCTCGTGGATCGCGCGCTCAACTCCATCACGAGTCTCGACAAACGTGCTTAGATACTCTGGGCCGGAAATCACCGCTAGCCTTCGGTACCCCACATCAAGGAGATGTAGTCCAAGTGAGTAGGCGCCTCTTGATGTATCGGCCTTCACAATAGGAATTCCTTGAACGCGCCTATGCACAGCAACGACAGCTATCCGAGCTCTCAGAAGCTGCTGTATTGCCTCTTCGCTGGTTTCATCGGCCGACAAGAGAACTACGCCTTGCACTCCTTCATCGTACAAGAGGTTGATTGCCTGGGTCTCTGTTGCCCGTGATAAAGAGCTTCCGCAGACGAGAAGAGCTGCAGCTGCATCAGAGGCCGCTTGCTGAGCGCCACGAATGAGCAGAGAGTAGTAAGGGTTTGCGAGATCAGGTACGACCACTCCAACCACGCTTGAACCTTGTGCCCGGAGAGTCCGAGCCGCCCTGTTTGGCGAGTAACCCAGTTTCCGGATAGCTTCCCATACACGTGCTTGCGTTTCTGGTGTAACGAGATCATCGCGACGATTCACCACGCGCGACGCTGTTGATATCGACACATGCGCTTCGTCCGCGACTTCATGAAGAGTGGGACGTATCCAACTTTCGTGCTTCATCTTGGTACCTTCGCGAGACCTCTCCCGATCGCACGAACCAGGGTCCAATCGCGGCCGCACCTCCCTCATCCATTGAAGAGTAGCCCATTTCAGAGAACCACGCCAAGTCAACCCGCCCGCGCACGAGCGCACGTTTGGGGCAGATGCTGTGTTGAATCTCAAGCAACCTCTTCTGCGGGAGGCAGGTCACTCATGTCAAGTATTGCATGCGAGATGAATGGGATAGTAGTAGCTGAGTCGAGTTGCTCTTCGACAGCTTTGATGGAAGGCTTTCATGTTCTCCCGCCCAGGCGGGCGGCTCGTCTTCATCTCTCGATGTGATGAGGAGTCATGGTCGCTGGCGATCCTGTAGCGGGGTGGTCGGGGCGAGCCTTGCATTACACATCACATAACATTTATGTTCGTTTTGGAGGTGTGAGATGAAACGAATAGTTGTGGTGGCAGTAGTAGCGATGCTTCTGAGCCTGCCGGTCCTTGCAGCACGGGTGCAGCTGCCGGTCAGGGCGGAACCCGCGATCACCCTCAATGGAACTGACTTCATCTATGTCCAACACGGATGGATGGGATCGCCGGATGAGAACGGCATCTACGGCTTTGAGGAGTACGGGTACAAGGCCTTCCCGCCGTTTGCTCGTGATTGCTTGGGGTACCGGCTACTTATCGATGGCAACGAAGTTGCACCCACGAGGGTCTTCTTCTTCAGGGACGGGGTAAACTGGCATGTGAAGTGGAGCTTCTTCTTCCGGCCACGCAGTCTCCCAGCGGGCACATACACGTTCACAGGAGTCTATGAGTACCTACAGCTCGACGGAACGTGGTTCATATACCCCGTTTCCAGGGAAGTGACCATCGAATACTAAGCAAAGGCGCTTGAGATGCACTAGAACTGCGTGGGCGGAGTAGCCTTGGCGACTCATCCTCGGGAAATGCATTCAGGCTGCGTCGCCTTCCCAATCATGATGGCTCACGGTTCCCCAGCGCCTGGGGGGGGCGTCGAATATCCGTTTTCTAGTGAGGGGAAGGTCAACACGTCTGGCCAACTGCAGAGGCGCTGGAAGATTGCCCGCTTGGGGTTCAGAGCGCAGTTAGAGAGATGTCCACTTGGGGTACCAGACACGACACTATCGAACTCTCTTGTATTGCCCTTCCCATACGCACTTGAGCGACACCAACCCGCCGATCAAGGCACAGTTAGAAAGCTGTCCACTAGGGGGTACCAGACAAGACACTCTCGAACTCTCTCGTAGTGACCTTCCCATAAGCACTTGAGCGATACTGCTGCGCCAATCAAGGTGCAGTTAGAAAGCTGTCCACCAGGGGGTACCAGACACATCTCGTTCGAACTCTCCGTAGCTCTCTTCCTATCAGCGTTTGATGTGGACATCCCTGCTGATCAGAGTGGAGTTAGAGAACTGTCCACCAGGGGTACCAGACCGCCCCCTTTCAGCTTCCTAGGAAGACCATGCAGGTGAGCAAGGGCCGGCCCGGAGGAAGGAGGCTCCGGGGCCGGTATTGTTAGGCCTTGTCGGGAATGAAACCGCAGCAATGCTCTGTCCCGATGCTGAACAGGAAGCCAAGGTAGTCTTCGGGATCGGGATCCTCATAGCCGGTCCACCACAGATCCAGCTGCTCCGCAAACGCTTCCCGACACTCCTCAGGAACCACAGCAAGATCAAGCTTGAAGACAATCTCCTCACCGGGGAGTAGGCAGACATCACCGAAGCTCGCCTCCTGGAAGATCGTACACCACTCGGGGACCCAGGAGGTGCAGTAGGAAAGCCCTACGAAGGCACTGGCTTCCCCGCAGCAGGCCAGATTGCCAGAGTTCCTGATCCGCGCGGATGCTGTGCCTCCGTCCTGTTCAAGAGAAACGAGCGTAAGGCACGGGCGGGGTTCGGCCGTATCCTCCTCAGTTATCGGCTCAGACGGGATTCCAACAACGTAGATGTCGGCCGTCCTTGTGCCGGTATTGTCGCCCCAAAGGCTATCCTCGTGCATGATCGTGAACTCGTACACGCGTGCTTCCCCGAGGAGGAGCGCTAGAGTGTGAGGTGTTGTCCGTGGCAGACTGGGAGAATTGTTGATCATGTGCGTGGTAACTAGTGGGATGCCATCGAGATACAGCGAGAACCACCCCTCACCGGAGGTGCCGACCTGTGTCACATCTTGAATGATGTAAGCGGGCCCCTCCACAAGGAAGGATGCAGATGCGGCCTCTGTTGGCCCAACCGTGAAGCTTGCGAGAAGGTCATCACCTGAGAAGATCAGAGGAGTTGGTTCGAAGTACGCGGTGATCGTGTCAGGCCCTGTATTGTCGAGCCCGCCTAGGCTTGAGTACCCCAGGCAGAGATCGTGAGCACCCGCACCCACGAACAGCTCAACCCTGTTGGCGGCAAGCCCTGCAGCATCAGCGGGCGGGGTCTGGTTGACGCCATCAGGGCCGGACGTGTGTGGCTTCACTGAGGTCATCAAGACGAGTTGTCTCTCGAATACGGCTTCGAGCATCGCACGGAATGTTCCGTCTCGGGATACGTCAGGATTCGAGACCTCGAAGATCAGCCGTCCAGGTGTAGCGAGATCGATGCCCACTGCGTAGCAGCCGGGGTGACTCTGTGAAGGATCATCAATGACGAGTTGCGCAACTTCCGACGGCACACCAAAGACAGCGATGCCGAAGACCGCCAGGAAGCCGCAGAGAAGTGTGCCCACCAGCAACCTGCGCATGGTCCC
>Ga0272444_10005676_pt1 | contig 10758 bp, 9 predicted proteins | sample SSMForm13_FD_201033 | JGI IMG/M metagenome (GOLD analysis project Ga0272444, IMG submission 201033) | Marine sediment archaeal communities from Little Sippewissett salt marsh, Falmouth, MA, United States - SSM-Form-13 | ecosystem: Environmental > Aquatic > Marine > Wetlands > Sediment ...
GACGACCACGTGCTCAAGAACATGAACCGCACATACAATGCAAGCACTATATTCAAAGCCGTGCAGATGCTGAGGCAGGCAAGGCCCTCGATCACACTGGGGTCGGACATCCTGGTCGGCTTCCCAACAGAGGACGAGCCCGCTTTTGAACGCACGCATGCAATGTGCCGGGATCTCTCCCTCTCCTACCTCCACGTTTTTCCCTATTCGCCCAGACCCGGCACCCCGGCGTATTCCATGAGGACGCTCTCTCCGGGGGTGGTCAAGGACCGGGCAGCCATATTGAGGGAGCAGGGCAGGGTCCTGCGCAACAAGCACATGAACTCGCTCATCGGACAATCGGTTGAGATCGTCGTCGAGAGGCTGGACAACAGGGGAAGGCCCAGGGGAACCACCGAGTTCTACCACCAGGCCATGACTTCCGCTTCGCTGCCGTATACGCAGACCGGGCAGCGCCTGGGTGGTGAAGTCGCCTCAGTTCAGGAAAACAAGCTGATAATAGTGCCCCGCTGAGGCCCGGGATTATGCGTCGTCGTCGTCGGGAACCGGCGGGTTTACGAACAGGTATTCGCTGATCTCGTTGCTCACGTTTCCGGCTTCGTCGATGAAGTACACGAGGTATTCGCCCTGCCCGGTCTCGATGACCTCCAGCTCGAACTCGATGGAGCCGTGCGTCGTGCCCTCGATTTCCCAGTCGTCGTCATCGATCTCGATACCCGTGATGTTGCCCGCATCGTCCTCGAGCCGCACCACGAGCTGACCGTCCTCCACATCGCCGTCGTGATCGCTGAACCCGAAGAAGAACTTGACCTTGTCCCCGGACTCGGCCGGATTCGGGATTATCTCGAAGGTATCGGGATACAGGAACGGCGACAGGCTGATATCTTCCTGATCTTTTCCCTCTCCCTCGCAGGCGGCCAGGCACAGGGCGGTTGCCAGCACGGCGCAGAGCACGAATGTAAAGTATCTCTTCATCTGTTCACCTCGTGGAAATCGTGCAACGGATTCTAACCCGCCGTTGGTAAGGTGGGCAAGCTATCGCGCCTTGCATTTGCGGCATAGCGTCAAAATGGATACGCCGTGCCCGAACTTCCGAAGCCGTCCGCATAGCCCGCGAATGCGACCAGCGCGCCCATGGCGATCATGGCCAGCGACGAGATTACGCCCAGCACGATCCCCGCTATGGCCATCCCCTTGCCGCCCAGACGGTCCGGGTCTTTCTGGATTTCGCGCAGCCCCAGCACTCCCATGAGCGAGGCGAACGGCCCCAGAAGACCCCCGATGCAGAACGAGAGCCCCACAAACGAGACGATGCCCAGCACCAGCGCCCCGATTGCAATGCCCGATGTCTTCACTACCTGCCTGTACACCGGCCCGGACTGCATCTGTCGGTAGTACGCCGGCTGCGGCGCCGCGTATTGTGCTGTGGGCGCCGGCTGAGCCGGGGCTGCTGCGGCGGGCTGCTGCGGCGCACTTTGCGGCTGGGCGTATGCCGGCCTGGGCGGCGGCTGTACTGGATAGGGCGGCCGGTATCCCGGCGGATACGGTCCGGGGACCGGTTGGGCCGGCTGAGCCGGACCTGGCGGCGATGCGGGAGCGCGGTACTGCCCGGGCCTATGCTGCGCCTGCTGTACCGGCGCTGCCGGCCTCGCAGGTCGGGCCTGGCGCTTCTTGTTCAACACAGGGTCTTCGCTGATGGGCGGCATCGGCGTCATGTCCTGGTCGTACACCGCTCCGCAGGCGCATTCGTAGCGGCCCTTGATCGACAGCTTGGCGCGGTCGATCTCCCTGCCGCACTCCGGACAAAATCTCCTGCCTGTCACAAATGCTCCATCATGAAATCCGGCCTTGGCGACCTCTTTATCAGATAGAGGCCACAAGTAAAAGGCTCAACGCGGCCTCACCACGATCCTCTCGTTGAGCTGCCTCCAAGGCTCTGCCCGCACGGGCGCTATGGGATCGCCGCCGCCCTTGCCCGCAACAGTCAGCAGGCTCTCATCCAGGCCGCGCTTGACCAGTTCCCGCCCCAGCGCCTGCGCCCTGAGCTCCGACAGCGCCTGCGCATCGGTGGGTGGATCTGTGGGTGCGGTGTGAACCTCCACATCCCAGGAACGTCCGGCCTGATCCTGTAAAAACGCGGCCAGCTCATCCAGGGCCTTGCCCGATCCAGCGCTGAATTCCGCGCTCCCCTTGCAAAACGCTATGCACACGATCGTGGCCGATCCCGCGGCCTCAAGGTCCGATTCCCAAACCCGTGCAAGCGAAAGCGAACCCGCGGCATCCGCAGCAACTTCGCGGCTGCGGCGGATAAACACGGCAGGCTCGCCGGTCTGACCTCCGAACGCGGCCCTCAACCGCAGATCGTGGTCCACGACCAGGCTCGCGCAGCGCCCGCCGTTTCCCGCGGACCGCACGATCCACGCCTGACCCTCCAGCTCGCGCCCCTCCAGCATTACGGGCGGATCGCCCAGCATGCCCACAAGCGTTTCTCCGCGCTGATCCAGCACCATCCGCCCGCTCTCGGCGTTCCGCCACGTGCCCTCGACGATCCCGTAAGGCCCTCCGACGGTCAGCTCGCCCAACAGCGCAAGCTCCGACAGCGTGGTCATGTGTCGGCTGCCGTGGTTGGACATGATCGTTATCGTAACCCTGCGGCACGTTGCCTCGCCGAACCGCACGACCTGCAGCCCGCCGGACTTATCGAGGCTGAACGTGCCCAGAATCTTCCGCTCGCCCGACTGTGTGAATGCATCGACGTTGACTATGCGAGCCTGCGCATTGGCGTAGTCCGCATCCTCGGCATTGGCGAACGCCGCGCCGGAAATCCTGGCCGGCCGCGCGAACTCGTACTCCAGTTTGACCGGCGGAATCCTGCCGTCGGCAGCGCGCCACAGCGTATCGACATCGCCGTCAAGCAGGTTGCCCGGACCGTAATCGCCGCCATCCCAGGTGCTGCCCGCCTTGACGAGCCGCGTACCCCAGGCCGGGTCCAAAAGGTTGCCCGCGGCCTCCTGCGAATCGCCCGCAGCAAAAACCGTCATCGATAATGAAAGGATTGTGGCAATGAGAATTGAGTTAAGCTTCACTTGGCTTTGATCACGATCGTCCCGGCGATGTAATCGTGCCAACCGCGCTTGTTCAGATCGAATGCGCTGTACAGCAGGCCCAGCCCCAGCGGCATGAACGCGAACAGCCAGCTCACGTAGCGCACGAGGCTCCGCAGCATCCCGATGGGCTGCCCTTCCTTGTCCACGACCCGCAGGCCCATCACGATCTTGCCCAGGGTCTGGCCCGAGAACGAGTGAAACAGGATAAAGTAAAAGCCCAGCAGCAGAACGATGATCACGTAAACGTAGACGATGATCGAGAACACGAAAGCCGCCGCGCTCTGATCCCCGCCCTGGATCTGCTTGATGAAGTAAACCAGCAGGGTCCCGATCACGAAGAAGATCCCCAGGTCGATCCCGCACGCCAGCAGGCGCCTGAAGAATCCGCCCTTGGCCACGACGAGTTCCTCGAAGGTCTCGGGCTCGACGCGCAGCGCTTCCTCGGCGCCCTCCAAAGCCGTGAACTTGGGCCTGGCGGGGATGTCGGCGGAACTGACCTTGAGCGCCTCGGTGGCTTCGCGCTTGGCGCGCGCAACCATATCCTTTTCGCTTTCCAGCTTGCGGCGCTCCCGGTCCAGGATCTCCTTTTCCTTGACCAGCTCCTCGCGCTTCTCGAGCTCGGCCTCTCGCCTGGCGAGCTCGGCCTCCTCGCGCGCCCGTTCCTCGGCTTCAAGCCTTGCCCGTTCGGCCTCCTGACGCGCCCGCTCCTCGGCCTCATGCCTTGCCCGCTCGGCCTCCTGGCGCGCCCGTTCCTCGGCCTCATGCCTTGCCCGCTCGGCTTCCTGGTGCGCCCGTTCCTCGGCCTCCTGCCTTGCCTGCTCGGCTTCCTGGTGCGCCCGCTCGGCTGCCTGCCGCGCCCGCTCCTCGGCTTCGCGACGAGCCTGCTCCAGTTCGAGGCGTGCCTTTTCCTCGGCCTCTTTGCGCGCCCTTTCCACTTCCTGCCGGGCCTTTTCCTCGGCCTGGCGCTTGGCGTATTCAGCCTCCTCGATGGCACGCTGGCGAAGTTGCTCGGCCTGCTCCTTCTCCTCGGCCAGACGTTTGGCCTCGAGCGCTATCTGCGCCTTCTCCTCGGTAAGCCGCTTGGCCTCCTCAAGCGCCTTCTCGCGCTCCAGCCGGATCTGTTCGTCAAGCTTCTTTCGCTGAACCTGATCGTCGAAGTCAGGCAGCCCGGGACCCAGCTTCTCCCGGCCGCGTAAACGGCCCAGCCGGTCCCGAAGCCGCTCGGTACGCTGCTCCGCGCGCATCCCGCTGTCGGACGACACTTTGGGCGCCTCGGCAACAACGCCTATTTTCTGCTTATGTGTTCGGAGGTCGCGCCCGCACTTCTTGCACTTATCCAGGTAGTCGAAACTGACGAAGCCGCATTTGGGGCATTTCATAGTTGGACCAAGGAGCTCCCGATAACGTACCGAATTCGCTGCAAAGCTAACAAAATGCGGTCCAAAGCGTCAATTAAAATAACCCCAGGCCAATACCGCGGACGATCCTATGACCCCCCGCGTTCTCTTGACAGCCATGCATGTCGAGGCCATTCTGCAAACCATGCCGCACGGGCCTACACACGCAACAATAGCAGTCACGGCTCGCTGCAACTCCAGGTGCGCAATGTGCGATATCTGGAAGCGGAAAGCCCCTCCGGAGGCCGAGCCCAGCCTCTACTTCCGCCTCCCCGAGTCCCTGCAAAACATAAACCTAACGGGCGGAGAGCCCTATCTCAGGCAGGATCTCCCCCAGATCGTTCTCGCCGTCAGGGAGAGGCTCCCAAAGGCCAGGGTCGTCATCTCGACAAACGGGCTCGACACGGACCGCATTGCACAGGCCACAGACGAGATCCTCCGTATTCAGCCGCACATCGGCATCAGGATCAGCCTCGATGGAAGACCAGACACCCACGATGCGCTGCGCGGAGTCAAGTCCGCCCACTACAACGCGCTGCGCACGCTGGCCGCTCTAAAGCACGAGGGCGTGGCCGACCTCGGCCTGGCTTACACCATGTGCAGGGGAAACGAGTCCGAGCTGCTGTACGTGTACGAGCTCGCCAGGGAACACGGCATCGAGTTCACCCTCTCCATGGTTCACAGCTCGGCCCACTTCTTCGGCGAACATACCGATCGAAGACCCGACCCGGAGATCGGCGCGCTGGCCCTTGCCCGACTGCAGAACCGCCAGCTCGCCTCCCCCGACCCCAAGAGCTGGGCCAGGGCATACTTCACCCAGGGGCTCGCAGAGGTGCTTCAGGGAGGGCCCAGGCCGCTGGCCTGCTCGGCCCTGGACGACTTCTTTCACATGGACCCACAGGGACGCATCTACCCCTGCAACGTGCTGGACGTGCCCCTGGGATCGCTGGCTGACAGCTGCTACGGCGAATTGCTCCAGGCCGCGCCCCAGGCGCGCAAGGCGGTGCAGTCGTGCAGGGTCGAGTGCTGGATGATCTGCACCGCAGCCCCGGCCATGCGCCGCAGACCCCTGCGCATCCTCTGGTGGGCGGCCAAAAAGCGCCTGAGCCTCCTCGGGCCCGGAGGCGCCGAACCGTGAGGGTCGCCATGATCGGCCTCAAGGGCATCCCCGCAACAACCGGCGGCATCGAGCGCCACGTGCACGAGCTGGCACCGCGCCTCTCACGCATGGGCGTGGATGTAACCGCCTACTGCCGCAGGTGGTATTCTCCGGACCAGGGCGACTTCCAGGGCGTCAGGCGCATCTGGAAACCGGCCGTCAAGACCAAGCACCTGGATGCGATCTCGCATACGTTCTTCTCCACATTCTCGGCAATGGCCGGCCGCTTCGATCTCCTGCACTTCCACGCACTGGGGCCTTCCAGCCTCTCCTTTCTGCCGCGCATGGCCGGCCGCAAAGTGGTTGCCACAGTGCACGGCCTGGACTACATGCGAGCCAAGTGGGGGGCCGTGGCCGGCTTCAGCCTGCGCAGGGCCGAGTCCGTGCTCGTGGCCAGCGCCCACAGGATCATCGTCGTATCGAACGTCCTGGCCGAATACTTCCGCACACGTTACGGAGTCGAGCCCGTGGTCGTTCCCAACGGCGTGCCCCCGCCCGATCCGAAACCGCCCTCCGAGATCACGAGCCGCTGGGGGCTCGAGGCCGGAGGCTACATCCTCTCGCTGGGACGGCTCGTGGCTGAGAAGCGCGTGCAGGACACGCTGCAGGCCTTCGCCCGTTTGAAAACCGACCTCAAGCTCGCCGTGGTCGGGGACGCCAACTTCGCCGAACACTACGGAGCCCGGCTGCGCGAAATGGCGGCGGGAAACGATCGCATCATCTTCACCGGGCCCGTTACCGGCGATCCGCTCCACGAGCTGCTGACCAACGCGGCGGCCTTCGTACAGGCCAGCGAGCTGGAGGGCCTGCCCATCGCACTGCTCGAGGCCCTGAGCTACTCGCTGCCCGTGGTGGCCAGCGATATACCCGAGCACTCCGAGGTCCTGGACGGCCCCGAAGGACCCTACGGCAGAAAGTACCCCGTGGGCGATATCGACGCCCTGGCCGAGTCCCTCCAGGCCGTGATCGACGATCCCCGGGCGGCCGTACTTGTTGGAAAGGCTGGCGCAACACACGTGGCCCGGTGTTACAATTGGGACGAGGCCGCCCGCAAGACCCTGGACGTGTACGAGGAGGCAATGGGGGAAGAACGCTCGTGAGCTGCCCCGCGTGCGGAGGATACGGCCAGACCGTCAGGGTCTGGGTTAGCCGCTCGGGCAGGGTCGTACGCTGCACCGAGTGCGGCATGGTCTACTCCGACCCGCCGGCCGTGCCCATCGACAGGGGACTGGAGGGCAACAAGGTCTCCGACGACCCAGCCCAATCCATGGTCAACGCCAGGCGCAGGCTCCGCTGGATTGCGCGACTGGGAGGACCAACCGACGGAAGGCTCCTGGACATCGGCTGCTTCGACGGCGCATTCGCCGCTGCGGCCAGGAAGCACGGATTCGAGGTCACAGGCCTGGAGCCCTACGGGCCCGCCGCCGAGAAGGCGAGCAAGACATACGGCCTCAACGTCGTCGACAGCAGGGTCCAGCAGGCCGAGTTCGAGCCCGACAGCTTCGAGATCATCACCCTCATCCACGTATTCGAGCACCTGCCCGATCCGCACTCCGTGCTCGAGCGCATGTCCCGCTGGCTCGTGCCGGGCGGCGTCCTGGCCATCGAGCTGCCCGACTCCGGAAGCATCTCCGCGAGGCTGCTCGGCAGGTGGTGGAGGCAGTACATCGTGGATCACTGGCGCTTCTACAACAAGCGCGTGCTCACCGAGCTCCTGGGCTCCCACGGCCTCAAAGTGCTCGGCGCCTCCCGCGTGGGTAAGCGTGCCAGCTTCGGGCTCATGGCCGACCGCATCGAGCGCTACTACTGGCCCGACCTCGGGCGCGGAATAGCCCAGTGGCTCCAGAATCGCGGCCTGGACAACTACGGACTCACGCTCTACACCGGCGATATACTGTTCGCCGTGGCCCAGAAACCGGAGTAGGGCGCAGTGGAACGCGAACGACTCGAAGTCAGGGCGTGGCTGATATTCCTGCTGGACGCCGCCATACTGCTCTACGCCTTCATCATGGCCTATCACCTGCGCATGACCTTCCTCTTCCGCGGATACACGCTCGCCCCCATCGGCGAGTACACGTGGCTGGTCATCGCCCACGCCGCCATCTGCCTTGTGGTAATGGCCGTGTCCGGGCTCTACACGCCGCAGATCGAGATGGGATTCGCCAGAACCGTCTGGCAGGTCATAAAGTCCGTGGGAGCATCCATCGCATTGGTGGTCCTCTTCCTCTTTCTGGTAAAGGACCACTCCATCAGCCGAACCCTGGTCATCATGCTCGGCGTCATCTCGTTGCTTCTGCTGATCCTCGAGAAGCTGGTGCTCAAGTTCATCAGCGACAGCATGCGCCGCAGGGGCGTGGCCGCTATCCAGGCCATCGTGGTCGGCACGGGCCGCAGGGCGCAGATGCTCATGGACTCCATCGACGGCCACCCGGAGCTCGGATACCGCATAGCCGGGCTGGTCGACGTCGAGCCCGAGCTGGTAGGCAGCACCGTACGCAACGTCCCCGTGCTCGGCACAATCGAGGAGCTGCCCAAAATCCTCGACAAGTACACCGTGGACGAGGTCTTCTTCGCCATGCCCTTTCACATGCTCCCCGACTTGAAACGCCAGATATACCTCTGCGAGGAGGTCGGCGTGAAGGCCACCGTCATGGCCGAGTTCATAAGGCCCGCCATCGCCACAACGCGCATCACAACCCACTTAGGCCTTCCGCTGCTCACCTACAGCACAACCCCCACCCAGGTATGGCAGCTCTTCGTCAAGGAGATCTTCGACAGGCTCGCCGCTCTCCTGGGGCTGGTAATCATCTCGCCCCTGCTCGTGTTCATCGCCGTGGCCATCAAGCTCTCCAGCCGCGGACCGGTTATCTTCAGCCAGGTCAGATCCGGCCTGCACGGCAGGAACTTCAACATGTACAAGTTCCGCACCATGGTCATGGGCGCCGAGGAGATGAAGGGCGAGCTCGACGACCTCAACGAGATGGACGGACCCGTGTTCAAGATCAGGAAGGACCCCAGGGTCACATGGGTGGGACAATTGCTCCGAAGGTTCAGCATGGACGAGCTGCCCCAGCTCTGGAACGTGCTCATGGGTCAGATGAGTATAGTAGGGCCCAGGCCGCCGATACCAAAAGAGGTCGAGAAGTACGAACGCTGGCAGCGAAGAAGGCTCAGCATGAAGCCCGGCCTCACCTGCTACTGGCAGATCGAAGGCCGCAACGAGGTCGACTTCGATGCCTGGATGGAGCTCGACCTCAAGTACATCGACTCCTGGTCGCTCTGGACCGATACGGTCATCCTGTTCAAGACAGTGCCGGTCGTGCTTCTGGCAAAGGGCGCCTCGTGAGCCACGCCTTCCGCACTGCAGATTAATACCCATGAAAGGCGGAAGCGTTCTCGGACGGGCTGCCGTGCCCCTGATCGTGGGACTGGCCGCAATCATAGTCTACCGCGCACTGCCGTCCGCCGATTATCATCCCGACGGCTACGTCAACATAGCCGCCATGGCCGAGAGGTTCCGCGATACGCCGCTGCCCGTTTACATGCGCTCCCTGCTCGTGGTCCACGCGCTGTACGATTTCCTGGTGGTCGTGACCTGGAAGATGATTACAGCCGTCGGATACCAGGGCAGGGCGATCTATGCCTTCACCGCCGCAACATCGTGGCTGGCAGGCATGGGCATAGCCGTGTTCGCCACGACGCTCCACCGCATCACCGGCAGCCGCTTCATTTCCGCCGCCGCGGCTCTCGGGCTCGCTTTCTCCGGCGGATGGTGGATGTTCGCCAACAACCTCGAGGACATTCTGCCCACGGTCGTCATCTTTCTCATCGCCTTTCACCTGGCTGTTGCGGCCGTACAGTCCGGCAGATTGTGGCTCTGGGCCGCAGCAGGTGTTGTGGCCGGACTGGCCGTACTGGCGCACAACACAAACCTCATGCTCGCGCCTGCGATCTTCGTTCTCGCACTTCACCGCAGACAGGGCGCAATAGCGCGCATCGCACTGGCCGCATCCGCAATGGCGGCCGCAGTACTCCTGCCCCTGCTCCTGGTCGGCCTGGCTTTCGGACAGATCCGCCACTTCGGCTCGTTTGCCGGATGGGTGTTCTTCACGCGTAACTTCGGTGTCTGGGGAGCAGGCGGCATCGACTGGCCCGGCTTTGCAATGACAGCGGCGCGCTCAATTATCTACCGCAAATCCTGGATCATCTATCCTGCGGCCGCAGCCTTTCTGGCCCTTGTAGTATGGGCCGCGGCCAGGGCATCGACGGCCCGCGACCCACAGCGGGCCCGACCATCGGCACGCCTTATCGTGCTCTCCTGCATCGCCTGGATACTCCCTGTATTGGCCTTTGCCATCTATTGGAACGCTATCGATATCGAGTTCTTCATGCCCGCCTTGCCCGCGTTATGGATCGTGCTCGCAATAGGCGCGCAGAAATCCGCAAACCGCATTCCATATGCTGCTTCCTGCGCCGCAATGGCACTTATAATTTTCCTCGCCAACCTCATAGGCACCGCAATCCCCGACAGCAATCCGGCCAACATCCCATCCAGGGCCAACACAAACGCCCTCGGCCAAATGCTCGACGGACGGGAGCTGGTTCTCACACCCATGACCTGCTGGACATCCCAGGACGCCGCATACTTCCTCCAGATCGATGTCCTGGACATGGGATGGTTCCTGCTTCACACAAAACATATTGAAAACAGTGACTTCTACGGTCTGCTGAACCACCGCATCGGCCGCGCATTGGACCGCGGCCGCACGGTTTATCTTCACAGGCCCATCGATCCCGATGACCCCGCATGGAAGAGATTCGTCTTTTACGGCGGCGACTTGGATCGCATGCGAGCCCTTTTTCAAGACTTCGATGTCTCCCACGCCTTCGACATCGGCCGGGAGCGCTTTCTGCTCATCCAGATGCCCATGCAACCGCAACAATTCCATGAAAAACCGCTTAACTAGCAGAATCTTCGCTTGTACCCGGCATTATCCCGGGTTAAACTCGATTTGGTTAAGGGCCGACCCTGGGGTGTGGGCCTGAATGAATTGGTGCGCGAATTGCGCACCACAGGAGTCCTATAAGGTATGGG
>Ga0272444_10005677_pt1 | contig 10758 bp, 5 predicted proteins | sample SSMForm13_FD_201033 | JGI IMG/M metagenome (GOLD analysis project Ga0272444, IMG submission 201033) | Marine sediment archaeal communities from Little Sippewissett salt marsh, Falmouth, MA, United States - SSM-Form-13 | ecosystem: Environmental > Aquatic > Marine > Wetlands > Sediment ...
CTCCTAGGCTATTCACGCTCGTCGGCACCGCCGACCTCCAGGGACAGCTCGACCCAACGACTATGGAACTCGACCTCGACGGAGACGGCGTCAAGGAGGAGCGCTCCGTCGGTGGCATAGCGCGCATCGCCACCTTGATTCGCGCGCTCGAGCGGGAGCGGCCCGGCAGAGTCGCCGTCGTCTCCGTAGGTGACGACCTGATGAACCGCTACTTCCACACGTTCAAAGGCCGCGCCATCTTCGAACTCATGTCGGCCGCCGGCTTCGAGATCTACGCCTTCGGCAACCACGAGTTCGACAAGGGGCCGCAGGTTCTCGCCGAGGCTCTCGGCCACGCGAGCTTCGAGTGCGTCTGCACGGACCTCGCCGTTGATGGAACGGCGCTCGACGGGCTCTGCGCTCCCCTGATCATCGAGGACTACGAAGGCCTCAGCGTCGGCTACTTCTCCGTCATGACCGAGGGCTTTCCGTACGTAACGAGCGGTGAGAACGTCAAGCTCACTGGCGCGAATGTAGACGTGGCGCGTGACGCCATCGCGCGACTCCGCGAGCAGGGAGCCGATCTTATCGTCGGCCTCACGCACATCGGCCTCGATGAGGACGTCAAGTTGGCCGCGGCCGTCCCCGGCATCGACATCATCTTCGGCGGGCACTCTCACGAGTACACAACAGAACCCGTCCGGGTCGGGCGAACAGTCATCGTCAACGGCGGCGAGAAGGGGCCCTATCTCGTGCGCCTCGACATCACCGTCGAGCCCGACGGTGGATTCGACCCCGATGCCGTCCGCTGCACACTGGTGCAGGTCACCGACGATGTCGCCGCCGCGCCCGATGTCGATGTCGCGCTCGGCGGATATCGCGAGTCGTTCCCCGAAGCCATCGTGCTCGGCAGGACCGACGTCCAATGGGACATGACCAAGGCTGCGCTCAGGGAGGGCGAGTCGTGCGTCGCGAACCTGGTCAACGATCGCATGCGGGAGAAGTTCGCGGTCGACGTCGTGCTCAACAACGCCGGTGCCTTCCGAGGCAAGAAGATCTACGAGCCCGGTCCCGTGACCGACGCGATGCTGCATGAGATCGACGAGTTCAGCAACTACGCCTACGCCATGGATCTCGACGGAGATCGCATCCTGGAGGTCCTGGAGCGGAGCGCGGCCAACTTCGGGGAAGGTGGACTCCTCCACGCGTCGGGGCTCCGGTACACGATCGACCTGTCACGGAAGTCCCAGATCGTTGTACACGACGAAGCGGCCGGCTGGAGCATCGAGGAACCCGGGGAGCGTGTGCTCGAGGCGGAGGTGCTGGGGGCCGACGGCGGCTGGAGCCCGCTCGATCCCGGAGGGACCTACAGGGTTCTGAGCAACAGCTTCCTCGTCAACCACGCGGGAGACGGGTACTTCTGGTTCAAGCAGTACGGTCGAGATCAGGTGAACACATACTCGACCTTCTACTCGATCCTCGCTGAGATCGCGGGGAAGGAAGGCGTCCTCAATCCGGAGGAGCCGGACGGCCGGCTCACGGTCGTCGGCCGCTGACCGTCCGACCGGTGGCGCGTCCACGGTCCCGCCACCGGTCATTCGGCCCGCGGCTTATCGTGGCGCGCGCCCACCCTCATCTTCGCGCGCCGCTCCCTCAGGCCGGCGACATCGACCGCCGGCATCCGCTCGGCCACAAGGTCGAGGACATCGTCGATGAGACCCTCGAGGATCTCCACGGCCGGCTCGCCGCTTTCCAGAAGCGTGGCCCTGACGCGCTCCCAAGCATTCTCGGGACGAATCTCTATGCGGCTGAGGTAGTACTCGATCCACCGCGGCTCCTCCGTGAACGAGTACATGCGATTGAGGCCCGCGAGGATGTCGAGCAGGGTCTTCAGAGTACGGCAGACACCGTCGTAGTACGCGAGGACGTCACCACGACCGAAGGCCTGGTGAAGCAGATAGCCCTCGACGAAAAGCCGTAGGTTCCCGCGGACCATCTTCTCGGCCAGTTCGTCCGGGTACGCCTCGACCCGGGCGTGCCACTCCCGGAAGAACTCCTCGCCCCAAAGTGGCAGCGAGTGCAGGAACCCACCCAGCGGCCCCTGCGACGACGGTGCGATCGAGTGGTCGACGAGTACCTCGTCGACGGTCTTCTTCCAAGCGTCCTTCGTCACGTGTCCGAAGTCGACCTTCAGCGCGCCGAAGTAGTACGACTCGAGCAGGATGTCGGCCCCCTTAAGTTCCCTGAAGTACACACGCTCGCAATCGAGGTCGCGCAGTTGTGCGCTTTCGAGCCAGGCGACGTCGATCTCGTCCCAGAAGACGATCATGTCGAGATCGGAGTACGCGTCCGACAGACCCTTCGGCGGCGAGCCGCTCAGGATGATAGCGCGGACCTTCTCGTGGCCCGAGTAGAAAGGCGCAAGTTCCCGCGCGAACTCGATCCGCCAGACGCTCGCGTGCGTCGGGGACTCACGGCGCGCTGCCTGTGCCATCACTGGGTCCTCCCATGCCGCTCCTCCGCAGGAGAGCCGGTAGCATCTCTCCCACGCGAAGCGGGCCACGGCGCCCCCCGGAGCGGAGCCGGCGGAGCAAGACCTTGACGGAGCGTCGGGCCTCCCGTACGCTCCACGGTGCTGACTAGAAGTCGATTCTCGCAGATGCTTGGTGTCCCGACAAGGAGGTTCCCGATGGTACGGTCGCGCAGGATCCGGAGCTCGTTGGCCCTCGCTCTCGTCCTGCTGGCAGCTTCGCTCCTTGCGGGATGCGCCGCGAAGAAGGCATGCACCACGCCGGCGAAGAAGATCGTCGGGCACGACCTCGCCTACCGAATGCCGGAGGGCACGTCGCTCCGGTATCGGATGTCGAGCGCGATGACACAGACGGTGAGCTTCCAGGGTCAGTCCTCCGCGACCGAAACGACGAGCGCGACCGAACTCGCCGTGAACTCCAGCGGCTTGAAGGACGACGCCTACCGGCTCACGGTGACGATCGAATCGATGGACGTGCAGGTGCACACGCCGGAGGGAACCCTGGCGCCCGACCTGTCCTCCGTGAGCGGTCAGAGCTTCGACATGGGTCTGACCCCGCTCGGCGAGGAGGTCGACTTCCCGGGGCCCGATGTCATCCAGTACGGCATGGGGGAATCGCGCAAGCAGAGCGCGATCTCGGCGCTCTCGATGATGTTCCCGGACGTCGCCGGGAAGCCCGTTGAGATCGGCGACACATGGATCACGACCGACGGAGTGACGGACAAGTCCGAGGAGTCCGAAATGGCGCTCACCTTCGAATCCGTCAACACCCTGGCGGGGTTCGAGACCGTCGACGGCTACGAGTGTGCCAGGATCACGACCGTGTTCACCGGGACGATCAGGGCCAGCGGAAAGGAGGGCCCGGCCGACGTGACTTCGGAGGGAGATCTCGAGGGAACTTCCGTGTGGCACTTCGCCCACAAGGAAGGGATACTCGTGAGCGACGTCACGGAAGGCACCGGGACGATGATGATCCACGCCGTGACGCCCCAGGGCGAGATGGAGATTCCCGCGACGCTGGAGACGCAGTTCGGAACACGCATCATCCCGTAGCGCCCGCGGCGCGAACGGGGACAATATGAAGAGGGGTTCGCCGCAACGGCAGACCCCTCGTGTTTTTCCGCGTGCCTCTATCGCCGCATCGGCTGGAGCCTCATGTACGTCAGCGTGCGCCAGAGCCACTCGGCCGGCCCGAACCTGAAGCGCTCGAGCCAGAATCGTGAGAACCACAACTGGAAGACCCAGATGCAGAACACGATGACGATCTGACCCCAGCGCTCGACGCGTCCGAAGAGACCGAGCCCGTGTCCGTAGAAGAGGGTCGTGCAAATCACGGTCTGCAGCAGGTAGTTGGTGAAGGCCATTCTGCCCGTCGCCGCCAGAGTGCGTCCGAGCCCGCCAAGTTCCCGCCCCTTGACGGCGAGCATCACGAGAGCAACGTACGCGAGAACGATGAGAACACTTCCCCAGTAGTTGTACTGCGCGCCCCGCAGGAACGAGTACTGCAACGTCCATCCGTCCGTGAACCGCCGGGCGATGCCCAGCCCGACGACGGGGAAACCGATTGCGACACCGACGACGGCCATGACGATGTAGAACCTGCGAGATCGCTCCGCCGACAGCACCCCCCACTTATAGAGAGCCATCCCGAGCAGCATCATCCCGGCGCTCCTCCACGCCAGGAACACCCCGAACGACATCGTCAGCGACGTCGTCATCGACGGTACCCGCTGTGTCATCTGGTCTGCCCAAGAGCCTCGATAGGCCGCAAGCTGCTCCGCGACGGTCTCCGCCCCGGGACGCCAGAACTCCATCATCCCCTCGAGGGCCTCCGGTGGAGCGTACGAAAGTCCCATCCCGCTCACCCAGTAGAGCAGCGGCGACACGCTCAACACGACCAGCGCGATGATCGTCAGCGGCAGGGGACGGATCGACCAGAAGAGATACACAACGAGCGCGACGATTGCGTACATCGCGAGAATATCGCCGTACCAGAGGAAGTACCCGTGAGCGAGTCCGATCAGAAGCAGCCAGAGGGCCCGGCGATAATGGACCGGGCCGGAACGTATCCCCTTCCCCTTGAGCCGCGTCGCGAAGAGGACGATGCCGGCGCCGAAGAGCATCGAGAAGATCGACAGGAATTTCGTGTCGGCGAAGAGGTGGCCCAGCGTCCACACGAACCGATTGACGCCCGTGAGGTCGCCGTAGGCGGTCGGGTTCAGGTAGGCGGCGTCGATCATCGAGAAGCTCTGGATGTTCATGACGAGGATCCCGAGAATCGCTACACCGCGAAGCACATCGAGCGAGACGATGCGCTCGCCTGCGGCAACAGGAGCCGGGCGCGTGCCGAGCTGCGTCGGGCCGGTCATGTCGGTCCCTTTGTTGAAGGGGGTCGGCGTCCTCGTTTGAGCGGGAGGCTAGCACACACGCGGGCGCGCGACAAGGCCTCGCAGCGGGTCGCGAGACGCAGTTCAGGAATCGACGGGGGCAGCGCCGCACACAGCAACACGAAGGCGGCCGGCGGAGAAGCCAGAGGCTCCATCGCACCGGCCGCGGAATCTGGTCCTGTGTGGCCACCGCCCGCGGAAGACCGCGGATGCCCTCAGGAGGGGCTGCTACCTGCGCGAGCCACGCTGATAGGTATACATCTGCCCTTCGATCTCGATGAAGGTGCCGTCCTTGAGCTGCACGGCCTTGTCAACGGTCTGCCCGTCTACCTTCACATCACCCTTGATCACGCGAAGCGTCGGCGGCGTGCCATCGGCGGTACCGACGAACTCGATGACGGCCTCCTTGAACCCGGTTCCGTACTCGTGGCCGGGACCGATTTCAACGAGCGGGAGCCCGAGATTCTCGATCGGGATACACGCCCGGGCGGTTGCCGAGCCCTTAGGCTGCCACGGCCTCATGTACCCCCTGACGCGCAGTTGATGACCGAGCAGCGGCCTGGTAAATGCGTTCGCCCAGTTCTGCCTGCGGTGGATGCCGAGCGCGACGAACCCGAGAACGATGCCGAGGATGCCGGCGGTCGCCTCCGGGGCGGATGACGCCAACAGCCCGAGAGCGCCGCTACCGAGGCTGCGCGACGCCGTGCCGGTCTCGCTGTCCTGCTCCGCCGGAGCCCCGGCGGCAGTCTCAGTCCAGAACGACTCCGAGGTCGCCTCGTCGTCGGCCGATGGAGCGACGGACTCCGCCGCACTCTCGGCCCCCTTCGACTCGGGCGCCGGATTCTCCGCCATACGCTGGGATCGGATCTCCCGCGACAGATCCTCGAAGACGCCCGCCAAGCGGTCGCTTGTCGAGGACGCGTAGTAGCGCCCCCCGCTCTTCTCGGCAATGCGCTTCATCAGACCGGCGTCGATCGCGTTCGAGGAACCGAGGCCGATGGTGTACACGGGAATCCCCTTGCCGCCGAAGAGCCCGCTCAGCTCGATCAGCCTGGAGCGGCTCGCCGCGTAGGTCTGATCGTACATGGAGTAGTCCTGGTAGACGGGGATGAGTTTCCCGTCCGTCAGGAGCACGACGCAGGCGTTGCGCTGGTGCCGCCCGCCCTGAGCGGCGTCACCATCGAGGATGCGTGCCCACTCACCCCACGCCATCTCCATCCCGCGCGTCATGTCGGTTCTGTCGGCGGCGAACGGAAGGTTGAGAGAGGCCTTGATCCGTTTCTTCGTAACGGCCCCGTCGATGACAATCGGCTGGTCGGCCAGCACCGCAAAGGGGCTCTCACCGTAGCCGTAGACCGCGATCCGGTCACCCGCTTCCATGCCATCCACGAAGTCCATGAGGGCGGCAACGGTCGCCTCACCACGCCCGTTCCGCTCCATCGACCCGCTGCAATCGACGACAAACACATAGTCCGACCGGCCGCCAACCGCGGCTGCGATCCCCGGGGAAACGGCCAGTAGGACAGCCGCGGCCAACGCCGCGCTCATCACCCACGACTCAACGCGCTTCATGATTGCCTCCCGTTGCTATGGCACAGAGCGCTGGCCCACTGGAGCAGACCATGCGTTTTCTGCTTCTTGGAATAGCAAGAAGTGCGCCCGGACGCGCTTCTTCCACGATCGATTGACAACCGTCCAAACCCCGACCATTACGCATGTCAAGAACGACGCTCCCCGGCCTCCACCATGAAAGGAAGAGCCCGGTCCTTGAGGGACCGGGCTCTTCTCGTCGTGATCGTTCGGGGCAGTTAGAGCAGCCTGCCGCCGCTTTGAGAGACCGTACTCAACATCCCCATGCCAGCATGAAGGGGCATCGCGGGGCACGGCCCGCAACGGATGCACCGTGTAGCGAGCGCCGGGCACTCGCCTACTTCAGCAAGACCATCTTCCGCTCGACCGAGACGCCGCTGGCTCGGAGCAGGCAGAAGTAGACGCCGGAGCCAACGCGCCGCCCGGACTCATCCGTCCCGTCCCAAGACCTCGTGTGAGGCCCTGCCCGAAGCTCCCTGCGAGGAACGAGCGTGCGCACGAGCCGACCGGCCACATCGTAGACCGCGAGATCGACGGGGCCAGCCGACGGCAGCGTGAATCTGATCTCGGTTCTCGGATTGAACGGGTTCGGCGTGTTCTGCGTGAGTGCGACGGCGTCGATCGCGGGGACCCCGTCGACACTGGTGTAAGCGTCGACCGGCACCTCAACGTAGACCTCGTCGCGGTTCGCCGCGTCGCGCTTCGCCGCCGAGATGGGATCATAGCCCCCGAACCAGACCGTGTCGACATCGCCCGGCTCGGCCCACTCGGGGATCTCGAAGTCAACGTAGAGCGTAGTATCCGACCGCGGAGCGAGCCAGCAGTCCGTGAAGCTCGGCTGGATGTTCCATCCTTCCGAGTCCCATACATCCACATGAAAGGAACCGGGGGTTCTCCCCTCGTTCCTCACGCTGCAGTCGATCCGCCCGTCGAACGGATCGGATCCGGGCCCGAAGAACCCGTCGTCCGCGCACTCCGCGATCAAGTTGATCGTGGGAACGACGTGAAGCAGATCCCGGAGCTCGAACATGACCGGAGGCGTGTCGACATAGGTAGCCTGGACGTAGATGGGATTCACGGACCCGATCTCGGCCCAGGGCGGAATGACGACGTCGAACTCGATGACGCGGACGGACACGGACTCCTGATCTACGGTCTGGAGCCCGTACAGGATGGGGAAGCCAAGGCTGTCCGTGGCGGCCACCTCGACCGTGCCGTGCAACCGCCGGTTCCCCCACACCCGGTACCACATCCCGACCGTGTCGCCCGGCGAACCCAGACCGTGCCCGGGCGTCCGAAGCGTAGTGTCCGGCGGCGTTCCCGCCGGCCAGAGCATGACGAACGGATCGATCTCATCCTCCCTCGCTCCCGCCGGCTCTGTTCCGAACCGCGTCAAGAAGACGGGTTCCGAAGGGGGATCGGTGATGTCGGGCAACGTGACGCCGGGGTCCAGAGTCAGGTTCGCCGTCAAGACCCGGATAGCCGGAGGAATGGCCCCACCCGGATCGGCCACGAGGACCGCCGTTCCCGCGGGGTTCCCGAGCATGTGCGTCCACATCGCGATGCTCTCGAACGTCGAGCCCGCGGACGCAAGCGGCTCATTCGGGCTCGCAGTCGAGTGAATCGCGCCCTCGTCGAGGTCGACGAACGCGACGTCGATCGCGCTCCAGTTCCAAGAATCCCATCCGTAGAATCCAGTGGAGTGGGCTCCTTGAACGTGCGTGCCCGCACCGCTGAACGAGATATCGTCGGCGATGCACGTCGTGACGAACGACGTCGTCGCAAGACCACCGCCGAAGATCTCACCGCCGTCTCCTGAGATGACCCCACCCACGCCGCTCATCTGCTGAAGCCCCAGCGCATCAGCGGCCATCAGGAAGACGTTGCCCCCGACCTCGCCCCCACCTCCACTCTCGATGATCCCCGGGTTGCCGATGTAGGAGAAGGGTATGTACGGCGCATCCACGTCGCGGCCCGTCGGAGATAGTCCAATGACGACCGAGCCGCCGACACTCACTCCACCGGAGCCGATTCCCGAGCCACCGGTGATCGTCCCGTGGTTCTCGCAGCGGACCACGGGATTCGAGACGTTCACGGCGCCAGGCATGGATCTCCAGACCCGCGGACGGCCGCGTACGATCACGCCGCCACCGGCCACCAAGGTCTGGCCCCGCCGGTAGCCGTCGCCCGCGCGAACGAGCCCGCGGTTCACGATGCGCCCGAGCGGCGCCGGCTCGAACGGATCCCCTGTCACCGTCAGCAACACTGACGTTGGCACGATCTCGTTTCGATCGGTCAGAGCACCGGGAGCGTTGTATCCGCAGATCATGCCGTAGTTGACGAGAGAGTCGACCGCACCGACCATCAGAAGAACCGTCACTCTGCGGTCAGCCGTCATGTGGCCCTGAGGATGATCGATGACCCCGCGGTTCACGACCGACCGCGCCGCGGCGGGCAGGCACACGTGGATCGTGTGCGACTCGTCGATGATGACGTCATCGTTGAGCGTCGGCACCCCGGGCGGGGCCCAGGTGGACGGGTCTTCCCACCAGCCGCTTCCTGTCGAGATTCGGGTCACCTGCGCTGCGGCGGGAATCGGAGCTATGAGGCACGCCACTGTGACGGCGCACGCGACCGCGAAAAGGAACACCAATGGACTTCTCATCGCTCCCCTCCGCGTGAATGCCAGCCCCAAAGGATCATGCCGGCTGGCGCGTCCGGGGCCGGCTCCATGACCAGATTCGATGAACATAGGATGTGCAGTATCATGATACCACATCATCAGTAGTGTAGCAAACTCATCACCCCTGAAGCGCTCTTGTTCCGATGCTGGATGCAAGCGACATCCATACTATGTGCGTGCTCTATATGTAAAATCGTAATGGTAAATCGCCTTGGTAAGTGTGATATACTGGGCCGTGGCCCGATCTGTTTCTAAGTCAGCTCCCGGAGGCTTGGACAGAACATGGGAGTGGTCAGGCGTCATCTGACAGTCATCAGGAGGACGCCGCGGACGTTCCTCATTGTGATCGTCCTCGTTGGACTCGTCGTCCGCCTCGCTTTCTGGTTTCTGCTCATTGGATTCGGCCCCGTGGGTGGCGGCGATGAACCCGGGTACCATCGCCTCGCCGTTGGCCTTGCCGAGGGCCGTGGTTTCGTGAACGAGGCCGGAGATCCGACCGCGAGTCGCCCACCCCTCTACCCTGCTCTCCTTGCCGCGGTCTACTCGGCTACTGCTACGGACGCCAATGCTGCGCGCGCCCTCCAGGTACTGCTCGGAACCTGCATCGTGTTTCTCGTCTGTGTTCTTGCAGAACGGCTCTTTTCGCCCGCGGTAGCTCTGCTCTCCGCCGCGCTCATCGCGGTCAACCCGGCATTGGTCTATCTCAGTGCGCTGATCATGACCGAGAACGTCTACACTCTCCTCCTGCTCCTGTTCCTCATCGCGCTCGCTCCCGCCTTCCTGGACCCTCCCGGTTCTCTTCGGAGGTTCGCCGGAGCAGGTGTCCTGGCGGGGCTCTGCTCCCTCGCGAGACCGACCGGCCTCACGGTCGCGTTTGTCACCGTGGCTGCGCTGCTCGCCGTCCGTGGAGAGAGCATCGGGAGGCGGCTCGTCAGGGGTCTCGTCCTGCTGTCCGTGACCTGCGCTGTGATCCTGCCGTGGTCCCTGAGGAACTACGAGCGCCTGGGTGACTGGGTGGGTCTCACGAGCCACGGTGGCATCACCTTCTACGAAAGCAACTGCAGACTGAACTACGAAGTCCCTGAGTTTCGCGGGACCGTGGTTCTGCCCCGACGCGCGGTCCCGGGCTGGGAAGGGTTGAAGGAGCTTTCGGAGACGGAGCTTGACCGGCAATCGTGGAAGATGGGCATCTCTTTCTTGAGGGAGAACCCGCGGACCTTCGTGACGATGGCGCGGTGGAAGTTCGCGCGCTTCTGGCGTCTCAGAAGTGATCTCGGAGACGTGGGAGCGCGCCATCTCAAGGAAGGCAAGCAGAGAGGTGTGGCAGCGTGGTTGGCCCGGCACCCGGACATCTTCTCCCTCTACTGGACCGCCGTGCTGCCTCTGTTCCTTGTCGGACTTTTCGTCACCGGGCGAAGGTACCGGAGGATGCTGCCTCTCTACGCGGTCATCGTCGCACACGTTCTCACGGCGATCGCATTCCACGGATCGCTGCGCGCAAGGGCGCCAATCGAGCCGCTCATGTCGGTCTACGCCGCAGCGGGCATCGCGTGGCTGGCAGGTATTCCGGCAGGGCGCCGCCGGATACC
>Ga0272444_10005678_pt1 | contig 10756 bp, 7 predicted proteins | sample SSMForm13_FD_201033 | JGI IMG/M metagenome (GOLD analysis project Ga0272444, IMG submission 201033) | Marine sediment archaeal communities from Little Sippewissett salt marsh, Falmouth, MA, United States - SSM-Form-13 | ecosystem: Environmental > Aquatic > Marine > Wetlands > Sediment ...
ATGTCGATCTGTGGACGCCGGGATGAGACGAGTGGCTTCACGCGGCCGCCCGGCTGAGAGCAGCATCCTCTTTTCCGAGATCCTCTTCTTGACGAGATCAGACATACCTCAGTTCGAATCCCAGCGCACTGTACCTAGAACCGTTTGGAGCTTCTCAGTCAACCTGAAGCGAGTTCGAATCCCCCAGGCTCCAGCCCAAGGGACTCGAACCCTCGCAACAAGAGGCCTTCGGATGTTGCGCGATGGGTCCGAACTCCGTGCAGACAGGGCCAACGTGCTGTGGGATTCACTACCGGATCAATGATCCCACTGGGGATCTGGGCTTAGCACACGTCAAGACCACTCACACGGACGATGGCGCTGACTAAGTCGGATCGGCGCCATCGCTGCCTTCGCGAGAGTCTCAGTCTGCGAAGCCTGTCGTTGCGTGGAGAGGCTGTCGCTATTCCTCCAGCCGGAACGGCGGGTACTTGTCGGTCATCAACGCGACGTAGGCGAACAGGCGGAATGTCCACCGATTCAAGCCGACGATCAGCTGGAACAGCTCTCGCGGGTACCTGCCGGTAAACAGGAGCGAGACTCCAGCGAAGACCGTCAGGATGAAGACGAGGCCTACCTGCTCGAACCCGGCGCCGCCCTGGAAGATTCCGACGATGATGTAGTGCGGAATCGCCAGGAGCCACCACTTCACGAGAACCAGTCCGCGCGAGAGTTTCTCCGGGTACGGGACATCCAGATCGGCCGGGTAGCCTCCGGATTGCAGCGTGAACGGCGGATAGCGGTCGGTCCCCAACGCTTCGTACCCGTAGAAGGCGACGCGCCACGACCAACGCATCACGCCGACGTTGTAGTCGAAGAGGCTTCTCGGGTAGCGGCCGGTGAAGAGAATGGCGATGAGAGAGAAGAGCCACGAGAAGCAGAATCCGACGTAGAGGAAAGCGAGAACGATGAAGTGGGGGATCAACAGGAACCACTTCACAAACCAGAGTGCGGGGGAGAGCTGTGCGTCTTTCTCGGCCTTGAAGCTGAGCGGGAAGACGCCGGGAGTGATTGGTTGCGCCTCGGCCGGTTCCCCCGGGGATGCGGTCCGCGCGCCGCGTGCGACGAGCAGGATGAACACCAGACCGATGGCGATGAGCAAAACGCCTGCGGCCAGAACGCCGATTCCGACCCCGAGGAGCCACGGCGCTTGAACACCGACGGTTCCCTCAGCGGCAACGCCGCGGGATCCATCGACATTCATCACGACGAGCATCCAGTCGCCCGGCTCGAGCTCCCAGCGCAGCGTCTGCGATCCTTCGCCCTCGATGCTCGCGCGCCAGAATGCCTGTTCTCCAGGAAGCGCCGGGGCGTCCGGCCCGACGGAGTCGCGGAAGTCGGTCTTCCAGACGCGATCGCGTCGATACTCATCGAAGTCGATGTCGTCGATTTGCGAGTACGAGACGTCGGACAAGTAGGCCTCGACGTCCGGGCGAGCCGCGATGCCGATGAAGACGGGTTGCTCGCTCGTCATGCGAACCTGTGCGGCTGTCGGCTCCTTCCACCACCAGATCCAGTCACCCTCGAGGACCACCTCACCGACCAACGCGTAGCTGTCACGTTGCAGATCACCCGATGGAGCGGTGAGAAACCCGTCTGCGTCAGTGAACGCGCGATCGACGCCGACGATCGCTCCTCCGCCGATCAGAAGCGCGATGCCGACTAACAGGATCAGACTTCCGAAAACCACTGCGATGACGCGCCCAGCACTCATCCCTCAGCCCCCCTCGACGCGGCTGGACAACCTTTGCCCCGCTCGCTGCGACATCATAGTCTCTGAGAGCGAACCAGAGCAACAGGGGCTTTGAAGCCGAAGCGGCGCCGATTCGCTGGGCACAGGAGGGACTCCGTAGGCCCCGCTCTCGGCACTACCGCGTGTCGAGGCGGTAGTCCCACGCGCAGACGCGGTCACCGGCGAGAATCGACTTCTCAATCGTGCAGTGCTTGAACTCAAGTCCGAGGATGGGCTCCCAGAACTGGCGAGCCCATCCTGCGGCGCGATGGCAGAAGATTGGATCGACCTTTGGGGTCTTCGCTTCTCGGATGAGCGAGCAGAAGCAGTACGCCTTCCGTAGCTCGTCGTGCGTGGTTGCTTTGCCGTAGTCCTGCCGGTTGTAGGCGACCTTGCTGAGGTGAAGGACCTTCCCGTCCGTCCACGGAGGATCGATCCAGCCGCCGAACGATGTCTTTTCGAGTTCCGCGTTCTGCGCATCGAGTACCGCCTGGACGCTCTGGCCGGAGGATTCGTAGACGGCCTTGTACTTGGCGGTGTCTTCGGCCGGGCGAACAAGCGCTACGCGCGAGAGGATGTCGAATTGCTGATCAGCGTCGGTCTGCTTCTTCAGCCGATCGATCGAATCTCCGACCCAGGCGACGCGTTCGTCGACGAGCGTGTACGGCGTGATCGCCTCGCCTCCGGCCCAGATCCGCTCCGTCAGAGGCTCGCCGAGCACGCGGAGGAGCTGGGCGCGGTAGACCTCGGGCCACGCGAGAAAGGCGATGCGCGACTCGATCTCGTTCGCGCTCTCATCCTGCGGATCGTAGTGGTGATAAACCTCGACCATCTCGAGCTCGGACGACAGCCCGACTCGGTTCATGTGCGCTGCGATCTCAAGCGTCGTCTCGCGTAACGACGACACCGGTCCGCGATGCACGAGCGAGAAGAACGGAAGTCGGCGCAGCGTGTGGGTGCGGACATCGCCTACGTTGACCGGCTCGCGGACCGGGAAGCCGATCTCGGAATCGAAGCCGTCAACCGGCGTATCGAACCGGAAGATGTGCGTTAGCGGACCATCGGCGACGTCAGCACACGCTTCACGCACGGAGTTCATCCGCGGCAGCAGCTCTGCACGGCTCTTGATTGGCGCCCGGATCCCAGCGAAGAGCGTCTCCTCGCGGATCACGTGACCGACAACGCTTCCCTCGCCCATGCTCGACCTCCTGTCTCGATCCAGGATCCGGATGAGCGTCTCAGAAGCGTTGCATCAACGTAACCCCCGACTACTCTCGGACGGGCAGCAAGGACAGGCGATCGACGGTCGCCTGCTCGATCTCCCTCCGCGTCCACAGCATCGGGTACGCCCGAATGGCCTGCCAGTCGTCGATCATGCTGTCGTAGAGCCGCGAGAACGGGTGCCCGCTCTGGCCGGTTGAGTGGATCGCAACGCTGCGCGATGGGTCGGCGAGATCGATGACCATCCGCATTGCCGGGATGCTCTTCACGCCGAACGCTCCTTCCGAGACATTCCAGCGCGTGTTGCTGATCGTGTCGGTCATCCCGCCGTTCGGAACAGGTCCTCGGTTGACGAGCTTTTCGAAGATCGCGACGCCGCTTTGCCCCAGGGGCTTGCTGACGAAGGTGGCCGCGTGAATCTCGCCCCACGACCACGCCGCGCGGTTGGGACCGTGCCGCGCCACAGCGGCGGCGCACGCCTCGGCGAATGAACGCAGCAGGATGTCGTCGCGCGTCTCCACGACCGCCTCAGTTTCCGCGTCGTCCCACCAGAGGTCATCAGGTCTCTCCAGCAAGCAACGGATCGACCACATTTCGCGGTCTCCACCAACCAAGTGCGCGTCGCCGCTGAGCTGGTCGGCGAACACGTTGCGGACCAAGGTGTCCCACAGGTGGGCGTACAGGACCGCACGGGCGCTCGACGTGTCGAAGTGTCGATCCCACTCGAGCAGCCAAGCGCGTGTCTCGACGAGCTCATCGTCCGCAAAGGGAAGCTTCGCGAGATACGGGAGCACTTCGTCGGCGCTCAGCAGCTTCGTGTCTCCCTGGATTGCCAGGAAGCGCTCGATCGTGTGCGGCACTCCCCCAGAGAGGAGTTCATGGACCCGTTGTGCGCGGTAGGCGTAGTCGATCTCCCCGTTGAGGAGGTAGTTGAACCCGGTGCCGAGCCGGTCGGTGAGGAAGTCGTAGTACGTCGGCGGCACGGCGGCGTGATTGGCTGCGACGATCACGCCTCTCGATGGATTCAGCACATGCGGCAAGAGATCGAATGGGAGGAACCCCTTCCATTCGTGCTCGTCCGTCCATCCGCTCGTCGGCACGAGCCCGTCGAAGTCCCCGGCGCGGATCGGGATCCGTCCGGCAAGCTGGTAGGCGATGTTCCCGGCCGCGTCCGCGTACACGAAGTGCTGCGCCGGAACGTCCCAATTGCGCAGCGCGGCGCGGAAGGACTCCCAATCCTCCGCCTGGTCGACGGCGACCACCGCACGCGAGACCGTTCCCGGATCGAGAGCCGTCCACCGTTGGGCGAGCGACTCCTCGTTCTCGAAGCCGGAGATCTCTCCGGTGAGCGGATCGAAACGGTTATCGGTCGTGATCGGTCCGAGGTGCGTCTCGCGTACCCGGATCACGACAGGATCCGACCCGTCTCCGAACGCGATCGTCTCTTCGCGAACTGTCATGTCCCGCCAAGTGCCGTTCCACTCGTACTGCGCCGGATCGTCCGGGTTGATCCGTAGGCGGTAGGCGTCGTGCACGTCGGGAAACGCGTTCGAGATCCCCCACGCGATCTTGCCGTTGTGCCCGACAACGACACCGAGCGAGGCCGGAAATGCGAAGCCGACGACGTCGAGCGCCGGATCCTCGCCTTCCGCGCAGTGCAGGCCGATCTCATACCAAACGGTCGGGAGCTGGATCCCGAGGTGCGTGTCGTTCGCCAGCAGCGGCTGACCGCTCTCCGTCCATGCGCCGCTGACGACCCACGCGTTCGTCCCGCCGCCGGGGCCGGTGCCGAGCGCGGCGCTGATCGCGTCCCAATCCCCGCACCGAAGGGCCGAAGCTCCCGTCGAGGAGGGCGACAGGCTCTGCTGATCGGTCGGGGCGGGAAGCGCGGACGGGAGGTCCTCGCTCCCCACGATCGTCGTGCGCACGTCATACGGCCACGGGGGAGTCAGCCAGGCGTCGGTCATCTCCGGACCGATTTGCTCGTACAGCGCGCCCCGGAGGACGTCCTTTGACTCTTCCAGACCCATGTCCCAGGCCATCAGCTTGGCGAAGACGAGCGTATCCACCGGCGTCCACGGGGCGACGGCGAAGTCGATCCCGGTCAGGCCGAGCACGCGATACTCCAGAGCCAACTCATTCGGCGAGCGGTTCGCGATGTACGCATTCACGCCGTTACAGAACGCATCCAGCCAATGCCGGGTGGTCTCATCCATCGCCGCTGCCTCACGCTTGGCCACGTGCCGGAAGCCGAGCGTGCGGATGAAGAGGTCGGCTTGTAGCGCCGCACCGCTCCGTCCGACCAGCTCGCAGAGCGTGCCGCTCGCCGTGTGTCGCCAGAACTCCATCTGCCACCAGCGATCCTGGGCCTGGACGTAGCCTTGGGCGAAGAAGAGATCGTGCAGGCTCGACGCGTAGATGTGGGGGACGCCGTGCGCGTCTCGGAGGACCTCAACCGGCGCCCGGAGGTCGGTCAGTTCGACGATTCCGTCGTGGTCCGGAAGCGGACGCTGGATCACGTCATGGACGACGAGCAGTGCTCCCACGGCAACGATAGCGACCGTCAGCATCACAAGGCGAAGCATGTGCATCACTTCCCCGATGGTTCCCGTAGTTTTCGGTTATTAACAGCATCTTCGGATCGGGAAGCCGGATCAAGTTGGCCGGACGCCGTGACGTGCGTGAAAATCCGGCACTCGGCTCACGCTGATGGTGCGGAAGGAATCACGCGTCAAAGACGAGGCTGCGATTCAGTCCGCCAGTGCGAGCAAGTTGACTGCACGAGGTGCACGGGAGATAGTCCAAGCGTGGACACGACGAAGCCGGTCTCGCTGCCGAGCCTGTTCGATATCTTGAAGCCGGCGGTCGGCCCGAGCTCATCGCACACGCTCGGGCCGATGCGCGCGGGACTTCGGTTTCGAGAGGTTCTCGAAGTGGGGCCCGAGCCTGAGCCCGGGGAACGAATCACCGTCACCCTCTACGGAAGCCTCGCCCACACGGGAAGAGGGCATCTGACAGATCGAGCGCTGGTCGCCGGGCTTTCCGGATGGGGTCCAGAGGATCTCGCCGACCGATCGATGGAGTCGGTCTACCAAGAGGTTGCATCGACCGGTGTCCTCCTCCTGTCGGGCGGCGGATACGTCTTCCGTCCGGAGACGGACATCCTGTTCGACACGGAGACCCCGCCGGAGCCGCATCCGAACACGATTCGCTTTGCCCTCCACGACCCTGAGGGACTGGTTCTGCTCTCGGCCATCTACTGCTCGGTCGGTGGCGGCGTGGTCGTTGACTCCTCCGAGTTCGATTCGCTCGGAGAGGAGCGCGCATCTCACCCGATTTCATCGCGCGGGATCCTCGAAATCTGCCGGCGGGACGGCGCATCGCTCGCCGACTACGCGCTCGCGATGGAGGAGAACACCTACGACCGCTCACGAGACCTCGTCTTCGGTCATCTGAATCGTATCTGGGGGCTGATGTCCGGTTCGATCGACCGAGGGCTGACGGTCGAAGGCCCCCTCCCAGGGAAGCTGGGAGTCGAGCGACGAGCGGCCGCGATGCTCGCGCGGTTCGAGCGCAGAGGGGGAACACCCGGCGTGATCTCGGCGGAGAGCACCCGCGCGTCGATCTACGCGATCGCCGTCGCCGAGGAGAATGCCGCCGGCGGAGTTGTCGTCACCGCGCCGACCTGTGGATCGGCCGGCATCCTCCCGGCCTGTCTACGGATCATGCAGGAGTCGCTCGATCTCTCGGAGGAGCAGATCGGTGAGGGGCTTCTTGTCGCCGGCGTCATCGGCGGTCTTGCCGTCGCCAAGGCGTCGATCGCCGGCGCCCTCGTTGGCTGTCAGGGCGAAGTCGGCGTAGCGAGTGCGATGGCCGCCGCCGCCGTCTGTCACCTCCTTGGAGGCTCGGTCGAAGACCAGGTCGATCGGGCCGCCGAGACGGCGCTCGAGCACTTCCTCGGGCTGACCTGCGATCCGGTCGCCGGGCTCGTCCAAATCCCGTGCATCGAACGGAACGCAGCCGGCGTGGTCTCGGCGCTGAACGCGGCGAACCTGGCGATGATCTCGGGCGGTCGCGACCGTGTCAGCTTCGACGCGACGCTCGAGGCGATGCACCAGACCGGCCTCGACATGCGCAGCCGCTACAAGGAGACCTCCCTCGGCGGTCTCGCCGCCATCAGGGACCTCGACCGAGATGGCATGCCCGATATCCCGCAAGAGGAATAGGGGCTGCGTGAGGCACAGCGAAGGGGAGACCGTGGACCCTTCGCTCGGAAGAACGGACTTCCCAGTGAATCGCTGATTCGCGCGTCAGTGCGGACGGTTTTTGGAGAATCCCAACGCGCCGACCGGGCAAGCGCGGATGCATTCTCCGCAGAGGAGGCAATCGGCGGCATCGACCCTGCCGCCCTCCATCGCGCAGAACGAGCAAGCGTCGTCGCACTTGCCGCATCCGACGCAATCCGCGTTCACGCGGACCCGAAGGGGACTGACGCGAGACACCAGCGACAGCCACGCGCCGAGCGGGCAGAAGAGCCTGCAGAACGGCCGGAAGACGACAACCGAGAGCAGGACGAAGAAACCGCTGATCGCCAGGGTCAGAGGCGTCCCGCCGAACGTGAAGAACGCCTTGAACGGCGTCGTGCCGTCCCAAGTGAGCGCCCCGGTGACGAAGACGCGGACGACGAGGTAGAAGAGGATGGCGTACGGCACGAAGCGCAAGAACCGCATCCAGCGCGCCGGGATCGCCCGCCGGAGCCGCTTCACGTTCAGGAGCTCCTGAAGCGCGCCGAACGGGCAGACGTACCCACAGAAGAGTCGGCCGACGAAGAGTGCGGCGACCGTCGGCACGAAGAAGAGCAACAGATACCCGGTCGAGGCCTTCAGGATCACGTTCTGAACCGCTGAGATCGGGCAGAGCATCCCGCCGATCACGAAGCCCAGCACGATCACCGAGGCAGCCAGCAACCAACGCCGCAACGGGAAGCGACGAAGAATGATGATCGCAAGGGCCGCGACGCTGAATCCGAGGACCAGCAGGAACTTCGTCAGCTGATCGTGGAGGAAGTAGCCCGATCCCGAGTCTTGAGTGCCCGGCGCCTCGAAGATCCGCTCGGCGCTCGGCGCACCGAACGCGTCGTCGGGTGCGCCGAACTCCTGTCCCGCGACGGCGAACGTCGATAGGGCAACGAGGACGATCAGGAACGGGGCGAGACGGCGGATCATGTCTGCGCTATCCGACCAGATGATCGAATCGGACGAACAGCCCTTCGCCGACCAACAGCAGCGCAACAGGCTCGCTTGCTGCGTTCATGTAGAAGATGCGCACGGTCTCGGGAAGTTCGCTCGGCAGGGCGATGCCGTCGGACAGAGCGAACGTGAGTCCACCGACGGCCAGTGTTCCGTCGCTCACGGCGACGGTGTCGAGAACATTTTCGACGTTCGCCGGCGCATCGAACGGATACTCTCCGTTCCACGCCGTCGCCCAGGCGGCGCCCTCGTCCGGCGCGAGCGACGTGATCGGAAGGACCTTCTCCTCGTAGCCCTCCTTCGTGCACGTCTTCGAGATCCGCAGAGCGCCCTCGCCCTCTTCGGAGAGCGAGATCTGGACCCACTTCTCGTACAGATCGCCGCCGAGGTCTTCCCACGCCGTCTCGCCGAGAATCTGGATCCCCTCTCCGTCGATCAGGTAGTCGTTCATGCTGGACAAGGTGCAGCGCGCGTGGGTCTTCTGAACGCGGATCCCCACATCTCCGACCGTTCCGATCGGCGCGGAGATCGACTCGTAGCTGAAAGCGAACGTGCACGCGCTCGCCGAAAGGGCGAACAACGCGAGCAAAGCGGCAGTCATCGATGCTGCGTGAACTCGCTTCATGGTGTTCTCCTCTCCCAATGTCGTGGTTCCGGTGCCGACGATCATCCATCACGGTTGTGAAGAGAATGTGGCAAACCGCGGCTAAACGTATGAAAGCGTGACCGGCGTTGGACGGATTCGAGACGTTCGGTTCCTTGTCGGGGCGGGTATCACCTGGCTCACGAAGCGGGATGCATCTCCGCAGCTGCTATGATGCGCAGAGAGGTGAGGCGACATGGTGCGTTCGGCGGCGGTGATCGGCGTGTTCTGCTTGGTGATCGTTCTCTCGGCCTGCTCCCTGGCCGGCGGCGGCAAGTGCGGCGACGGGATCTGCGACGAGACCGAGCGAACGTCCGGACTCTGCCCGGAGGACTGCGGCGCGGCCGCCGTCGTTCTCACGCACATCGATTGCCCCGAAGTGGGGCGGGTCGCCGTTCGGGTCGACGTGCCCGCCTCGCCGCGGTATGGCGACTCCGCGCCGGTCGTCGTGGTCGCTTCGACGTGGTTCGTCGACAAGTACAGCCTTGCCGAGACGCCCTTCCATCTCGTCTACAACCCGATCGACGTCGGAGCGATCTCGGTCTCGCACCTGTGGCCGGGGAAGACCGATCCGGAGTCGGGGATCAAGAGCGACGGCGACTACGACGTCGGCGGGCCGCTCTGTATGGCCGCGCTTCGCGACACGATTCGCTTCGCGCTGGGGCTGATCCCTGACGATCGCGGCGCCTATCTCGCCGACCTCATCGACGTCACGCCGCTCTACGACAACGTCGGGCTGTTCGCGTCGTCCCACGCCGGAGTCGTCGCGACGAACGTGATGGCCTACCACGGCGAGACCTTCCCCGGGCTCAAGTACTTCGTCGGGCGGGAGAACCCGACGATGGCCGAGATGTACCCGCTCGAGATCGGGCACTTCGACGAGGCGCGAAACTCTATCCAGAACCCGTTCTACGACCCGTCCGGCTATACGCCGACCTCCATTGACGTCGACTACGCGACCCTCGACTGGATCCAGAACGCGGCCTACCCCGAGGGGCGTCCGGTCTTCCGCGTGCCGGCCGGGACCGACTACGTGCTCGACGACAAGGGGCCGACGATCGATGGCGTCCGCTGGTTCTCTCCCGCGTTGACGCAGGCGCTGCTCGATAACGGCGTCTTCACGCCGGCGACCTGGCCGTCGGATCTGGCGACCCCGCAGCAGACGGCCGCCTTCTGGCCGTACCGCGTACCGGTCGGACACTACGCTGCGATTGGGGCCAAGCTCCCGGAACTTCGCGTGCTCCTCCCGTTTGCGTCCCGGGATCACGTCCAAGCGGCCCCGGACAAGCCGCACATCCGCCAGGCCTACGACGGATTCCACAAGACGGGCGATCTGTGGACGCGGCTGAACTGCGATCTGGCCTACGTGCAGGCCGAGATCGACGGGAGTGCGTCCCTCGCCGGCGGGTTCCCGGACAACGACGCCAACACCGAACCGGTGAATTGGCTCACCCAGGCCGAATCGTGGGGGTTCGCCGATCGATTGGCCGGGCAGATGACCGCGCGCACGATCCCGCTTGCCGGGGTCGCCGAAATGGCCGATCGTGTCCGCGCCGACGACTGGTCTGCCAACCTCGCTGCCGTGCTCGGACTGTAGAAGCTCCGCCGTACGCCCTTCTCACGCTCTCCAAGTTCCGCCTTCCGCGGCGCTGTCTCCGGTGGGGTGGAGAGCCGAAGCCGGAAGTGTGACCCATATCACATTCGGACATCGGTCCGATGGAACTCACACCGACGCAACGTTCTCGACGGTCACGTCGCGGAGATCATTCAACATCCCTTCTCTAGCCTATTCCTTGGCATCTGCAAAAGGGGGAGAGATGAAGATCGCCTGCTGCACGCTGGAGATGATCACCCTCATCTTCCTGCTCTTCG
>Ga0272444_10005679_pt1 | contig 10755 bp, 6 predicted proteins | sample SSMForm13_FD_201033 | JGI IMG/M metagenome (GOLD analysis project Ga0272444, IMG submission 201033) | Marine sediment archaeal communities from Little Sippewissett salt marsh, Falmouth, MA, United States - SSM-Form-13 | ecosystem: Environmental > Aquatic > Marine > Wetlands > Sediment ...
ATCACGGCCTCCAGATCGACCCGGCACGCCCCGGGCTGCTCCTCCGACGCCGTTCCTGGGTTGATCTGCATTCCGGTCATCGCCGTCCAGCCGTTGTCCATCACGACCAACGTCAGCGGGACCCGGTGCTGAATCGCGTTGATCAGGCCGGAGATCCCGCCGTGGAAGAAGGTCGAATCACCGATCGTGGCGATCACGGGCGTCTTCAGTCCGGCGTGGGCGTAGCCTTGTGCGATCCCGAGACTCGATCCCATCGAGACCTCGTTCCAGAGAAGATCGAACGGCGGATTCATCCCGAGGATTGTGCAGCCGATGTCCCCGGTGACCATCACGTCATCCTTCCCGAATCCCGCCGCCTTGATCGCCGCCTCGATCGCAAGGTATGTCCCTCGATGCGGGCATCCGGCGCAAACGGTGATGGGCCGAGCAGCGACAAGCTGCTCGGCTACGGGAACCGCCTTCGGCGCTTCCCGTGTGGATGACCCGTCCGCAGCTGTGCTTAGTCCGCGAAGGACCGTGTCCACTGAGTATTCTCCGATTCGCGGGAGGGTGCCATCGAGCTTGCCGACGATCCGCCCTTCAAACCCGACCTCTCGCGCAAGCACAATCAGATCCCGCTCGACGTACGGTTCAAGCTCTTCGAGGACGAGAATCGTTTCGCATCGCTCGAGCAGCGTCTCCACGTGGTGTCTGGGAAACGGTATGCTCGCAGCGACCCGCAAGATGGAGACATCGCCGGCAAGGAAGCCTCGGGCTTCCCCCTCCTTGACAGCCTCGTCAATGAAGGCCGCCACACTGCCGCATGCAATGACTCCGAGCCCCCCGGAGATCTGCTTGAGTCTCAAGCGATTCAATCCTTGCCTGTGGATCCACGTACGGGCTCGCTCCAGCCGCTCGATCAGATCCGCGTGCTGCACCTGGCAGATTGACGATCCGGCCTTGGTGTAGCGCGTGATGTCCTTCTCGAGGATCACGTCGCGCTCCGGTGGAGGCAGCGGCTCGTCGACCTCGATCGCGGTGTGGGAGAGCGCGACCGCCGTCGTGAGCCGGAGAAACACGGGCGTTCCCACATCCTCGGACAGCTCGAAGGCTCTCTGGATCAGCGCGTAGGCCTCCGCAGCATCGGCCGGCTCGAGCATTGGCAGGTCCGACATCAGCGCGAAACCACGAGAATCCTGCTCGGCCATTCCGGCGGTCACGCCCGGGTCGTCGGCGACGTAGATGACCAACCCACCGTTCGTCCCGGAGTAGGCGATCGAGATCAGCGCGTCGTAGGCAACGTTGACGCCCGACATCTTCATCGTCACCAGCGCGCGCTGCCCGGCCCACGCCGCACCGGCGGCGATCTCGAACGCGACCTTCTCGTTCGTCGACCACTCGACGTGTCGGCCCAGCAGATCGAGCGACAGCAAATGCGTCAGACAGCCCGTAGACGGCGTTCCAGGGTACCCCGTTGCGACCTTCAACCCCGCGCGCAGTGCGCCGAGCCCCACGGCTTGATTCCCAGTCAGTATTCGCTTCGTCACTCGATCCTGCTTTCATACGGGGAAGTCTGTGTCTCGCAGAGCCGCAGAGGTCGCAAAGAGTGCACAACCTGTTTCAGGTGGACTCCCGTCTCTGACGGATTCATTGCTCCTCGCCTGTACCCCTCGTGAGCTTCTTGCGCTTCATGTATCCTGTTTCTTCTTCGCGTGCTCTGCGTCTTGGCGAGAGGCTTGCTTCGATCGTTCGATAGTCTCTAGAACCTTCTTCGGCGTATACGGAAGGCTCTCGATCCGCAGGCCGAGGGCATCCGCGACGGCGTTCGCTACTGCAGGCGCGGCCGGCGTCAACGCCGGCTCTCCGATTCCCTTCGCCCCGAACGGTCCGACGCCGGTTCCTGACTCGAGGATGATCACCTTGGTTGACGGGAAGTCGACCGAGGTCGGGATCAGGTACTCCGCGAGCGACGGCGTCTTGATCTGGCCGTCCTCGAGGACGAACTCCTCCATCAGCGCATAGCCGAGACCCTGATGCGTCCCCCCGGCGATCTGTCCCTCGACCGCCGCCGGGTTGATCGCCCGACCGACGTCGTGACAAGCCGCACACCTGAGAAGCTCGATCTGACCCGTCTCGGTATCGACAGCCACCTCAACCGCGACGGCGCCGAAGGTGAAGTCGGGCCAGATGTCGCCCTGCCCGGTCTCCGGATCGAGCCCGTCGGTAAACGGCGCGTTGAACTGGGCCAGGTGTGACAGCTCGATCCCCTCAGCAGCACAGAGGTGCACGAGATCCTTGAGCTCGACGAAGCGCGAGGGATCGCTCGTGACGAAGGCACGCGAGTCGCTCAGGTCGATCTCTCCCTCTGAGACGCCAAGTTCTCGAGCGGCGCGCCCAACGAGGCGCGTTCGGACCGCAGTCGATGCCATCGTGACAGCGTTCCCTGACATGTACAGCTGGCGCGTCGCCGTCGAGGTTCCCGCGAGCGGGGTGACCGCCGAGTCGGTCGCGTAGATCGTGACTCGTTCGAGTGGGACGCCGAGGATCTCGGCCGCAATCTGGCAGATCGAATTCGACTGACCGGCGCCGATGTCGGGCACGCCGCAACGCAGAACGACGGTCCCGTCCTGCTCGACGCCGACCCACGCTCTCGACGTATCGTGGAACCACGTGATCCGTCCGTAGCTCTGGAAGGTGTTGGCGAAGCCTCGACCGATCTTCACCGTCGGCGTGTCGGGCGTCCGCTCGCCGAGCGCGTGTAACACCCGCGTCGCGCACTCCTCTGTCCAGATCGCCGAGGTTACCGCCTGGCCGGTGCAGGTCGTGTCGCCGGTCTGCATGTAGTTGGCGCGCCGAACCTCGAGCGGATCCAAGTCCAACGCCTTCGCGATCTCGTCCATCTGCTGCTCGTATCCGAGGGCCGCCTGCGGCCCGCCGAACCCGCGGAACGCGCTGGTGAACGACTGGTTCGTCGGCGCGGCGACCGAATCGACGTGGATGTTGTCGACCTTGTACGGACCAGCAGCCATCCCGGTCGCGTAGAGGAGGACGTACGGCGTCAGGTACGGATAGGCGCCGGAATCGGCGGTCATCGTGACGTGCGATGCCGTGATCCGACCGTCCTTCTTGACGCCCGTCTTGTGGGTAATCGTGAACGGGTGACGCTTCGCCGTTGCTGCGAACTGCTCCTCCCGGGTGTACACAAGCTTGACCGGCCGACCGGTGTCGCGGGTGAGGAAGGCGAGGAAGATCTCGACGGTGATGTCTTCCTTGCTGCCAAAGCCACCACCGACCATCGTCCCACGGATGCGAACCCGATTTTGCGGCACGCCGAGGGCGCGAGCGATCGACCGGAAGTGCTCGATTACCTGTGTGCAAACGCGGATGTTGATCACGCCCTGCTCGTCGACCCAGGCGACGCCGCCGTCCGGCTCGAGGTAGGCGTGCTCGACGAACGGCATCTTGAAGGTGCGCTCGACGATCACGTCGGCCTCAGCCATCCCCGCCTCGAGGTCGCCCTTGCGGATCGCGTAGCGGCTGACGACGTTGTCCGGCTCGAACAGGATCGGGGCTCCCGATTTCAGCGCATCTTCCGGCGTGAACACCCCCGGTAGGTCCTCGTACTCGATCTCGATCAGGCGGATCGCCTGCTCCGCAATCTCCACCGTCTCGGCGGCAACGAGAGCCATCGGCTCGCCGACGTAGCGAACGACATCCAGGGCCAAGACCGGCGCGTCGGAGCCGGCGCGCGCTTCTCGCCCGGTTTGGCCGGGGAGGTCGGTGTTCAGCTTCGCGCCCTTCACGTCCTCGCCGGTCATCACGCAAGCAACACCGGGCAGCTCGCGCGCCATGGACACGTCGAGCTTGGCGATCCGAGCGTGCGGCCTGCTGCTTCGAAGGACCTTGGCGTGAAGCATGTTCGGCATCGTGAAGTCGGCCGCATAGACCGTCGCCCCGACCGCCTTGCCTAATGCGTCGACACGCCGCAATGGCTTGCCCACCTGCTTCAGTTCGGGAAGATCCGCTTTCGGAAGAGGCTTCGGAGTCACCTTGCTCATTTCGAGTCACCCCCAGCCTTCTCCTGCTCACCAGACGCAAGAACCCGCTTCTCTGAAGCGGGTTCTTGCCCCTCCTCGCTTTGCGAGGAGGCAGGGGATGAGGTCAAATCGCGAAGCCGTTCGGCTGAAAGCCGGACGGCTTCGATGATTTGCCCATACCCGGTGCACCGACACAGGTTCCCCGACAGCGCCTCGCGGATTTCGGCCTCCGTCGGATCAGGGTTCCGATCGAGGAGCGCCTTCGTTGAGATGACCATCCCCGGCGTGCAGAAGCCGCACTGGATCGCACCGGCGTCGGCGAACGCCTCCTGGATCGGATGCGGATCCTGCATCGTCCCGAGGCCGGCGTTGGTTACGATCTCGGCTCCGTCGGCCTGGCGGGCGAGGGCCATGCAGCTGTTGACGGCCTCGCCATTGAGGAGGACGGCGCAGGCGCCGCACTCGCCGATCTCGCACCCGTTCTTGACGTCGGTGTAGCCGAGGTCGCGGAGCGCCGTCAGCAACGTCGTGTTTGCAGAGAGAAAGACCTCATGCCTCCTGCCATTCACCGTGAGATGAATCGCCGCAAGACCCATCACGCGCCCTCCTTGCTTAGGGACGACAGAAGCCGTCGCGTCATCCCCCGCACGACCTGCCGCTTGTATTCCGATCCAGCCCTCGGCTCCACAGTCTCACCCACCAGGCGAACAGCCTCCTCAATGGCCATCCCAAAGCGCTGTTCGCCCGTAAGTCCCTGCGGAGCAGGGACGACGGCGACGAGCGACTGACCGATGAGCGCTTCCTCCGCAGACGAAACACGAAGCGCCACCGCGGAAGCCGCGCCCACAGCAATCCGCGCGTTCGTGACGGTGCCGCCTTCGTCCACGTCGAGGCGGACCGCGACGTCGACCTTGGCCATGCACGAGATCTTGCGCAGCCCCATCTTCTCGAACGTCATCCTCGCGCCGGCCGGTGGAATCGGAACGCGCACGGACGTCAGGAGTTCGTTGGGCTGCCGTCTTGTCTCGAAGGCGCCGACGAGGAATTCGTCGAGCGGCACCCGGCGCGCCTCATCTTTGCTTGCCAGCTCGACCTCCGCATCGAGGACGAGGAGGGCAGGCGCGGTGTCGGAGCAGGGCGCGGCGTTGACGAGGTTCCCACCGACCGTCGCTCGATTCCGGATCAGCGTGTTGGCAAACGAACGTGCCATCTGACGAAGAATCGGCGCATGCCGTTCGATCATCGGATCGTCAAGGAGTTCGGCGATCGTGACGCCGGCGCCGATCAGGAGATGCCCGTCCTTCTCGCGAATACAGCACAGTTCCTGCAATCCGCCGAGATCGACAAGCTTCTTGGGAGCGAGCTTCCCGCTTCGCATGTCGACGATCAGATTTGTCCCGCCCGCGAGCGGGAGGCTGTCTGTCCTCTGTGAAAGCATCCCTAGAGCCTCATCCAGGGTCTGTGGTTTCAGGAGTTCAAACGTTGGCAGCATCACGCCTTCCTCTCGTTATGCACCCAGGAGAAGGCTTGCCAACAAGCCTTCTCCTAGCTATGCGAGTATCGCTGGGGAGAGTCATGCCATCTCCTCCCCAGCTGCGCGCTGAACAGCGCGAACAACACTTGCGATAACCGCGCGTCCTTCGGACGCGTTGGCGAAGCGTTGCTCACAACGCTTCGCTTCGGCCACGCAGTAGGAAACCGCAACTTTCATGAGCTCTCCCGTCCGATACCATCAACGGAGTTCACAGCCCGAACGATGCTTGCGTAGCCGGTACATCGGCAGCGGTTGCCTTTCAGATAGTCGCGAACTTCGTCCTCGGTCGGCTTGGGGATCTCCTCGAGGAGCTTCTTGGTCATCATCAGCATCCCCGGCGTGCAGTAGCCGCACTGGAACGCGTTCTCCTCAATGAAGGCCTCCTGTAACGGATCGAGCGTTCCGTCTGGCGCAGCGAGCCCTTCGACGGTTCGCACGTCACCCCCGTCGGCGCTGACGGCGAGGACGAGGCAACCGAGGACCGGCTCCCCGTTCAGCCAGATCGTGCACGCGCCACATTCGCCGATCCCGCAGCCATACTTCGTCCCCGTCAGCTCCAGCCGCTCCCGCAGCACGTTCAGCAGGAGCTCGTTCGGCGCCACCTCAAGCACCCGCCGCTCGCCGTTCACGCTCAGCCCGATCTCCACGGTCTCGCCAGCCTCGACTTGCCATGATCCGGTCGTCGTGGGAGTCGTTGAAATCGCAGAAGCTCGCGGCTTGTGGGGCTCGGTGTCAAACCTGTTCCAGGTCTGCATGATCGCGTCATAGACCAGCGCGACGGCGGCCATTCGACGGTAGTCCGCCGTGCTACGGACATCATCGATCGGCTGGACCTCGTCCGATACGAGCCTAGCAGCCTCCAGGAGCGTCCCTTCGGAAAAGGTCTTCCCGCTCAAGGCGGCTTCCGTTCTCCGCGCACGCAAGACCGTTGGACCGACGGAGCCGAGCTCGATTCGTGCCGTCCGGATTGCCTCGCCCTCGCGGACGAGGCGCACGGCGACGGAGACCTTGGAGAGATCGGCGCGCACTCGAGACAGCTTCAGGAAGCCCGACGTCGTCTGGTTCCCGGTGGCCGACAAGCGGATCTCTTTCAGGATCTCGCCCGTTCGCACACGCGTCTTCCCGGGGCTGTCGAGTAGATCGCCAACAGCCACCGTCCGTTCCCCGTCGAGTCCGACAAGGACGGCCTCCGCTTCGAGAACCAGGAGCGCGGGGACCGTGTCGGAGGCCGGCGAGCCGTTGCAGACGTTGCCGCCGATCGTCCCTCGCATCGCGATCTGCGTCGACCCGAAGGCAGCCGCTGCTTCGGCGAGGGCCGTCGCCTTCTCCCACAGGAGCGCCGAGGTCGCGAGGACGCGAATCGGCGTCAGCGCGCCGATCCGGATCGTGCCCGCCTCCTCGCGGATGCCGACGAGTTCATGCAGTCCGGAGAGATCGATCACGACGCTCGGAGACGCCTTCTCCAGTTTCATGTCGACGATCAGGTTCGTCCCGCCGGCCATGATCCGCGCACCCTCGCTATGTTGAGCGAGAGCGCTGATCGCGTCGGCAAGTGTCGCCGGACGCAGGTAGGCGAAGCGGTGAACGAGCAGATGGCTGTTTGTGCCGTGTCTCGTCGCCTGGCTCATGCCTTCCTGCCCTTCTCTGCGTTCTTTGCGATCTCTGCGAGAATCGCTTCTGGCGTGATCGGCAGCTCATAGAACCGCACGCCGATCGCGTTGGCAATCGCGTTGGCGTACGCGGCCGCCACCGGGTTCATCGCCGCCTCGCCGATCCCCTTGGCACCGAACGGCCCGGTCGGCTCGTACGTGTCGGCGAAGAAACAGGTCAGATCGTCGACCTTCGGGCTCTCGCCCATCGACGCGATCTTGGCATCGAGCCAGTACCCGCGCGAGGCAAGCTGCCCGTTCTCGTCCCAGTCGCAGCCTTCGTAGAGCGCGTAGCCAACGCCCTTGGATAGACCACCTTCGAGCTGGCCGACGGCCATTGCTGGATTGACGACCGTCCCGCAATCGGAGCCCATCACCGCCCGCTTCGTCGTCACCACGCCGGTCCACGTGTCGACCTCGACCTCGAGGAAGACGGCGACGTAGGCCGGCGGGCAATTCGTCGGGCGATAGCTCTCGACGGCGGCCAGCGTCTTCCAGCTCTCGGTCCAGCACTTCTTCGCCAGCTCCTCCAGCGTGAGCGTGCGATCGGGAATCGCGGGCGCGTGGATCACGCACTGGCCCTGCGCCGCGTCAAATCGCAGTTCGAGCGCGTCGGCGTGAATGTTGAGGTAATGGGCCGCCGTCTCCAGCACCTCCCGCTTGAGGGAGGCCGCGGCTTTCACGGCAGCCCCGCCACCGGCGTAGACGCCGCGCGTCGCGTGGGTGACGCAATCGTAGACCGTCGTCTGCGTTCCCACCGGCACGACGCCGACCTTCTCGAACGGCACGCAGAGGGCCTCGCCGACGAGCTTCGCGATCGCCTCGTGTGTCCCGCCGCCGTGGTCCATCAGCGCGGTGACGACGTCGATCGATCCGTCGACGTTCACCTTGACGAGCGCTCCGGAGAAGTCGATCACGTCCCCCGGCTGTGGCGCCCCGGCGGAACTGGTGTGAAAGCCTCTTCCGACACCAATCCCGCGTTGGAAGCGGTCAGAGTTTCGCTCCGCGAAACGTCTGCGTCGGTCCCAGCCGATCAGCTCGGCGCCCCTTCGCATGAGCTCCGGGACGCCGTCACTTTGCACGATCGACTTCACCTGCGGGCCCTGGCCCCAGAACGTGTCGCCGAGGCCGACGTAGTTCTTCATCCGCAGCTCGATCGGATCGATCCCGAGCTTCTCGGCCAGCTCGTCGATCAGCTGCTCGACGGCGAACGTCACCTGCGGATTGCCGAATCCCTGCATCGCGCACGACAGTGCCTTGTTCGTGTAGACGGCCGTCCCCCGATAGCGCACGTTCGGAATCTTGTAGAGCGAGACGAGCCACCCGATCGACACGCCGAGGAACGAGTAGGCCTGGATGTTGTGCGCGCCGATGTCGGCGACGAGGGTCATGTCGGCGCCTGTCAGTGTGCCGTCGCGCTTCGCTGCCAGTTTGAGATCGATCGTGCACCCGTAGCGGGTGTGGTCGTGCGCATCCTCCTCGCGCGTCGTCACGAGCTTCACCGGCCGGCCGGCCTTCAGCGCCAGCGCGGCACAGATGGGGATCGGCGCGTTCATCTGGATGCTCGAACCGAACGTCCCGCCGATCGGCACGCGGCGGACGTCGATCTTGGAGAGCGGGATGTCGAAGATCTCGCCGAGCAGGATCCGAACGTTGTGGATCGACTGGGTCGTCGGCCAGACCGTCAGCCCGCCGTCCGGCTCCGGCCGCACCACGCACGATTTCGTCTCCATCTGCGCGTGATAGACCTTGGGAAGCTTGAACACGCCTTCAACAACCACGTCAGCCTCGTTGAAGGCGCTGGCGATGTCGCCTTGCTCGACGTCTCTGGAGCAAGCGACGTTGTTCTCGATCGCGATCTCGTCCTCGCCCCACATCACCGTGTCGTAGATCGCGGGCGCGCCGCGCTTCATCGCCTCGTGCGCGTCAATAACGGCGGGAAGAACCTCGTACTCGACGCGAATCGCACGAACCGCGCGTTCGGCCAACTCTTCGGTCTCGGCAGCGACCGCGGCCACCGCCTCGCCCATCCGGCGGACCTTGTCGGCAAGCACGGTGTGATCCTTGTGCAGGACCGGCGGGATCGTGATGATGCGCTCGTTGTAGCGAACCTTCGGCACGTCGGCGAATGTGATGACCGTTACACCCATCGCCTCGGCTTCGGAGACATCGATCGACTTCACCACCGCGTGCGCGTGCGGACTTCCGAGGATCCGTCCATGCATCATCCGCGGAAGTGAAACGTCAACCGTGTAGCACTCACGACCGGTAACTCTCGCCACACCATCCTTGCGGGCGTAGTCGTGCCCCAACTGCTCAAACTCCTTCTTCTCGATCACGACTCGCCCCTCGTGAGTGCCGCGAGAACGCACACATCGTTCTCGCCTCCGACAACTTGCGCGCCGCCGCACGCAAGTTCGTCGGCGTGCTCAGTGCCTGTGACGCGAGCAATACCGTCTGACCGTGGGTATCTCTTCCCGACTACAGCATGTTCATCCATGCCGACACCTCACTAGACCAGTCGAAGCGCAACGTGCTTCGACCCTAGCTACTGTGCGCGAACGCGCCGTACCGTCCACGAGAATGCCTGTCGATTCAGCATTCTCGCTAGCTACTGCTCCAGCACGCTTCCTGTGCTGGGGCATGTAGCCCATGTAGCCGTGCTCAAGCATCGTCGGCCTCCCGCGGGAAGTGGTTCTCCATTCGCTCCATCGCCGCAATCGTATCCCCACTTGAGATGGCTTCCACGACAAGACGATGCGCCGCAACTGACGCCCGAAGGAGATCACGCCGATCCGGCAACAGGAACTGACGCTCCATGTCCTGCCAGCCCTCGTGATCCATGAACTCGAGGAAGCTCCGCTCCGTCCGCTCGACGATCGCGTTGTCGGTCGCCTGCGCGAGCATCAAGTGGAAGCCGCGGTGAAGCCGAATGTAATCGTCATAACACTCGCCGTCGGCCGCCTTCTCCATCTCAGCCAGAAGAACGCGGAAGCGTTCTTCCCGAGCTGGTGTCCACCTCGTAGACACCAGCCGCACGAGCCCGCACTCGAACACCGCCCGCGCCTCTTGCAGCTGATGAGCCTCTTCAGATTGCTCAATGGCTTGAGAGATGCCATTCGACACGACCTCGGAAGCTACTGGGTTGCGAACATAACTTCCATCACCGACGCGGGTCTCCACAACGCCCATCAGCCGCAACGCCGCCAACGCCTCGCGCACCGACGTCCTGCCCACGCCCGTCATCTCCGCCAGCTTCGCCTCCGAAGGCAACCGCTCTCCGGCCTGTAGAGATCCGTCCTGAATGGAAGAGAGGATTTGGTCAACTACAAACCGGGGTTTCTTCGTCTCTGCCAAGCGTTCGATTGGCATTGCGGATGGATGATAGCATATCTGTCAGCTGTCTGACAGATATGCTCTGGCTTCTCGGTGACCTGACCCCCTGAAACCGGTCCAGAAGTAGAGCTAGGATTTGGACCGATTGAACCTGCCCCCGTCTTAGGTCCAGTCATAATGTCAGAAACCGCGCTTCCTGGACTGGCGTACTTGAGCCAAC
>Ga0272444_10005680_pt1 | contig 10754 bp, 4 predicted proteins | sample SSMForm13_FD_201033 | JGI IMG/M metagenome (GOLD analysis project Ga0272444, IMG submission 201033) | Marine sediment archaeal communities from Little Sippewissett salt marsh, Falmouth, MA, United States - SSM-Form-13 | ecosystem: Environmental > Aquatic > Marine > Wetlands > Sediment ...
GAGCTTGATCTTGTAACGACCCTGATCGAGGCGGCACGGAGCGAAGAAAGAGCAGGTCGGGGCTATCATCTGGACCCAGAGCTCATCACGAGCCTCGCCTACACCCCTGACACGATGGACCCCTGGGAGAAGAAACAGGCCCTAAGTCACATCAGTCTATGCAAGAAATGCCGTGAGGAATTGAAGATGGTGCGTCAAGTAGCTGCGGACGTCGGACTTCCGGAAGTCGGTGTGGCCGAGAAGCCTGAGGGCCGGTACACCGGGCGGCTGCTGAGATGGCTAACTCGGCCCGCAGTTCCAGCATGGGCCACTGCTCTCCTGGTGGTCGTCGTTGGTGCCTTCGTTCTCTACTGGCCCAGAGGAGAGATCGACACCCTACGGGAGGTTGATACGCCCCCATCCCTATTCCAATTCGCGCCTGGTGAGGAAGGCTCCCGCCCGGAAGAGGTGGGTGAAACCGGACGGCCGGTTCAGCCGGCCATTAATCCTGTTGTTCCCGTTGTGGTCATCCTGGGAGAAGAGGCCGCGGTCAGGTCTGTGGATGATGCCGGCGCCGTCCTGGCGTCACAGGCGATTGATATAAGGCTGGCGGCCCCGGGGGATGAGCTCTATTGCGTCATCCATCGGCCGGCTTTCCTTAAGAGTGAACGTCTGGCTGACGTCACGCTGGTCCAGGCGGTTGATTCGGGACTGAAGAGAGTTCGTACTTTCAAGAACGTGCCGTTACCCGGGGGCGATGGCCCCATATTCCTCCCAATTCCACGCGAGACGCTTTCCGCAGGCAAGTACATCCTCCTGTTGGGTGCCACGGGGGTCACAGAACAAGATGATACCGGGCTGGTCGGATACCATCTCTCGGTTACTATTGAGTGAGTCTTGCGGTGAGAATCATCTGGGGCCTGGCCCTATCGCTTATCGAACAATACCCAGTGGTCGACCCGACCCCCGTAGAGTCCAAAGGCGATTCCATCCTCGTCATAGACCCAGGATTCACCGAGTGCGGAGTAATGGACGCGAGTTGGATAATCATAGAGGCGGGCAACATCATCGCGAGATGAGCCTATTGATATTCCTCGTGATGTCGTACCGGCATGCCGGTCCCAGCCACATACCATCGTAAGAACTCCCCCACTGGAGATGGCAGTCAGGGAGGAGCCGTAGGCTGCAACCACCACCGGCACCGGCCCAATATCCAGTTCCCGCACCTTCATGGGTTCACCCCAGCTGCGGGGAACCTCTTCCTCTGAGTCTCCCGGCCGCAAACCCATGATATCCTCGGTGACCCACACCCCCAAAGCTCTCTCTGGAAGTTCTATTTCTGTTTCCAGAGGCTGAAGGGTCTCAAAGATAAGATCTGCCCACCGACTTCCTGAATCGTGCTCCAGATATGCCACCCAGTATTGCCTCGCTTCAGCCTCCCGGCCTTCCTCGGAGGCTATCTTCCCCATGTTGAAGACGGGATCGCTGTAAGCGGGATCCAGGCGTTTCGCCTGCTCCAGTGCCGCGGTCGCCTTCTCAGTATCCCCCAGCATATAATAGGCAACCCCCAGGTTGTTGCAAGCGTGAGGACTGCCCCCCCCTATCTCAAGAGCGTCAAGCAGGACCCCGACTGCCTTGTAGTGCTCGCCATTCAGGATGTATGCCGCACCCAGGTTGATATAAGAGAGAACGTACGAGGAGTCCTGGGAAATCGCCATGCTGTAGTACATTTCTGCAGAAGCCAGGTGCCTCCTCGAAGACTCCCTGGATTTCCCGGGGGCCTCCCGGAAGCGTATTTCACTGGCTCGCGTACTGGGATCTGCCGCAACTGACAGTTTGAACGCAGGAACTCGAGCCTTCTCCCCGCGCGGAAACAGATACTCAAGTGCGATTTGGTGATGGCAGCATCCGATATTATGATGAACCTCCCTGCTGGGAAAGAAGGTCAGGAACTTTTCGAGAGCGCAAAGCGCGTAGTCATAGTCCCCCGCCATGTATAGCAGGACCCCAAGGTTGAAGAGATCTATCATGTCAAGCACCTGGCGGAGTCGGGCCTGAACAATCGCTCCCCTCTGATTCCAATCGTGATGTGTTGGGGCCGTAGTGATGCGGTCCGGGTCCCTCGCCTCCGCCCAATCCTCAAAGAAGTCCTCACTGCCATCACCGGCCACTATGGCCTCTGTGCGAAACCCCGCCATCGCGGCGTAGATTATGCCGTGCACGTCGGCCTCCATCTCCATCTCACGGATGTCCCCTGGCTGCTGCCCACCGAAATCCGCCTCATCACCTCGCAGCTCTGAACTCGACAGCAACTCAAAGAACATGAGGTGCAAGAAATCGCCGTTAAGATGATGTGCGATTTCATGTCCGAGCACAAAGGCCAGGCGATCGTCCCCATACTCAGCATGGCCGTGGCAGATCTCGATGGCCCCTTCAGACAGAATAATTGACCCATCAGGCAAGGCGATCGGCAGGGCAATCTCCGATGGATCTCCCCCGATGACGACAAGGCGGGGGACGACGCCGGGCCGTCTCCCGGCGACGGCAAGAACTCTCTTGAAGACAATGTGAGCCCGCCGCGACTCCTCGCTGGATTCGGGACTGAGCTCGGTGTACTTGCTGAGCCAGTAGTCAACCCTGTCAATTGGTGGATCCGCGCCTGTTGCAGCTCGCCTGCTCAGCACCATCAAAAGCAGGGCCCCTACCAGCATCACACAACCTATTCGAATCACTTTCATACAGACCCATAACCTCGCTTGCATGCCCGGGGCTCCTTCAGCCATCTCCATCAGTAGCCTACAACACGACTGGCCATCTATTCAACCCCTCCCCCTGGTTCAGTCACCGTACCGTACATCAGGTTCCACTGAGCCCCTCCGTATCTTGCCACCGCAAGACATCTCTAGTAGAATCATGTATTAGTGAAAGCGCCAGATAGGGATCGCTACTCGGCGGAGTTCCGCGACATGTCAAATCGAAGCCTCCACTGCTCGGGCTGTCGGCAGCCGGTTTTCATGTGGATTGCACTTATTGTACTCTTCAGTCTCCCGGCGATGTCGTTTTCTGCCGATTGGAGCCCGGACTTGCGCCTTACTTACGATCCTGCCGCATCGGTCCTATCGTACTGGGGCGGTGGCAAGTGCCTCGCCACCGGGGCCGATGGAAGGGTCCATGTAGTCTGGTATGACAACCGGCAGGGAGAGTATGGGATCTTCTATAAGTGCCTGGTGGGGTCAATATGGTCAGCTGCTGAGCCGGTGGCTGACCACCCCGGCCTGGACCCGTGCATTGCGGTGGGACCCCCTCCGACCGTCAGCGTGGTGTGGTACTGGTTTGGCTACAACGCGTTTTGTGTCCGGCACACTGGATCCGACTGGGAGCTTGTCAAAGACCTCAGCGACTGCTCCGATGAGAATGCCGTATATCCTGCCGTAACCGTCGATGCCGCGGGTAATACATACGTTGTCTGGTCGCATGGCTGGCCGCCCAACAGGATTCTGGGGCGCGTGTTTGATGGCGTCGCGTGGGGCCCCTGTGAGACCATTGTTGAGACGTCAGGGTACGCCCAGTCGCCGACCATCGTTGCCGGCGACTCGTCTGAGATTCATCTCTGCTGGCAGGATGACCGCGACGGGAATATGGAGATCTATTACAGGATGTTTGATGGACACGAGTGGGGAGAGCCCGAGAGACTCACCCAGGGCCCGGGCGCATCGGAGTATCCGTGCCTGGCATACGGTGGAGGTAATCTGCATCTTGTCTGGCACGAGACCCTTGAGGACAACTCGGAGGTACATCACATGGCGTATTCGGGAGAGTGGACCCGGCCGGTCTGCATTTCGCCTGATGAAGGACTGTCGTCGGGCCCGCTGAAGGTCGCCGTAGATTCTCGGGGGTGTGCACACGTTGTCTGGGTTGATACCCGCTACACCGAGGGAGAGATCTACTATCGACATTCTGATTCAACCGGTACTGTCTGGTCGCCGGAGACTCGACTCACCATAGATCCCGCAATCTCCACTAACCCATCCGTAGCCGTCGATGTGAACGGCAGAGTACACGTAGTATGGGAAGACGAGCGTGATCTGAACAGGGAGATCTACTACAAGACCGCGAAACCCTAGCGTCTATTCCCAGTCACCGGTAGCAACGAACATCGCCCAGGTAAATGGGTGAGCGGGCCGACCGCTTGCGCGAATTTTCCTGATCATTTCAAGCTGCATCCGGCGCATCGCCTCCGGCAGGGAGGTGTCTTTACCTGCATAGAGGGCCGCCATGGTCTCGGGGGCCATCTCATCTCGCACTGGCCACAACGAACCGACGAACGTTCTGGCACCGGCCAGGCGGAAGGCCCGCGAAAGGCCATAGACACCCTCCCCACTTATAGCCTGGCCGACCCCTGACTCGCATGCCGACAGCACAACCAGTTGCACTCCTTCCAGGTTCATGGTCGCAACCTCCTCGGCCGTCACGATACCATCGTCCCTATCGTCAAAATCCCGATTACTGGGCGGGTTGTTGGCTCCTGCCAGGAATAGTCCGGATAACAGCAGCGGGCTCATCGCTCCGCGGAACTCTGTACTCGCAGGTGTGTACCCCGGGCTGTTTTCCGGAGCCGGACGGCTTCCGAAGAAGTAGGCGTGCGTCGCAAGGTGAAGGACTCGCTTTCCGGGAGCTATAGACTTGAATGTCATCTCGCTCGCCTCTGCTCCCTGGAAGATGAAAACCGACTCCTCCGTCGATGATTGCCATTCAGAAGCCACCACTTCAATCTCCACACCACTCCCGGGCAGCGGGCTGACGGCAATTTCCCTTACCGACCAGGCATCTGCCGGGGCAGATCCGGGGGGCTCGTTGCGGTAGTCATAGTCGGGGCTTCCAAAAGCTACCAATCCTGTACCGATGGCTGTGCCATCGCCTAGCCTGATGAGGTCCCTTGCCGCGGAGAGATAGTGAACCGGCAGGATCTCGATCATGAAACGTCCTCGACCGTCAACGAGTGAAGCAAACGACACCAGGCCGAGGCTTGCATCCGGGGCGATGAGGAGCAGATCAGAGCCGCCAATCACGGGTTCAAGTGGATACAGGACCCGCCGGTACAGGTGCTCTGAAATGCGGCGGTACTCCAACATGTCCTTATCCCCGGGCCAGGTTCTTGATGATGCCAGGGCTGCCATGTGCCGGGAGTAGGCATTCACGAGTTTATCTATATCCTGGGCTTCACCCAGGTCAATGACCGCAACCTGTCCATCGCTGCTAATGAGAAGAGCCAGGTAGTGTTGGTAGAAGCCATTCGGGTGAACCAGCCGGTTGTATTTCAGATACTCGACAACCGTCACTTTCTCAGTGGATCTCGACAGCGCCTCCCGTATTTTCTTAAGATCCACCGACCCGACTTCCCATGGATTAATCACAAGGTCCCTGTGGGCCCAGGCCACTTCGCTCTCCAGCGCGCGCTTTCGCTGCAAGGTGGCATACAAGAGCGTATCCAGCTCCGGTGATGGACCGAATAGTGACATGACATAGAGGTCTGACATGCGCTTCTGAGTGGCAATCAAGGAATCTGAGTAGACAGAGGTTGCCCCGGCGTTACGGCTGGCGGAGGACCGAACAAGTGATATCTCTGAAGTGCAGCCCTTAGTTGCCAGGATCACATCTGCTGCCGTCATAGTAAGAGTGTCGCTCTTCAGTGGAAGCTGGAAGTACGCGGACAGGAATGTGTCCGCAGCGCCACGGACTGTCGAGGAGTAGGTCAGAGCATCTTCCTCAGCCATCAGAACAGATTGTTCATAGAAGTGACGTTCTTGCAGTTCAAATGCCCCCCAGGCGAATTCCATTGCAGCCTCGAACCTCCCGATGGCGCCATAGCGGCGGCTTATGGATTCCATGTGTCCCGCGCGTGCGATGGGGTTCTGGCATATTTGATTCCCGTCGGCTGCAAGCACTTCCAGATAGAGGCTGTCTGCCTCGGGGTACCTCCCCTGGTCAAACTTGATATCAGCCAATACCTTCAAACACCCGACGCTGATCGGGTGCCTCTCGAGGCCCATCCCGTTCATAACTTCAAGTGCCCGTTCGCATGCCGCCTCAGCTTCCTCGCGTCTCCCCAGGCGGTAGAAAAGACGTCCCGAATAGGCGAGGGCACGCGCAGCATCAATATGCTCAATTCCAAAAGCGGCCTCAGTTGAAGTCAGCGCCCGCGCAAAAAGGCCTTCGGCTTCCATGACATGCCCTCTGGAATTTTCGAGGGATCCCAAGAACACAAGTGGACTGGCCAGATCCGGGTGGAGGGCCCCGCCAGAGGCAGCGATGGCCTCAATGGCCTGGCCCAGGAGTTCGCCGGCCTCTGAGTTTCTGCCCAGGCCGAGGTATGAGTGAGCGAGCCCCGTGACACTTGCGGCCATTCGTGCGTCGCCCTCGGCGTAAATCTGCTGCTCGATCGAAAGTGATTGCCGAAACAGCTGCTCCGCTTCCGCATACCTCGACTGCATGTTACACGTGCTACCGAGCCCCTTGAGGCATTCGGCAATGTCCCGGTGAGTGTGCCCGGGAGCCTGCAGGCAAGTAGATAGAGCTCGTTCGTAGTATGATTCGGCCGCCCTGCAGTTTGCCTCCGCCAGACACAGCGCGCCCAGGCCTGTCAGAGCAAGAGCGATATTCGAGCTATCCGGCGCCGGGCTATCCTCGGCGATTTCTAGGGCCTGCGCGCAGAGGTTGCGAGCCTCCTCGAGCCGCGATTGGCGTACTCTTAGCCGGCCCAGATTGCCAAGCGAAACTCCCACATCCGGATGGCGGGGACCAAAAGCCCCTTGCCTCAGATCGAGCGCGAGCGACAGCAGGGTATCGGCCCCGGCGTACTCACCCAGCGCAAACCGCAACATCCCCAGGGCATCGAGTGAGTCTGCGCGCGCAGAGTCAAGTCCGGCCGCTTCTGTCCGCGCCGAGGCATGTGTGGTGGAGGGCCGGGCACAGACCGGCAGGCACATGAGACTGATTACAAGGAATAGGCTGACGGCTATCTGCTCGTGCTTCACAAACACCTCCGGCACGTATGCGTGACCCTGGCGATGATACAGGATGGCCCGAATCAATTGAAGCCCTAACGCCAATTCGGCGGGAACCTTTTCCCGGAGGGGGTGACAGTATCGACTGGAATGAGGCAATCGGCCTCAGACCCGTCTTCGTTTGGGACAAGGAGGTGATCCAGTTGCTGCGGATTATGAATTGCCCAGGTGTACTTTCAGTTCGCGCGCACTTGCATGGACCATGCAGGGCGCTCTTGGGCCCTATAAGGGAGGGTATCAATATGAAGGGCTTCAAGTTAGTAACCACCGGCCGCACTCGTGGCGTAGTTTACATTGTCTGTGCCGTTCTCTGGATGGTTTTGCTCACAGGTTCTCTGGCAACCGCCGGGTGGGGGCCCGAGACCAGGCTCACCAATGATCCCGCCAAGTCCACCATGTCATACTGGGGTGGCGGGAAGTGCATCGCCGCAACTCCCGAAGGCAATCTCCATATTGTCTGGTGGGATTCGCGTGAAGGAGGAAACAGGATATTCCACAAGTACTGGGACGGATACATGTGGCATCCCGATGAGGACATCAGCGAGTCGGACTCCCGGGACCCCTGCGTCGCGGTTGGAGCCTCAGGCGAAGTCGACGTGTCCTGGTACAACATGGCATACCGGTCATTCTGGAGGCGGTTTGAGAGTGGCGCCTGGGGTGCTACAAAGGAGGTCAGCGACTGCACCGCGGAGAACTCGGTATATCCCTGTGCGACCATCGATGACGATGGAAACTCGCACGTAGCATGGCTTGAGGGCTGGTCGAAGAGAATCTATTACAGGATGTATGACGGAGCCACGTGGTCCGGCTGTGAGAACCTCTCTGAAAGCCCTACCATGACCTCGCAGCCGGCTATAGTCTCCGACGGCTCCGGCAATCTCTGTGTCGCCTGGGGGGACTCGAGAAGCGGCGACATGGAGATCTACTCAATGCGTTTTGACGGGACCGCGTGGACATCGCCCGAGAGACTCACCTACGCTGATGGATACTCGTATCTCCCGTGCATGGCCGTGGACGGCCTCGGAAATGTACACATGGTGTGGGAAGACCAGCGGGATGGAACCCAAGAATCCTACTATGCGAAATACGATGGGATCAGCTGGACGGCCGATGTGCTGCTTTCCGCGGACGACGGTTCCAGCTCGTCGACACCCAAGATCGCGGCAGACCCGTACGGAGGCGTCCACGTGGTCTGGGAAGACTCCCGTCATGGCAACGGGGAGATCTACTACAGGTATTCCCCTGATGGCGAAGGCATGTGGATGCCGGAGACCCGTGTATCCGATGACCCCGCGGCTTCCCGTCACCCGTCGGTTGCCGCCGACGCCAACGGCTGCGTGCACGTTGTGTGGGACGACAGCCGCGACGGCAATGACGAGATCTACTACAAGCGCTGGACACCGCCCGAGCAGTGTTTCTTCGTCACCGTCGCCACAAATGAGGTCACCTCGGAGGGGGAAGTGCACAAATACGACAGGGATGGTAACCTGGCTCAGGTTCTTGTCCCCGATCTCCAGAACCCTCAGGCCATCGCCTTTAACTACTACCGCTCACCCAATCTCCTGTACACAGACCTCACGGGTGGTTACATGCAGAATAACAGGAACCTCTACCATATGACTTCTGTCGGCAGCACGGGGATAACGGCGACTGGATTCGGGAATCTCACCGGCGCGGCGTCTGCACTCGACGGGGCCGTCTACGCAGCGGACTTCGATCACAATGTCATCTACAAGATTGATGACGGCGCGACGAGCGTGTTCGCTTCTATTTCCTCACCGAATGACGTTCTCGTGTCTGAGGACGGGCACATCTATGCGAGCGCCTTCTCTTCGGGCCAGGTTATCAAGTACGACAGCGAGGGCGCTGTAGATACAACCTGGAGTGGATTTGTATCGCCTTGCGCTCTGGCCGAGAGGTCTGATGGTGTGATATTCGTGGCCGAGCGCGACCCCGGGCGTGTGTCATACATCGATACGGACGGGACCGTTGGTGCGTGCGTGGACGGAATCACTACGCCTGTAGGGATCTGTTTCGACAACCAGAACGTTCTCTATGTAGTCGAGAGTGCCGGGGATCACCGCGTTCTTCGGGTCGATACTTATGTATGCGAGATCATTGACACGTTCATGGAACTTCCCGGGGCGGGATACAAGTGCACCATGGGTCCCGCGTGGTTCCCGAGGACGGCCACCGACAGGAACCTGGCTATGTATAAGCGGACCGGGCCCACACAGCCCGCTGACCCACTTGCGAGTGATGGCCCCAGTCACATTAACACCACCATATTCACAGTCGGCCGGCCAGAGCCTAATCCTTTCGGAGAGACCACCACGGTCGGGTTCGCGCTCTCCAGGCCCGCCAACGTGAAGATCACGGTCCATGACATCGAGGGACGCGCAATTCGGAATCTGGTCGATCGGCCGGTGGAGGCCGGGTCTCACGTCATCACCTGGGGACGCACCGACAATAACGGAGAAACCGTAGCGCCCGGAATCTATTTCATACAGGCCGAAGCTCTCGGCACGAGTACTACCAGGAAACTGGTCCTGGTCAGGTAGTGCAGAAGCACAATGTGGAGGAGCCCCCGAAAGGGGGCTTCCTTCGCATCAAATTGCCTCTGATTTGGCATCAATCAGGAATCCCGCCAACCAGGCGACGAATTTAAGCAGGCACAAGCAGAGATCAAAGATGGGGGCAAGTACACAGAAGCATTTTCCTATAACCAGAGATTGTCCAGTTTCACGGGGCAGCGTCAGCGGTTTGTACTTGCATCCCGAGCTAACACCAAAACCCTTTCTGGGAAACTCAGCTTGACGCCAATAGGATTCAAGACCATAATCCCCGCGCAAGAGCGTGTGGGTTGTGCGGTCTCCTTTGGAGGATAAGGAGGCCTGAGATGAGCAGAACTAGTATCTCGCTAGTCTGGTTATCAATGTTGTTATTGTCATTGCACACCGCCTTTGCCGCCGACACTGGGCCCCGCGTGTTCATCGAGAACCAAGGACAGATGCCAGGATCGGTTTTATACTACTCTCCAGGCTATCCGGCATCGGTATACATTCTGGCAGGCGCAATAGTCCTGGATATTAAGACACCCGAGATTGACGGGGTGGTTGATCTTACAAGAGATAGGGGATGCGCTGTTTGGATCGGGCTCGACCTAGCGCTAACAGAGGCCTGTCTGGAGCCTAAGGGCAAAGTCTCTGCACAATATAACTACTTCATCGGGAATGACCCTTCTGATTGGCATACTGGTGTTTCCGCCTATGAGGAAATCGTCTGCCGCGACATTTGGCAGGACAATAACATGGTCCTCAGAGGTGACGCCGGGGGCCTCCAATACGAAGTCTTTGGCACAGCCGACCTTGGGCCAGGAGAGCCCAGGTTCATTCTCCAGGGGGCTGATCGAGTAAGCCCCATGACGAATGGGATATCCCAGATAGAGACGCCGACCGGGGGCCTAATCATAGAGCACTGGGATGCAGAGAAGGGGGCCGGCGCATTCATCTGGGATGACGGCAATCTAAATAGCTCCGCCCCGCGCGCACAAGTTCCCGCGAACCCCGATGCACTAATATCAAGTACACTTCTCGGGGGGCCCTCGGAGGATATAGCATTCTCGCTAGCCCTCGATTCGCTGGGCAACCCGATTGTCACGGGATATACATCGTCTACGACCTTTCCAACTACACCAGGAGCGTATGATCG
>Ga0272444_10005682_pt1 | contig 10752 bp, 8 predicted proteins | sample SSMForm13_FD_201033 | JGI IMG/M metagenome (GOLD analysis project Ga0272444, IMG submission 201033) | Marine sediment archaeal communities from Little Sippewissett salt marsh, Falmouth, MA, United States - SSM-Form-13 | ecosystem: Environmental > Aquatic > Marine > Wetlands > Sediment ...
GTCTCCTCTTTCACACTCGCGCCCTGTCCCGTCTCAGCGGGACGGGAATTATTCTCATGCTATCACCCGGCCGCATGGATTCCCGGCACGGATGTTGGACGAATGGCAGAAAAAAAGGTTCCACGTGAGCGGTCACGTGGCCCAATGAGAACGAACTAAACCGGACTTTATTCCCGGGACTCTTCCTTGTCAGTAAACCTGATCTCGGTACCCGTCGCCCCGTCCATCGGCATAAGAACCAGGATATATTCTTCGGTTTCGAAGGTCAGCGCCTGCCCGGCAGGATCGAGTATCGCCGGCTCCATCTCGAGAAGCTCGGAGTACCAGGTTTTCACGTCCTCTATCGGATCGGGGGTTTCATAAACTCCCTGCAGGCGTCTCTGCGCACCCTCGTATACGGGCCAGTCTACATCGCCCGATGCAATGCCTGTATCGCTGGACACAATTCCGCGTGGAAGCCCTCCCGGGCCGGGTTCATTCGTTTCAATCCGCTTAGGGCATGCTGGAAGTAATGCCACAGACAGGATGGCAATCATCAGAAAGATCAGCCGCATGACTCGTGGCATCACTCTCACCCGGAGGGGGTTACCCACCGGTATCTTCGCCGCCGGTCTCGGATTCGCCCTCATCACCGGCTCCCTCATCAGCCGCAGGAGCAGCCGCACCGTTATCGCCCCCCTGGAGATCCTCGGCGCTGGGCGACTGCATGTTCGGCGGGCGATTGGGATTCTGATTCTCATACCCGCTCGGTACACATGCCATGGTCAGCGGCAATATGAACATCGAGATTAGCAGAAGGATCGACAGCAATCTTCGCATAGTTCTTTTAAACTCCCTTATGATTTATCAAACCCTTCAGGTTTTATAATTCCACTGCTTGCCCGCTTAATACGATTATATTGACCGCAGGAGTGCAGTGTCAAGATTCATAACTCCATCGGGCAGTATGGATTAGTATTGATTTTATCAGGTTTAATCTGACCAATGGATATAAGCAAGCCGTCCGCATACCAGACGGCTTTTCTTATTTTCAGTAATTGCCTGAACTACTACTGATTCTCAGGGGGCTCATCGTCCGTAGATTCTCCCCCGATGTCCATCAGCTTATCGTGATCTTCGTCTTCCTCGACTGTCTCCGGCTCCACGAATTCTTCCGTGGCATCGGCTTCTTCCTCAAATTCTCCTTCTTCCTCTTCTTCTTCCTCTTCGACTTCAGGCGTTACATCGGTGATTCCCGGTACTTCCTTGCCCTCGGCAAGAAGCCTGGCAATCACCGCGCGACGCTTGAGGTCCTGCATAAGCACGAAAGCGACAATGCCCAGGATAAGACTCGCGAGCTGCGCCATAGTGATGAAATGCCACAGCACAATTGACGAACCGACGCCGGTTTCGGGATCGCCGAACCGGTAAAGCTCGACCACGAATCTCAGCACCGAGTAAAGCCATACGAACATCAGGAAAACATGTCCCTTGAAGGCCTGATTTCGACGGAAATTGGACAGGTACCAGAAAATAAAAAGCGCGCCGAATGCTTCATATAACTGAGCAGGATGTCGCGCGAACTGGCCGATCGCGGCCTGCCCGGCATCCAGGAGAGCGGCAAGATCGGGCGAATAACCCCTTTCCAGCCATGCATCCGCATTGGGGAACTTCACGCCAAGCGGGAAATCCGCTTCGCAACGAACACCGTAACAGCACCCGTTCAGAAAACATCCGATGCGACCGATGAACATGCCCAGCGGGACTCCGGGGATCGCAAAATCGACGATGCGCCAGTAATCAATCCCCTTGACCTTGCAGTACATCCATGCGAATACCATCGCTCCCAGAACACCGCCGTGGATCGAAAGCCCGCCTTCGGTTATTCTGAGGATATTCTCCTTATGCGCGGAATAATCTCCCCACTGGGTAAGCACGTAGATCAGTCGAGCACCGATTATCGAGCCGATGATCACCCAGACCATCAGATCCAGAATCGTATCGATTTCAATCGGCGGCTTCTGACGCCTGCCCTGTACGACCAGCCAGATTGTGCCGATTACAAAAGCGATCATCAGCATGAAGCCGTATGAGTAGATCGACACGTGCTGGAACACGTAATTGGCATCGTTGTATGGTGCGAAGAACGCGTTGAACAGGAAATACGTAATGAGGTCGCCGACAATCAGCACGATGATGCTGAGTACCAGTGCGGGTTTCCAGCCCATCTTCCGGGCACTCGCGTACGATTGCGCGAGCGCGAGAAGAAGGAGACTCACCACAACCAGCGCCAGCCACATCGGGTTTAGCTGCAATGAGCCGAAGTAGTAAAGAATTTTATACACGTTTGCCTCCGGTCATATCCAGACGGCATGCGCCTGAATAGGCACACCAAGAAACCCCGGGTTAATTCTCCCGGTCTAATACGAAAGCGGTAGGATATCAACGGGAGCATCGCTAGTCAAGCCCCCTTATCTGCTGCCCAGAATGTCTTTTTCCTATAAAATGGGTGAGTTTCCCCTATTGCCGCTACCTTCCCGCGATAACCTCGTCCAGTCTTGCGCTCACCGCGAGCCTTCTCAGAAGCTGAATCGTCCCTTCCCTGTCGCTCCAGTCCACATAAACTGATAAATCTCCCTGCAGCGTAATTACATCGATTACATTAATCCGCCTGTCCGCAAGCATTCTCGCGATATGCGCGAGAATTCCCGGATGATCCTGAAACTTGGGCGATGAGATTGTCACCCGCGCCACATTTCGTCTCAATGCGATCGACTTGAAACTCGCTTCCTCCCTCAGCCGTTCGTGCACCCTGTGATACGCTCGCTCGCTGTCGGCTTCCGGCACGAATATTCCCATGTAGCCCGGCGTGACCGCTAATCCATGAAATGAAATATCCGCGGAATGCAGGCTGTCGGCAAGATGACTCATCAATCCCGCGTCCTCGATCGCCTCTTCGCCCACAACACTGATCAACGCGAGTGGGAACGGCGTCGATCTAAGCGTCGCGCGCAGAAATCCCTCGATCAGTGTCCCGCTCTCCGTTATATCCTCGCTGTTGAAATGCACTACCCGTGCCCGCATGTCGGGGGTTTTATGTTCCAGCGAATGAGGATGAAGAACCAGCGCTCCGCTTCGCGCCATGCTGTCAAGCTGATCGGTTGAGATAACCGACAGCTTCTCGGGCTTATCGACCGCGCGCGGGTCGGCCTTCAGAATCCCCTCCTGGTCGGTCACAATAACCACTTCGTCCGCATTGATCAGCTTACCGATCAGAAATGCTGTTGTATCCGACCCTCCCCTGCCAAGGGTAGTGAGACGGCCTGCGGGGTCTCGCGCGAGGAATCCGCAGATGACCGGGGTTATTCCCTTCTCCAGCATCGGCAGAATCTCATTCTCGATCTTTTCCCTGCTCTCCTTCTCGTGAATAGTCAGACGCCTGTCTTCGTTGATTTTTTCAAGGCTGAGGGCTTCTTCACGAGTCTCGCTGGCGATAACCGGCCACGCTTCGTCGGTCGGAAGCACGGCTCTCGCCGGACACCCGATCGCCTCAAGCGCGGCGGAGAAAAGGGTCGCCGATGTCATCTCGCCGAATGCCGCGACACGGACTGTGTCGCGCGGAGTGGGATTACCATCGGTAACATCATGCGCGAGTCCGATAAGACGCGTGGTTTCATCGCCCATCGCGCTCACCACACAGATAACACGGTCGGTTTCCGCGATACGCGCGACCTTGCCGGCGTTCTCGCGGATCCTGCCGGGATCGCGCATGGTACGCCCGCCGAACTTGATTACCAGTGTGCGGACATTAAGATCGGATTCAGGCATCGTCTCGCGCTATTCTACCCCAAATCAATGGCAAGAGTAAAAGAGAAGCGGATATTAGGCACATCTGAAATGAGCATTAAAAAAGCCCCGACATCATCGGGGCTTGATTTCATCCAAATTCTAATTCTCGCTTAGTCCGACTTCGCCTCCGCCGAAACAGTCGCAGGTACTGCTTCCGCCATCGCCTTGTATTTATCGAACCGCGCGTTGAACTCCTCGATCAGCCTCGCATGCAGCTTCTCGGCCTCTTCGGGGAATGTCCTGGTCAGGCTCTCGTACCGAACCTCGCCCATAAGGAACTCGTGTAGATCGCCCGTTGGCTCCTTGCTGTCGAGCTGGAATGGATTCTTGCCCTCCCACGCCAGCCTTGGGTCGTACCTGTAAAGCGGCCAGTATCCGCTCTCGACCGCCAGCTTCTCCTCTTCCTGGCTTTTGCCCATGCCGGCACGGATGCCGTGGTTGATGCACGGGGAGTAGCAGATGAGGATCGACGGGCCGGGATACGATTCCGCCTCCAGGAATGCTTTCAGGCACTGCTGCTTGTTTGCTCCCATCGCGACCGAGGCCACGTACACATAGCCGTACGTCATCAGCATCGCACCAAGGTCCTTCTTAGCCGTCTTCTTGCCCGAAGCGGCGAATTTCGCGACCGATCCGGTCGGCGTAGCCTTGGATGACTGCCCGCCCGTGTTTGAGTAAACCTCCGTATCGAGTACGAGCAGGTTGACATCCATGTTCATCGCCATAACATGGTCGACCCCGCCGTATCCGATATCGTACGCCCAGCCGTCGCCGCCGACCGCCCAGATCGACTTTTTCGTGAAAATATCCCGCATGCTCAGAATCTGGTTGAGCACCTGGTCGTCTCCGGCCTCTTTCTCGAGAATTTCGACCAGCTTCCCGCCGGCTTCTCTTGATTTTTCCGCATCATGCATGCCTTCGAGCCAGGCCTCCATCGCGGCCTTCAATCCGCCGGAAACACCCTTCTCGATTGCCTGGTTGATGAGCGTGACGATTCGGTCGCGACGCTGGTCATGAGCCAGCTTCATCCCGAACGCGTACTCGGCGTTGTCTTCGAACAGGCTGTTCGCCCATGCTGGACCATGGCCTTCTTTATTGACACAGAACGGCGACACAGGCGCGGCGCCTCCGTAAATCGAGGAGCAACCGGTCGCGTTGCCGATGATCAGTCGATCGCCGAACAACTGGGTAAGAAGCTTGTAGTAGGGCGTCTCGCCGCAACCGGGACACGCTCCGGAGAACTCAAACAGCGGTCGCTGATACTGGCTGCCCGTGATCGTTGTCATCGGCATCAGGTCCGGCTTCTCGGGAATCGTCGCGGCGAACTCGTAATTGGGCTGCTGCTCATCGCGCTGCAACTCCAATGGCTTCATAACCAGCGCGGGATCCTTGTCGCCCTTCTGGTTCACCGGGCAGATATCCACGCAGTTGCCGCAGCCCACGCAATCGTCGATGTAGACCTGTATGCGGAACTTCAGTCCCTTGATCTGCTTGGCCTTCGCGTCCCTGGTCACGAACGTCTTCGGAGCCTTCGCAGCTTCTTCCTCGGTAAGCAGAATCGGCCTGATCGATGCGTGCGGGCAGACGAACGAGCAGTGATTGCACATGATGCATGTCTCGGGATTCCATTCGGGCACGTTGATCGCCACGTGACGCTTCTCATACTGCGTGGTTGCCACGGGGAACGTCCCGTCCGGACCTGTCCAGTCGTACTTGCCGTCCAGCGGAGCGGCGAACGCGCTTACCGGCACATCGTCGCCCTTCTGGAGAATTATCGGCCGCATGACCTTCCTGACCCATTCCGGCTCGTCCCGGACAATCTCCGCCTCGAGCTCCGCGTCCGCCCATTCGGTCGGAACCTCGACCTTGTTGATCGCATTGAGAGACGCATCGACGGCATCCCAGTTCATCTTCACTACATCCTCGCCCTTCTTCCCGTACGTCTTCTTAATAGCTTTCTTGAGGTAGTCGATCGCTTCATCGAACGGCAGCACCTTCGACAGCTTGAAGAAAGCCGTCTGCATGATCATATTGATCCTGGCCCCCAGACCTAGATCCTCCGCGATCTTCACCGCGTCAATCGTGTAGAACTCAATATTGTTCCGTGCGATGTATCGCTTCATCGATCCGGGAAGCTCGCGATTGTACTCGTCGGTACATGTCCAGTGGCAGTTGAGCACGAATGTGCCGCCCGGCTTGAGAGCCCCCAGCATGTCATAAACGCCGACATACGCCGGGTTGTGGCAGGCCACATAATCCGACGCCTTGATGAAATAGTGACCCCGGATCGGGTTGTCGCTGAAGCGGAGATGGCTGATCGTCACTCCGCCCGACTTCTTCGCGTCGTATGCGAAGTAGCCCTGCGTGTATTTCTTCGTGTGATCGCCGATGATCTTGATCGCGTCCTTGTTCGCTCCTACAGTGCCGTCGCCCCCGAGTCCCCAGAACATGCAGCTTACCGTTCCCGGAGGAGCCGAATCGATCTGCTCCCTGATCGGCAGCGAGGTGTTGGTCACATCGTCGGTGATGCTCACTGTGAAGTGATTCTTCGGTTGATCGGCATCGAGATTTTCGAAGACCGACTTGACATCCGACGGCGTGAAGTCCTTGGATGAAAGCCCGTACCGTCCGCCATATACCTTGATATCGGTCCGACCGGCCTCGGCAAGCGCTGCGAGAATGTCAATATATAGCGGCTCTCCAAGCGCTCCCGGCTCCTTCGTGCGATCCATGACCGCCAGCTTCTTGATGTTCTTCGGAAGGGCTTTGATGAAGTGCTCGGTCGACCATGGCCTGTAGAGCCTCACTTTGATCAAACCGCGCTTCTCCCCGCGAGCGTTCAGGAAGTCCACCGCCTCATGAGCAACATCCGCGCCAGTGGCCATTATAACGATGGCGGTCTCCGCGTCGGGATCGCCATGGTAATCGAACAGGTTGTAGGTCCGTCCCAGCTTCTGCGAGACCATCTCCATGGTCTCCTGGATGATTCCGACGGCAGCGTTGTAATAGGGATTGGCCGCTTCCCGCGCCTGGAAGAAAATATCCGGGTTCTGCGCCGATCCCCTGAGCTGTGGATGCTCCGGATTCATACCGCGCCTGCGGAAGTTCTCGACATCCTCCCATGGCATCATCTCGGCCATCTCATCGTACGTCATGACCTCCATCTTCTGGATCTCATGAGACGTGCGGAAGCCGTCGAAGAAGTTCACCATCGGGATCTTGGTCTTGAGCGTCGCGATATGGCTGATGAGTCCGAGATCGTGGACTTCCTGACAGGATGCTTCCGCCATGAGACCGAATCCTGTCGACCTCGCCGCCATCACATCGCTGTGGTCACCGAAAATACTCAGCGCATGAGTTGCAACCGATCGCGCTGATACGTGAAATACCGTCGGTGACAACTCGCCCGAGATCTTGAACATGTTCGGGATCATAAGCAGAAGGCCCTGCGATGCTGTAAATGTGGTCGCCAGCCCTCCCGCCGACAGTACCCCGTGCACCGCGCCTGCCGCGCCCGCCTCCGACTGCATCTCGACCACCTTCAGCCTCTGACCGAATATATTCAGAATGCCGTTGGCCGACATCGAGTCCGCTACCTCCCCCATCACCGACGAGGGAGTGATCGGATATATCGCCGCTACATCGCTGAATGCGTACGCGACATATGTCGCTGCTGTATTACCATCGATAGAACGAAATTCCCGTGCCATTGCTGATGCACCTCTAATCAAACCCGCATAGCGGGCGAATTATGTGGTCCTTGTGAAATTTACCACGAACAGAGAAGTATAGAACCATTGGGACATCGGTTCAAGCGATGCAAGCGGGGTTGCATAACATTAATGGTGAATTATTTCGCTTCCATCCGCTCCCCACATTCCCCAGCCAATCCATGCTCCAGAAGGAAGTCCCTTATCTCCTCCTTCGACAGCCTTCCGTTTGTCTGTGTCGAATAAATTCGGAAATTGTCGCCGCGCTTCTCGCCGAACGGCCTCAGGACAAACATATCCTCCTGCTCCTCCGTATACGCCGACTCGTCCGGCGTCAGCAGCTCCTCGTACGTCTTCTCGCCTGCCCTGCGACCGACGAATTTCAACTCAACTTTTCCATTTGATTTATCCGCGGCCATTTCGATCAGCACGTCCGCGAGGTCCGTTATTTTCACAGCTGGCATTTTCAGAATGAAAACCTCACCGCCCGCCGCCTGCGCTCCAGCCCGTAGTGTCAGCCTTACCGCCTGCGGTACGGTCATGATGAACCGCTCCATTTCGGGATGCGTGATCGTCACCGGCCCTCCCGACTTTATCTGCTTCAGGAAAAGCGGAAGCACACTCCCCGCACTGCCGATTACATTCCCGAACCTTACCGATGCGAATCTTGTGCGATGACTCCCCTTGTAGAGATTCGCCGCGATGACAAGTTTCTCCGCCAGGAGTTTCGTCGCGCCCATCGTGTTGATCGGACTCACCGACTTGTCGGTGTTGATCGCGATCACCTTATCCACTTCCTGGTCGAGTGCGACCTCAATCAGGTTCTGAGTCCCCAGCACATTCGTCTTGACCGCTTCGAACGGGTTGTACTCGCAGGCGGGCACATGCTTAAGCGCGGCAGCATGGAAGATGATGTCGATATCCTCGCAGGCGCGATTCAGACGCTCCTTTTCGCGTATATCGCCGATCAGAAATCTCAGGTTCCTTCGATCCCTCCATCGCTGCTGAAGGACATACTGATTGTGCTCGTTACGAGAGAAGATGCGCACGACCGACGGATGGAATTGCAGTAACTGCTCAACGATCTCGGAGCCGATCGAGCCGGTACCGCCGGTAACGAGAATTCTTTTTCCTGAATAGGCGCTTTCTAACATAACGGCCCTCCTGGCCATGATTCATCTCGGCTGCGGAAAGCGGGGAGGGTGTGCGCTCTCCCTTGCGCATCACCCTCCCCCCACCATTTAAGTAATAACCCCGCCCTAAAAACCCATTCCAGGTACCACACAAGTGTTCCAGAAGCTGCCGAGCTTCCTGTCACGTTTATTCATCCGGAACCTATGGAGTCCCGGGTGATCTCATCGCCCTCGGCCAGGTCCATGAGTACGACCTGCCCGATAATATTCGCGTACTCGGTCGCGGGCACATTGCCCTGCGGACGGGAAATTTTAATATCATCCACCGAGATCATCGCGCCCTTCTCAAGTGGACGAGCGGCGTAGAATCCCTTCCGACCCAGGTGACGCTTCTCCAGCTCCATCGGGCACGGCTGCTTGATCCCGTCACCAAGACCGTTAAACGTGTTCCATACCCCTTCAACAAGCGCTTTCAACTCGTCCGGTTCAACCGAAAGAGCATGATCCGGACCGGGTAGCGTCCTGTCGAGAGTGAAATGCTTTTCAATAAACCGCGCTCCCATACCGACCGCCGCGGGAGCCGCCCATATACCAGTCGTGTGGTCGGAAAAACCGATCACTTCCGGAAATTCATCCAGCATCGATACAATAGATCTGAGATTCAATTCTTCCGGCTCGGTTGGGTAGCGGCTGACGCAGTGCAGAATCGCGAGATGTTCGCATCCCGCGTTCAACAACACTTCCCGCGCAGCGCGGACTTCATCCAAATAGCTCATACCGGTGGACAGAATCACCGGACGTCCGAGCGATCCGACATGCGCAAGCAGCGCATGATTCGTCAGGTCTCCACTTGCGATTTTAAATGCCGGTACCCCGATCTCCGCGAGCATGTCAGCTTCCGGAATTCCGAACGGCGTGCTGATGAACGCGACACCTCGCCCCATCGCGAATTCCCTCAACCTCAAATGCGCGTCGCGATCGAGCTCGACCTTACTGAATAGCTCGTACTGGTCGGGAGCTTTCTCCGGATGCGCGAGATCGGACGCTTTGAATGTCTGGAACTTCACTCCATCCGCGCCCGACTCACCTGCAGCGCGTATCATCTCCATCGCGAGCTCGACATCGCCGTTATGATTGATACCGATCTCCGCGAGGACGTACGGCCTGCGGTCGCGACCAACCATCACTCCCTGTATTTCGAACTCATATCTGTCCGATTTCATTTTTCCTTTCCTTCAGCTCTTTCCAGCCTTGCTGAGCGACCTCGGAATTCATCGACACAATCTCCGGATGCATCTCCAGGTACGGGACGATTTCATCAAGGCCCGCATCGATGCCAAGCCCGCTCATGATTTCTTCAACCACCGAAAAATCATCTTCACTGTCGATTGTGAAACGCCAGTCCGGACGTCGCCATTTTTCCGGCGCCGGGATCAGAAGCATCCTGAATAAATCGCTATTTTCGTACATCGCAAGCGTCGGATGCTCACGTAGGCTCAATGTGTCCGCGATCTTATTCGCTTGCCTGAGCGCGTCCATTTTCAGAAGCTCAGCGGTCGTTCCAAGTGGCGTATCTTCCATTACCGCGTAATCCCATCGATCCGGATCGAAATTCTCCCAGGTTGTCAGAGCGACACCTTCATCGACCAGGGGATTATCCCCGGTCACGCGCCATATCAATTCCGCTTCGACAGAATCAGCTGCGAAAAGTACACGCGAAAGAACATCATCTTCATCACCATGAAAAACCACAGCGCCATGCTCCATACCCACAGCTGCAAGCTCGTCTTCCTTATCGCCCTCCGGTATGGCAAGAACTACTCCTCCTCCATCCGACACACTGGGAAGTCGCATCGCTCTGCGGATTACATGCGCTGTCAACGGAAGCCCGACCAGCACTCGAAGTGCTTTTCTTTCAAGCCTTGTCGAGCCCATTCTCGCCGCTATGACTGCCACTGTTCTCATGACTTCAATTCTCGCGATACTTATCCTTCCTTATCGATGAACTTCGCATCGCCGGTCTCCGACTGCTTCAAATAGCCCTTGACCATATCCTGCTCGCCCTGTACAGCCTTGATCGC
>Ga0272444_10005683_pt1 | contig 10751 bp, 8 predicted proteins | sample SSMForm13_FD_201033 | JGI IMG/M metagenome (GOLD analysis project Ga0272444, IMG submission 201033) | Marine sediment archaeal communities from Little Sippewissett salt marsh, Falmouth, MA, United States - SSM-Form-13 | ecosystem: Environmental > Aquatic > Marine > Wetlands > Sediment ...
CCCGCTGCTCCCGCCGCTCAATCCGGGCGCCGTCGCCTTCGAGGAGCAGCGGGTGGACGGCACCTCGCTGTTCGTGACCGCTGTGACGCTGCCCGCACCGGGGTTCGTCGCCGTCCAGCGCAACGAGGGCGGCGAGCCGGGCACGGTGCTGGGGGCGACCGGCGTGCTTCCGGCCGGTGAGTCGGCCGATCTGGTGATTCCGCTCGACACGCCGCTGCGGACCACCGGCCTGGTCTTCGTGGTCGCCTACGTGGATCGCGACGAGGACGGAGCCCTGGCCGCCGTCGGCGTGGCCGGAGGCGACGAGCCGGCGGCGTCGGCGGCGGGAGAGCCGGCCGTGGCTTCCCAGGTGATCACGGTGGTGCCGCTCGACCCCGCCGATGCCGCCATCGCAGATCAGGAGGGGGACGGAACCGTGGTCACCATCTCGGAGGTGACCCTGCCCTCGCCCGGCTTCGTGCTGCTGTTCGCCGGCGCAGTCGGCGAACCCGGCGACGAGATCGCCCGGTCCGACTGGCTGAACGAGGGAACGATCGCCGATCTGGAACTGACCCTCGACGAGCCGCTCACCGAGGACACCACGCTGTGGGTGGCCCTGTGGGTCGACTTCGACGAGGACGAAGTGCTTGACGGCGACGACCGCAGGGCCCGCGACGAGCAGGGCGCCGCCGTCGAGGTCTCCGCCGAGTACACGTTCGTCGAACCCGACGACGAGGAGGACGAGGACGACGGCGACGGCGGCTCGTGAACGCCGCGAGGACCCCGTGACCATCGACCGGTACGTGGGCCGGTACGTGGTGACGATGGACGAGCACTTCACGGTGCACGCCCCGGGTTACGTCGACGTCGTGGACGGCATGGTCGCTGCGGTCGGACCCTCGGAAGGGGCCCCCCGCCTCGGCCCGGCGGGCATGGAGCACCGCCTCGGCGGCATCCTGATGCCCGGCCTGATCAACGGGCACGCCCACTCGGCGATGACCGTGCTGCGCGGCGCCGGGGAGGGCCTGCCGCTCGATCGCTGGCTCTCGGAAGTGATCTGGCCGCGTGAGGCGCGCCTCGAACCGGAAGACGCCGCGGCCGGGATGGTGCTGGGCGCCGTCGAGATGCTGCTCGCAGGTGTGACCACCACCAACGAGATGTACTTCTTCCCCGAGGCGGTCGCCTCCGGGGCCGCCGCCGCCGGGATCCGTGCCATCGTGTCGGCCGCGATCATCGAGGCGCCCGGGGTCGAGCGGTTCGGGACCCCGGAGCGGGTCATCGACGAGGCGCTCCGGCTGCGATCCGCCCACGCCGGGGACGACCTCGTCGAGATCGGCCTCGGTCCCCACTCGGCCTACGCACTCGGCGACGGAGCCCTGCGCGAGATCGGCCGCACCGCGGTGGACGAGGAGATGCCGCTCCACATCCACCTGGAGGAGACCCGCACCGAAGGCGATGCCGTCGTCGAGCGGACGGGTCGCCGGGTGACGGCCCACCTCGCCGACCTGGGCGTGTTCGACGCCAGGGCGAGCGCCGCACACTGCGTCTGGGTCGACGGCGACGACATCGCCGTGCTCGCTGCCCACGGCGTCGGCGTGATCCACTGCCCGGGATCCAACGGCAAACTGGCGTCCGGGATCGCGCCGGTCGGCGCGCTGCGGGCCGCCGGCATCCCGGTGGGCGCCGCCACCGACGGACCGGCCTCCAACAACGACCTCGACGTGCTCGACGAGGCCCGTCTCGCCGTCCTCTACGCCCGCCTGCGCCAGTCGGACGCCTCCGTACTCGGCGTCGAGGACGCTCTGCGCATGGTCACCTCGGAAGCCGCCGCGGCGCTGGGGCGCGACGACATCGGGGCGTTGGTGCCGGGCCGGCGCGCCGACATGATCCGGATCTCGCTGGATCCGGTGTCGGCGGAACCGATCCTCGAACCGGGCGACGCCGCAACCCACCTCATCTGGTCGGCGTCGGGGCGCGACGTCACCGACGTCTGGGTCGGGGGCCGCCGGGTGGTCCGGGGCGGCGAAGTGCTCACCGTCGACGCCGCCGACGCCCGGCGCCGGGTACGCGAGATCGCACGGCGCATCTCTTCCTGAACGGGCCTCAGCCGACGTCGACCGGGTCGTGCACCTGCATCGGCAGCCGGGACCGCCATCTGCCGTCGACGGCGTGCAGGGCGGCGGCGACCGCCCCGGCCGTGGGGACCAGTCCGATCTCCCCGACCCCTTTGACACCGTAGGGCGCTCCCGGCTGAGGGGCTGCGACGAGGGTGACCTCCACCGGAGGCATGTCCTTGGCGCGCAGGATCCCCAAGCCGCGCAGGGTGGTGACCGTGGGCCTCCCGGCGGCGTCGGTCGGGAAGTCCTCGGTCAGGGCGTAGCCGAGTCCCATGTGGACCGCCCCCTCGATCTGTCCTTCGCACATGGCGGGGTTCATCACCCGGCCCACGTCGTGCACGGCGTGGACCCGTTCCACGACACCGGTCTCCGGGTGGGCCACCACGACCTGGGCAGCGTACCCGAACGCCGAGTGCACCACGGGGTGCTCGGCTCCCGAGTCCGGGGAATCGGTCCAGTCGACCCGATACTCCCCGAGGTAGTCGGTCCCGGGTGCGCAGCCGTGCTCCAGGGCGACCCGGCAGGCGTCGGCCACCGCCCCGGCGCCCATCAGCGTGCCGCGCGACCCGGTGGTCTGGCCGGCTCCCAACTCCCTGGTGGTGTCCACCACGACCCTGATCCGATCCGGGTCGACGCCGAGTTCCTCGGCGGCCACCTGGAGGGCGACCGTGTGGATCCCCTGGCCCATCTCGGTCCAGCAGTGCCGCACCTCGACGGTCCCGTCCGTGTCGAAGCGGACGACGGCACGCGACACCTCGAGTGCTCCGTTGCCCAGACCGGAGTTCTTGATGCCCATCCCGAACCCCACCGCCTTGCCCGCCGCCCTCGCCGCGTCGTAGGCGGGCTTGGCGGCGTCGAGGCAGGCCCGGGCGCCCCGGCAGCCCTCGTCCATGATCTGGCCGGGGCCCCACACGTCTCCCGGCGACACCAGGTTGCGGGAACGGATCTCCCACCCGCTGATCCCGGCCTGCTCGGCGAGGCGGTCGAGCAGGCCTTCGGTGGCGAACTGCGCCTGGTTCGCTCCGAAACCCCGGAAGGCTCCACACACCGGGTTGTTGGTGCGCACCGCCACCGCTTCGACGCCGATCGTGGGGAACACATACGGTCCCGAGGCGTGGCCTGCGGCCCGTTCCAGCACCTTCGCTCCCACCGAGGCGTACGGTCCGCTGTCGCCCACCATCCGGGCCCGGAGCGCGGTGAGCCGGCCGTCTGGATCGCATCCGGCCCACGCCTCGACCCGGATGGGGTGGCGTTTCGGGTGCATGAGCAGCGACTGTTCCCGGGTGAGGGTGCACTTCACCGGCCTGCCCAGGAGGTGAGCGGCCAGCGCGGTCTGCGCCTGGTTCGACATGTCCTCCTTGCCGCCGAAGGCTCCTCCGTTGGAGACCAGTTCGACCACCACCCGGTCGGGTTCCATTCCCAGCACTGCGGCGATCTGGTCCCGGTCGTCCCACACTCCCTGGCCGCCGGAGTACACGGTGAGGCCGCCGTCGCTGCGGGGCACCGCCAGGGTGGATTCGGGTTCGAGGAAGGCGTGCTCGACGCGCTGGGTGTGGAACACCTCGTGGACGGTGTGTGCCGACCCGGCCAGTGCCCCGTCGACGTCGCCGCGCTCGTAGCGGGTGACCGACAGCACGTTGCCGTCCAATCCCCACACTGCGTCCTCGTCGGAGGCCAGCGCGGCGTCGACGTCCGTGACCGGTTCCAGCACCTCGTATGCGACGTCGACCAGGGCCGCCGCCCGGCGGGCCTGCTGCACCGACTCGGCCACGACGACGGCGAGCACGTCGCCCAGGTACGAGGTGCGCCCGCCCTCGGGAATCAGCACCGGCCAGTCGGTGTCGATGATCCCGACCGTCAGGTCGCCGGGGACGTCGGCCGCGGTGAACACGGCGACGACGCCGTCGGCGGCACGGGCCCGCCCGGTGTCGATGCGGACCACTTCGGCCCTGGCGTGATCGGCCAACCGGAGCGCGGCATGAGCCATGCCCGCTGCGTGCAGGTCGTCGACGTAGCCGCGGTCCCCGAGCGCCAGCGCGGCGGCTTCGTAGCGCGCCCCCGACTCGCCGATGCGGGAGGGGAGGCCGGATTCCGGGATCTCGCCGTCGCGCAGCATGGCGACGGCCTCGAAGATCTTGGTGTAGCCGGTGCACCGGCACAGGTGGGCCCCGAGGCGCCCTGCCAGCGTGTCGGTGGTGAGTTCGGCGCCCTTGCGGTCGAGCAGAGTCTTGACGCGCACCAGGATCCCCGGGGTGCAGAACCCGCATTGCAGCGCCCCCGCCGCGACGAACGCTGCGGCGAGCCGGTCCCGTTCTTCGGCATCGAATCCCTCCAGGGTGGTGACCGACGCTCCGGAGGCCTTGTCCAGGGGGACCAGGCAGGCCTGGATGGCCTTGCCGTCGAGCAGCACCGTGCAGGCGCCGCACTGTCCGGAGGGGGAGCATCCGTCCTTGGGGGAGGTGATCCCGAGTTCCTCGCGCAGTGCGGCGAGCAGGTGGGGGTGATCGGACCGCACCGCGGCGTCACGGCCGTTCACGCGCAGCGTGACGGTGTGCGGTCCGCTCGGCGGCATGCCCCGGCTTCCCCTCTCGCGACGTCCGACCGGCGCACATGTTGGCAGGTCGGCGCCACTCTGCTCCCCCTCCCGGTCCTCCGGGAGGGGGCTGGGGGAGGGCTCCTACCGGTCCCCCTCTGGGTTCGGCCCCCCTCTGCCTCGCTCCGCTCGGCATCTCCCCCCGCTGCGCGCCGCAGCGGGGGGAGGGGAGAGTGGCTCTACTCGAGCACGAAGATGTTGCGCTCCTCGCAGATCTCCTTCAGTTGCTCGGGCCAGATGGTGACCGACACCTCGCCGAGGTGGGCCTTGCGCAGCAGGTACATGTAGGTGCGGCTCTGGCCGATCCCGCCTCCGATGCTGAGCGGGATCTCGTCGTTGAGAATCCCCTGGTGGTAGGGGAGTGCCAGGTCCTCGGTGAGCCCGGCCATCTCCATCTGGGTGACCAGGGTCTCCTTGGTGACCCGGATCCCCATCGAGGTGAGCTCGTGGCGCCGCTCGGTCACCGGGTTCCACACCAGGATGTCGCCGTTGAGACCGTGCGTGTCCTTGCCGGTCACGTCGGAGGTGTCGGTGACCCAGTCGTCGTAGTCGGCCGCCCGCATCTCGTGGGGGTACCCGTCGGCCAGGGGATAGCCGACCCCGATGATGAAGACCGCCGGGTACTCCTGGAGCACGGCGGTCTCGCGCTGCTTGCGGGGCAGGTCGGGGAACATCTCCAGGATGTCCTCGGCGTGCAGGAAGGTGAGCTCCTCCGGGATCTCGGGGTAGCCCTCGGCGAGGTGCGGGAACATCTCCTGGACGAGATGTCCGGCTCCGACGAGCACGCTCCAGATGCGGCGCACCGTGTCCTTCAGGTAGTCGAGGGTGCGGTCCTCGAGGGTGATGACCTTCTCCCAGTCCCACTGGTCCACGTAGGACGAGTGGTCGTGATCGAGGAAGTAGTCCTTGCGGATCGCCTTCATGTCGGTGTTGATGCCCTCGCCGACCCCGCAGCCGAACTGGCGCAGCGCGGGCCGCTTCCACTTGGTGGCGGCCTGGACCACCTGGGCGTTGAGGCGGGGTTCGATGCCCAGTCCGGCGGGGAACTCCACCGGCGTGCGAGACCCGTCGCGGTCGAGCATGTCGTTCACGCCGCTCTCACGGGTGACGATGAGGGGCACCTGCACCATCTTGAGGTTGAGTTCCCGGCACAGGCCGTCCTCGATGAAGCGCTTCGCCTCGAACAGCGCCTCCATCGTCTCCATCGGGCTGAGCACCGACCGATAGTCGGTGGGCAGGATCTTGGCGACCTCCTCGTAGGTGCTGATCCCCGGTCCGGCCAGGTCCGCTCGCTTGTCGTTCATCACGCTCCTTGGGCAGCCGAAAGCGGGCGCTCCCGCTTCGGGCACGATCTCGCTCCCCGCTCGGGCCGGGTAGGGCCGGTCGTCCCGGTCTGCCGGGACGCGCCTCGTCTCCCGACCTTCGACCCTGGCGAACGGGTGGGCGGCCGGGCACGATGCCCGCCAGGGACGAGGGAGGTTCCATGGCCGTGATGCGAAGGGCACGCCTGCTGGCGGGGTGCCTCCTGGTGGCGGGGGTGTGCCAGGTCCCCGGGCCGGACGCCGGGGCTGCGCCGCCGCTGTGCATGAACGAAGTGCCCACGATCGTCGGCACGCCCGGCGACGACGTGATCCTCGGGACCCAGGGCCGCGATGTGATCGCAGGTCTGGGAGGCAGCGACCGGATCATCGGGCGGGGCGGTCCCGACGTGCTCTGTGGCGGGAAGGGCGACGACATCATCCGGGGCGGGCCGGGAACGAACGTGATCGACGGCGGCCCGGGCGACGATCTGCTCATCGGCGGCGACCACTTCGACACGATCCACGGGGGGAGGGGCCACGATCACATCAAGCCCGGCGCCGGCAACAAGAGCGTCCTGCTGGGCCAGGGCGGCAACGACCGCTTCGACGTGTTCACCGGTCACGACCACGAGATCCACGGGGGCTCGGGACGCGACACGATCTCGTTCCGGACCTCTCCGGTCGCGGTGGTGGTGAGGCTCGACTTCACCCCGCCGCAGTTCTTCTTCTCGGGGACGGGATCGGCGGCCGACGGCACGGTCCACGACGTGGAGAAGGTGCTCGGCAGCAACCACCACGACATCCTGCACGGAGACTGGTGGCGCAACTACCTGCGGGGCTACGCCGGCGACGACCTGCTGTACGGATCGCGCGAGAACGACCGCCTCATCGGCGACGACGGCACCGACTGGCTGTTCGGCAACGAGCACGACGACTACCTCGACGGCGGCGCCCACCACGACACCGGGGAGGGCGGCACCGGCCACGACACCTGCCACGACGTGGAGGTCGGGGACTGCGAGACGATCGTCTACGGGTGACGGGCGGCGGTCGCAGGGGCCACAATGGGCGGGTGACCGGCGCCCGCCCCACCATCGTGCTCGCCTCCGGGTCGCCGCGTCGCAGGGAACTGCTCGAGCAGGTCGGCTTCGACGTCCTGGTCGATCCCTCGCACGTCCCCGAGGACCACGACGGGGGCCACCCGGATCGTGTGGTGCTCGACCTGGCGCACGCCAAGGCCTCGGAAGTGGCGGCCAGGCACGACGGCCTCCCGGTGCTGGCCGCCGACACGATGGTGGTGCTCGACGGCGACCTGCTCGGCAAGCCGGCCGACCGCGGCGATGCGGTGAGGATGCTGCGCCTGCTCTCCGGCAGGTGGCACGACGTGTTCACCGGCGTGGTGCTGGTGCCGCCCGAGGGGCGGGCGCTGGAGAGGGTCGGGCACACCCGGGTGCGGCTCGCCGACCTCCGCGACGCCGAGATCGCCCGCTACGTCGACGGGCCGGAGCCCTACGACAAGGCCGGGGCGTACGGGATCCAGGCCACCGCCGGATGGTTCGTCGCCGAAGTCGCCGGGTCCCCGTCCAACGTCATGGGCCTCCCGCTCGAGGTGGTGCGGGACCTGGTCGCTGAAGCCGGCCTTCCCATCCCCGAGTTGGGTGCTCCCGGGTAGTTCGGACGAGCGGCACGGATCGAATCGCCGGGCGTGGAACGGGCCGTTGCGCCCTACCGGGGCCCGCCCTCGCCGGATACGGTCGGCGGATGGAATCGAAGTGCGCCGAGTGCGCGATGCGAAAGAAGGCCGAGGCGAAGCCGAAGTCGTTCACCGCGCGGCTGTGGCGGTGGCACACCACCTGGTGCCCCGGCTGGAAGGCCTATCAGAAGGAGTTGCAGGCGGGCGCCGAAGGATCCGCCGCCGGGTGACACCGGCGGCGCCTCGCCGCGCGGCTCTCGACCAGCAGGGCGTGTAGCCCCCGGAGGGGCGGGAGGGATACCATCTCGCCATGGCCGGCCTCCTCGACCTGATCAGGACCTCGGTGATCGGCCGCGGCGACGTGGTCGACGGCCCCTATGGCCCGCGGCGCGTCACGTACGCCGACTACACAGCATCGGGCAGGTCTCTCTCCTTCATCGAGGACTTCATCCGCAGCTCGGTCCTGCCGCTGTACGCCAACACCCACACGGAGTCCTCCGGCACCGGGCTGCAGACCACCCGTTTCCGGGAGGACGCCCGGCGAATCGTCAAGCGCTGTGTGGGCGCCGGTGACGAGCACGCCGTGGTGTTCTGCGGCAGTGGCACGACGGGGGCGATCGACCGGCTCATCCACGTGCTCAACCTGCGGATCCCCGCCGACCTGGACGACCGCTACGGGCTGAGCGCGCAGATCCCCACCCGGGAGCGGCCGGTGGTGTTCATCGGCCCGTTCGAGCACCACAGCAACGAACTGCCCTGGCGCGAATCGATCGCGGACGTCGTGACGATCTCCGAAGACGGCGACGGGCACGTCGACCTGGCCCACCTCGAGCGGGAACTGGTCGCCCATGCCGGCCGGCCCCTCAAGATCGGATCGTTCTCGGCGGCGTCCAACGTCACCGGGATCACCACCGACACGGCGGCCGTGTCGTCGCTGCTGCACCGCCACGGGGCACTGTCGTTCTGGGACTTCGCCGCGGCCGCGCCCTACATCGGGATCGTGATGGGCCGGGTGGACCCCGACGACCCGCTGTCCTACAAGGACGCGGTCTTCCTCTCGCCGCACAAGATGATCGGGGGGCCGGGAACGCCCGGGGTGCTGGTGGCGCGGCGGGAACTGTTCACCAACCGGGTGCCCGCGGTTCCGGGAGGAGGGACCGTCGCCTACGTCAACCCGGAGGAGCACCGCTACCTGGACGACCCGGAGCAGCGCGAGGAGGGCGGCACCCCCGACATCATCGGTTCGATCCGCGCCGGCCTGGTGTTCGCGCTCAAGGAGGCGGTCGGCTCGGAGACGATCCGCGAGCGCGAGGAGTCTTTCATCCGGCGGGCGATCGCATCGTGGAGCGACAACCCCGACATCGAGATCTTGGGGAACCCGCACGCCGACCGTCTCTCCATCGTGTCCTTCGTGGTTCGCCACGGCGAGCGCCATCTGCATCACAACTTCGTGGTCGCGCTGCTCAACGACCTGTTCGGGATCCAGGCTCGCGGCGGATGCTCGTGCGCCGGTCCCTACGGTCACCGCCTGCTCGGCATCGATCTCGGCACCTCACACGAGTTCGAGCGTGAGATCGCCCGCGGGTGCGAAGGGATCAAGCCGGGATGGGTTCGGGTCAACTTCAACTACTTCATCGAGGAGGAGGTCTTCGAGTTCATCCTCGAGGCGGTGCACATGGTGGCGCGCCACGGCTGGCGGCTGCTGCCCCACTACACCTTCGATCCGGCGACCGGGCTGTGGCGGCACGTGTTCGGGCCGGCCGATCCGGCGCTGAGCCTGGCGGACGTGGCCTTTACTCCCGGGGGCGTGCAGTACCCCGAACATCGCACCACGGCGCCGCTCTCGGTCCTGCGCGACTACCTGAAGTGGGGGGCGGAGATCATGACGTCGGCCGAGGCCGCCGAGGCCCCGCCTCCGGCGGAGGTGAGCGCCGACTTCGAGCACCTTCGCTGGTTCCCGCTGCCGGGCGAAGCGGGATCCGACGGACGGTGACGCGCTCCGGCCCGGGCGGAGCCCGGGCCGGAAGCGGTCGAGGGTCGGGTCAGGCCTGCCGGCCCTCTTCGCTGTCCCAGATCTCCCTGATCGCCCCGATCGACGACAGGATCCCGCTCATCTCCACCGGGAGGAACAGCTTGGTCGCCTTGCCGTCGGCGATGCGCTGCAGAGCCTCCAGGTAGCGGATGGCGATCAGATCGGGGGTGGGGTCGCCGGTGTGGATCGCCCCGAACACCCGCTCGATCGCCTGGCCTTCGCCCTCGGCGACGGTGAGCAACTGGAACTTCTCCGCGTCGGCGACCTCGCGGATGGCCTGGGCCTGGCCCTCCGCCTCGCGGATGCGGGACTCCTTGACGCCCTCGGCTCGCAGGATGGCGGCCCGCTTGTCGCCCTCCGCTTCGGTGACGATGGCGCGCCGATCGCGCTCGGCCTTCATCTGGCGGTGCATGGCTTCGGTGACGTCCGGCGGCGGATCGATGCGCTGGATCTCGACGCGCACCACCTTGGTGCCCCACACGTCGGTGGCTTCGTCGAGGATCTCGCGCAGTTGGGTGTTGATCAACTCGCGCGAGGTGAGCGCCTGGTCGAGGTCCAGGTCGCCGACGATGTTCCTCAGGTTGGTCTGGGCCAACTTGGTGGCGGCGAGGATGAAGTTGGCGACGTTGTAGCGCAGCTTCACCGGGTCGGTCGCCTGGTAGTAGACCACCGCGTCCACGGTCACCACCACGTTGTCCCGGGTGATGACCTCTTGGGGAGGCACGTCGACCACCTGCTCGCGCATGTCGACCCGCCTGATGCGCTCGATGAACGGGATGATGAAGCGCAGGCCGGGGTCGACCGTGCGGTCGTACCTGCCGAAGCGCTCGATCAGGCCCTTCTCGAACTGGCTGACGATCTTGAGCGCTGCGGCCGCATACAGCAGCAGGCCACCGCCGATCACGATCAGGACCAGCAATACCGGATCCATCGTTCTCCTCTCCGTCACGGCCACCGCGGCGGCCGGCTATCGCGTCGTCGATCTTCTACTCGATGGCCTCTACGACCAGGCGAGCCCCGCGCACGTCGGTGACCA
>Ga0272444_10005684_pt1 | contig 10751 bp, 7 predicted proteins | sample SSMForm13_FD_201033 | JGI IMG/M metagenome (GOLD analysis project Ga0272444, IMG submission 201033) | Marine sediment archaeal communities from Little Sippewissett salt marsh, Falmouth, MA, United States - SSM-Form-13 | ecosystem: Environmental > Aquatic > Marine > Wetlands > Sediment ...
GCCTATGCCCGTTTCCTTACAGCATTCACGGCTGAACTCCACGCCGTGCGAATCTGCTTTCTTCATAACTGATCACCTTCGGTCTATCTTAATCGGTGGGAGGGGACTCGAGATAGTCCACTAGAACGCGTCGGAAAATCTGTACGCTCTCAGCAGCGCCTTCTCTCCTTCGAGGCCAGGTTCGGCGTTTCCATGCTCCATTCCCAAAATGCCCGTAAAACCCCTGGAATGAATGTACTTGAAGATATTCTGGTAGTTAATCTCCCCGCTTGTGGGCTCGTTTCGTCCTGGATTATCTCCAATTTGGAAGTATCCGATCTCGTCCCATGATTTCTCCATGTTAGGGATGAGGTTGCCTTCTGTGATCTGCTGATGGTAGATGTCGAATAAGATCTTGCAGGCCCGACTACCGACCGAACGGCAAATCAAGAAAGCTTGAGGGATCTTGGTCAGGAACAGTCCTGGATGATCTCTCCATGGGTTCAAGGGTTCCAACACCATGACTAAACCATGGGGCTCGAAAATCTCAGCACATCTCTTCAGGTTTTCGACGACGTTGACGGTTTGGTAGTCCCATTCAAGACCAGGATCAAATCTTCCGGGTACTACGGTGCACCACTTTGCATTCACTCTCTTTGCGACCTCGACGGCAGAGCGAATATCTGCAAGAACCTTCTTTCTCGCCTCGGGATCAGAAGACGCAAAGGTAACGTTTCCAAAATCACCCGTGGCAACGAATACGCCCATTTCCAATCCCAGGCGCCCCAGTTCCATTCCAATCTTCTCCTGGATCTTGACTGGTCGCCTGCTCATGCCATTATCTTCGAAGGCAGTGAAGCCCTGGTCCGCGACGAACTTTAGCTGATCTATGAGGTCGGTTCCTGCGTGGTGCTCAAACATTCCAAAGTGGGGAGCGTACTTGAGGCGAAACTTTGGCTGCTTCTGGGCTGAACGAATACTGGAAAATGATTGAGTAGCCACACCCACTCCAGCAATCAAAGAACGAGCCACAAAATTCCTGCGATTCATTGCCCACCTCCCTATCCCCGCACCCGGACTCCACGTCCCGGTTCTCGAGTCTTAGCAAAAAAGGGAACTAATCAAGAAGAATTAGCTGCCTCTCCAACCTTTAGCCCTGCAACGTTCAACCTTCGGCTTTCAACGTGGAACGGTTTTTGTAAAGAGCTAGCGCCCTTTTTCGATAACAACGATGACATTCTTGGCATTGCTCAAGTGAGCTTCATCCTGGCCGATTTCTACGTACTTGTTCAGCATTTCCTTTGCCTTGGGCCGGTCTTCCAGACCGTAGAAATACTCTATTCCCAGTTCGTAGTACGCCTCCGCATAGTCTGGATTGTTCTCGAGCACCTGCTCGAAGGCTTTGCGAGCCATCTCTTGTTTGCCACGCTTGATCAAATCCTGTCCCAGCTTGAAGAACGACTCGTCGACAGGTTCGGATGAAAGCTGCCAAAGCTCTTTGAACACCCCAAAGGCATCCTCGTAGCGCTCCTGCTTGAAGAGATACTCGGCCAGCTCTCTTCGGTATTCAATCTTGTCCGGGACCAGTTCGATTGCTTTTCTGAAGGCAGCAGAGGCCTCATCTGGTCTTTCGAGCTGGACATTGGCTCGAGCTGTGGCTATCCAGAGCACCGGAATGTACTCCTCAGGCACATCCTGGCGAATTTCTTCAGCCTTGACCAATGCCTCCTGAAACTGGCCCGACTGGAGAAGTGCGTCGACTCCTGAGACAGCTTCTTGTCCCTTTCTTGCGATGGCAGCTTCCTGAGCCTTGTACAGATCGCGTTTCGTACCCTTGAAACTCTCATTTTGAGGTTCCAGCTCGATTGCCTTGTCAATGGCTTCGTGAGCTTCCTCCATTCTCTGCGCCCGGGCCAGAGCGAGAGTCAAGTTGTAATAAACCGCTGCGTTGCTTGGTTGCAGGTTTGCTAACTGCCGCAGTTTGGCTACTGCAACATCATAATTGTTCTGAGTCAAGGCTTCGTCCGCTTCAGCTGCCAACTGTTGCGCGGGTAGTAGTGCCACCATGTTCTGAACCTGTTCATGCTGCTGAATCAAAGTCGGATTCGGCTGCAACGCCACATAGACTGCGAAAAGGTCGACTGCCTTCTGTAAATTCTCTCTCGCAAGGTCCCAATTTTTCTGCTGATAGTAGAGGATTCCAAGATTTTGAAAAGACACGGGCTGCGAGGGATTGATCTCCAAAGCCTGTTTGAGCTTCGTTTCAGCTAGTTCCAGCTGCTGGTTTTGAAGGGCTTGAGCACCTTCCATCAAAAGCTGGCTCGCCTGCTGAGCCACTTGAGTATCCTCGAAGTACATCTTCTGGTCTTTGTCGCCTGGCTTGAGAGTGAGTTCGACGGACTTCTGTGAATCTCCTTCAAGCTGGACAAATTCGTAAAGGGCTGGGCTAAAGCCATCCTGACGTGCCCAGACACGGTAGTAGTCATCTTTCAGTTTCTTTATTTGGGTAACTCCGTCGTTACCGGTCTTCTCATCCTTGACCTTTCCGGACTTCACAGCTTGAGCCGACACTTTGACTTTGCTCAAGGGGTTTCCGCTCTGATCGAGTACACGTACCTCTATGATCGAGTCACCAAACACGAGAGCTGCACTCATCAGTAAAAGGGGCGGAAACGACGTATAACCTAAAAGTTTTGCTTTCATAATCTGACTCCAAAAAGACGACCCAATTCTCTGCCGCACGTGAGGTGAATTCACGTTACCCATACGACCGTGCTAGGGTAACTTTTTGTCTCCGGCTTATCAAGGAAGCCGGATCTGTCTAAGTATCCGAACTGAATCCTCAATTCGGAAGGATTTCTTCTCTAGAGATGTCAAATTCAATTCGACGTTGTTCCAGATAGGCGAGATTCCCTAAATGAGATGCTTGAGCAGATCGGTGTCCATGCAACACGTCTCCGTTTGGCCTCTTTCGCGATCTCATGCAGTCCAAGAAGTTTCCAACGTGATCGAGAGTGAGCTTGTCGCCTACGTCACCTTCACCTTCGACAGGCTCTCCTTCGACGGGAGTGAAAGTGTAGCCCTGCCGGGTAATAATCAGATTGCCTCCAGTTCCTATGAATTGGATTCCGGAGCCTTTGACGCCTGGAGCCAGGGTTGCCTCAAATGTAGCTGTCCAGTCAGACGGATATTCCAGGAGTACATGGATGGTATCTGGAGCTGTGCGACCATCCTGGTAATGGTAGACGCCTCCGGCGGCGACCGCCGAGACCGGCAAGTCTTCCTTCATGTACCATTGCACAACATCAATCCAGTGCGTAAAAAGGTCAGTGATTTGGCCGCCTCCATAATCCAGGTATGCTCGCCAGTTCCAGAATTGCTGTACGTCCCAATCTCTCCAGGGACGGGGCCCCAGAAACGCTTTCCAGTTTAGTCCTGCGGGCTTATCGGTAAAAGGCGCGCGACGCAGATGGTAACTGTTGCCATGCCACCAGGTTCGGGCAATCGTTATTTTCCCGATTGTTCCAGTGTCAATAAATCGAGACTTTGCATCAAAGTAGTGAGCCCCACTACGTTGTTGCATTCCTACCTGCATGACGCGATCGTTAACACGCGCAGCCTTGATGATCTGAAATCCCTCTGAAATATCGAAGGTTAGGGGTTTCTCAATGTAAACATCCTTACCGGCTTCACAAGCGGCGATGGCCATTGATGCGTGCCAGTGGTCAGGCGTGGCGATCAGTACCGCGTCAATGTCGCTGAGACCAAGTAACTCTCGAAAGTCGAGATATTCTCTCGCCCTGCCACCGGCCACTTCCTGTGCCTGTCTCATATGTTCATCGTAGATTTCGCACAACGCAGTAAACTCCACGTTGGGGTGCTTGAGAAAGTGCTTCATGACACTTTGTCCACGTACACCTGGGCCAATCGCACCGAGCCGGATTCTGTCATTAGCACCCAGAATTTTGCCTCTGGAGCTAGCCGTTGCAAGGGCAAGACCGATTCCAGTTTTGCTGAGGAAGTCTCTCCGGTTTTGCCTCGTTACGGGTTCTTCTGTTGTCGTCATTGCTTCTCCTCTTTCGATATGGAAGGAGGATAATGGAGCTCAAGCGAGCAAGCAAGCTCATCGAAACTCTGCAGGGTGTCGAAGTTCGATTTTTTGCTTTCAGGTCCTTGGGTGTCAGGCCTTGCTACAGCTAGCAGGTACCGAATTCCATAAGTCTGAGCAGATGTGAGTACCTCGAGATTGTCATCGATCAAGAGCGTCCGGTCTGGCAGGTAAAATTCCACCTCTTCAAGTTTTTTCCAGAAGCTCACTTCCTCCTTTGGGATGCCAAGATCATGAGCGCAAACCAATGTATCAAGATGTCGTCCCAACTGAGTGCGTTTCATTTTGAGGTCAAGGCTCTTCCCGTGAGCATTAGTGACCAGCACGGTTCTTTTTCCAGCCAGCCTCGTTTTCTTCAGAAAATCAACTACGTGGGGGTGAACCACAATCAGGTGATCCACCTCCTTTTTAAGAGAGGCGATATCGAGTCCCAGTTCTTCCGTCCAGTAATCGACGCTATACCACTGCATGGTACCCCGGACAGAACCGTATCGCGTGAAGAGTTCCTCGCTTGCTTGTTCGAGGCTCATATGATGTTTCTCAGAAAATCGTTGGGGTACGTGCCGTTTCCAGAAATAGTTGTCGAAATGCAAATCAAGCAGCGTTCCGTCCATGTCCAAGAGAACTGTGTCGATTCTCTCCCAGTTGATGTTTGGATGAGGATTTAAATGGGGCATTTCGGCCGAAAGCTTAACACGGAACTCGGGCCTGGGTTTTCGGTTCTGGGTTCTCGAGAGAGCGACAGGTTGTGAGAACCGGGAGCCCAGCGCCCAGAACCATGTGGTCACCGGATACGTTTTACCACTTACCGGTTACCATCGGCTACCGACTACTGGTCAAGGCGCGAATCTTTTGCCACCAGACTGTCAGCAGCCAAAGGGCCACGAGAACCAATCCGATACAGAGCCCGACCCAAAGTCCTTGGACTCCCCAATCCAGCACGAAACAGAGGTAGTAGCCTACAGGTAAGCCGAGGAACCAGTGGCAGAAAAGGCTGGTAATCATCGGGGTCTTTGTATCCCCAATGCCTCTCAGCAGCCCGGTCGAGATGACCTGGAGGCTGTCAAAGATCTGGAAAAACGCGGCTACTGCTAGAAGGGAAACTCCCGTTGCCATGACTCCTGGTTGCGTTGTGAAGATCCTGATGATCGGCCGCGGTGTGACCAGAAATGCAGAAGTAGCAAAGGACATGAAGATGACGCCGATGATCAGTGCTGTCCAACCGGCGGCGGATGCTTGATCAGGTCTCTTGCGGCCCAGCGCTTGTCCAACGCTGACGGCGCCGGCCGCCGAAACACCCAGGGGTACCATGAACGTGAAACTGGCCGCACTGAGGGCTATTTGGTGGGCCGCCAATGAAACAGAGTCAAGGCGACTGGCCAAAGCGGTAGCCAGCGCAAACACTCCCACTTCCAGCGTAATCTGCATGGCTGCAGGAAAGCCAAGACCGAGAAGGGTGGCTATGCGCTTTGGCTCGAGACTGAAAGAGAGCTGATTGAAAATAGAATCAAGATGGCCTCTTCGTACCAGGATAAAGCCAAGTAGAGTGCCGGCCATGTAGACTCTGGAGATGAAGGTGGCCCAGCCAGCTCCTTCCACTCCCATTTCCGGGAAACCGAGATTGCCGAAAACCAGAAGCCAGTTAGCTATGGCATTCACAATGTTGGCGGAAATCAAAGCAAACATGACACATTGAACTCTTGACCTAGCCTGCAAGTAACGGCGGAATGTGGCGTAGAGCAAGAGGGGGAAAATACTCCAGGTCAGGGTTGTGAGGTAGGGAATTGTCAGCTCCAGGACCCTTGGTTCAGTGCCCCAGCCGTCGAGGACCACAATTGGGATAATCATGATCAGGCTAAGTAGAGGAGTGAGCATCAGGCTCAAATAGATGCCATGGACCAGCCAGCGGCCACACTCGTCAAACCTGCCTGCACCAAAAGCCTGTGAGACAAGCGTGTCAAGACCCAGCAGCAGACCGATGCCGAAGATTGCAACCGCCAGGAATAGACTACTCCCGACACTGACCGCTCCGATAGCTTCAGCACTCAAACGGCCGACCATCATCGTGTCGACGATTGACATTGAAACCCACCCTAGTTCAGCCATAACCACAGGTACGGCGAGTTTCAGCATGGATTTCAGGTCGGATTTGGTAATGTGCATTCGAATGATACGTAGTGTCCTAGAGCATCGGCAGGTGCCAACAGACTTGTGACTCAGGCGACCCGGAAAGCCCCGCTATTTCCATTGCGGCTGTTGGACAGTCTGAGCGATGAGTCCAAATAGAGCTGTCAAAGTGATCTTCCAAAGAAGACTGCATTCAAGAAGAGAGAACTAGTAGCTTGCCAGAATGCCCTGAAATTCGGGTTGTCTACAAAGAGGATCACCGCTCCGGAGCCCACTTTGCGAGAGATTATGGACGCTCCGCCCTTCAAATGCTCCAAATTCTCTTTCGAGACATATCCACTGAGAAGCGGGGCATCGGAATACACTGCGACATTAGAGCCAGGCGATTTGGAGGGCTCGACGACAATGGTGTGAGCTCTAAAGACTGATCCGAGAGGCCGATGACCGAAGGCTATTGGATGCGTGTTGTCCAACAGGACTTCAAAGATTGCGCCACTGATCTGTTGGGCATTTTGAGACCGTCGCACCTCGGAATAAGGTACGTTAGCAGCCTTGTTCTCTGACTCTCGCAGGTTTTCGTCAACCAGTTTCTGTTCAATGGCCCAGCGTGCCGCATCGCTCATAGTAATCAGTAGTCCTCCTGATCCAATCCAGACCTTTAAGCGCTCCAGAAAACCTTCCGGGAGATCTTTGTATGATCCGCCTGCAACAACCATGGTGTTATAGCGAGACAGATCCATGTTTCCCAAAATGCTGACATCGACGAGCGAAGCTGGTATTCCCATCTGTTCGTTCAAAAGAAACCATGCTTCGCCTACCTGGGATTGGTTTGTTCCGGGACCCGACAGCAGGGCAATCCGGGGTCTTTCAAGGATCTTCGATGCAGGGCTTCCCAGATCAGGGCCTCGCTTGGTAAGGCCGGTAGATACTGAAAGAACTTGGGCGCCGTCCTCCTGGACTACCTGCCTGACTGCTTCGTGGACTCTTTGAGCGTGGACTCCTTTCTGGACGACGGAGATGACGATCGTACCGCGATCGACTGCTCTCGATTCACCATTCACAACGACTTCGACGGGGTCTACCAAAAAGCGCGTTGCAACACCACTTGCTTGAAGTCGATAGAGGCATTTGGGCGCCGAAAAATCGCCCCATTCCATGAGGTATGCGTACGATGACTCCCCGCCTGACAGTCGCCCCTGCGGTCTGATTCCCTCGTTGATTTCTTCTCCGAGTAAGTCAGAAATATCGCGCCCAAACTTCTTGACCTCTACTCCAAGAGCTCTCGGTAGTGTCCAGGCAGATACATCGTAGAAGGATGCATCTGCGAATTCCCGTACGTCCTCCATGATCGTGCTCAGAAGTCTGATCTGGGGTTGAGCAGTCGGCACGATCACGGTTTCTCCTCTCTTGTGCTGCATTCCTTCAATCTCGCGATCCCGGTTCAGCTCGTAAACCTTGATTCGATGTCTGAGGAGTATGTCAATGAGGGTCAGACCGCGATGGCCGTCACTGCTCTTATCGAATAGGTAAGCTTTGAACGGGCTCTTTCGGGCCAGTTCACGTGCCTCCAGATAGAATGCTTGCTGGTTGTTCAGCAACTGCTCTCGCAGATCAATGACTGCTTCCAGAGTTGAGAGTGAGGTCGCGGCCTGGTTACGAATCGTGAAGTCGTAGTCAAGGACCCCGGTCTTCGTCTGTCGATGCAGTGAACGCGAATGGGCCTGTTCAAAGAGGATACCCACCCCACCATTGATGTCAGGATAGGTAGAACCCTTTCCGTAGTAGAAATCGTCAAATGTTTCTTCTGAATAGTAAAGCGATCCGAGATCATCCAGAGCTCGGGCATGGTAAGTAGCAATCTGGCTGGTGAGATCTGACGTGGCCGGCGGAGTTAGTGGATTAGTTCTTGAGGGGACTCCCGGCTGAAAAAAGTATGTGGCGTCGCTACCCATTTCATGAAAATCTGTCATGACCTGAGGTCGCCAGTGATGAAACAGTTGGAGTCTTCCCTTGGTTTCCTCGAGTTGGGCTGGAAGCCAATCACGATTCAAGTCAAACCAATAGTGATTAGTGCGGCCCCCAGGCCAAGGCTCTCTGTGCTCTCTATCCTGAGGATCAGTTGTCGCCACGCGCCCGCGGTTCCCGTTGACCCAGTTGACGAATCGATTTCTGCCATCGGGGTTGAGCATCGGGTCGATAATCACGATCATATCGTTGAGGATAGATTCGACAGGGACACCCTGACCGGCTGCCAGATGATAGAGAAGAAGCATTGCCGCCTCGGATCCACTGGCCTCGTTACCGTGAATGCTGTAACCCATTGTGACTATAGCGGGCATCTGTCGAATTTCGTTTCTGTTGACCGTTTCAGGACTTTCAGATAGCCGAAGGTTGTTCTGTCTGAGTTGCTCAAGCCGGGCGTGGTTTTCCACCGAGGTTACTATGGCGTGGATTTGTGGTCGTCCCTCGTAGGTCGAGCCATGTCGTCTTACCAGCACTCGATCACTGACCAAAGCCAGCTTTTCGAAATAAGCAACGATTTGGTGTGGTGCACTATGTCTCGTGCCGATTCTATGTCCGATCACCTCTTCAGGTTTCGGGATGGTCTCAACGTAGGTTACTCCGCCGACCTCGAACTCAATAGATAGAGGAAGTTTTTCTGCATGGGGAGAATCACCCCCGAAAGCCAGAATGAAAAGCAATAAGCTCAGGGAATTCGGTCCGATTGCTCGCATAGTACATCTCTTGTCTCAGATCAGAAGATTTAGTGGTTTTTGAGAGTCTCATTGTCTGAGCAGCGTCGAGTGGAGTCAAGGGATTCGGTCAGGGAGTTTTGCTAAATTCTGATACAGTCCCAAAGGTGACGGGGAAAGGAATTGTCAGATGTGGTCTAAAGGAAAGCTAGTATTACTAGTTCTGGTCATAATCGTAGTTTTTGGAGCTCCATCGCTGTGTGGACAGACAACGATTCAACGCAGTGCGGAGGGCTTGATCTACGACTTGAAAAACCCGGATGTTCCCACAAGGGTCAATGCGGCGCGAGAAATAGGCAGAAATAAACTGAGGCAGGCTGTTCCCGCCTTGATTGAGGCCTCAGAGGATCCGGACGTGTCAGTTCGCGTAGAAGTGACAAGGGCGCTGGTTGCCATCGATGATCCGAGAGCCTTGAGTGCTTTCGTGCGGCTTTGCCATGACCCGGGTGACAAAAGGATTCAGCAGGACGCTATCAAAGGGATAGTACAGATCTACACTAACCCGCAAGGGGGATTTACCGCGGATATGAAAAAGGCTGTAGATTTCCTGAATCCGCTGAGCGATGGCTACAACCCATTGATGGTGGAGTCTTATGTTCCAGTGAGCCAGGAGGCTGTCACAGCCCTCTCCGATCTGTTGTTCACCGATGACAAAGGGCTTCGCAAAAATGCTGCCGTGGCGCTGGGGATCTTAAGGGCGCAGGGTGCGCTACCCGCAATCAAAGAAGCTCTGGGGAAAGAAACTGAGGATGACGTTAAAGTTGAACTGATTTGGGCTGTATACAAGATTGGGGATCGCTCAGCCGGCGAAACCCTCCTGCCGTTTGTCAGAGATCCAGACAAGAGAGTCCACGATGAAGCGATTCTGGTATTAGGAAGACTGAGAGTCAAGGAGGCGATTCCAGTCCTCACAGAACTCTACACATCCGGAGTGGAAGAAAAAAAGAAGATGTGGGGGCTGGTCCCGGTCACAGGTTCAGATGACCTGCAGAAGAAGATCTTGGAGTCGCTTGCCTACATAGGAGATCCTCAGAGTAATGATATCTTTGAGGGTGCGCTCTCGGATGAGAGAAGCCATTTCCGCCGATTTGGTGCGGAAGGGCTTGGGCGAAGTAAGTCCGAAAGCCACCTTAGCTTGATTGCAAAGAAGTATCTGCGGGAGGATTCAAGCGATGTGAAGCTGGCGATGGGCTTTGCTCTGTTTCGTCTTGGCAGAGAAGAGCATCTCGTTGAGTTGGTCGACAATGCTCAAAAGGACCAGGCGTATTACTACCTTCTGGAGTTTGAACCGGAAGAGGTTAAAGCTCTTTATCCCTATGTGCAGACCGAGAAAAAGGCGATCCGGATCAGGCTTATTGATGTGCTCGGACTTCGGGGAGATGCTTCTGCTATACCCCTTGTAGAGGAAATGAGCTCTTCGGAAGATGCGGACATCGCTTCTTCAGCCAACGTGGCACTGCGAAGACTTCGTGCCAGGCAGCAATCGGCCTGATGGCTCGGGTAGTTCTGACCTTATCCTTGTTGCTTCTGCTGGCGGCGGTACTGTTGGCAAACGAGGCCTTGTTCTCGCTTGCCGTAGTCTCAGCGATAGCCAGCATAACAGCCGTGCGAGGTGTCCCTCGCTGGCCGCTTATATTCTTCTGGATGTGGTTGAGCCTGGTTCTCCTGTACCTGGTTTCGGAGCCGACTCCGGAGGGAGTTGATAGCAGGCTGGTTCTGGGTGTTCCGTTGCCAGCATTCTGGATGTTGATGGGTATCTGGTTGGTGCCGATTTTGCTCTGGCC
>Ga0272444_10005686_pt1 | contig 10748 bp, 5 predicted proteins | sample SSMForm13_FD_201033 | JGI IMG/M metagenome (GOLD analysis project Ga0272444, IMG submission 201033) | Marine sediment archaeal communities from Little Sippewissett salt marsh, Falmouth, MA, United States - SSM-Form-13 | ecosystem: Environmental > Aquatic > Marine > Wetlands > Sediment ...
ATTTCCCGTCCTTAATCCCACAATTTCCCCAATTGCCTTGTAGCGCCCAGTCTGCCATAAACGTTAACCTGGATGGGTATATAAACCCGTGCAGTTTACGTCATTTTTTCAAGTCAAATACGGGTCCATGCTTAGTAGATGAATGGCAGAACGGACTCGTTGAGACAGCCTGGATTGTCGACAATCTGACAATGGAAAAGGTTGCGCCAGCTTGATTTCATGATGATTTGGCCCGTTGCCCCTGTACATGGGCAAGGAAGGAGGCAGAGTACTAATGAAAAGGAGTGCTGACTCGGTTCCAAAGATTCCTGCGGTTTTGCTTTGTTTGTTCCTCATAGCGCTTACCGGCCACTTGAATGCCTCATTTGCACAAGCCCTTCAGAGAATTGAAATCCCATCATCGTTCAACCCGGTTGGTTCAGGAGCCAGGGCCCTTGGCATGGGGGGTGCTTTCATTGCTGTGGCAGATGATGCCACGGCAGCCTCGTGGAACCCCGGGGGTGTCATCCAGTTGGAGCTTCCTGAGATTTCGGCTGTAGGTGCTGCTTTTTACCGAAACGAGGATAATACTTTTGGCACAAACCCGGAGGCATCTGGCGAAGAGAGTGTGTCTGAAGGAAGGGTCAACTACCTGAGCGCTGCCTATCCTTTTTCGCTTTTGAATCACAATATGATCGTCTCGGTGAACTACCAGAACCTCTTTGACTTCACCCGCGAATGGGAATTTCCCCTGTTGCTGAATTCAGACGCGCTTATGGTGGATCAATTTGTTGATTACGACCAGGAGGGAAGTCTTTCAGCGATTGGACTGGCCTACTGCGTGGAGATAACGCCCCGGTTCTCCTTCGGGTTTACCTTGAACTTCTGGGAAGACGGGCTCTACGAAAATGAATGGGAACAAACCACCCATCAGCAAGGTTCAGGCATATACGATGGTGATCCGTTCATCTTTGAATCAACAAGCCGCGACAAGTATTCATTTAGCGGTTTCAATGTCAACCTCGGCATTCTTTGGCACCTTAACAGCAGATTGACCTTGGGAGCTGTGCTTAAGACACCCTTTGAGGCTGATTTGAAGCATAAGTCGAGCTTCAACTCGACCCAGCATTTTCCAGATTATCCTGATGAGGACACAACAACATCCATTGGTTTTAGTGAGGACGAAGAACTGGACATGCCCATGTCCTATGGCATTGGGCTCGCTTACCGATTCTCTGACGCATTGACTGTCTCCTTAGACCTTTACAGAACCGAGTGGGATGATTTTGTTCTTACTGATGAAGAAGGAAACGACACCTCTCCCATCAGTGGGCGGTCTACCAAGGAATCAGATATCGATCCAACGCACCAGGTTCGAATGGGCGTGGAGTATCTTTATATAACACCCGAATACATCATCCCGTTGCGCGCGGGGGTCTTTTATGACCCAGCCCCGGCTGAAGGAAGCCCGGATGATTACTATGGCTTCAGCCTTGGTTCCGGAATCGCATTGGGACGATTCGTTTTTGACATAGCTTACCAGTATCGATTTGGAAATGATGTTAGCACACACATGCTGCATAGCCGGCAGTTTTCGCAGGATGTGCAGGAGCACACGGTGTATTCGTCCGTGATTGTGCATTTTTGAGTGTTGGCTGTTCATAGTTGTTAAATACCTTTCGTTTGTAGCGGCGATTTCATCAGGCCAGTCGAAAAAATTTCATCTTTATTGTTCCGTAAAAACCAAACAGCGTTAAGGAGTCAAATCTTCATGAAGGCACAAAAAAGGGTTCATTTGGCAATTTCTTTTGTGTTGGTAGTCTCAGCCCTAGGTCTTATCTCGGGCGGTAGAGCCTATGCAGACGACATCTACGAGCCAAATGATGGGTTTGCCGAAGCGGCTTCCATAGCATCGGGCACGTACGAAGGACTCTACTGCGAGTCCGGAGATCCCGATTTCTTCCACATCTATGTCACGGAAAACAGATCAGTCACGGTAAAGATTACCTTTGTACATGCAAACGGTAATCTTGATCTCGTCCTCTTTAACACGAGGAGAGAAACAATTGATAAAGGCATGTCCACTACAGACAATGAGACGGTCTTTGTCAAGGACACCGGACATCGTAACTATTATGTCAAGGTGAAGGCCCCGGAGCAAGAAACGGCGAACACCTATGACATGACTATATCAGTTGACGATAATTACGAGCAAAATGACAGCTTCGACACAGCAGTTCCTATGTCGCTGGGCATATACGAGGATTTATATTGCGAGTCCGGAGATCTGGATTTCTTCAAGATCGATATTCCGGAAAACAGATCAGTGACGGTAAAGATTACCTTTGTGCATGCAAACGGTAATCTTGATCTATTCATCCTCAACTCGAATAGAGAAGAACTTGATGAAGGTAAGTCGACTACAGACAATGAGACAGTCCTTGTTAGGGGCATCCCAGCTCGTAGCTATTATATCAAGGTAAAGGCTCCGGGGCAAGAAACGGCGAACACCTATGACATGACCATATCCATTGACGATAATTACGAGGAGAACGACGGTTTTGACACAGCCGTTCCTATTTCGGAGGGCATATACGAAGATTTATGTTGTGATTCGGGAGATCCGGATTTTTACTCAATAAATGTTTGCGAAAACGAGACTGTCGCTGTGACAATTAGTATCACAGAAGGGTTATTGGATCTTTTTGCCTACGACTTGAGGCAAGAGCTCGTTGATTCTAGCGAATCGAGTTATAAAACCGAAACTGTGGTTCTCAGACATGTTCCTGCCGGAACATATGTGGTTGAGGTGCGGGACAGCGTATATCATTACACTATGGCTCATTACGCTATGAGGATTCGTAAGATAAAATACACCGCTGGTAAATGGACACAGGTCGACCGACTTGCTTGGTCTCAAAGTAATCACACCGCCACCCTGCTCACAGATGGCAGGGTTTTGGTAGCTGGCTATTATGGCGCTGAAATATATGACCCAAGCAATGGGTCGTGGACAAAAACTGATGGCATGGATCATAACCGATCGTTTCACACCGCGACACTGCTTCCAGACGGAAAGGTGTTGGTGGTTGGAGGCGCAGTTGAAGGGGCTAAGGCTGACACTGCTGAAGTGTATGACCCTGATAACGGGACATGGGATTTAATCGAAGAGCCTCTGGATTGTCCCAGAAGTGGACACACAGCGACGCTTTTGCCGAATGGAAAAGTATTGGTAGTTGGGGGCAATTCGGGTGGAGAGTGCAGTTCCGCTGAGGTGTACGATCCTGAGCAACGGTCGTGGCAATCGATCGAAGACCCCGAGGGCACTCGATTTGGCGGCGGAGCAACACTTTTGCCGAACGGAAAAGTATTGGTAGTTGGAGGCATCACTGGAGTCTATGATCCTGAGCAAAAGTCTTGGAAATCAATCGAAGGTCCAGCACATGGTGGCAGCACCGCGACGCTTTTATGGAACGGAGAAGTATTAGTAGTGGGGGGCTTCAGCGCTGAGGTGTATGGCCCTGACCCCGAAAACCCTGACACCTGGATTTGGACTCCGACCGGTGATCTTAATTTCCAACGGACCGGGCATACAGCGACGCTTATGCCAAATGGCACCGTGGTAGTAACCGGAGGTTATGGAGACCACGGTCAATCGGCAAGTGTCGAGGTCTATGACCCTGAAACTCGGACTTGGTTGGACACCGATAGCTTGGGCCAAGCACGGGCGCACCACACTGCAACACTGCTCCCAGGTGGCAAGCTACTGGTGGCTGGAGGAAATGAGGACAGTTCTTGGAATTACTCCTCAGACAGCGCTGAGATTTTTGAATTCCCAATGGATGATTGGGCAGATACAGGTAGCCTTAATCAAGCGCGTCATTACCATACAGCGACCCTTTTGGAAAATGGTGATGTGTTGGCGGCTGGAGGCGTTCACACCACAGCTTTAACTATAGGCAACCAATATGATATGTCCGTGAACACCGCTGAAATCTATTCTTACCAAAACAGGTCTTGGAAAAAAATCGAAGACGAAAACAATATGATGTTTGAACGAGGTTCCCACACAGCAACGCTTCTGACCGATGGTACTGTATTGGTGGCTGGCGGAACACCAGACGCGGCCAATCGCACTGCAGAATTATTTGATCCTCATACAAAGTCTTGGAAAACAGCAGGGAACTTGAGAAATGGGCGCTTCCACCATACAGCGACCCTTTTGGCGGATGGCAGGGTATTACTGGCCGGAGGGTCCTACTACAGTAGTTATGCATATAACGAAGGCAACTACGATCCTGCTGCCTCGGCACAGAAGAGTGCTGAGGTATATGATGCCGTGACCGGTACTTGGACACTCACTTCACCTATGAATTATAGACGTATGCAACACACGGCGACTTTACTTCCTGACGGAAGAGTCTTGGTGGCCGGAGGCTACAGTGAAGATCGGGTTTCAGAAACAACTGAGGTTTATGGTCCAAATCCTGCGAACCAAGACAGCTGGATTTGGACAAAAACCAGCAATCTGTATTACGGACACTGGCAACACACAGCAACCTTACTTCCTAACGGCACCGTTTTGGTCGCTGGAGGTAGTAAGAACGACGAATATGTTCCTACTGGTATATGCGAGATATACCATCCTTCCAACGGGGCTTGGACAGTAACCGGTAGTCTAAACAAGGAGCGCAACAATCATGCAGCGGTTCTATTGTCTGACGGGAGAGTTTTGGTGGCTGGAGGTTTCGACGGCGAACATATGGTTGATACAGCTGAAGTCTATGACCCTGAAATCGGAACTTGGACAGAAATTGGGAACCTTAGTCATGCGCGAATGTGGCATCCTTTAACGCTTATGCCTGACAATATGATTTTAGTATGTGGAGGTTGGAATTGGGAGTCTTTACCTTTTTCTGAGCTATTGGGCGGTCTAGCTGATCGGCCAAGCTGGTTTCCAAACATAACCTCTTTTTCTTCTATCCTTGAAACCGGAGCCACTTTAGCACTTACAGGAAGTGGCTTTCGACATATCTACGAAGGTTCCAGCGGTTCGACACAAAACTCGGCGACGAATTACCCGCTGGTTCAGTTGCGCCGGATCGAGGGCGGACAAACTCGCTGGCTGGGTTATGATCGTGGATGGGGTACGGATGGGAACATATCAGATACTAGTCTGACTACCAAACCCATCACGGATTTCCCGGACGGCCATGCGCTCGTTACAGTCTTTTCAAATAGTGCAGCCAGTGAGGCTGTCATAATTCAGATAAACAACCCGCCTACTGTCGTAGCGATTTTGAGGCCAGATGGGATATCTCCTGCCACCAAAAACGCAAGTGTCGCCTTCGAAATCACGTTCAGTGAGCCTGTTACTGGCGTGGATACCGGCGATTTTGAGTTATCGGAAAATCTGAGTGTGGAGGGGTCTACCATAGAGAGCATCAAACCAACCGGTGGCACGGGCATCAAAGAATCTAAGGAATTTGCTACGACGTATGAAGCGATAGTAACCGGATGCGATGGTCAAGGCACACTTCGACTGGATATGATTGATGACGACAGCATCCAAGACATATTTAGCGCCAGTTTAGGCGGCGCAGGAGTGGGCAACGGTAACTATGAGGGTCCGAGGTACGATATCGATAGAATTGCACCTTTCTTGGCCGGCGTCAGGGTCCAACCGGACGGTCTCTCCATCGACGTCACCTTCAGCGAGCATGTGGGAGATAGCGCTGCTACAGCTTCCAACTATACTATCTCCGACAATGGTCAGGGCAATTTATCTACCCATCCCGATCGGGTGGAACATCTGCATAGCAACACCTACCGTTTGGTCTGGGACCCGCTGGACCCGGCTGACACGGGTCAACACAGAGAAATGCTCAACGGGGGCGACGTCGCCGTGACCGTCTCCAATGTGGAGGATGTGGTTGGAAATGCGATCGATGAAGATTTAAACAGCGACACGCATTCTGGAGCCGGCATCGGCATAGCGCCAACGACCGTGGCCTCGCCAGGAAGCGGTACGTACGATGTGTCTCAATTAGTGGAACTAGAATGTGAAGACCAGGATGGATCAGGCTGTGCTGCTACCCATTATTCCACAGACGGATCTGAGCCTTCAACACCCTATGCTGGTCCAGTCCTGATAGACCGATATACGGAGCTCAAGTTCTTTTCAGTGGATAATGCCGGCAATGCTGAACTGACAAGAACACAAGTCTACTATATCAATATTCCCTCAACCATTTCTTGTGAACTGTCTCAGCCCAGTATCATCTTCGGAGAGTCTTTACGGGTAGCGGGCCAGCTTGAGCCTCCCCCGAATGAAGCAGGCCGCGGGGTGGATGTTGCTTTTATCCACATCGATGGCCCTTCGTTAAGTTTTCCAGCCCATGCCAATGGTCTTGGCGAGTTCACCCTTGATCTGGACTGCAGCGAGATCACCGCTGCCGGGTCCTGGACAGTGCAGGTAAGCTGGGCAGGTGATGAGAGCCATCTGGGGGCAACCAGTACCCCTCAGAGCCTCACAGTGGTTCAGGCGGCAAGCAGCCTGACCCTGGATATTGTCATGTCCGAGGCCATCAAAGTAAACACGGAGCCACCCATTGGCGGCAAGTTCTCCACAGATCCATATTGTGACCACGAATATCTTGAACCTGAAGACAGCCCCATGATGGGGACCCCGATCATCCTGCACATCACCGAACCTGATGGTGCTACTGAAAACGAGGTCCATGTGACCACAAATGAACACGGGCACTTTCTGCTCGATTATGGCGTAAGCGGCTTTGCGTTCAACAAAGTGGGTGAGTGGACGATCTTGGCTGAATTTGTTGGAAACGACGATTATTTGCAGGCCAGTTCAGATCCGATCAAGGTTCGCGTAGTGCCAACATCTGGATATGCCGTTCTTGTGCAGGGAAAATCTGACAGCGAAGAAGGGCTGGCGTCTCACAGCAAGACCATGAATTTTGTCTATGAGCAACTCATTGAGCGGCAGCTTCTACCTGATGACATCGAATATTTTGGCTGGGACATATTGCATCCGGGCTGGGACGGCTTTCCGTCAAAGGCGGATATTGAGACCGCCATCACCCAGACCTCCATGGACAACATGATTGCCAACCCGGGAGATCTTTATATCGTCATGGTGGATCACGGCTGGACTTCAGACGATGATGAAGAGGGGATTTTCTACATGGACCCGGATGATCCCATTACCTCTTCCGACCTTTCCACCTGGCTCGATGGGTTGCAGGAGGGTCTTTTTCGCACGGCTGCTGAGGATCGTAGGATAGTGGTTGTTCTGGGTTTTTGCCGGGCTGGCGCATTTATCGAAGCCGTTTCTGGAGAAAACAGGACCATCATTGCCAGCGCAGCTGCCAACGAGTATTCCCACAGAGGCGCCCAGGATGTGGATGACAGGGGTCAGCCCCTTAGAGATGGGGAATATTTTGTTTCAGAGTTTTTCAAAACCGTGGCCTATGGCAAATCAGTGAGTCAGTGCTTTGAGCAGGCCACCACGCTCACGGAGGCATTCACATCATCTGGTTCCGGAGGCACCAATGCCCCCTATTTTGATGATTCACTCCAGCACCCCCTGTTGGATGACAATGGGGACGGTCTGGGCAGCAATGTGCTTTCCAGCCAGGAGGGGGAAGACGGATACGCCAGCCAGGTTCTTTTTATCGGCACCAGCCCCAACGCCGGTAATGACCCTGGCGACGTGCTGGTTACTGATGTGGCTGAGGAACAGTTTTTGGACCTGGGAGACAGTTCAGTAAACGTCTGGGCCAAGGTAGATCAACCAGAAAGGGTGAGGATGATCTGGCTTGAGGTCAAGGCGCCGGACTACGACCTGGGTGATCCAGGCGAAGGTCAACAGATTGAGATGGTTACGGTTAGAAAGGGCACGATCGATAAGAATGATGATGTTTTCGTATGGCATGATCTGGGTGCTGATGAAGCTGATCTATTTTCTACCCCTGGGACCTATCAGGTTTTCTATTTTGCCAAGGACGATGAGACAGGGCATGTGTCTCCCCTGAAGGAGTCAAAGGTTCATAAGGCCCTCACAGGCAACGCTCCCCCTGATCCGTTTCTGCTGGTTGCTCCTGATGATGAAGCCGAGGTGTTGACGACAGTGGTGCTGGACTGGGAGGACACAACAGACCCGGACGGAGACCCGGTTACCTACACCGTGCTCCTGTCTGAAGGCGACTCTTCATTTGCCGATCCCATCAGAAAGGAAGGCTTGAGGTACAGCGCATGCCTGGTTGATCCCAACGACGGCATCAGGGATCTGTGCATTTACTACTGGAAAGTTCAAGCCATCGACCAATACGGGGAAATCCAAGAAACAGGTGTAAGGTCCTTTAAGACTGACAACACCAATCCTCTTGCAGCCTGGGTTGACGTACGAGTGTATGATACAGCCACAGGCGAGCTCATTAAAGATGCCAACGTAATGATAGGAACCATGGAGTTTGATCTGCCACGTGGCAAACATATTTGTGAAGTGCCTCCAGGACAATATAAGATCACTGTCTCTGCTGTTGGATACGCATCAAAGAGTTGTAGTAGGGAGATCGATGATTCGGCAACCATCAGGCTTGATTTTGGATTGGGGTCTGGAGATGATGATCCAGGCGGTAACGACCCAGAAGATCCCGAGGACCCAGAAGAGAACGATGACAGCCATGGTGGCGGCGGGGGTGGCGGCAGCTGCTTCATTAGCAGTGCAGCAAACGACGGTGCTTCCGGCATACTGATATGGCTAGGGTTGCTCACACTGGGCCTGGGCGTGGTAGGGCTGTCAACTTCCACGGAAACGCAAGAGAAGTGGCTCCAGAAACTTGACAAAGCTTCTGGTATACGCCATGAATCCTCCATAAAATCATTTGGTTGATTTCAGCCAGGTCGTGGCAACAAAGCTGCAATCCACGGTTGAGAGAAAATCCTCTACGCAGCGCCCTAGACAAACAGTGCCTTCAAGGCTTGTGTAATTTGGTTTGAGTTACGTGCCGTAGGCTGAATAGGAGAGAAGATGTTTGAAGTCACAGAAATTGCAAAGGACAGGCTGAAGGAATTGCTCAAGGGGAAACAAGATCGTTCTTCGCTCAGGATCATGTCTTGTGTAGGTGGGTGAGGTACGCCTGCCCTGGCAATGGCTCTGGACGAGCCTGGCGACGGAGACAAAACTCTTCAACATGATGGCCTGACATTTGTCATAGAAGCGGCTCTTCTTGAAATCGCCCAACCTATTAAGATAGATCTAACAACAGACAAGCAAGCTGAGTTTGTAGTCTCCTCAAGCATTTTGGAAAATAATTGCTCGCTTGCTGAGAACCCTAGTTTATGCTATGCCTCTTGCCCAATCTAATCCAAAGCGCATCACGTTTTCGGTAGTGTAAAATCTTTTGTGTGAATTTGTAAGGGTAGAAAAAAAGGCGCTTTTCCTTTAAGTAGGGTTTTGCCAAACGCCTAAAAAGAAAGGAGAAGCGCCCATGAAGCTGGAAATCAGCGCCTGAAGTTGTTGAGATGTTCAAGGAGATTCAGGCGCAGCCAGAGAGAGTTTTTGAGATGATACGGGTTGATATGAGACAGACGGTTGGACAGTACCTGACGCAATTGATGCGTGCGGAGCTGACCGCGTTTCTTGACAGGCAACCCTATGAAAGGAGTCAGGACGAGACTAATCATCGTAACGGCACCTACGAGCGTAGCTTTGCCCTAAAGGGCATTGGCCAAGTCAAAATCGATGTTCCCAGAGATCGTAAGGGGACATTCAAGACATGCGTTCTTCCTCGAAGCAAACAGTATGAGAATGCGATCCGCCAAGACCTGAGTATGATGTTTCTAACCGGGATCAGCACTCGAAGCCTGTCACTGATGTCCAAAAGACTCATTGGCCGTAGGATTTCACATGCAGAAGTCAGCAATGCCAACAAAGAGCTGGCTGAAGCGGTGGAGAAGTGGCGGATGCGTGATCTGTCAGAAGAGGCCGTGAAATACATATTTGTGGACGGTGTGAACTTCCACATGCGGGTGGGGCGAAACGTTGAACTCGTGCCGGTTCTCGTTGCCATAGGTGTGCGAAAAGGAGGCCAAAGGCTGGTTCTCGGGTTGCAGGCTGGGGACAAGGAATCTTCTGGAAACTGGCGGGAGTTTTTCAAAGACCTTAAATCCAGAGGTCTCAACGCCCAGGACGTGATTCTGGGCATAATGGACGGCCTGCCTGGTTTGGAGAAGGTGTTCATAGAGGAGTTCTCCAACGCCAAAATTCAACGCTGCCAAGTGCATGTGGCCAGAAACGTACTGGCCAAGGTTCCCAAAAAGCTCAAACAGGCCGTTGCTGATGATATGCGCTCCATCTTTTACGCATCCTCCAAAAACAAGGCTAAAGAGCTGTTTGAAGCCTTCAAAGAAAGATGGCAAAAGGATCTGCCCTCTGCAGTAGCAACGCTGGAAAGGTCGATACAACAGTGCCTGACCTTTTTTAACCACCCTGAAGAAGAATGGATTTCTCTTCGGACAACGAACATCATTGAACGGCTGAACAAAGAATTCAAACGAAGAACCAAGTCCATGGAAATCGTAGCCGGAGAGGCGGCCTGTTACCGCCTTCTAGCTTTCATCTCTTTAAGAATGGAATTGTACTGGAGAGCAAACCCCATAGGAAAGGTGCGAAAGAATCTGCCCTTCTACCAAAGATTTGCTCATGAAGAATTTACACAATAAAGTTGACAGCACCGCCTACAAAC
>Ga0272444_10005688_pt1 | contig 10747 bp, 9 predicted proteins | sample SSMForm13_FD_201033 | JGI IMG/M metagenome (GOLD analysis project Ga0272444, IMG submission 201033) | Marine sediment archaeal communities from Little Sippewissett salt marsh, Falmouth, MA, United States - SSM-Form-13 | ecosystem: Environmental > Aquatic > Marine > Wetlands > Sediment ...
GATTGGGTTGCGATGGAGGCGCGCGGCTACTTGACCGGTTCAAGCGGCGTGTCCTTCGTCCAGACCTGGAACACGCCCACGTCCACCGTAGCGTCCGCCAACTCGACAGGACGGCCGAATGTCTCAGGAATGCGCCAATATTGGTGGAAGCGGTAACATTGGCCGGGGAGTATCAGGGTCTCAACGGAGTGCCGGCTTGAACCCAGAAGCAGCCCGTCGGGGTCAACGAACGAGATAGCCAACTTGACCTGGCTGACTGTCTCCTCGCCATGATTCCCGATGAGGCCCGAAACAGTGAACCAACCGTCGGCTGTGTCGACGACCGTGAATTGCTCGAAGGTCAGCTTTTCCAGATATGACCGAGGCGCGAGGCGGCTCGTCTCCGGATCAGGCCAGCCACCGGTGCAGGACGCCAGGCATGTGGAGATAAGCAGGGCCAGCAGCACAGTGGACGTTCGCATGTCACCCGCCTCCAGAAGGGATTCTGACAGCGTATGGTAGCGTGACATCGAGGAAACTGCAAGCGTGCTTCTGGACCCCATCACCCCTCCCTCTCAAGGGGGGGCGGTGGGGGAAGCCGGCGCGGGGCGCCGGTCAGGCCTTCAGCTCCGGGACGTCGACCCACGCGCGCTGCTTCCAGGACTCGACGCCGAGTTCGGCCAGTTGCACGCCCTTGGCCCCTTCGAGCAGCGTCCAGCGAAACGGCTCGTCCAGGGCGACGTGCCGCAGGAAGAGTTCCCACTGGACCTTGAACGCGTTGTCGCACGGGGCCTGGTCGGGCACGCGGGTCCACCCGGCCCAGAGGTCCACGGGGTTGTCCACGTCGGGGTTCCAGATGCAGCGCGGCGTGGCGCTTCGGGGCTGGACGACGCAGTCGCGCAGGGTGGCCACGGCGCTGCCCTCGGTGCCGTCCACCTGGATCGTCAGCAGGTCGTCTCGCCGCACGCGGGTGCACCACGAGGAGTTGAAGTGGGCCACGACGCCACCGGCCAGCTCGAACGTGGCGTAGGCCGCGTCGTCGGCGGTGGCCTTGTACGCCTTCCCGCCCTCGTCGCGGCGCTCGGGGATGTGCGTCGCCCCCAGGCACGAGACGGCCCGGACCTCGCCGAACAGGTTGTCCAGCACGTAGCGCCAGTGGCAGAGCATGTCGATGATGATGCCGCCGCCGTCCTCGGCCCGGTAGTTCCACGAGGGCCGCTGCGGTTCGACGCCGTCGCCCTCGAAGACCCAGTAGCCGAACTCGCCGCGCACGCTCAGCACCCGGCCGAAGAAGCCGCCGTCCAGCAGCGTCCGCAGTCTCACCAGGCCGGGCAGCCAGAGCTTGTCCTGGACGACGCCGTTCTTCAGGCCCGCGTCCCGGGCCAGGCGATACAGTTCGTAGGCCCGGTCGGTCGTCGTGGCGGTGGGCTTCTCGCAGTAGACGTGCTTGCCTGCGGCGACGGCCTTCTTCACCCACTCGTAGCGGCGGTTGGTGGTCTGGGCGTCGAAGTAGACCGAGTAGGCCGGGTCGGCCAGGGCGGCCTCGACGTCGGTGGACCATTTGATCTCGGCGCCGGCGTCGCGGGCGAGCTTCTCCAGGCGCTGGAGCTTGGCCGGGTTGCGGCCCACCAGGAGCGGCGCGGGCATGATCCGCTCGGTGTCGCTCACCCGGACGCCCCCCTGGTTGATGATGGCCAGGATCGACCGTTCCAGGTGCTGGTGGGTGCCCATGCGTCCGGTGACGCCGTTCATGATGATGCCGACGGTGTGGGGGGTGGTGTTGCCTGCCATTGTGTCAACGCCCTTTCATTCCGTACGTGTTCAACTCGCCCCGGCGCAGGCTGAGCACATGCACGCCGTGTCCGCTGAACCGGGAATCATAGCAGAGCGGCCGCGCGGAGTCAAAAGCGCTTCACATCCCGGGCGCGGCCGATGGCGGCGAGCTGTCGCAGGAAGGCTTCCGGCAGGCCGCCGCGCGGTTCCGGCGGGACGTCCCACGTGACCGCGCCGCCTCGGCCGGTGACGAAACGCGTGTAGGCCGCGACCATCTCGTCCGGGAAACGCGCCTGGCCGCGACCCCAGAACTCGCCCAGGTACGTCAGCACGTGGCACTGCGCGTGCTCGACGCGGCCGTCGAGGGTGATCCGGCTACCGTCGCGCCACTGGCCGACCGGCAGCGCCAAGTCGATCTCGCCCGCCGTGTAGTCTTCCTCGCCGCTCTGGGCGGCCACGGGCACGAACGCCCCGGGGTTGAAGGCCACGATGGTCTCGGGGTTGCCCGCCCGCAGCGCCGCGGCGAAGCTCGCGAAGTTGGGCGGCGCCGCGTGGCGGTACATCGCGTCGGCGAAGTAGACGCCGTCGATCCACCAGCCGCTCACCTTGCGGCCCCAGCGCTCGGACCATTCGCGGAGAACCGCTTCCCACCGGATCTGGAACTCGGCCAGGCGTTCGCCGGTTTCGCGGCCGCCGAACGCCGGCCACGGCTCGGCGAAGCCCCAGCGCCAGTCGAGCCGCTCGATGGCCTGGGGCTCGTTGCCCGGCGCCCCGCTCGTGGCGTAGGCCAGCAGGCGAATGCCGCGCGCGGTCAGCGCGTCGGCCAGGTCGGCCACGAGGTCGCGCCGCGAGCACTTGCTCGGGCGGATGCCCGTGAGGCGGTCGTACGCGGCGTTCGGCGAGGCGTAGAAGCCCGAGTTCTGGCCCACCGTGAACAGCAGCCACCCGGCGCCTACAGACGCCAGTTGCTGCGCGAGGCCGGCGACGTCGAAGGCGTCGACGCGGCGGTTCCATTCGTCGGCCGAGATGTCCGCCGGGGCGGCCTGGCTCGGCAGGTCGGCCAGCCAGTGGATGCAGACGCCCCAGCCGGCGTCGCGAAGCCATGCAGCACGATCAGCATCGCTCATTGTCCGTCTCCGCGGCACCCAACGCGCCGGTGCCACGGTCTGGCGAAGCCAGGCCGTGACCCGCGTTTGCTGCGCCATCATGGCCTGGCCTACGGCCAGACCATGACACCTGCACGATCCGATGTCATGCTCACGGAGCGCTATTGCTCCGGCTTGTCGGTGCATTGGGGCCAGGCGCCTTGGGGCAGGGGCGGGACGTCGCGGCCGGCCACGGGCAGGGTGCCGGCCAGTTCCTGCTTCCAGTGGTCCACGTCGCCCGCGGGCCCGTAGCAGTAGAGGAACACCAGCGGCGCGTCGCCCGTATTGGTCAGTTGATGGAACACGCCCGAGGGGATGTAGACGGCCTGGCCTGCGGTCATGGCGATCTTCTCTTCGCCGAGGCACATCTCGCCGGCGCCCTCGACCACGAAGTAGACCTCCTCCTGCTCCTGGTTGTGCCACGGCACCTGTCCGCCGCCCGGCTCCAGCGTGACGTAGCCCATGGAAAAGGTGGTGGCCTGGATGGGCGACGCCCCGCCGACGAGGTTCTGCGTGCGCCGCCGCGCGGGGTACGTCCGGCCGTCGATCTTCGCAAGGTCGGCAATGATCATCAGGGGTCTCCTGTCTGTGCCGCCTCGTACATTCGGGCGGCGGCCTGCGCTGCGTGCATTATAGTGGCGGCGCGGCGAGTCTCAAGCCCGTTGGCGGCCGCGCGGGAGCGAATCGAGAAGAAATTCTCGGAATTCCGTTGACGTCGCCCGCGCCGGCAACATAGATTATGCGAGAAGGATTTCTCGAATGCCTGCAGCCCCCTTCGTGGAGGCCTCGACCGTGGCGCGAAAACAGACCCGGACGCTGACCGAAGTGGAACTGGAATTCATGCAGGCCGTCTGGCAGGGCGGCGAGGTCTCGACCGAGGACGTTCGCAGGACGTTCGCGGCCAGGGGTCGCGACTTGTCCGACGGCTCGATCCGCAAGATGCTGTCGATCCTCGTCCGCAAGGGCTACCTGGTCCGCAGGCGGGAGGGCAGGGCGTTCTACTACCGGGCGACGGTCGGCCGCGACGAGGCCGGTGGCCGCATGGCACGCGACGTCCTGACACGGGCGTTCGGCGGCTCGGCGGCCCTGATGGTGGCGGCCCTGTTCGACAGCCGCAGCGTCGGCAAGCGCGACATCGCGAAAATCAAACAGCTCATCAGTCGCCGCGAGCGGGAGGCACGCCGATGAACACGGCGGGGTGGTGGCCGGCACTGGACGCGGCGGGGTACCAGGTCGCGCGCGGGCTTCTGTCGTTGATGTGGCAGTCGTCAATTTTGATTGCGGCCGCGGCGCTGCTGGCTTGGGCGCTTCGGCGCAGGCGGACTTCGGTCCGGCACGCCGTCTGGGTGGCGGCGCTGCTGGTGGTGCCGGCGCTGCCGGTGCTCACGTGGATCGCGTCGAGCACCGGCGTGCCGCCGGCCGGGATTCCGGTCATGCCCGACTATGCGCCGGCCCAGTCGGCCGCGGAGGTCTGGCCTGGCCCGGTGTCGGCCGGGACGGTCGAGCCGTCCGCCCCGGCGGCGCTACGCGGCGCGCGGGACGATCCGGCGGTCCCGGTGTCACCGGTGGCGGTCACGTTGCCGGCCGGGCCTGCCGCAGGGCGGGCGGCCCCGGCGGTGACGGAGCCCCCCCCGGCGGGGCTGGCCGACGCCGCAGGCCACGCCGGTGCCTCGCTGCTGGACTACCCGTGGGCCCTGGCGCTGCTGGCCTACGTCGCGGGCGTCCTGCTGATGCTGGCCCTGGTGCTGGTCGGCCGGTGGCGCATCCGCGGCTGGATCCGGCGGAGCGTCCCGGTGACCGACGCGCGGGTGCTCGGGGCGTTCCGGGCGGCCCGGCATCGCGTGGGTCTGCGGCGGCATGTCGTCGTGGTGGCCGGCCCGGCGGTTCAGACGCCGATGACCATGCGGGCGGTGCACCCGGTGGTGCTCCTGCCCGTGGACTTCGCCGAGGGGCTGTCGGACCTGGAGCTTCGGACCGTGGCGGCCCACGAGCTGGCCCACGTCCGCCGTCACGACGCGCTGTTGTTGGCGGTGGTCTCGCTGGTGCGAGCGGCGCTGTTCTTCCATCCGCTGGCCTGGCTGGCGGCGCGCCGGGTGGCGCACCTGGCGGAGGTGGCGGCGGACGACGCGGCGCTGGAAGCGACCGGCGAGCCGGTGTCGTACGCCAAGGTGCTGGCGCGGCTGGCCGAGACGCTGCCGCGCCGGGCCCCGGCGGCCGAGATGGCTGCGGGGTTCCTGTTGTCGCGCAGCGCGCTGCTGCGTCGCGTCGAGGCCATCCTGTCGGACCGTCGCGACGCGCTGCGTCGGTTGTCGCGCCTGGGGTTGGCGGCAACGCTGGCCGCCGGGCTGGTGTCGCTGGCCGTCGCCGCCGGCATGCCGCTCGGCGAGAGGCCGGCGCGTGCCGCCGGTGCCGCGGAGACCGAGCAGAAGGCCGCAACCGGCGACGAGGCCGGGGACGCCTGGGGCGAGGCCGTCGGCGGATTCCAGTGCCGGCTGCGGTCGGACCGCACGGAGTTCTTCCGCGGCGAGGCCCCGCTGCTGTGGCTCGACGTCCGGAACACGTCGGGCCGCGACCTCGTCGCGCCGCTGGCGTACCGGCTGGCCGAGCCGGAGGTCGACGGCACGCCGTACGCGTGGCAGGGCATCTGCAAGGATCAGCCGGCCGGCCTGGCCGCCGGGGCGCGCGTCGACGGGATTGTGTTCTACCTGGACGGCCTCCACTCGGGTCACTATGGCAGTTGGGTGAACCCCTCGGGGCGAACGTGGAACAACAGCGCCACGGGCGACCTGCCCGGGAAGGTCACGGTCCGCGTAGCGCTGGTGGCGACGGACCCGTCGACGAAGGCGACGCTCCGGGCGGTGAGCAACCCGGTCGAGCTGCGCTTCTGTCCCGACGAACGTGTCCTGGGCCGTTTCTCCGGTGCCCTGGTTCGCGCCGGAGCGATCGATGAGCTGAAGGCCATGATCGCGGAGCATCCCGAACTGGTCCACGCGAACCAGCATGCGGTGGACTGGCCGATTATTCGGGCGGCGCGCGAGGGGACGGCGGAGGTCGTCCGGCTCCTGTTGGACCACGGGGCGTCGGTCCGTGCCCGGTCGGAGTGGCTGGCCGGCGGGACGGCGCTTCACGAGACCGCGGCGCGCGGCAAGACGGACGTCGCGGCCGTGCTGCTCGACGCCGGCGCCGAGGTCAACGGCGCCCGGACGCGCGACGGCCTGACGCCCTTGGCTTTGGCTGCGGTACAAGGGCGGCTCGAGACGGTCAAGCTGCTCGCGGCCCGCGGGGCCGACCTGCGGATCCGCAGTGCCGAGGGCCTGACGCCGCTGCTGGCGGCGGCGATAGGCGGCCGCGACGACGTGGCGACGTGGCTTGCCGGCCGCGCGAGCGACCTGGATATCAGCTCGGCTGCGGCCGTGGGCGACCTGGCGCGCGTCAAAGAACTCCTGGACGGCCGGGCCGACCTGGTCGGCGACGCCGCGTACGGTCTCCAGCCGCTCCACTTGGCGGCGCACACCGGGCGGCAGGAGATGGCCGAGCTGCTCATCAGCCGCGGGGCCGACGTCAACGCCCTGGACGCCCGCAACGGCGCGCCACCGATCCTGTACGCTGTCCTCCGGGCGCCGGCGCCGATGATCGAGATGCTGCTGGCGAAGGGCGCAGACCCGAGCGGCCGGGCCGAGGGCGGCGTTTCGGCGCTGCACTTGGCCGCCCAGCGGGGGCTGGCCGAGGTGGCCGAGTTGCTGCTGGCCCGCGGGGCGCTCGCCGGCGCTGCGAATGATCGCGGCCGGACGCCGTTGCACGAGGCGGCCCTCGGGCAGCAGGCGCGCATCGTCCGACTGCTCCTGGCACGCGGGGCCGATCCCAAGGCTGCGGACCGCGACGGCACCACGCCGCTCCAGGACCTGGGGCGGCGGGCCGGCCTGACGCCCGACGGTCTCGAGGTCGCGCGGCTGCTCGTGGCCGCGGGCGCCGACGTCACGGCCGGGCAGGCCGCCGGCAAAGGGCCGATGCACGGCGTGCTGTCGACGTTCCACGCCGGCCGGGCAGATGCCGGTGCCCTGGTCGCCGCACTTGGGCTCTTCATTGAGCACGGCGCCGACGTGAACGCCCCGAACTGGCGCGGCGTGCCTCCCCTGGGCGCGGCCATCGAGAGCAAGGCGGACGCGGCGGTCAAGGTGCTGATCGAGGCCGGGGCCGATCCGTTCGCGCCCGGGATGTTCGGCGACAGCCTGGTCATCCTTGCCGCCGACCGCGCGACGCCCGAGGCGTTGCAGCTCGTCAGGTCGGTGCCGAAGGTGCGGGCGGCGGAGGCGGACGCACAGGACGCCGCGCTGGCATTCGTCCAGGGCCTGGTCGCTGGCGACGAGCAGGCCTGGAAGGCCTGCGTGCTCCAGGGCAAGCCGTTCCGCGACGCCGCGTATTGGAAGGCCCGTGTCAAGGACCTGATGAAGAAGTACGCCGAGGACCCGGACCGTCTGACGTTGGTGGTCAACGTTCTGTCTGACGGGGCGTTCGCCGTCGTCGTGTGCGACCGGCCCGACGGCGACGGCCCCGTGGACGGCAGGAACCCGTATCTGCTGCTGGGGCTCATGCGGACGGCGGACGACGAGTGGCGGCTGGTGGACGTGTCGTACAAGAGCGACTCGCGGCCCCGCGAAGTCGCCGGCTGGTTCACGTGGCTCAGCCGGGCGCACCGCGGCGTTCGCCACCGCATGCTGGCCGACGCCAGCCGCGCCGACGAGGTCCCCGTGGAGAAGGGCTGGGCCTTCATGCCGACGGAGCACACCCGGCTTGTGGCCTTCACGGCGGGCGGCCGCCTGAAGCTCCGCCTGGAAAGCCCGACCGAAAACGGCCGGCGGGACGTCGAACTCCACGGCGACCACCTCTGCGTCTGGCAGGGCGCGGGCTTCAGGCGGATGGAAAGCCTGGCCTGCACGACGCCGCACGCAAAGGTTCGCATCACCGGCGACGCCGTGCACCTGAACGTGCACCTGAAGCGCGGCCAGGGCGAGGCGGCGATCGACCTGCACGACGGCAAGGTGCGATTCAGAGGCGACGGCGGCACCGTCCAGGCCGACCGCATCACCGTCGCCCTGCCGCTGCCCGAGTCGCTGGCGGCCCGGGGCGGCGCCGCGTTCGAGGCCAAGGGCTCGCGGATCGTGGCCGACGAGATCGTCTTCGACTGGCAGGGCACGGGCTCGCTGGTCGCCACGGGCAACATCCGCCTCACGCGCGACGGGCAGGGGGCGGTCCGCGCCGAGCGCCTCACGGTGACACTGCCCGGATTCACGGTCAGTGCCGACGGTGACGAGGCGGCCCCCGATGAGTGACAGAGTCAGGATTCTGTTTCTGTGTACGGGCAACGCCTGCCGCAGCCAGATGGCCGAGGGCTGGGCGCGGCACCTGAAGGGCGACCTGATTGAGGCCTACTCGGCGGGGATCGCCCCGGCGGGCCTTAGCCGGCGGGCCGTCGGCGTCATGGCCGAGGCCGGCGTCGACGTCTCCGGCCAGCGGTCCAAGCACGTCGGCGAGTTCAAGGGTATCGAGTTCGACTACGTGGTCACGGTGTGCGGCCACGCGCACGAGCACTGCCCGTTGTTCCCCGGGCGGACGAAGGTGGTTCACGTAGGGTTCGACGACCCGCCGCGACTGGCCGCCGACGCGCGGACCGAAACGGAGGCCCTGGACCACTACCGCCGCATCCGCGACGAGATCCGGGCGTTCGTCGAGACGCTACCGGGGTCGCTCACCGGCGGTGAGGGTGACTGAGGGGCAAGGTGCACCCACGGCGGATGACCCTCACCCGGCCCTCCCCGCCAAGTCTTCGGAGGGCCACCTTCTCTCTCCAGGGAGAGAGGTTCCGGGCCGCCTGCCGCGCCCGGCCTACTCGGCGGGCGGGGCGTCGTCCTTCTTCTTGAAGAGGTTCTTCAGGCCTTCGCCGAGGGCGTCCTTCTTCTGGCCCTGGGTGTTGTCGTCGGGTGCGGGCTCGGTGGACGGGGATCCGTCGCCGGGCTTGGTGAACAGGTCGCGGATGCCCTTGCCGATGCCTTCGCTGGTGCGGTTCAGGAGCGTTTCGGCGCCCTTGCCGAGGGCGTCGGCGGTCTGCACGATGCTGCCGGACAGGTCCTTGGCGAAGTCGCCCGGGAGGACGTCGCCGCCCTTCTTCACGACGGCCATGAGGATGGCGGGCACCACGCGGGCCACCAGCTCGGGGACCGCGACGCCCGCGGCGTTGTCGGACGTGACGCCCTCGAGGACGATCTCGGGCACCTCGACCGTCACGGTGGAGGCCTTCCCGGCGACGGGCAGAAGCTGGACGTGGGCCACGACGTTGCGGATCACGATGCGGTCCACCTGGACGTTCTTGCCCTTGCCGGGGGCTGGCTCAGGCGCCTTGCCTTCCTCGGGGGGTTCGCCGCCGGAGCCCTCGAACCGTTCGAGGTTCTTCATGACGGCCTTGACGTTGCTGCCGCCGAGCTTCTGCTCGATGTAGATGTCGAGCCCGTCGATCTCGAACTTGTTGACCTGGACGGTGTCGCCCATGACGCTGCCGGTGTCCACCGCGAGGTCGAACCGGCCGGAGCGGATCATGTAGGGCGTCTTGTAGCCCTCGGGGTTGGCCACCTGGAGGCCGTCCATCATCAGCGTGCCACCCAGGAGGCTGAGGCTCACCGTGTCCACGGTGGTGTCGACCTGCAGGGCGTAGGTGCCGCCCCGCTCGACGCCCGCCTTGACGATGCGGTCGATCTGCCACCAGGCGATGAGCACCGCGGCGATAATCACGACGACCAGTACGACAAGCAGCTTGAGCAGTTTCTTCATGTCGGGTTCCTCCCATGGGCGCGGCCGGAGCGACCGGTCCGCATGACGGGGCGGCATAGCGATACCGCCGTTCGACGAAGCTCACGGCAAGCAGGGGTCGCCATGACGGCCCGCGGGAAGTCACCCCCACCCGGCCCTCCTCCGCCAAGCCTTCTACGCCCATGCGGGCTACGAAGGCCTTGGGCTTCGGAGGGCCACCCTCTCCCTCCAGGGAGAGGGATGTGGCATGCCGATGAACCGCCGGGCACCCCGAACAAGAGGCCACCCCGGCTACGTCATCACCTCACGGCGGCCAGGGCGGCGTCGTAGTCCGGCTCGTCGGTCAGCTCGGGCACCACCTGGCGATAGCCGACCTTGCCGTCCGTGCCGATCACCCAGACGGACCGTGCCAGCAGGGCGTTCTCCTTGATGAGCACGCCGAACCGCAGGCCGAACTCGCGGTGCACGTGGTCGGAGAGGACCTTGATCTTGCGGATGTTCTCGGCCCCGCAGAAGCGGGCCTGGGCGAACGGCAGGTCCTGGCTCACGGTGAGCACCGCGACGGTGTCGGACAACCGCTCGGCCTCCTCGTTGAACCGCTTTGTCTGAAGCGAGCAGACGGGTGTGTCGAGGCTGGGCACGGCGCTGATGAGGATCGTCTTGCCTCGGAAGTCCGACAGCTTGACCTCGGCGAAGGCGGCGTCCACCACGCGGAACTCCGGCGCGACGTCGCCGACCTTGAGGTCCGGCCCGAGCAGCGTGAGCGGATTGCCCTGCAGCGTGACCACGCCGGTTCTCTCCTCGGATGCCATGGCGTCCTCCTGACGGGCGTCTCAGGCGGGCGACGACCGCTCGTCCTCGCCACCTGTGCCCCGTGGGATTATAGGCGGCATACGGCGCGCGGTGTCAAGGTTTCTTCGTCCGGACGATGTCCGGGGTAGCGTGAGGAGACCGGGCTGGGCCAAGTCCTTGCGCGACGGCCCGACGGGTCGGGCGGGTCTCGGCGCGCAAGAGCAGGGGGCGGCCCGCACGCGGGCCGCCCCCTGGAG
>Ga0272444_10005690_pt1 | contig 10744 bp, 9 predicted proteins | sample SSMForm13_FD_201033 | JGI IMG/M metagenome (GOLD analysis project Ga0272444, IMG submission 201033) | Marine sediment archaeal communities from Little Sippewissett salt marsh, Falmouth, MA, United States - SSM-Form-13 | ecosystem: Environmental > Aquatic > Marine > Wetlands > Sediment ...
ACTCGACAAGGAGAAGAAGTCGCGCGATTGGGAGAACGCGACGGCGAGCGAGGTCGTCCGCGAGATCGCTGGCGAGTACGGCTACAACGGCCAGTTCCTGCACGTCGAGGAGACAACGGACCGCAGCGACATCTGTCAGGACTACCGCACCGATGCTCGGTTCCTAGCTCGCCTCGCTCGCGACTACGGCTTCGAGTTCTACGTCGATCAGTCGGGGCTGCACTGGCACAAGCGCAAGCTCGAGGCCGATCCGATTCGCACGTTCATTTACAGGACCGACCCCGACCGCGGCGACATAATCGACGAGCCGCGCTTCGACGTGAACCTCTCGAAGGGCGTGTCGAAGATCAAGGTCGTCGCGCGCGACCCGCGCACGAAGGAGCTGTGGGAGGTCTACGGCGGACCAGACGATACCGAGATCGTCTCGCTCGGCTTGGAAGACGAGGCGGGCGACCCCGACCAGAGCGTAGCCGAGCAGGGCTTGCGCGCTTCCCGCGTGGCTCGCCTCGACGTTCGCAACGTCGGCGTCATGACCAAGGAGCAGGCACAGGCGAACGCCGACGCTCGATACCGCGAAGTTGTCAAGGGCAAATACAAGATGTCGCTCAACGTCATCGGTGACGCGCGCGTCGGAGCGAAGGCGCTCATCGACGTCTACGGGATCGCCGAGTCGTGGGATGGTCTGCACTACGTCAAGGAGTGCGTGTCGCGCGTCGAAGGCGGGAAGTTCACGCAATCGCTCAAGTGCGAGAAGGACCAGCTCCGCAAGGTGCAGGCGTCCAAGAAGAAGGGGCGCGGCAGCAAGGAGAAGACCAACGCGCAGACGGCGAGCGGTGAGGTCAAGGAGGAAGTCGGAGCACTGCGCCGCAAGCGCATTCTCACGACAAACGCAGAGGGCGAGGTGATCCTCGCGAACTATTGGGTCGACGAAACCGGCACAGCAGTCGGCGACGTCGACTACGAGACGAGCGCGTTCTTCGACCAAGAAGCCGACCTCGAGATCGTCGCTGTCGAAGGAGCGCAGAGCGTCCAGCCGGACGCAGGGACGTAGGCAGATGCCAGGTAATACCGGATTCAAAGGCGACGACTTTCAAGGCGCACCCGATCACGGCGTGTACCTCGGCACCGTCGTCGATCGCGATGACCCTGACGGTCTGTGCCGCATCCGAGCGCGGGTGCCGGGTCGCAACGAGCGCACGCCGTGGGCACGACCTTGTGGAGGCGGCTCGCGCTATCGCGGCAAGGCAGACGTCCCGCCGCTCGGCGCGGACGTGTACATCGATTTCATCAACGGCGACAGGCGCATGCCTCGCTACGAGCCAGCCGACTACGGCATCGTCGACGGAGAGTCCGAGGTGTTCCCCGAGCACGTCGACCCCGACGTGCATGTCTTCGGCATCGGGCCGTTTCGGATCGTCATCGACAACCGAGAGCCAGCAGCAGGGGAAGCCCGCACCATGCGTGCGAAACTCGTGAAGGAGGTAGGCGGCGAGGAGCAAGACATCGCCTGGATCGAAATCAGCGAAGACAACAGCATCCAAATTTACGCGGACAGCGCCATCGGGATCGAAGCCGGTGGCATCGTCGACATTGACGCGTCAGTCGTGCAGATCAAGGGCCGCAAGGTCATGGGCGCGACACGACCGATCAACTGAGGAACCGAGATGGCTTTCCCGCCCGAAGAACTCTGTTTCGATATGCCCGAGGTTCCGAGCCTCGACGACATCTGCTTTCCGGGTGGCTTCTGCCTTTCGTATGTGTGGGACGCCATCAACAAGATCCCGAGCATTGCCGACATCTCGCTCGACTTCTTTTCGCAGATCGGCCCGGCGCTCGCACCGCTGAAACCGTTTTTCGATTTGCTCGACACCGTGCTCGCGATCTATCGGTGCATCAAGGCGATCCCCGACGTGATCACGTCGCTCGACCCGAGCGAGCTACTGAACTGCATTCCCGCGCTCGCGCAGCTAATCGACCAGCTGTTGAAGCTCATCCCGCAACTGTCGATCCCGAAGATGGTGATCGCTGTCATCAGGAACATGGCGAAGCTGCTGCGCGCCATCGCCGCCGACCTCCGCTACCTGCAGTCGCAGCTACAGAGGATCGCGGACATGATCGATCGCGCCGCCGACCTCAACGACGTCAAGCTGAACGGTTTTCTCGTCTGCGCGCAGAACGACCTCGACACGACCGTCATGTCGACAGCAGAAGCGCTCAAGGGGATCGGTCGCATGATCCTTTTGATCAATATTTTCATTGGCTTGTTCGGCGGCGAGGAGATCCCGTGCTTCGGTTCGCTCGTCTCGGACAACATCGCCGAGGGCTTCGACGTCATCGTCGATCTGCTGACGACGCTCGCAGAGCTGCTCGACACGTTGGCCGACGCAATACCAGATCCAGACCTCGTGCTCACGCTCGCGATGGGCGACATGAAATGCTAGGATGATCGTGAAGCGATGACTGACTACGTAAACGAATTTGGACACGGAATCATCTGCCCGTTCATTCGCGACGGCAAGGGCGACTTCGCGCACGGTACCGGACGCGCGCTGCTGCGAAGCGACATCGCGGAGTTGATCGGGATCATCGGGCCGACGGCAACGACGCCCGGCGAGCTTCCGTGGAACACAGAGATCGGCTCGCGGGTGCTGCTGATGAAGCATCGGCGCATGCACGTCGAGATGATCCGCGCCACCGCTGACCAAATGGCAGCGGGTGTGGTCCGTCGCTGGGAGAAGCGCGCGCGGCCGGGGCCGACAGAGGTCGTCGTCGACTACAACCGGCAGGAGATGCGCCTGCGCTTTTCGTATATCCCGCTTGGCCGCTCGACGGCGCAGGGCGTGGAGTCGGTAGAATTCACCGTGCCGCAGGGCACGTAGGAGGGATCGATGGGTATACTGCCACCGAGCATCGACTACAGCGACAAGGACTTCGAGTCGCTTCGAGCGCGAATGTTCGACCTCATCCGCTCGGTGTTCCCGCAGTGGACCGCAGACGCTGCCGCGAACTTCGGCAACCTGCTCGTCGAGTCGTTCTGCTTCGTCGGCGACGTGCTCACGTACTACCAAGACCAGCAGGCCCGCGAAGGCCGATTCGCGTACGTGCAGATGCGAAAGAACATGATCGCGCTCTGCAAGCTCATCGGCTACGACCTCGCCGGAGCGGAGGCGGCGACAGGCGACGTCGTGCTCACGATCACGAACGCAGCAGACCTCGTCGGCACCGTCACGCCAGACACGTCGCCCGTCGTCATCGCGACCGACGCGCTCACCGATCCGGTGCGCGGCGAGGTGCAGGGCGCAATCGCGTTCGACCTTTCGCTCGGCGAGACGGAGAAGACCTTTACGTGGCGGCACTCGCTCACGCAGACGCCTTTCGTCGTCGCGTCGACCGGCAAGAAGGACCAGCAGATCACTGTGCCGTTTGGCCCGTTCCTGCGAGGCACCGACGGCGTGTCGACTCCGACGCAGGGACCGTGGCAGCGAGTCGAGTCGTTTTTCAACAGCGGGCCGACCGACCCGCACTACAGGATCGCCGTCGACCAGAACGACCGCGCGACGTTCATTTTCGGCGACGACAAGAACGGCGCGATCCCGATCGGCAATATCACGCTGACGTACCAGACCGGCGGCGGCATCGCGGGCAACGTCGAGGCGGGATCGCTCAAGCGGATCGAGCAATCGTTCTTCGACAGCGTCGGCACGCGCGCGTACATCGTAGCGACGAACCACGTGGACACCGAGGGCGGTATCCCTCGCGAGGAGGTCGAGGCCGCTCGCATCAACGCGCCGGAGTCGCTGCGCGTACTCAACCGCACCGTCGCTCGCGAGGACTACGAGATCAACGCGAAGCGCGTGCCCGGCGTGGGTCGCTCGCTCATGCTGACCAGCAACGAGGACACCGCCATCGGCGAGAACCGCGGCAAGCTGTTCGTCATCCCGTCGACGGGTGGCACGCCATCGACAGGACTGCTCGACGACGTGTTCGAGATGTGCACGGTCACGTACCCGAACACCGTCACGTTCCAGCTCGAGGTGCTCGCAGCGGTCTACAAGACGATCGACATCGTCGCCGTGGTCTACCTGCGGCAGAACGTCACGCCGTCGAAGGCCAAGGCGCAAGTGGTCGAGGCGCTCGAGGATTTCTTCGAGCCGATGCTCGCGGACGGCACGCCGAACCAGAACGTCGACTTCGGCTACAACTACAAAGACGAGGACGGCAACCCCGCAGGCGAGATCGCTTGGAGCGACGTGTTCAACGTCGTGCGCGACCTGACGGCGTACCTTCGGAAGGTCGACGCAGGGCCGGATGGCTTCACGCTCAACGGGGTGCGCGACGACATCTATCTGCCGAACTGGCAGTTCCCGAAGCTCGGAAACGTCACCGTGATCAACGGCGACACTGGCACGGAGATTTAGAATGCCGAGGCCGTTCGCACTGTGGGACCCGTCGTGGAACGCTGACCTAGTTCAGCGCTCGACCGAAGGTCCGCTCGTCGTGTCGATGCCCGACAGCCCGACGCCAGCGCAGCTCGAGCGGTTCGAGAAGCTCGTCGCCGTGCTCACGCACCCCGTGTTGTACGCCGACGACAACGTGCATTACGTGCAGCGACTCAGCGCGGAGGGCGGAACGTCGCCGCACAAGGGCGCGAAGGTCGAGCAGTATCAGTGGTTGCCACAGAACCTGACTTTCCCCGCTCCCGGTCCCGACCCGTTCGACTTGTCCAACCTCTACGCGGGCGTGCAGTACCGCTACGCGAATGTCGGCTATCGTCTCTTGCTTCGAGGGTGGGTCGGCAGCATGGACGACGGCACCATGAACGGCGAGTTCCGCGTCAAGTGGGCCGACGACGAAACGCGCAACGCGGCAGACCTGCGCGCCGCGTGGACGGGGCTTGTGCTCGGAGTCTTCGACACCGACGCGCCGCGGCAGGACCACGTGCTCGACGTTCTACACGGCAAGCGGGAGACGGACCCGAGCTGGACCTATCACGGCGGGTGGCTCGACCGGGTGCCGCTGCCAGGGCCGGAGGTGGTCAACGAGAGCGTCGCCGTGCTCGACGGCATCAACAGTGGAGAAGCGCGGATCGTGATCTCAGGTGGCTCGCCGCTCTGGAATGTCACGTTGCAGTACTACGACGGCGCGTGGATCGACATCGCGACATACGGCATCGACCTGCGCTCGCACCTCGTCGCGCCGCCGAACGAAGTCGGTCTGATGATGCAGCTGTTCAGCGGCGTAGGCGTCAACAAGCCAGCGATCCCGCCCGCCATCTGGCCGACGCAGACGATCTGGTTTTCAGAGATCGAGATGCCGATGTTCGAGCCTTTCGTTCCAGACCTCGCGGACTGGAGCGAGCGCGAGTGGGCCGAGCACTGGTCGTGGCTCACTCCCGCGCCGCCGTACTCGCTCGAGCTGCGCCGCCCGAAGATCGACCTCGCGCACATGCCGCTCGGCTCGCCGCGTGCTCCCGCCGAGCTCCGCTACAGCGATCCAGACCTCGGCATATGCGTGAAGCTCGCGGCCGAGTCGTTCGTGGCGATGCTGCCGTTCGCCGACAACCGCTTCGTCGATCTTGGCCCCGGCGCTTTCGAGGCTTTCGCTCCGCCCGACATCATGGCGTACGGACCGGACGCGCCGATGAGCTGCTACATTCGAGGGCGCTTCGACAACCTCGAGTCATGGGGAACCGATCGAGGGATCATCAGCTTTGGCGATCTCAGCAACCCCGTGCCAGCCGTGTTCGACAACGGCATCGGCGTGTACTGGCATCCGACCGGACCGACGACCGGGCAGTTCATCGCACGCTGTCACGTCCTCGCGACCGGGTGGGTCGACGTGCCCTTCGACGTCGACGCGGCGGAATGGTCGGATCGCCCGATCGACATCGGCTTCGTCTACACCGGAGCGCGCGGCACGAGCAGCGGCATGAACGACTACGAGCTGCGCGTCGTCGTCGACGGCGTCACTCGCGCGTCTGCGGTAGTCGGCCCGATTGACTGTGGCGGCACGGTCGTGATCCAGATGGGCAGCCTCGGCGCATGGCAGGGCTATCAGGGCCTTTTCAGGGGCGGCGCAGTCTGGGGTGACGCCTTGACCGACTACGACCTCAGACGGGCGTTCCTGCCCGCCTCAGAGGGGTTTTATAACCCGTCCTTCGAGGAGGCCGACAGCAGCGGCAGACCCGGCGAGGCGGAGCGGTGGCTTTGGCACTCGCACCAAGAGGATGTGGAGTGGGCCGAGTTCAACGCCTACGACGCGGCGCTCGAGCAGTGGCAGACGGCGATGGAGGAATTTGGGCCAGGGTGGAACGACCTCGAAAGCTGGATCGACTCCCTCGACGACGCGACCATCGTCGCCGCTCTATTCAACGCGGGCGTCACTTTGTTCGAATCGACCTTCGAGGACTTCGGACTGTGGCTGGTCTGGAACGGCGCAGCATACGTGGTCGGCACGCCCTGGCGAGATGACTTCGTCAACGTGCAGCCCTTCGAGGACACGCTCGGACCGTACGGCGGGCCGACAGGCTTCGACAGCTGGTACGACGAGCTGTACGGCACGAACATTTTGCCTCTCGAGATCGAAGCGTTCGACGAGGCGTGGGGCAACGATTCGTTCAGCACGTCGGGGCCGATGTGGTCGCCAGGCACGGCGCAGGATGCGGTGCTCCGCGGCAAGCCGCTGACCTTCCCGCTCGAGGTGCCGCCAGACAAGGCGCTGCTGGTGGTGATCACCGACGTCGCCGGGCCGGGTCTGCTGCACGTCACGCCGGGAACCTACAACACGATCGGCGACCTCATCGTTGAGCTGCAAACGCAGTGGGATCTGTACATCGGCTTCGCGTCAGGCATCGCGTGGGGAAGCTGGAGCGAAGGCGGCGAAGAGGGGTTGACCTTCGGATGGGATGGCGTGTCGTTCTCCGCCATGATGATCATGTTCGGCGAGCTGGCGAGCCAAACCGCCAACGACCTGCGCGAGACGATCGGCATGATCGGATTCGGCATCAACGGCGCGGCGACTCGGCTCGTCGTCGGCGCGTGGCTGTTCCCGCCGATCCCGACAGTCGACCCGACCGACAAGTTCTATTACGACAACTGGTCGCTGATAGACTTCGTGGTCGACACCGACCCGTACATGGCAGACTACCCGCTCGTGTACGAGCAGTACTATGCGCTGTTCGACACCGCCGTACCCGATCCGACCTGCGTCGAGCGCTTCACGCTCGAAGGGTGGGTGTCGCCGAGCGCGGTCTGGATCGACGAGTACTCGCCGACCGACGTCACGGCGGCGATGTTCGACGGCGGCACGGTCAACATGGAAGAGTTCGATCCGGCCGAATGGCCGGACGAGATTTGGACGTAAGGAGTGAACGATGGGACAGGCCGATTGGGGTGATCTCGGAGGAGCGTTGAGCGACGCGACGCTCAAGCGCGGCGTGACCGCAGGCATCGCGGGGCCGGCTGGCAGCAACGGATTCGTGTTCGGCTTCAACAGCTTGGACGGCACCGCCACCGGCGCGCACGGCAAGTTCGTCGACCTGCCCGGCTTCACGCCGACAGGCAGCTTGCTGACCAACCCCGACGGCGGCGGAGGCGTGCGCGGCGCGGTGAAGCGCGTCGCCTCGCCGAACAACACAGGCATGACGCCGGTGCTGTTCTTCTGCTGCCAAGGTGGACCGCCGACCGTCAACGACGAGGCGTACATGCTCGGCCTCATGGACCGCGACCCGTACAAGATCGTTCTCGCCAAGGGACCGATCGTCGGCGGTATCACCGAAGACATGGAGGACGGCAAGCTGCTAGTCGAAGGCTCGCAAGAGTTCGCGATGGGCGACGGCCTTTGGCACCACTTGAGGCTTGACCCGATCGTCGAGCCGAACGGCGACGTGTTGCTCAAGTGCTACTACAGCGATCTGAACGTCCACGACATACACACGCCCGACTGGCAGCTCGTGCCCGGTTTCAGCGCCGACGGCTACATCGACGACGCGCTGCATATCGAAACGGGCACCGCGCCGCTGTGGGGTGGATACGTCGGCTTTGCGTTCGCGATCAATCAGGCACTGAACAGGAGAGGAGCGTTCGACGCGCTGCAAGCGTTCCGAGCGATCTAGAAGATGGGAGCTACTTGGTTCGACCGAGATCGTGGTGTCCGCTCAGGGCGTGTGGTTCCGTCGGTGATCACTCCCGCCGACGGCGAGCGCGTCTTCGTGCTCGGCGCAGAGGCGCTCGAGGAGCTTGCACAGGTCGGCGTCGGCGACTTCACCGAGGTGACGCAGAACATCGACCTGACAGGCATCGACATCGTCGGCGCGACGCTCGACACGATCGGCACCATGATGGGCCAGTACCAAGCGCTCGCAGGCTTCGACTACTCCGACCCGCTGCACGTCTTCGGCTTCGACTTCAAGGTGCCGAACGTCCCGGCAGCGAACAAGGTGGCTGGCGGCTTCGCGCTCACCGACGCAGGCGACATCGAGTCGGCGAAGGAGACGTACTCGCCGAACGAGTCGTACTGCAGGGAGATCCCCGAAGGCGTAGGAGCCGCGTCACTCGTGGGCGACAACGTGCCGCAGGCGTTCCCGCCATTGCTGCCGCAGTTCACGTTGCAGTGGTGGATGAATTTCCGAAGCGACCTCTACCCGTCGTCGACAGGGATAAGCCCCGAGGTGCTCAACGCGTATCAGACACTCGTCGGCGGGTTGCGTCTCAGGCTGTTCGGCGCAGCGGGTTTGCACGAGTGGCGATTCGGACTCGAGATGCACGCGCCCGCGCTGTTTCAGTCGAATTTGATCGGCGGCTTCGTCATCGACGCGCCGCAGGGCTGGCGGCTGTACACGATCCGTTTCGACCAAGCGCTCGCGCCACCGAACCAGCTCGAGGTGTTCGTCGACGACGCGCTCGCGGCCGGGTGCCTTGGCAACTATCCGTTTGTCCCAGCGGCACCGCCAAGCCCCGCGAGCATCGTCTACGGCGACCCCGAGCTTGTCGGGCAGGTCGACGACATCCGGTTGATCTCTCGCTGGTTGTCGGACGTCGAGATCGCGGACTCGTATGCGGGGTGCATCGCCAACCCCGCGCCGGTCGACTTCAAGTGGTTGATGCAAATTCGGATCGACGGACGGCTGTACGCCGAGCGGACGATCGCAAGCGACGAGCAACGAACGTGGACGGACTTTCTTGCCCCGGTGCGACTGCTGACCGGGCCGCATGAGGTGACGTTCCGCCTCAAGCTCGAGCTGGCATAGGAGAAGCGATGTTCAATACGCCGAAGATGGGTATCCCGTGGATGAGCGAGTTCGAAGACCCGTTTATCGTCACCGACCAAGCGAAGGCCGCGGCCGTCGACAACTGGTTGCAGGCGATCTACGAGAGCACGTCGTACGGAGTCAACACGACAGGCCCAGTAGACGTCGATACAAGCGCGAACACGGTGAGGTGGCACAATCCGATCATCGTCGCATCGGCACAGACGGGTGGAGTCCTGCGCGTGCTCGCCAACACGCAAGCATGCGCCGACGGCGAGGTGCTATACATCGAAACGCCAGCACGCCCGATACCGGCTGGCATGACGGACGTGCCGATGCAGAACGGCCCGGCGCTCGGTGTGTCGCAAACGGCGATCGTCATCGGGCGGCGCTACGGCGGCGATTTCTACTTCGCGAACCGTGCAGTCGAGGCGAATTACCACTACTTCGGCGAGTCCTCGTTTTGCGAACTCAAGGAGGAGCAGCCCGCCGCGACAGACGCTGGCGACTTCAACTCGGGATCGTGGGTGGTGCGCGCCCTCAACTCGCAGCAGGCAGGACAAGGCGACGACATCGCGTTCACCGCACCGCCGACGGTCGAGCTGCAGAAGGGAACCTATTTCGTCGAAGCCTCCGCACCCGCGTACCGCGTGGACAAGCACCAGACGCGGCTGCGCGACATAACGACAGGCACGACACTGTTGCAAGGGTCGACGGAGATGTGCGGAGCAAGCACCGGACTTTTCATTGACGTCTACGTCCAGACGCGCAGCTTTGTCTCGGGCTACATCGATCTGAGAGACGTCACCGAGGTGCAGCTGCAGCACCGCTGCTTTCAGACGCGACTAGTCGACGGACTCGGACTCGGCGTGTGGGGACCGGGCGACGACTTCGGCGAGACGGAATGCTTTGCTAAGATGCGCATCAAGCGCGTCAGGTAGGAGGAGCCATGCAACCGACCAACCGAGAAAAGTTCCAGTGGGGAACGGTTGAGCTGACCGGGCAGAAAGAAAAAGAGGTCAAGTTCGGCGAGGCGTTCGACGACGTGCCGCAGAACGTACAGCTGACGCTGGCCGGTGCTGGCGACGGCTCGCCAGAGGTTCACGACACGAAGAAGGACGGCTTCAAGGTCAAGGTGCCGAAGAACTACAACGGCAAAATCATGTGGCTCGCAATCGGCAAGCTCGACAAGGACAAGGCCACGGCGAAAGAGATCGAGAAGTAGCAGATGCCGCTGACTATCGACCAGTTGCTCGCAACCCTCGCCGTCGACGCGGCATCGGCGACCGTCGTCGCCGGGCGCATCGCGGTGATCCAGCGCGACCCGCAGCCCGACGAGACAGGGATCGCGATCGACACCGACGTCCGATTCTTGATCGTCGACCTCGACGCCGACCCGCTCGCGCCTGGCGTGCTGCCGACGTTCGACATAAACATCGAGGGTGCGCTCGCAGGTTCGTACAGCGGCGGCGTGTTCACGCCAGCAGCGCCGTGGAC
>Ga0272444_10005691_pt1 | contig 10742 bp, 11 predicted proteins | sample SSMForm13_FD_201033 | JGI IMG/M metagenome (GOLD analysis project Ga0272444, IMG submission 201033) | Marine sediment archaeal communities from Little Sippewissett salt marsh, Falmouth, MA, United States - SSM-Form-13 | ecosystem: Environmental > Aquatic > Marine > Wetlands > Sediment ...
TACCTGTTCATGGGCGTGGCACAGGTGAACCGCCCGTTCCTGATACACATGGGGACCCTCGCGGGAACGCTTGTGGGGATGGTCATCATCGCCCGCTTCTGGTGTCGATACCTGTGTCCGATGGGCGCGCTCCTCGCGCTGTTCAACCGGGTGAGCTTCCTGCACCTCTCGCTCGATCGCCGGGCCTGCTCGCAGTGCGCCGCCTGTGCCGCGGTGTGTCCGATGGGACTCGAACCGCACACTGAGTACGACGATCACAACTGCATCAAGTGCGGTGCGTGCACGGAGGCCTGCTCGCTCGGCGCCCTGCGCCTCACGCTGTCCCTGCGGATCGCCGGAAAGGCGGTGCGCGAAGCGCGCGCGCCACGCTCGGATTCCAGTTGAAGGCTGGTATCTAGGGGCGATTCTGGAGGAGGACGAGCCCGTAGATGGCAGCGGTGATCAGGAGGGCGAGGCCCGCCGCGAGCAGCACCGCGGCGGTCGCCCCGACGGGCTGGCTGACGGCGACCGTGTAGGCGGCCATGTCCTCGGCGATCGGAAGGCCGGGACGAGAGGGGGTCTCCGCCCAGACGTCCCAGGTCCACGTTCCCGTGTCTTGTGCCGTCAGCGTGACCCGGCTCCACTCGTGCGACCCGTTGGTGAGCACGACCGGTGAGGGATAGAGGCTCCGACGGGTTTGCGAGAAGGAGAGTGGCGTCCCGGACGCGGGTGAGGCGCTCGCGTAGTACGCATAGCGGATCTGGCCCCGGGGGTCGATGGCGCGCGCGTAGAGCAGGACGGCCTGGCCCGTACTGCCGCTGACCTGGATCAGTCGACCCTGCGTCGTGTCCGGAGCAACTGCTCCGCCCGTCTGCGGTGTGAACGACAGCGTCAGGCGCAGCCCCTGCTTTGATTGTGCAGGGACCGGCCCAGAGACGACGACGTAGCGATCGATCGTGTAGGGGCCGAACACGCCGTGGTCGAGGGTCGTCGTCACCCCGTGCGGATCGCTCATGTCCTGGTTGTAGGGGTCGAGAATCGTGTAGGTGGTTCCTAGCTTCCCGGTGAGGACGATCCAGTGGCAGTCCGAGGTCTGCGTTGTCGTTCCGTGGCAGTGGCTCCCCCAGTGAACACCGCAGATCACGGGGTAGCCTTGAGCAAGCGCCCGGTCGATTGTGCGCTGCGAGGCAGTGTCCAGTCCGGTGTTGCGGCTGTTCTCGTGCATGGAGAGTGCGATCTGCGAGGGCAGCGCCGTCCACTCCAGGCAGCAGGAACCGACCGGATCGCTCGAGCAGCGGCCGTAACCACCGTGCGTTCGGAGCCAATCGTTCAGGATCCCGGGGTCCATCCCTTCACGCGCGGCTCCCGTGCAGGAACTCCCCGCGGGGATCGAGAGGCTGACCCCATAGTAGTCGAGAACCATGGAGAACGCGGTGATCAGGCAGCCGGCGGTGGCAACCCGGTCCGGGCAGCCGCCCGTGCCCATCGGACAGTTGCCCCAGGTCCCGGTCGCGTCACGGTAGGCCTGATTGAACGAGGGGACAGGCAGGTGAGACGCAGCCGCTGCCGGCAGCGCCCATAGACCGATCGTCAGGACCAGTACCAGCAGGAGACGGTTGCGGCGATCCATCGACGAGCCCTATCCCTCCTCTCTCCTGCGGATGGCCTTCGCCGCGATCAGCCCGCTCACCGCGGAATAGACGATTCCCCGGCAGTGCCCGGAGGCGTCCCCCGCCACGTAAAAACCCGGGATCTGCGTCTCCATCGACGAGTTGACCGTGTAGCGCGTGTCGTAGAACTTGATCTCCGGCGCGTACAGCAACGTGTTGTCCGCGGTGAGACCGGGAAGGATGGCGTCGAGCTGGTCGAGCCCCTCCACGAGGTTCACCACGACACGGTCGGGCAGCGCCATGGGGATATCGCCGGGGGTTGCGTCGGACAGGCTGGGTGCGATCGTCGCCCGCGCGATGCGCTCGGCCGTCGAGCGGCGGCCGCTGCGCAGGTCCTTCAGCCGCTGGATGATCGGCCGGCCACCGCCGATGGTGGTTGCCAACTTGGCGATCGCCCGGCCGTACTCCGTCGTGTCCTCCACGGGGTCGGTCAGCTCGATGTGGGAGAGCAGGGCGAAGTTCGTGTTCGGTGACTTGCGCTCGTTCTCCGCGTGACCGTTCACGAGGACGAATTCCTCGTAGGTCTCCTTGACGACAAACCCCCTGGGGTTCGTGCAGAAGGTGCGGACCATGTCATCGTAGGTCGCCGTGCGGACGCGCAGCTTCGCGTCGTACATCACCTGCTCGATGGGGGCGTAGATCTCGGCGGGAAATTCGACACGAACCCCTACGTCGATCGGGCCGTAGTGCGTCGTGATTCCGAGCCGACTCGCCTCCTCACGCAGCCAGTACGCCCCGGCCCGGCCGGGGGCAGCGATCAGGTACCGCGCCTGGATCTCCTCGGTTCCGCGGAGGAGGAATCCATCTCCAGTACGCTCGATTCGCTCGATCCGGTTCTCCAGGGACGAGAGGGTCCCTTCCTCGATGAGATGACGGTAGAAGCGGTCGATGATCTGGCGCACGGAGGAGGTTCCCATGTGTCGTTGGCGCCCGCTGATGAACTCTATTCCGAACTGGCTTGCGAGTTTCTTCAACCTGAGAAGCGCAGCCTCGTCCTCACCGGAGTACTTCTCCGGTGCGCCAAACCGGGTGAAGGTGGCGTCGACCTCGTCGATGAAGCCTTGGATCGACGCCTCATCGCGGCCAAAGCTTCCCGGCTCGCCGCCGATTTTCGGGGTCAGGTTCAGCTTCCCGTCGGAGAATGCGCCCGCGCCGCCCACCCCGTAGCAGAGGTGCGTCCGTTGCGTCGGTTCGCCGCCGCGGTCAATGAGGAGCGTCTCAAGGCCGCTTCCGAGCAGCTCCTGTGCGGCGAACAGGCCGGCGGGCCCAGCCCCGAGGATCGCGACATCGGCGCGCTTCACAGGAGAACCTCTCGCAGGTCGGCGATCCGCTTGACCGTGAGATCAGGGACGACGCCGTCGGCTGCCCGACCGTCCGAATTCACCCAGGCGGCCTGGAGCCCGGCGGTCTTCGCGCCAACGATGTCCGTGGAGAGCGAATTGCCGACATAGAGCGCCTCCACGGCTGTGCGATCCATGCGCTCGAGCACAAGCTCGAACGCTGCGGGGTCGGGCTTGTGCAGGCCCACCTCTCCAGAGACGACGATCGCCTCGAAGAACGGCTCGATCTCGAGGTGGGCGAGCTTCGGCCGCTGCATGTCCGTGGGGCCGTTGGTCAGAAGGCCGAGCGTGTAGCGAGCGTGGAGATCATCCAGGAGCTCCGCGACGCCCGGCAAGAGGCGCAGCGATGGCCAGCGGACCTGCGTGTAGTGGGCCGTCACGTCACGGGCGAGCTCCGGATCGTCGATTCCCCGCTCGTTGAGCAGACGGATCATGATCGCCTCACGCAGCGAGGCGGCCCGATGTCCATTGAGGGAGATCTCCTCCCAAAGGGCGTTGTAGCGTGCCGCTGCGGCATCGAGGTCCCCCAGCCGACTGGCCGGTTGCCCGGTGCGCACGAGCGCCTCAGCCAGCGCCTCTCGCACCGTCACCGCGTAATCGCACAGCGTGCCATCGAGGTCGAACACAACGGCACGGATCGGACGAAGCGTCATCGGGTTGAACCGCTCCTCTGTGTGGTTTATTCTGTGGTGCTAATCCGCTTGTCATGCGGCCAAGAGCAATCATAGGGCCAGGTTCGTCGGAAGTCAAGGAGCGCCATGCGCATCATCGCTGGGAGTCGACGCGGACGACGGCTCGTCGCCTGGGAGGAGGCCGGAATCCGGCCGATGCGCGACTTCGTTCGCTCTGCCCTGTTCAACATCCTGAGCGATCTCGTCCCGCAGGCGCGGTTCCTCGACCTTTTCTGCGGCACCGGAAGTGTGGGATTGGAGGCGCTGTCGCGTGGAGCCCGCGAAGCGGTGTTTGTTGACCGCTCGGAAGCCGCCTGCGCGATCGTTGGGCGCAACCTCGCGGAATTGGGGTTCACTGAGCAGGCGAAGGTTGTGACCGCCGGCTTTGCGGAGGGGATCGAGGGGCTCGCCCGCCGGGGGCGCGCTTTCGACCTCGTCTTCGTTGGCCCGCCATACGACAGGGGACTCGAGGCGGCGGCTCTCGAGCAGCTGGGAGATGGTCGGATCCTCGCCCCGGATGCGGTCGTCGTTTCAGAGGGCCGGAAGGGGACACCATTCGCGGAGTGCCACGGCCGCCTTTCTCGGATCGATTTGCGCGTCTACGGCGATAATGTCCTCGTCTTCTACCGTCTGGATGCGTCCACCGGTTGCGCGGGGCCCCGCGGTGAGTAGAATGCGGAAACGCCCTACATGGGGAGGCAACAGATGACGGCTCCACTGATCCTCTTGACGAACGACGATGGAGTCAACGCTCCGGGGCTGATGGCGCTCAAGGAGGAGCTGGACCGGGTCGCGCGGGTGGAGGTCTATGCCCCGGACCGGAATTGGTCGGCGGCGAGCCGGACGATGACGTTCCACAAGCCGTTGCGCGTGAACCGGGTGCGCCTGTTGAACGGCACGGTCGGGCATACGACGAGCGGAACGCCGTCGGATTGTGTGTCTCTCGCCCTGCTGGGGCTGCTCGATGAGACGCCGGATCTCTTGGTCTCTGGGATCAATGCGGGTCTGAACACTGGACAGGACATCAGCTACTCGGGGACCGTGGCTGCGGCGATGGAAGGCGTGCGGGGCGGGATCCCGTCGGTCGCGGTGTCACTGGATGTTGCGCCGGAGCGCGCGGAGCTGCCTGACTACTCGATTGCTGCGAGCTTTGCCGCGCGGCTCGCCGAGTTTCTCCTGCGCACAAAGCCCCTTCCCCCGGGAATTGTGCTCAACGTGAACGTGCCTCAATTGCCCCGCGGCCGCCCCCCGGAGGTGCGGCTGACCCGCCTCGGCGGGCAGGCGTTCGACAACTACCTTGTCAAGGGAGAGGATCCGCGCGGCCACACCTACTACTGGATCACCGGCGATCCGCTGACCCACGTCCCGCCCGAAGCCGAGGGGACCGATATGGCCGCGATCGCCAATGGCTTCATCTCCATCACCCCGATCCAGCTCGACATGACCGAGCACGCGCTCGTCAAGGAGCTCGCGGACTGGGAATCGCGCGACTGGTTCAGCGCGGCTTGATCTCCGGAGTCCCGAGTCGAGGGTCGTGAGTCGAGAGCCCCATCCGCCGCAGACCGGCTGCGCCCCGACGACAAACGGCCGTTGTCCCGTCGGGCCTTATGCCCGACGGCTTATGCGGTCCAGATCTCTCAGCTCAAGAAACCCCATGAACCCAATCAACCCAAGCAACGGTCCTTCGCCTCCGGTTGAGGGCTGACGGCTGAAAGCTAGCTAGGCTCGCGATCCGACCGCCGGGGATGACCCCCGACCCCACAACGGCAAGATGCTTCTCGACGGCTTGTGGACCGAGGACTCGTGACTGGTGAGTTGAGATCGTCTTCTCCAACGTCGCACCTTCCTCCAACGAACCCCCGGCCGACGAAGACGCCCTGCGACGGTCAATCGCCGGGCGCACACAAGGTGCGCCCCTCGTAACACCTGAGCTTGCGTAGGGGGGAGCTCGTCTCCACCCGCTTCTCGCGGAGACCGGGGGCACGGGCGCTCGGGGGCAGGCCCGCTGCGCCCCGATGACAGACGGCAGTCGTAGCGTCGGGCTCTATGCCCGATGGCTTCTTCGATGCCGCTCTTCGGTGCTTGCTCTTCGTGATCTTCGTGGTGAGCTTTCCCCATCCGGCTCCCGACTCTAGACTCTGGACTCGCGACTCGTTACCTGTTCTACCCTTTGATAATCATCCAGGCCCCGGCAAGGATGAACAGGCCGCCGGCCACGTAGTGGACGACGCGCGCGAACTCTGGTGGGATCGAGCGGGAGAATAGTGTCCCCAACAAGACGGCAAGCGCTGTAGACAGCAGAAGGGCGCTTCCAGCGCCGATAAGCACCGGCCAGGGGGAAGCGGACTCGCTCGACAGACTGAAGACCGCGATCTGCGTCTTGTCGCCGAGCTCGGCGAGGAAGACCAGCACAAATGTCGAAAACGCGATGCGTAGCAAGGACACTCCTTTCTTTCCGGTCAAACGCCGTCGGCCACAGCCGCGGACCCGTATTGTTGAGACCCGGCGGCCGCCGTACACTGTGGCTGGGGGATGCGACCATGGCCAGAGTGTACTATCAGTTCTACACCAACGTCACGTACCGAACCTGCCCGGAGTGTCTGACGCACCACGGGAAGATCGACAGAGATCCACACGCGTTTTCCCAGTGCCCGCAGGGCTGCGCACGCAAGGTCCTTGCGATCCCGCACAAGGAGCTTCCCTACTACAAGGAGCAGGCCGTTCGAATGCAGGAGGCTGCCCAGGCAGAGCTCTCGCGGCGGGAGCTGTTCGAGCAGGGCATCGCGTTTCTCGGCAAGGACGACGAGCAGGCCGTGGATTGGTTCGCTCAATCGGTGAGGCTCGATGTGTACGTTCCCGAGGTGGAGCGGCTGGTGCGGGAGAAGAAGAACGTGCTGGAGCAGGACGGCGATCTACGCGAACGGCTCCGCCGCTTGTTTGCGCGGGCCTACTTCGAGAAATTCGGCTGGCCGCGCTATGAGCGCCTCCCGGAGCGGATGCGGCTCGCCCGGGAGAAGGCGGGGATCGAGCGGATCAAGGAGCTTCTGCGATGACCGCGGGAGCCCTCTCCGCCGGCCAACGCGGGGTCGTTCTACTGGTCGGACTTGCGCTGGTTGCCAGCGGGCTTGTGCTCTTTCTCCCGTCGGGGGCGCCGTCCCGAGCGGCCGAGGAGCCGATTGTCCTCTCCGACGTGCGCGTCATCGCACCGGTCTTTCTCCTCGAACCGCCGCGCGTTGATCTGAACACGGCGAGCGTCGAGGAACTCGCCACCCTGCACGGGATCGGCGAGGTGCTGGCCGCACGGATCGTTGCCTACCGTACGGCGCACGGACCGTTCCGCTCCCTGGGGGAGCTGGATCGGGTGAGCGGGATCGGCGAGGCACTCATCGAAGGGCTCCGCGGGGCGGTCACGCCCGGTGACTGAACTCGACCCCGCAGTGGCAGACCCCTTCTAGATCATCTCGAACATGTCCTTCTCCGCCCCGCAGTCCGGGCAGGTCCAGCCGTCTGGCAGGTCCTCGAATGCAGTTCCCGGGGCGATTCCGGTGGTCGGATCTCCAGCGGCCGGGTCGTAGATGTACCCGCAGATGGTGCACTCCCACTTCTCCATTGTCTCACCTCCTCACGCGTCTCGTGTCTCCGGGCGCGACGGCCTGGTGGCCGGTTCGTCTTCGTGCTCGTCAGAGGATCGGCTCGTGCTTGGGTCATTCTCTTCTGGACTCTCGGCCGGTTCCGGCGCCTCCGGGTCTCTTTCGGCTGCATCGGACGCGGTTGCGCGGTCGTCTTCCTCTTGGCGGGTCTCGCCGGCTTGCCCGACCTCACCCACATGGAACCGGAATTCCTCGACGTTCTTCAACCCGAAGTGGCGCAGAAACTCGTCGGTGACGTGCAGAAGAAGCGTACGGCCGTGTTCCTCGGCGCGGACGAGCCGCCGTTCCAGGAGTTCCTGGACGTGTCCGTAGGCCTTGTTCCCCCGCGCCTTGACCAGGTCGGCCTGGGTCATCGGATGGTTGTAGGCGATCATCGCGAGGCTACGTAGAACGGGCGCGGGGATGTCCTGGTGCGGCGCGAGGTGGGCGACGGCGTCGATGTACGGTGCTTTGACGCGCAGGAACGCGCGGCCCTGGTCGCGGCGCAGCTCGATCCCGCGCGACGTGCCGGAAAGGTCCTCGGCCAGGGTGTCGAGCAGCCGGTCGACGTACGCCGCGGAGACCCCGCCGAGGAGCTTTGCGATCTGCCGCTCGGAGAGGGGGCGCGGCGACAGGAAGAGCGCCGCCTCCAACAGGCCGAGGTCCGTTGTCGCGACGTCTTCTGTGTGTGGCATCGCCGGTCCTCCCGCGCGGGCTCCGATCGAGTGGATCACCCTTCCAGTGGAAGAGTGATCAGGATGTCGCCGAGGAACTCCTCCTGAGTGCAGGCGATCTCGCCTTGGGCGGAGAGGTGGAGAACCTCGAAGAATCGTTCGATCCGTTCCTCCTTGTCTCCGCGGTCCAGGAGGCGGAAGAAGCTGATCGCCCGTACGCCGGAGAGCAGGCGTTTGATCCTGTCGAATAGACCGAGGAGGCGCTCGCCGAATCCGTCTCCTCCAATCTGGAATTGGTCGAAGAGCACGTCATCATCATCGGTCTCGATCCGCTCGCGGTGGCGCGCCGCGCGTCTGGAGCTCACTCGCATCGCCGAGGCCAGGGCGCGACACAGGTCGGTGAGCGTCACCTGGCGGTGTGGCTGACGCAGGAGCGGCAGGGAGAACTCCGGCGGCGCGACCGGCTCCTCCCAGGCAGCGGCCTCGTCTTCAACGGCCTGCTCCAACTCCTCGAATAGCTCGTTCTGCGGCGTGGGGCGGGCCGCGGCGAGGAGGTCGTCGGACTGCATCCGGAGAAGAATGGAGCAGGTCAGCACCATGCGGCCGGGAATCTCGAAACGCAGCTCGCGCAACGCTTCGATCATGTGCCGGTAGCGCCGTGCCAGCTCGGCGACGTCGATGTCCCAGGGATCCATATCCTGGGTCAACCGCCGCAGTGTCCCTTCCCAGCCCTCCCCCAGCAACTCATCGAGGGGGATCTGCGCGATGCCCATCGCATCCATCGATCGTGCTCCCTTAGTTCAGATTGAGTGCCAGTATCTGCGAGACTCCATTCCGAATTGTCACTCCGTAGGCGCGGTCTGCGTGACGAACTGTTTCCTCGTTGTGTGAGACAACGATCACCTGGATCCGTTGGGCGTAGTCCTGAAGCATCCGTGAGAGGCGGGTGATGTTCATCAGGTCGAGCGCTGCGTCAATCTCGTCGAGGATGAAGAACGGGGCGTGTTGGTACTCCTGCAGGGCGAAGACGAACGCCGTGGCGACCAGTGCCTGCTCGCCGCCCGACAAGGAGTCGATGAGGTGCGGCTCCTTGTCCGGTGGGTTCGCCTTGATCAGAAGCCCTGAGGAGATGTTCTCCGGCTCCTCGAGTTCAAGCGCCGCGCTTCCGCCCTCGAACAGCCGGCCGAAAATGCGTCGGAACTGGCCGTCAATCGTCTCCAGCGTCTCGAGAAACCGTTCGCGCTTGCGCTCCTCGATCTCACCGATCAGCCGTTCGATCTCGCGCTTCTCGTCCGCCAGTGCATCGACCTTCGCCTTGAATCCCTCGTACTCCTTCTCATAGGTGGCGTGCTCCTCGATCGAGCGCATGTTCACCGGTTCCAGCCGCCTCAGGGTCCGGCGGTTCGACTCGATTCGCCGTTCGAGTTCGTCGATCGTTCCGTCAAGGTAGTAGGCGGGATCGTGGTCCTCTTCACCGAGTGCCTCGAGCTCCGCCTGCGCCTCGGCCTCCTGCCGCTCGTAGCGCGTGAGGCCGCGCCGCAGGTTCTCGAGCTCCCGGTAAGCATCGCGCCGCTTGTCGCGCAGGGCGCGCAAGGCCTCGCTCTGGGTGCTGACCGTTCCCTTCGCCTGCTCGCCTTCTTCCTGCTTGCGCTTGAGCGCCTCTTCCTCCGCGGAGAGCGCCTCCGCCAGGCCGCTGACCTCCCGCTGGAGCGCCGCCGCCTCCTTCTCCAGCTTGAGGATCTGCTGGCGGCGCTTGGCCGTGTCGAAGCTCGTGTCGTTGCGTGATTCCGCCGCCTTCTTGGGCGAATCCGGCCGCCATCCCCCGGTCAGAGCGCCGCCGCGGCTCTGCAGATCGCCGTCCAGGGTGACCGCGCGGACCCCATCGACGTCGCGCAGCGCCTCGAGGCTCTCGGCGACGATCGTGTCGGAAAGGATGTACTCGAAAGCGCGCTGATACTTGGCGTCGAAATCGACGAGATTGATCGCATAATCGATGACGCCGGGCCGCTTGAGCGCATCGGCGGACGCCAGGCTCTTGCGCCCGGTGACGAGCCGCCGCAGCGGAAGGATCCGGGCCCGCCCGAGGCGCTGTTCCTTGAGGTAGTTGATGCAATCGATCGCGGTTTCCCGCGAATCGACCACGAGGTCGTTCTGGTGCCCACCGGCCGCGGTCTCGAACGCCACTTCGAAGCCGTCCTTCGGCTTGGAGAGAGAGGCGATCGTGCCGTATACGCCGCCCCGCTTGCGCTCGAGCAGCGCCTGGGTGGCCCGGTCACGCCCGGTCGCGGTGCGCGACCGCGCGGCTTCGGAGGCCTTGATCCGTGCGACCTCGTCGATCATCTCCTGGAGGTTGCGGGCCTGCTGGCGCTTCATCTCGATCTCGCCCTGCTTGCTCAGGATCTGCGAGCGCAGCTTCTCGACCCGCTGGACGAGCGCGATTTCCTCGCCACCCTCGAGGTTCTCGCGGATTCCTTCGAGTTCCCATTCCTTGTTCTCGACCGACAGGTCGAGCTTCGTGACCTCCTGTTCGAGGGTAGCGATCCGCTGCGCCATGCCGGACCGCTCATTGCGTGCGCGCTCGAGCTTCTCGACGATCCGCTCGCGGCGCCGGTGACGGATCGAGGCCTCGAGCTGGGTCTGTTCCTGTGTCAGGCGCTGGTGCTCGAGGGCCGCGTCCCGCTCGCGTGCCAGCGCCAGGAGCCGGCGGTGCCGTTCGGCGAGCAGGACCCGGTGCGTGTTCAGCTTGGACTTGACGTCCTTGAGTTCGTCGATCGCTTTC
>Ga0272444_10005692_pt1 | contig 10742 bp, 14 predicted proteins | sample SSMForm13_FD_201033 | JGI IMG/M metagenome (GOLD analysis project Ga0272444, IMG submission 201033) | Marine sediment archaeal communities from Little Sippewissett salt marsh, Falmouth, MA, United States - SSM-Form-13 | ecosystem: Environmental > Aquatic > Marine > Wetlands > Sediment ...
GCCAATAAGCGCGTGAAAATCCCGGTAGGAACCTGCTGAATCGGCCCTCGATCCGGCTTGCCCCTGCACCGTGCTGGCGGTTTCGGATCGCCCGGAATCGCCCTTTTCGCTCAAAGAGGGCCAAAGGGCGAGGGCGATGCTGACGGCCACAATCAGCGAAGGCACAAACCAAAAGCTCGCCCGTAGGTTGCTCCAGAGCCGTTTGAGTTTATTCATGATACCACCTCCCATGTGAACACAGCACTTTCATGACTAAACCCTCAGGAGGGTGGGGCGCTTTGCTTTTTTGACAGCGCTTCGAAGCCGGAGATGACGTCGAACAGTTCCTCGTCGATGCCGCTCTGGCGCAAACGATGAAATGTCCCGTTGAGGTCCTCCAGCAATTCGTCGATGTTTTTGTCGGCGCGTTGCATCGCCGCGAGGCGGCTGGCGTTCTCGCTCGCAAGGGATTCGGCGCACGCCCGGAAGAGCGAAACGAAGAGATACTCGCGGATAAAGGCTCGCAATGTCTCGGTGTCGCCGCCCATGACCTCGGGCAAGTTCTTCGTCGGCCAGGGAAGCTTGGCCAGTTCGTGTTGCCAGCTTTCGTCCAGCGGCAACAGTCGCTGATTGACGGGCTCATAAACCGCTCCGGAGGTGGGGCGGTTGTAGAAGAGGTGGAGTTCCACGATTTCGCCCTGGCTACGGCGCGCCTCGCTTTCAACGAGGATCTGGCCGACGAGCGGGGGGACGGCCTTAACGGAGTTCGGCACGGTGAAGAGTCCCAGCAGCGGCAGGCCCACATCCGCCAGGCGCGCATGAACGCGCTCACCGACCGCCCAGACCTCGGGTTTCCCCGGCAAAGCCGCCAGGGTCTTGACCGCATGATCGGCCACCGCATCATTAAACTGGCCCACCAGTCCCTGGTCTGATCCGAACACGACCGCGCCGATCACACCCGCATTTGATCGTCTTGTTTTTCCGATCATCAATCCCGCCGAACCGGCGCCCCGGAAACAGACGCCCAACCCCAGCTCAACAGTGTGATAGTAGTCACCCAACGCGCGTACCGATTGCTCGTATTGGCCGATACTCGAAGCGGCCAGGGCCTTCATGGTGCGGACAACGGATTGGAGATTTCCGGCGCTGTCGATCTTTCGACGCAGGCTCGCAGTCGTGTCGCTCATCCCTTCTCCTTTTGTCCCGCCTTGGGCTTGGGTTTGACCTCTTTTCCGGCCTCAGGCTTGATCTCGGGTTCAGGCTTGGGCTCGGATTTGGCTTCAAGTCCGGGCTGCTTTTCGGCCTCCTGTTCCGGATCGGGCGAGAACGCTTTGATCGCTTGGTGGCTGATGTTGATGATCGTTTCGCGATCCTCATCGCTCAACTTGTCGGCGGTATCCAATCGCTCACTCACCTCCGCCGGGATCTCCGCCGCCGCCTTGCACACGGCCTGCTCGGCGTCCGTCATCCGGTCAAGCGGCACGTCGTCGAAGAGTTCGGCGGTCAATGCCAGCAGCACGGCGATCTGCTCGGCCACGGACACCGGGGCGAATTCCGGCTGCTTGAGGCAGGCCCGGATGCGCCGCCCATGCTCGATGATTTTGCGGTTATCTTCATCCAGCCGGGCGCCGAACCGGGCAAAGCTTTCAAGTTCTTCAAATTGCGAATAGGCTAGTTTGAGGTCGCCCGCCACCGCCCGGTAGGCCGACCGTTGCGCCTTGCCTCCAACTCGTGAAACGGATTTGCCTACATCGACCGCCGGCAATATGCCCAGTTCGAACAGTGAAGGCGACAGGTAGATCTGTCCATCGGTGATGGAGATGAGATTGGTCGGAATATAGGCGGAAATGTTTTGCGCTTCGGTTTCGATAATAGGAAGCGCGGTGAGCGAGCCGCCGCCAAGTTCCTTGCGCAAGTGCGTCGCGCGCTCCAGCAGTCTCGAGTGGATATAAAAAATGTCGCCGGGGAAGGCTTCGCGACCTGGGGGACGGCGCAGCAACAAAGAAAGCTCGCGATAGGCGCGGGCGTGATGGGTGAGATCGTCATATACGATCAGCACATCTCGGCCGGTTTCCATAAAAGACTCTGCAATGCTGGATGCGGCGTAGGGTGCAATGTAGGCGAGGCCTGGCGGGTCGTTCCCCTCGGTGACAACCACGACGGTGTAATCCATAGCATCCTTTTCCCGGAAGGTCGCCACGGCCTTTGCGATGGCGGATCCTCTCTGGCCGATAGCACAATAGACGCACAGGATATCCTTGCCACGTTGATTAAGGATGGTATCAATGGCAATGGCGGTCTTGCCCGTCTGCCGGTCACCGAGAATCAGCTCACGTTGGCCGCGCCCGATGGGAATGAGCGCGTCAATAACTTTTAGTCCGGTCTGGAGCGGCACGGTGACGGGTGCGCGGTCCATGATGGGAGCGGCGGGGCGTTCGATCGGTAGGCGTTGGCTTGCGGCTACCGGCCCGTTCCCGTCGAGTGACCGGCCGAGCGGGTCAATGACGCGTCCCAGCAATCCGTCGCCCACGGCCACGTCCATGACCCGGCCAGTGCGCTGGACTTCATCTCCCGCGTGGAGATGCCAGTATTCACCGAGCAGCACCACGCCGATTTCATTTTCGTCCACGTTGAATGCAATCCCAAACACATCGCCGGGAAATTTTACCAGCTCGTCGAAACCGACGCTGGGAAGCCCGGATACCCGGGCAATGCCCGTGGATACGCTGATAATCGTACCGACCTCCTGCAGCGTCAATTCCGGCGTGAACCTTTTTAGCCCCTGGCTCAGGCCGGCGAATGCCCGGTTGAATACACTTTCCAAAGGATCGGGCGGCGCGCTCATTTGGTCTCCTCGGGAACTGCAGGTTTAGTCTCGGACTTCGCCTTGGGCTCGGCTTGAATCTCGGGTTTCGTCTGAGTTATCATATCAGGTTTATCTTTTGGATTGGGCTGTTCCTTCAGAAGTTCGCCGACGCTCTTTTCCAGTGCCGCGATATAATCCGCGATACTCCAAGCGAGCTTTTGTCCGTTCGCGGTGAGTTCGATGCCGCTGATCACCTCCGGCGCGGTCTCGAACCTAACTTGGATTTCAGCCGAGAAGGTTTCATTGAGAGCATGTTGTATCAAAGCTCTTTGTTCCGACCGTAGCTCGAAGGCGCTGCGCAAGATCGCCGGATCGGACGATGTCTTTAGCAATGTAGCTAGACTTTCCTTAGCCTTATCGTCAAGATTTCGCAATCGGAGATCGAACACCTCGCTCATACGTTCTTCCAGTGTCGTACCCGCAAGGTCGGACAGCGTCTTTCGCGTTATGGCAAAAACTCCATCCCGTGTTCGGCGGGTTATTTCGTCGTTCAAGCTCTGTTGTTCGCGTTTTAACGCGTCCTGTCGTTTGGCACGAAGGTCGTCCGCCACTTGCCGCGCTTCATTGAGAAGACGCTGCCTTTCGCCTTTTACCTCGTCCTTAGCCTTGCTCAGGAGCTCGTCTCGCTGCTGGTCGAACTTCTCGTTCTTGTGCTTGAATTCGTCTCTCTCTTTTTTGGCCTCGGCCATTTTCGCGTCAGCGTCCGCAAGTTCTTTAGCGATGCGCTGTTCCCGCGCGTCGATGGCGTGAAGGATGGGCTTGTAGAGAAAGTGCTTCAGCAGCCACACCAGGATGAGGAAGTTTAATACCTGTGCACTGACGGTGAACCAATCGATAAGCATAACTTACTTACCTCCAACATGGGCAATGATATGGTTCCAGAACGGGTTGGCGAAAATAAGAATCATGGAGACCACGAAACAGTAGATGGCCGTGGACTCGATCATCGCCAGGCCCACGAACAGCGTCCGGGTGATGGTAGCGGAGGCGTCTGGCTGCTGGGCCAGAGAACTCAGCGCCGACGCGACTGACCGTCCTTCGCCTAGTGCTGGTGCCATGGTGCCGAAAGCGGTGGTGATGCCGGCGATGACAATTGATGCTACCGCGATAATAGTCATGTTATCCATAGTTTCTCCCTTTTGGTTTTAATTCAAGCTTCATTTTTTCCCTCGTGTTCGGGTTTGGGTTGACGGACTCTCGTGGCCGCAGCGATATAAACCGCTGCCAGGATGCTGAAAATGTAGGCCTGCACCATGCCGGTAAGCAGACCGAGCGCCGTCATGATGATCGGGAAGATGATCGGCGTAATAGTGAGTAAAATACCGATGATCATCGCCCCGCTCATCATGTTGCCGAACAGACGAACGGCCAGGGCCAGCGTGCGCGAAATTTCGCTGATGATGTTAAACGGCAACATGATGAACGTCGGCTTCACATAGGACTTCAGGTAGCTGCCCACCCCTTGCTCCTCGATGCCGAACAGCGGCACGGCCACAAACACGCATAGCGCCAGCGCAACCGTGGTCGAGAGCGAGCCGGTCGGTGGCTCGTACCCTGGAATGACGGTGCAGAGGCTGCTTGTGGCGACAAACAGGAAAAGCGTTCCCAGAAACCCGAGATATTTCCGCGGCTGAATCAGACCTACCTCTTCAATTTGTTTCTCAATGCCGGTGACGACTATTTCCAGAAGGTTCTGCCAGCGTGATCTTTTCAGATCCGTGGAGAGTTTACGCGTAATGATTTTTGAACCCACGGCCAGTGCGAACATCACTCCCCACGTGAACACAATGGTGGCGTTAAGTTTGAGAAACCCGTGTTGCCAAAAGATAATCTCATCGGGACTAAGGCGCATGACGGGCCACCTTCTCTGGGGAGCTGTTATTTTCGACCGGCGGGCCGATAAGCTGCGTCACAATGAAACGCGCCGTGAAAAACCCGAAGACACAGGCCATAAGCCGATCCCAATGACCGAGCGATACAAAGTAAAATCCAGCCAGGGCGATGCTCATCCGCATCAGAAAACTGCCGAAGAACCAAAGCGCCGGCTGTTTGGACGAAACACCCTTGCGAACCGACCACCAAAGGCCACCGAAAAAAATCGCCCCGAGCATTGTCCCCGCCACCCACGCCCCCATCAGTATCAGAGTTTCATTCATCGTTATCCTCCTGTTCCTCCTTCATTGCCTTGTCTTCCTTGCCAACCCAATGCCAGGCATTCAAACACCCGATCGCGAGACCGCCGACCAGCAGGGCCAGAGTCCAGGAGCGGCCTCCAGGATAGCGCTGGTCCAGCCAGAGACCAAAAAACGCGCCGAGCAGCGTCGGAATCGCCACCGACCAGCCGATCAGTCCTATCATGCCCAGGCCAAACCAGACGGTTCGCGTGACATGGCGTTGAGCGCGGAGTTTACGCGCGGCCTTAGCCCCGACCTCCTGACTGAGCGGCGTCTTCGGCTTCAATGGGTTATTATTATATTCATCACTCATGATGAAATTCCGCGAGGCGGCGGATGAAACCGCTTTCCATTTTCGCCAGCACCGAGCGCACCGCCTGCTCCCGTTGGTTCAGGTCCAAAAAATTCCGATCCACCGCCTCGCGCAGATGGCTCAGGTCCGTTCCGGCTATAGCGTTGCGCACGGAGACGAGCACCTCCTGGCCGGTCTTGATCAAGACCCCTTCATCGATAGCCAAGTAAACCTCGCTTTCGCCTTTATCTTCGTAGATCAGAATCCCCGGCGCAAGCGCGGCCACGCAGTCGAGGCGATGCGGCAAAAGCCCGAACGAACCCTCCCGGGTTTCTGCTACGAGTCGGATCACGTCGGTCTTCTCGACAAAGACCTGAAATGGCAGGAGCACTTTAAGATTCATGAACGTCGGCTGCTGCATGGTTGACCTCCGTTTTCGGTTTTATCCCGGGCTTCGGCTGCGGTTCGGATTTGTTTTTGGGCTTGGTATCGGCAGCGGGTTTCTGGTCGCCCTTGGCTCCGGTTTTTGTCTCAGGTTCAGCTTCATTTACAGGCTTGCCGATTTTAGCTTTTGACCTAGCCTCGTCAACAACCCCGATCATGTAGAGCGCACTCTCCGGATAGTCTTTGAATTCATCACGCAGGATACGCTCACAGCCGTTCAGCACATCTTCAAGGCTGACGACTTTGCCTTTGAGCCCGGTGAACTGCTCGGTCGTAAAAAACGGCTGAGTAAAAAAACGCTCCAATCGGCGGGCGCGGGCGACCACGTTGCGGTCCTCGGGCGACAGTTGCTCCAGACCGAGCATGGCGATGATGTCCTTCAATTCCGCGTATTGCGCGAGCGTCCGTCGGATTTCCTGCGCGAGGCCATAATGCCGTTCACCGACGATTCCCGGCGTAGCCATCTTGGAACTGGACTGCAACGGGTCGATGGCCGGGTAAAGGCCTTCACTTGCACGCTTGCGCGAGAGCACGATTGAAGCGGATAGATGTGAGAATGTATGCACCGCCGCCGGATCGGTGAAATCGTCCGCCGGCACGTATACGGCCTGGATTGAGGTGATGGCGCCGGTATCGGTGTTGGCGATACGCTCCTCCAATCGCGACAACTCGGTACCCATTGTGGGCTGATAACCGAGACGAGACGGCATCTGCCCCATCAATCCGGACACCTCGGAACCGGCCTGGATGAATCGGAAAATATTGTCGATGAGCAGCAGCACATCGCGGTGTTCGTCGTCCCGGAAATACTCGGCCATCGTCAGCGCGGCATGTCCGACGCGGAAACGGCTGCCGGGTGGCTCGTTCATCTGGCCGAACACCATCACCATATTCGGCAGCACGCCGGCTTCCTTCATCTCGCGGTAAAGCTCCTCACCTTCGCGACAGCGTTCGCCGATGCCACAAAACAGACTGACCCCCTCGTGGTGGCCGATCATGTTGTGGATCATTTCAGTGAGCAGGACGGTTTTACCGACGCCCGCGCCGCCGAACAGGCCCGCCTTGCCGCCGCGCTCCAGTGGCACCAGCACATCAATAACCTTGATGCCCGTCTCGAAGACCTCGGATTTGGTAGAGCGGCGTGCCAGCGAAGGCGGGGCACGATGGACGGTGCGCCATTCCACGTTTGAAACTTCCCCTTCGCGGTCGAGCGCCTTGCCGAACACGTCGAACATGCGAGAGATAATTCCCTTTCCGACCGGCACCATTAACGGCCCCCCGGTGTCCTCAACCGCCATGCCTCGCGCAAGACCCTGCGTGGGCGTCAACGCTATGCCGCGTACCCGATGCGCATCGAGTTGCGACAAAACCTCGATGGCGATTTCTCTCTCCTTCGCGTGCAGTAGCGAATAGATGGGCGGTAAATATGCATCAAACCGTATGTCCACGACACTGCCGCGCACCGAGACCACCACACCGAGGTTCGAAGGACTGTTTTTGTTCTTCATATTTTCTCTCGCTGATCCAGTTTGAGTTTCATTTAGGCACACACGTCTTTTACTACCAGTGCTTTCTCTTTCTACTTTCCGCTCCGACTCCACTTCCAGTCTCGAATTTCCGGCACGTCCTGGCCGTGCTTGTCAATGTAAGTCTTGTGGTCGAACAGCTTGTCGCGAAGAAATTGTTTGGCGTCGGCGTTGAGCTTGAGCACATCGCGGATGAACTGACCCTGGCGCGGCCATACGGTCGTCAGCCGGTTACCCCAGATTCTTTTCATCGCCGTCAGAATGCGAAGTTTATCATCAACCATAACGTAATGGCGGGCCGGATAGCGCAGTTCGACATCATCAGCAGTCGCGGATCGCACAGGTCCTCGAGTCGGTAGCGCTGCAAGGCGCCCAGGTAGTCCGAGTAGCCGAACTCGGTACGCATCTCTTCAAATATCGCCCAGTATCTGTCCCGGGTCTCGGCCCCGAACTCGCATTCAATATGGGCCCGAAGGTCGATTAGAACTCGGTCGTTGTCCAGCAGGGTGTTGTCAACGTCAAACAGGAACACGACTTTGCTGGGTAATGACATCTAATCGCCTCCGCGGGTTTGGGGTTGTGTCACCCGTCATCCCACGTAAGAGAAAAGTTCACCTGTCCGCATCCTTTGATTCCTGCCCCTGGGTTTCCTTTTGGAGCATGATCCGCGCATCGGCAACAATACAACGCTTGGAGGAACACATGACCGGATTAAGATCAATGGCTTCGATGACTTCCTCCAATTCCATAACCAGGCCGGAGAAGGCTTTCATCATGCGGGAAAGCTTATGCAAATCAACCGGTTCGGATCCCCGGTACCCTTCCAGCAACTGGTGGGCCCGAAGACTCCTAACCATGGAAATCACATCCTTTTCTTGCAGCGGGGCCATTCTCACCACGACATCCTTGTAAATCTCCACACCTGTTCCACCCATGCCTAAAAGGATCACCGGCCCGAATTGATAATCTATTTTTGCGCCTAAGATCATCTCCACACCTGAGACCGTTTCCTCAACCAACATCCCTTCAAAATTCTCTATATTGCTGAGACGTCGATACATGCTTTCTAAGGTCTTATCGCTGTCAATGCCCAGGACCACACCGCCCTGATCCGACTTGTGGACCACATTGCGAGAAACAACCTTGCCTACGATTGGATAGCCGATCTCATGGGCTGATCGAAGCGCTTCCTCCATGCTTGTCGCCCACTTGAATCTTGGAACCTCCAGCCCCGCAATGGCCAAAAGGCGCTTTGCCTCAGGCTCCATGACCCAACCCGCCTGTTGGGATGCTGAAATGATCTCCGTGATCTCTTTTTTCAGCATGGCTGACACCTCCTCATGGCCTCAGCCATGTGGACCGCCCCCTCGATGGAGTGGGACACGGGGACCCGGTTGAGTTCAAATCCTTCGATCAGCATCCCGTATTTATCCACATGGGGCACATAGGCGATCAGGGGTTTGTGATTTTCCCGATACATGCGGCTTAATCGGGCCCCCAGGTCGGATGTGATGCCCGGCAGATAAGGGAGCAGGAGGACAATGATACATTCAATATCCGCTAACCTGCCCAGATATTCAGCCGCAGCCACAAAATCGTCATCAATGGCGCTTCCGGTCAGATCAATGGGATTACTCAGGGTGGCGATCTCCTGGATGCTTGTGGATAGACAGACTTTGAGTTCTATTTGTTCGCTTTCAGTGAGCTGCGGCACGGATAGACCATAAGCGGTGCATGCATCAATGGCCAGGGCCCCGTGGCCGCCACTGCCTGTGATGATGCCGATTCTGCCCTCGATGGCTCGGGGATAGCAGCTCAAAGACTCACAAAATGAGACCATCTCAAACTCATTTTTGGCCTCCACGACGCCGAACTGGGAAAGGATCGCCGAGAAGGTTTCATAGTCACCTGCCAGGGAAGCAGTGTGGCTCGAAACTGCCCGGCCTCCTCCAGGGCTTTTACCGGCCTTTAACACGATGACCGGTTTGGGACACTGACTGGCGGCCGACACAAACTCCCGGCCCTCATTTTTACCGAATCCTTCCACGTAGAAGGCCAAAACCTCGGTATTCGGATCCTCGGCGAAATAATGGATCAAGTCTACCTCCCGGACGAAGGCCTTGTTTCCGATGCTGACGGCTTTGGAGATGCCTACCCCTTCATCCGCGAATTTCAAGAGCTGATCAACAATAATGCCGCCACTTTGGCTCACGATAGCCACATTCCCGATGTCCGGACGGACCATGCGTTCGCTGGGCAAAAAGAAGGTATCCACATGGGATGGAGAAAAGATACCCAGGCAATTGGGGCCGATAAAGGGGAAGGCGGCCTCTTTTGCGATAGCCACCATTTGATCCTGAAGATCTCTTCTCCCGCTTTCGGCAAATCCACCGGAAATGACTGCAGCGCCCCCGACCCCTGCCTGGATACAGTCAGTTAAGATGGTCGGGCAATGCTCGGCTCGAGCGGCGATCACGGCAAGGTCAATTTTTTTAGGGATTTCGGAAACGTGAGTAAAAACCACCGTTCCCTGTAGCACTCCACCGCCTGGATTCACTGGAAAAACCTCGACCGGGTGACGAAGACTATTCTTGTTGTAAATCACGTTGGCGGGATTACGATCATTTCTTAAAGAAACTCCGATGACTGCCATGGTTTTTGGTTCAAACATCGCCGTAAAATTCACCCGGTCCTCCTTTCGGACAGTATCTTTTTCATCGCCTCTCAAAACCCCCTTTTCCTCGATCCGAGGAAAATGACATATCGGTTCCATGAAATGAGACACTGGTATCATCGACAGACGATTTATAAACTGAATAAAGGGCTGGAAACTGAACCGCCTTGGCCTTAAAGGCGAGGGTGGTTCAACCATCCCCGATGGGGACACTCAATAAAAAGTACTTCGATTGCGGGCCTACCTGCCTGACGATCAGTGACATACCCTACCGGGTCCGGATACCAGGGCGGACATTTAAAGCTTCAGTCGCAAATCATAATATACAATTGAGTCGCTCGCTATAAGCCGGATCTCCCTGTTCAGACTCCTGACATCAAGGGATTCCCTCATCAGCTTAGGTAAGGCCAAGACCGCCACAATTTCCCCACCAATAAGAGAGGAATAAAAAATCACGGCTGTAATAGATAGCTGAAAATGCCAGGTAAAAAACTTGAACTCCAAAGGCATACTGTTTTGTATAGCGGTGATGATAATGACCAGGAGAAGTAAAAAGGTGATGATTAACGAAAGATTCATGATCAGCTTCACTTCTCGCTATATACCAAGCAGGCCCTTAAACTCCAAAACTACCTGTCAATCTGATTGGTAAAGGACTATTCAATCTTTTCAGGGAAAATGACGGTCTCTCGGTTAAGAGGAGACGCGACGTAGACCAAGTTGAATTCTATCTTTTCTAAAGTCTTTTCCTTGACAGCCTTCATTGGAATTGTGACATCCAGCCGGC
>Ga0272444_10005693_pt1 | contig 10742 bp, 7 predicted proteins | sample SSMForm13_FD_201033 | JGI IMG/M metagenome (GOLD analysis project Ga0272444, IMG submission 201033) | Marine sediment archaeal communities from Little Sippewissett salt marsh, Falmouth, MA, United States - SSM-Form-13 | ecosystem: Environmental > Aquatic > Marine > Wetlands > Sediment ...
GCTGATTGTCATTATCGTCGGCACGGTGGTCATCAGCCAGGTGGACAACGTTCTTCGCCCGTTTCTCATTAGCGGCAAGGCGGCGTTGCATCCGCTGGTGCTGTTTTTCGCAATCATGGGTGGTATTGGGATGTTCGGTCTTCTCGGTATCGTGCTCGGGCCGTTGATCACCGCCATTTTCCTGACAATTCTCAAGATCTTCGAGTTTCGGCTTCACCCCGAGAACGACCCCACGGACGCACATAGCAATACGTGATCTCACGGGCGCGGGACAGGCCGGCTCGCCGGGCAATGTCGTGAAATCAAACCTATCGCTTTACAGCCCGTCAGCCTTCGGCTTTATTGCAGTTATTCCAAAGCTACACAAGGAGAGTCTATGCTTCTCATAAGGATAGCCCTGTTGGGCGCCGTGGTATGTCTGCCGCTAACGGGCATCGCGGTCACCGGAGTCAACCCGTCTTACTCCGAGCATGTAACTCCCGACACCGTCCCATTCTACACGGGGGGCGACTACGATCCATCGATACCGGCGCCGAACGACCACTTGCGCCACATGGTGGGTCAATGGCCGCTCCGTCACGGTGAGATGGCAAGGTACCTCGAAGTCCTGGCCGCAGCATCGGACAGGGTCTCGCTCGAGAGCTACGGAGAGAGTTACGAGGGCCGGAGGCTGTACAATGTGTTCGTGGGTTCGCCGGAGAACCTGGCGCGGCGCGGTCAGATACGCAAGGGCATGGCCCTGCTGGCCGACCCGGAGCGGATCGCATCGCCGAGAGTGAGGGATTCATTGATCTCCGCCTTGCCGTCAGTGGTCTGGCTTGGTTACACCGTCCACGGCGACGAGTTGGCGCCGTGCGATGCGGCCGTACAATTGCTGTATCATCTGGCCGCCGCCCGCGACGAGGCGACCAGGCTGTTTCTCGACAGCCTTTTGATCATCATTGATCCGCTGCAAAATCCGGACGGTCGCGATCGCTTCGTAGCCATGCTGGATCAGTATCGCAGCCTGGTGCCCAACTATGATCGACGGTCGCTGCACCATCGGGGCGTTTTCCCCTGGGGTCGGGCGAATCACTATCTGTTCGATCTCAACCGCGACGCCATCCTGCTTCGCCAGCAGGAATCTGTCGGGCGGGTGGCTACGATTTCGGCGTGGCATCCTCAACTGGTGGTGGATGCCCACGGCATGGGGCACAACGACACGCACCTGTTTTCGCCGCCTGATGATCCCGTTCACCCCGGCATTCCTCCGTCGGTGATGAAGTGGTATGACGTATTCGCGGCCGACAACGCCCGGGCATTCGACGCGCGGGGCTGGCCGTACTATACCGGGGAGTGGCACGATGCCTGGTATCCCGGCTATGGTTCGCAGTGGTCGACGTTCGGAGGGGCGGTCGGCATACTCTACGAGACGGCCCGGGTAGGTGGTTCGTCCTTGCGGCAGAGCAGCGGTTATCTTCTGACGTATCATGAGGCCGTCAACAAGATATTCGCTTCGTCGCTGGCCAATCTGACCACGGCGGCACGTCACCGGACGGCGCTGCTGACGGACTACCACGACACGCGACGCAGGACCATCGAGCGGGGCCGCGAAAGCGGACTGACGTTTGTATTCGCCCCCACCGACGACGACACCAAGCTTCGTCGATTCATAGAGGCCCTCATGATTGCAGGCATCAGAGTCGAACGGGCCACCGCCGACTTCCGTGTTGCCAAGGTGACTGACGTATACGGACGGACCATCCGCTCAAAGGCTTTCCCGGCGGGTTCATTCCTGGTGCGTGAAGCTCAGCCCGAGGGCGCCCTGGCCAAAGCCATACTGGAGTTCGACCCACGCCTGGACATTGACGTTCTCCGGAACGAACGGAAGGCGCTGGAGAAGCGTGGCGAGACGGAGATGTATGAAACCAGCACCTGGTCACTGCCGCTGGCCTACGGACTTGATGCACATTGGACGACCGAGTTCCCCAGAATCAGTGTTGAGCGCGTCACCACTCTCCTTCCGAATCCCGGCAAGCTACACAACCCCGGAGCGCAGTTCGCCTTCATCGCCGACATGGCAGGCGAAAAAACCTACCTGTTGCTGAATCGTCTTTTTGCGGACGGAATCAGCGTCTATGGCTCTGAGAAGGCCTTCACGGTCGAAGAGCACTTATTCAAACCGGGGGCGCTGGTGATCCGGAAACGCGGCAATCCGGACAACGTGGCCGATCTGCTGGCGGATTACGCCGGGTCGATCGGCATTGATGTATACGGCGTGAACACGGGCTTATCCTCCGAGGGCTCACTCCTGGGGGCGCCCACGTTCAGCCTGTTGCGACCGACTCGGGCGGCCATCGTGTCAGGCCCGGGAATGAGCTACACTTCGTTCGGCACGATCTGGTTCACGCTGGACCGCGAATTGCAGATGCCGCTGTCCATTCTTGAGCCCTGGGACCTGGGCGAGATGGATCTGAGCATCTACAACGTTCTCATCCTGCCGTCATCGTGGGGACCGTTGGATCGCTCGCTACATCCGGCCGCTACCGGCAAGCTCAGCGCCTGGGTCGAGGGCGGCGGGACATTAATTGCAGTCCGCCAATCGGCTGCCTGGGCTGCCGATACCGCTCGGGCTTTCTCTCAGGTGCGCCTGAAAAGCCAGGTCCTTGACCAGTTGAGCCTGTATCAAACCGGCCTGGAGCGAGAGCAGCAGGCCGAAAAGCCACTCATCGACACCCTAGCACTCTGGCACCCGGAGAAGGTGCCCCCGGGCGAAGTCGAGGAGAAACCGTCGCTGCCGGGCGGTAAGGCGGCCCGCCAAGAGGACGAGTGGCAACGGAAATTCAGCCCGCAGGGCGTCTACATGCAGGTCAATCTGGACCTCGAGCACTGGTTGGCTTTCGGCATGACCGACCGGGCGCCGGCCTTCATGGACACCCGCGACGCCTTCATGGCGATGGAACCGGACACTACGGTGGGGCGGCTGGCCGGCGAAAACCAGCTTCGCGTCTCCGGACTGCTCTGGCCGGAAGCGAGGAAGCGCTGGGCCAACACCGCTTATCTGACGCGGGAGTCAAAAGGACGCGGGCAGGTGATTCTCTTTGCCGGTGAGCCTGACTATCGGGCTTACCATTACGGCACCCGCCAGTTGCTGCTCAACGCCATTCTGTATGGTCCCGGAATGGGCACGTGGAAATCCGAGTATTAAGGTGAACGGGCCGGGAGCAACTGCTCCCGGCCCGCCTGCTTATGTGTTCTGGTACAACAGAGGACTCGGCCGATTGAATCAGAGCGGACACTCTAGAGGGACGGAGTCTCCATACCGTACTGGTCCCACTCCTCCTTGGAGGGCCCGCAGACGCCCGGCACTTTGAGGCCCGCCTGGCGCATGAGAACCGTCATCTGGCCGCGATGGTGGATTTCATGCATGAGCAGTATCCAGAGCGTGAAACCGCGTTTCCACTTGAAGCCGTACATGTCATCCTCGACTTGCAGCGAGCCATCCTGCCAGTTTGCCTTGATTTGCTCGAGCAGCTCGTCGGCCACGTTTCTGTATGCGACGGCCATGTCGGCTGCGGCCGCCGGCATGGCGGCATCTTCTTTCAATGAAGCGACCTTCAGTCCGGTGCGGTTCATCATTTCGGGAATCGAGGTAATGGCGTGCCAGGCTATGCGGCCCAATGTCCGGTGATCCTCGGCCACCGGCTGGGACAGCGACTCATCGGTCAGGCTCTCGAGCACCTTGGTCGTTCCCTCGGCGTTACTCTTGAAGGTGTTCAGGAAGCTGTCAATGGTAGTGAACATGGGGTCCTCCACATCCGCTAGGCCTGCGGGTCGTTAGCGAGAATTCCGTCTATTGTCGTCAGCTCATCATCGTCAAGAGCGATCGAACTGGCAATCACATTCTCCTGGAGTTGCTCGACGGTGGTGGCACCGATGATCGCGCTGGAGATCTCGTCGCGCCGCAGCACCCAGGCCAGGGCCAGTTGAGAGACGGTTATGTCCAGCGATTTTGCGAACTCACCGAGTTTGCGGATTTTCGCCAGATTGGATTCATTGAGATCAGCTTTGAGCCATTCGGTGGTGGCGCCCCGGCTGCCCTCGGGTAGACCGTCGTTATACTTGCCGGTCAGCAGTCCCTGGGCCAGCGGCGACCAGACCACTAGGCCGATGCCGTGATCGCGGCAGGTGTCCATGACGTCGATTTCGATGTGCCGGTCGATCATGTTGTAGCGAGGTTGCTCGGCATAGGGCTGATATGCCCGCCAGGCGGCTGCCTCGCCGCAGGCCTTTTCGATTTGAGCGGCGGTCCACACCGACGTCCCCCAGTAGAGGACTTTCCCCTGGTGTACCAGATCATCCATGGCTCGGACGATTTCCTCCATCTCTGTATCCGGGTCGAACCGATGGCAGAAGTATATGTCCAGGTAGTCGGTGCCGATTCTGGCCAGGGATTTGTCGATCGACTCCATGATGTGTTTGCGGCTCAGCCCGCGGTCGTTGACGTTGTCCGACATGGGCCAGAACAGCTTGCTGGAAATGACCAGATCGCTACGCTGCATGTCCTTGATAGCCCGGCCGACCACTCGCTCGGCCTCGCCGCACGAGTAGATATCGGCTATGTCGATGAAGTTGACGCTGCGCTCGACGGCTGCTTTCACGATAGCCTCCGAACGGGCAGCCTGGACCGTCCCGCCGTATGTCAACCAAGCTCCCAGTGCAATCTCCGACACGCGAAGGCCGGACTTCCCCAAACGTCGATAATTCATGCTGATCATCCTCTCCTTACTTGGTACTGCCCTAAGGTAGGCAAAAGGGCCGGCAGGCGCAAACGCCAACTCGCCCGGTCTATGATCATCTCTCTGTTGTTGACGCGTTCGGTGACTGCCGGTATATTCTCCGCATTCGAAAAGCGCAGGAGGTAGTGTGAAAGGCATCATGGAGGCATTGGCCCGGCGACCGGCACATGTTCTGGCGGCTGCGGTTGTGATCTACCTGTTGCTGGGAGTTGGGCAGGACGGTATCAATCTCGACTCGACTACATACTCGGTAATTGCCCGTAACATGGTCGAGCAGGGGCGATGGTTCGATCCGACCTACACGGCGTATTATCATACTCATTTTGCGGAGCATCCGCCGCTGGTCATGTGGGTGCAGGCGGTTACATTTGCGCTTTTCGGTGCAAGCGACACCACGGCGCGGTTTTTCGGCGCCCTCTGTACGCTTGGGGCCGTGCTGGCCGCTTACGGGCTCGGTAAGGAAATCAAAGGGAAGACATACGGTTTTCTCTCAGGGCTGCTGCTTCTGCTGACGTACAACTTCATCCAGATCGGCAATTCCACGCTGCTCGATGTTCCCATGAGCTTCTTCGTATTGGCAGCGCTGTGGGGACTGGTGAAGGCGGAGAAACAGCCGCACCGGACGAAACCGTACGCGATAACCGGTCTGGCATTGGGCCTGGCCTTTCTGACCAAGGGCGTCGTTTCCGGCCCGGTCTGGCTGGCGGTCGCCGTCGTCGTTTTGTGGCGCCACCGAAGCTGGCTGACGACAGCCCGTTTCTGGCTGATTCCGGCTCTGGGCCTGGGTTTGGTCCTGCTGCACATCCTGCTTGATCAGATGTACGCCGACGGGCACTTCACCCGGCACTATTTCATGACCCAGGTTTGGGCGCGGTTCGTCGGCGGCGGACCGAGCATCCATACCGACTGGTGGGAATTCACGTGGCGTTTTGTCAGGATGTTCGTACCGTGGGTGGTGCTGCTGCCGTTCGGAGTCGTTTACATGTTCCGGCGCGGAATGAACTTACTGTTCGCTACGGTCATAACCCTGCTGCTGTATTTCGTTCTCTACTCCACCGCGGCCAAGCTTTACTATCACTACTTCTGTCCGGCGTATGCCCTGGCAGCGCCCCTGGCGGCCCTGCCACTCGCACTCTGGCTAAGGGAAAGTGTGGTTAAGAAGATTCCATTCTGGTTTTCGGTTGTATGGCTGGCAGCGGCGATCGGAGTGACGGCAACGCAGGTGAGGATCCACGAGATTCGCTCGCCGGAGCTATATTCCATTCGCGAACCAATGCTTCGGTTGCTCGACGGCCGTCCGAGCCGCGAAGGCTTGTTCATCCGGACTGGTGAACCGGACTGGGATTATGTTGCCAAGACGGCCTGGTACTGGCGGTCGGACATACGGCTGGTCGGCGACGATGTAGCAGCGGCGAGTCTACTCCATGCGGGAAGGCGGTATGCGTACATTCTAGCGGAAAGTAACAATCGACTGTCGGAGGCCAGGCTGAGACTGCTGAGACTGAAGCTGCATCAGGAGAACGAGAAAGTGGCGATCTACATCCCGGATACCGAATCCTGATTGTCCGGCAGTTGTTCGAAGGCGGCTTTCAGATTCGGAAACCGCTCAAGGGTCCGGATTACGAGCGTACTGTCCACGCCGCCTGCAAGTGCTCGCCGGTACTGCTCGGCAGCCTTCTGGTAGTCCTCTCGCTGTAGGTAGTAATCGCCCAGTTCGGCCATCATCTCCGGTGGCGCATCGTCGCGAGGCGCCGTCTTGAGCAGCCACTCATCGAACTCTGATAGTCTGCCCTGTTCTTTGAGCATGGTCATCAGGAACACCCGGGGTTCGATCAATTCGGGAGCGTGGTCGATCGCTTCCCGCCAAGCCGACTCAGCTTCGTCGAAGCGCCCGTTGTGCACGCAAGCCACCCCGAGATTGTGCAGGAAGATCGGATCGTAGGGGTTAAGTCCGTGTGCGATTTGTTGCAGCACCAGGGCGCTGTCCGGTTTGCCGAGACCGAGCATACACTTGCCGAGGTTGGAATAGGCGACGCTGAAGATGGGGTTGATCTCAATGGCTCGCGTGGCCATGTCGGCCGCCTGTTGATATCGGCCGGCATGGAACAGCTCCACCCCCCGCAGCAAGTAGCGACCATCGGTATTGAGGCTGTCGAAGCGGCGGTCGGCTTCCATGTTGCGCCAAACATCGCCACTTCGGTCATAGTACTCGGCCAAAAACGTCTGCCCCTTCTTATTCAGCAACCAATTCTGCTGCAGGTAGCTCTCGAAGTGGGCAATAGCGATCTCGGGTATCGCCTGGCTCGTGACTCTCGGGCCAAGCATGAGAAATCCCAATCCGAGCGCCAGGGGCAGAGCCAGGCGGCCAACCGCGGATTGTGTCCTGGTGACGATCAACAGATAGAAGGCGGTTGTCGTCAACGGTATGCCGACGAAGGCGAACAAGTCCCAGTCTCGCGGCATGCCGAATTTCGGATCGAACAGAAACGCGGCCGCCAGGGCCGGTATCAATGCCGTCAGGAGGAATCGCAGTTCAGGACGAGTCAGTTCCCTGCGCATGGATTTGCCGGCAGCGGCCAACAGAACCAGCGGCAGCCCCGGCAGCAGAAGCAGCAGGAGGTTGAGGTAGTCGGTCAGGTGATGCAGTGACAGTAGCGTGTAGCCCTCGACAGTGAAGCGATCCTCGATCAGCGGCACGAAATTGAACCGGAACGTGAAACTGGTGGCATACAGGTAGAAGAATCCTGCCGCCAAGGCGGCAAGGGCGACGGTGAGTACGGCTATCCTGACAATTCCCGGCAGGGCGGCGATTCGCCGTCCAGCCCGCGTGTCGCGAAACAACAGATAGACGGCAGCCGGAAGCATGGTGAGGCCGAAGACGTGCAGAAGCGATGCTACGGCGACAATCAGGAGTGGTAGCCATCGGGGCAGCCGGCCCTGAGTCGTAAGCAAGCCGATCAGACAGAAGGCCGCAACGGCGAGGGTTAGAACCGAGTAGTATTCAACATAACCGAAAAACAGCAGCAAGTACGCCCCGGATAGCAGGCCGAGGACGAAAAAGATTCGTGACGAGAGCCGCTCGAACAGGGCGCGGGCCGCAGAAAGGAGCACAAGCAGGAAACCGATCCCGGAAGCGACTGATATGATGCGGAAACTCGTCAGGGCCGCCGTGCGAGTGGAACCACCGACAATGTCTTTGACCCAATTGTGCAGCAAAGACTCGCCGAAGGAACTGAATTTCACCAGCGGGCGGGGCTCCTCAAGTTGCGTGAGAATGTTGTAGCCGTCCCCGAGAAAGTGACACTGCGTCCTGAAGACGTAGAACGAGACAGCAACTAAGACAAGTACCGCCACGGCGAATACTGCATATTCGAGGCCGGGACGTGAGCCCGTATATGGGGATTCGGGCTCTGGACGTCGTCGCTCCCGAGTGATAGCGGCCAGTCCCCAGCCGATGCCGGCCACAAACAGCACTGCTATGATCCAGGCGGGGTAGTATGCCCACCAATTAATTCCCCAGAAGCGGTGATTCGGAAACAGCGCGGTGGCGACATATGCCGCCAGCATGGCGAAATAAACCCCGGCCGCTGTTTTCTGAGCTCGGGTCATCAGATGTCCGTACAAATGAAGTCGAGGTTGGCCGCCCGGCAGCCTCGGCCTAACGGTTCAATTCATCAATTCGCTTGTTTATATAGTCCCAGACCTCGGTCCAGCTTTCGTTGTAGCCGGCGGCTTTGTATTCATCGCGAGCCTGGCGCAGCATGGTGAGGCCTTTGCTCTTGTTGCCCCTAGCTATTTCAATCTCGCCCAGATCTTCGAGTGCCTGGCCGATCACCCCGTGGTTTTCCAGCCGCTCAGCCCAGGCCAGAACCGGCCGCAGCCATTGCCCGGCTTCGTCCAGCCGACCCGCCTTGCGGTTGGCCATCCCGACATGATAGTCGGCGAACAGCTTGGCGATCTCGCCCGAAAACCGCCAGTGGTACTCACGCGCCTTCTCGTAGCAGGCCAGTGAAGAGTCGTATTGCTGCATGTCGTAATAGGTGCCGGCAAGATTGTTCCAGAGGGGCCCGAGCCATCGTTCGTTATCGGTTTTCTCGGCGGCTTCGATGCCGCGTCTCCCCCACTCGATCTGGTCCTCCGATGTTTGGGCCACGATGGCGATCATGTGGGCGGCATCGATGGCCCGCCCCCAGAGGGCGTTGGAGGTGCAATACTCATACATCTGCTCGAACGTCTTACGGGCAGCATTCAAGTCGTCATCCTTCCACTGAAAACGACCCTTCACACCCAGAAACCGCGACCAACCGGCTGGATCGCTCTGATCGGCGCGGCTCTCGGCCTCAGTCAGGTGAACCCGTCCGGCGTCCTTATGACCCAGAATGAGTTGCATACGCGCCATTTGCGCCAGGGCCTCGGTTTCTGTCGGGCGGTTGAACTCCTTGCGGGCCAGTTCGGTCACCTGCGTGTATGTCTCGAGCGCTTTTTCGTAGTCTGAGGCCTGGAAAAGTTCATCAGCCAGTCCCAACAGGGAATCAGCCGTCGGTTCGTCGCTGGTCATGGTAGCTCCCTCGTTCCGGACGTCAATGCCAACCGCCGGGGCCGGCAGAATCAATATAGCCACTGCGAGCAATAGCTTCCTCACAACCCATCCTCCTGGTTTGGGCAACTCGACGCAATATAGTGAAGCTTGCCCGGATTGCCAATCGCAACCACTGCCGCCGGGGTTCATTCCGGCCGGCATTTCCCGTTGACCGCAGTGGGGTCAGCGCATAGATTGGGGAGTTGTGTTGATGCTGGGAGAAATAGGCTCCCGGCCGATACCAGGGTATAAGGGCCAAACCGCAGCCTTTAGTCAAAGGAAACATTCATGCGCGCATTGATTACGGGCATCACCGGCCAGGACGGTTCCTACCTGGCGGAGTTGCTGCTGGAAAAAGGCTATGATGTTCTGGGTATGGTGCGGCGTTCCTCGACGGAATCGTTTGAGCGTATCAATCACATCAAGGACCGTATCACCCTGGTCCAGGCCGATCTGCTCGACCAGCTGTCCATCATCAACATCATCGAAGAGCATCGTCCGCACGAGATCTACAATCTGGCGGCCCAGTCTTTCGTGCCGACCAGTTGGGTGCAACCGGTTCTTACCGGCGAGTTCGACGCCCTGGGGGTCACGAAGGTGCTCGAGGCGATTCGACTTATCGACAAGAAGATTCGGTTCTACCAGGCTTCGTCTTCGGAGATGTTCGGCAAGGTGGCTGAAGTCCCGCAAACCGAGACGACGTCGTTCCATCCCCGGTCGCCTTACGGTGTGGCCAAAGTGTATGCTCACTGGATAACGGTCAACTACCGCGAAAGCTACGGCATCCACGCCAACAGCGGCATACTCTTCAACCATGAATCGCCCCGGCGCGGCCTGGAATTCGTCACCCGCAAGATTTCCCACGGGGCGGCCATGATCAAACATGGTCTGGCCGACAAGCTCGCCCTGGGCAATCTGGACGCCAAGCGCGACTGGGGTTTCGCGGGCGATTACGTGCAGATGATGTGGCAGATGCTGCAGCAGGACGAAGCAGCGGATTATGTCATCGCCACCGGTGAGACGCACTCGGTGAAGGAGTTTGTCGAACTGTCGTTCAGTCGGGTTGATCTGGACTACCGTGACTACGTTGTCACCGATCCCCGGTTCGTGCGTCCGGCCGAGGTCGACCTTCTGTTGGGCGATGCTTCGCTTGCCAAAAACAGGCTCGGCTGGGAACCCTCGGTCTCGTTCGAGGAACTGGTCAATATGATGGTCGACGCGGATATGAAGCGGCTTCAGCAAGCAAAGAAATGAGAAAACCCCGGGCGTTCATCACCGGCGTTTTGGGTTTTGCCGGTTCGTATCTTGCCGAGGACCTTCTGGCTAATGGCTGGGAGGTGGCCGGTAATCGATATAAGCGCGAACCTCTGGACAATATCCGCGGG
>Ga0272444_10005695_pt1 | contig 10741 bp, 3 predicted proteins | sample SSMForm13_FD_201033 | JGI IMG/M metagenome (GOLD analysis project Ga0272444, IMG submission 201033) | Marine sediment archaeal communities from Little Sippewissett salt marsh, Falmouth, MA, United States - SSM-Form-13 | ecosystem: Environmental > Aquatic > Marine > Wetlands > Sediment ...
AGCCCATCCTGCTGTGAGACTTCCGTGGCGACGATCTCCGCGCCCCCTTCCTCGGCGTCAACGTACATAAGGTACGGGGCAAGCGCCATGGACTCGCCGACTGGGATCACCTTAGCTGCGAGGTCTTCTCTCACGAAACGAAGGTCTCTCACCTCAATGCTAGTCATGACATCAACCTGGTTGAGTCCCACGATTGCGATGCTGACGTGCCGGATTCCCTCAGCGTCGATGTCCCCATTCCCGGAAGCAGGAGATCGGTTCTCCTCGAACTCGAATCTATCAAGACGTACGACTAGCTCGTGCCACTGGTCTGGTCCACCCAGGCTCGGGATTCTGTAGACGAAGTACTCGCCTTCTTCGTCCACGATCTCTATGAATGCGAAGATCGACCGATTCGTGACCGCATAGCTGAATGCCAGCGAGTTTGGGTGCTCCGCGATCGGAACCCCGGAGATGCTGAATCCACGATACAACCCGCGGAAGTCATCCTTGACGTGCGGGGTGTAGTCCGCCACGAAGTGACTCTCGCCTTCCAGCTGGCGGGCCTCCAGAGAGGCGGTCGCTGACCTGCCTGGGCTGAATGATAGGTATGCCTCACTCGTCGCTCCTGTATGCGCAGACATATCTGTCAGGAAGCGGATGTCTCGCACTTCGATGGTCGTCGTGTAGCCAACTTGATTGAGTCCTGCTAGAGCAACCGTGATGTGCCGGATCCCGTGCGAGGTGACCTTCCGATCACCCGAAGCAGAAGATCGGTCCTCAGAAAACTCGAATCTGCCAAGTGGCGCAACTAGCTCATGCCACTCATTCGCTTCGCTCAGGCCTGGAACCGAGTAGACGAAGTACTCCCCATCCCCGTCGACAATCTCTATGTACATTCGGACAGAGCGATTCGATGTCCTATAGTCGAGAGCCAGTGCTTCCGAGTCGTCCGCTGCCGAAATGCCGGAGATGCTGAATCCTCGATACAATCCACGGAAGTCATCCTCGACATGCGGCGTGTAGTCGGCTGCGAAGTGGTTCACGGCTTCCATCTGACGGGCTTCTAGGCTTGCGGTTTCGGACTTCCCGGGGCTGAATGAGAGGAATGGTTTCCTCTCGGAGACTTCGAAGCTCTCAGAGCAGCTGGTCTCCTCATCAACGAGGACTTCGACGAGCCACTCCCCTGGCATGTCAGCTGCCGGGAATCCCGAGATCTGGACTTCGCTCCAGAGAAGGTAGTTGTTCCACCACGCGCGGCCACCGGTGCGCGGGTGTTTGGTCACTACCGTCGTCTCTTGATAGAGGTCGCCGTGAGGGGCATACCACCGAATCGTGACACTGTGGGGCTGACGGATGCGCCCTTCCAGCAGGATCCTAACGTAGATCGCCTCAGCAGTTGGATCCACGACGGTTGCCGGCTCTATGCACTCATACGGGGCATCTGCAGAAAGCTCCAGGCACACGTCACACTCGGTCACCTTCGGAGGAGGTTCCGCGACAAGCAACCATGAGAATGCCATCACCGAAACAGCAGCTATACCTACAAGAGCCGCAGGAGTCTTCATGCTCTCCTCCTCAGATGACTGAGTGCGAGAGGGCGCTCAGCCATGCATCCCTGCGAAACGAGGATAGGGACTGCGGCCGATACAGGCAACAAGGCTGTGCGCCCATCTGACCCAACCCTGGCCCCATCCACAACATGAGCTCTGATAGGGGCCAAGAGGAGACGCAGGCATGCGGCCGCGAGTTCGAGAGCACCACTTGGCAATGCGCGTGAACCAAAGGGCAGTCGGGGGTCAGCCGGCACGCAACGTGCTCCGAGAAGTTTGGTGGCAGTCCTCCTGAGTCAACCAACTGGGACGAGCCTCGAACTCCGGTCCAGCAAGCTCGAATCCTACTCTCCCGACTGAGACCTGCATACTCTTCGGGCAGAACGCGAAACCTTGTGCTGTGTGTGCCTCAGCCCCTGGGGTGGAACTTCGAGGACTGATCCCGGGGTCGGGGTCGCCTATGCAGGGCGTCGTTTCATCCGTGATCGGATTCACGATTCAAGGTCAAGTGGGCCGAGTCACCTCAGATCGCGACCTGATGCCTGGAGTACGTCAGAGAGACTCGCCAGATCCAGCCAGCCACTCAAGGACATTCAGCAGGAAGGGCAGTGTCGCACCCCTCGGGTAGTACAGGTGAAAGCTCGTGAATTGGTCATCCGCGATCGCGACGACCCGACCGTCCCCATACGTCACCGCTACGGCTTGGGTAAACGGGCCATCGGGGTCGCCAGGTGACTTCTCTTCGTCATTGTCGAGGTCGAGCCACGTATCCGGTCCGCTTGAGAAGAGGACAACTGCGTCTCCCGTCACTTCAATTCCCGACGGCCAGTCCATGAAGACCGCGTCGATACCAGACATCACAGGGTGTTGATCGTTGATCTGCCGTGACAGGTATTCTTGTGGTTTCCCTTCGTAGTCAGACGCGATCACGTAGTGCTCGAGAAAGCGAAAGCCGAACTCCTCTGCAATCGGGTTCAGTAGTCTGTTCGCACTTGCGAACCGTCCCATCAGGAAAAGCCCGCCTCCTAGGTAGACGAAATCCCGGATGCTTTGAAGCTCACCCGCAGCAAAGGCTCGTTGGGGCACACTCAGGATCAGGACGTCGTAGCCAGCAAGGTACTCGGGTGTCAACGCTTGCGTCCCGCGATCGACAACATATCGCAACGACAGCTCCTCTTCGAATTCGCTGTACAAGTGCCATTCGGGATGGTCCGGACGAATCTCCACCGCTCTCTCCAGAGAGAGCGTGTTCGACTCATCGTGGTACTCATCGAACAAGACCCGTGTGACTTCTTCAGCAACGGCGACGCGGTAGATGTGCAGGGTGCACTCATCGAGAGGTGCAATCTTGACCTCCCAAACCCGACTCAAGTCAACCTCACTCGATGCGCCAGAGATGCTCTCGACAACCCAAGGGTGTACAACGAAACCGCTTAGAGGAATGACAGCAACGCGCGTTTCCGTATCAAGCGGAATCTCCACGGGGAACACCGCTGTACTCCCCCCGCAAGGCTCACAATCCTCTTCAGCAGGCAGATTGCAGTCGCAGAAGCTCAGCTCGATTGCGGCATGGACTGGTTCACTCGCCTTCGCGACGAGGATGAGAGCCTCGTGCTCTGACACATCAACCAGTGACGCGAACTGCGCTGCGACGAAACCAACATCGCCATCTTCGGGATATGAGTACCGCACGAACTGCTCGCCGTTCACGCTGATGGGGTTTGCGCTGTGGAAGTCCGGGCCTGAGTCCTTCTCATCGAACGTATACCACCAGTTGAGCGGAACCGAAGCCTCGGACATGCCGTCGAGGGCGAGTTCGCGCAACTGCGGGTACTTCTCTGTCGAGACCAAGAAGAAGGGCTCCTCGGCTCCGACGTGCTCATCTGCAGTCTCGTGTGTCTCGTCGCTGAGCGCACCAAGGTCTGCTTCTCCCGAATCCTCGGATTCCACCGCTCTTGGGCGATCGAACTGGGGTACCGCTCGCTTGTGCTCCGATGCGGCTCTCGGGTCCGGGTACTGGGGGCAATCGGGCTCGCCAACTAGAGAGCACGCACTCCATGAGTAGAGATCTCCCTTGCCCGCTGAGATCAATGTCTCTCTTTCCTCGTCCCAGGCAATGGCCGTCACACCGCTTGAGTGCCCTCGAAGAGTGGCGACACAGGCCGCGGACTCCATGTCCCACGCCTTGAGAGTTGTGTCCGACGATGCGGACACGATGACACCCAAGCTCTCAATTGGCTGCAAGTCATAGACGCTCCCCTCATGGGCTTCCGTAACTCGCGTTCCCTCGCCAGTCGCCGGATCCCAAACGCGTATCGCTCCGTCCCTACCACCTGAGTACAGCTGGTCACCCGAGATGTCGAAGGCAAGAGCGTAGACTGAGTCCCTGTGTCCCGCGAGCTCACGGTTCACTGTTCCAGAGAGCGCGACAAGCGCTATCGTTCCGTCTGACAACCCGAGGGCAAGGTCGCCTGTCTTGGGCGACTGGGCAATGGCGAAGACCCCGCGGCTGACAGACAGCAACTCGCTGTTGTCGAAAGGGGATGCGGCCAGCACAGTACCGACAATCCCAGCGCCAGATCCCCAAGCCAGTGTCTTGCCGTCCTCAATCCACTTCACGCTGAGCACGCCCGAGCTACTGACGGTCTCGGACCACAGCATCGTCCCGTTCTCTGCGTCAACCAGTTCAACAGTCCCATCCTCTCTGCCAATCGCCACTACTCGCAGCACAGGCGATGCATCCATGCATAGTACGGGGCTGGGATCGACCGCCACCCCAAGCAGGGGCCCCGCTGCACTTCCATCCCATCGAAGAACGTGGCCGTCCCAGCTCGCCGTGATTACGGCACCGGCTTCTGCCGACAGGCCAGTGATGAAATCGGTGTGATAGGGGAGTGCCAAGAGACGCTGGCCGGTGAAGGCATCCCATGATTCCAGCTGGCCGTTGGCCAAGGACGCAGTGACAGTAGTCTCCCCCGGGGCGAAGGCGAGGGCCATGACGCGCGCTGAGGGAGTTATCTCGCGGACTCGCTCACCAGTCTCCGTGCTCCAGATACCGACTACGCCACTGTCAGAGTCTGCGCACACAAGCACGCTCCCCGTGGGATCGAGAGCAAAAACCCATCCTTTAGCTTCCTCGAGAGTGTGCAGACTGCGTCCGTCCGGCCACGACCAGAGCTTGACTCGACCCGAGCGATCCCCGGTTGCGAGGATGTTCCCCGTCTCTGCAAACTCCACGGTGTACGCGAAGTCCTCATGCCCTTCCAACGTTGCCACGTGCTCGTAGGTATCCGTGTCCCAAACGAAGACTGCACCGCCCTCCGCACCTCCGACCAGATGCTCGCCGGTTGGCGAAAACGCTATGTCTCCCCAGGAAGCGTGGTCCCAGAGAACGATCTTCTCCTGCCCAGTTGCCACATCCCAGACCCGGACGGATGACTCAGCCCCGGCGCTGGCAATCGTTCTGCCGTCAGGGCTGAACGAGATGGAGCGAACGTAGTACGGATGTCCAACCAAGGTGCGCAGCAGCTTGTTCTCCTGGACATCCCAGATCCGTACGAGTTGGTCTGACCCTGCAGTGGCCAGCATCCGCCCATCCGGACTGAACTCAACACCCATGATCAGGCGTGGATGCCTGAACGCCTGCCCGGTGAAGGCTTCCTCGCTGATGGAGAAGAGCCGGCAGTACTGGTCGTACCCTGCTGTCGCTAGGAGACTTCCGTCGGGGCTGAAACTGATATCCCGAATGTGTCCGTAGTGCCCGCCGCGGGAGACAGAAGAAGGGAACAACACTGGGCAGTCGAGCTCCTCTGCTGGACGCAGTTGCGTCACCGTGGTTGACTCCGGTTTGCCCTCCTCTTCGGGCTCCCGTGCGATCGGCAGCGAGGACTCCGCACCTTCAGGACAGGCGCAGCAGGCCGAAACTCCTTGACTACTTAGGCCGCTCCACTTGCCGTAGTACTCGCACAAGACCTTCTGCGCGCGCCTCCCTCGCACCCAATGATCCCGCTGATGCGCAAGGGTTGTAGACCACTCCTCGACGGTCTGGATCCACTGTCCCCAAATGAAGACGCCTTCTACAATCCCTGGGTTCTCTTCCATTGCCAGGAAGAGCGCTTCGAAGGCGTTTGCCTGCTCTTCTTCACCATCGTCAATTCCGTTTGCGTTCGAGTCAGTCGTGGGTTCGATTGGCCCCTTGATCTCGGACCCCTTATATGTTGTCCCGACGGCGTTTATGAAGCCAAACTCGGTGAACACGATGGGCTTGTCTGGATAGCGCTCCTTGAGTGGTACGAAGTATCCATCGAAGATCCTCTGCCAGCGCTCCTTCAGAACCTCGACTGACGGGACTCCTGTGACTGGAATCTCGAAGAGCTGCGGGTACATGCTGAGGCCAATGACGTCCATACTCAGATCGCCCCACATCTCCAACGAGTTCTCACGAAGGTCGAAGTCCCGAAACACCGTGTAGGACAAGTCGTAGGTCAGAAGGCCTGTATACACCTCACGGACTTGCTTCATCATTCGACGGAGCTCATCGCTGAACTCTGATCCAAGCTGACCGAATTCGTTACGCGTACGAAACAGCCAGTCTGTCTCCGTCCCGAGCGCGAGCATTTCGACGCCTTCCTCTTCGCAGAGCTCCGCCAAGCGCAGGTTCTCCGTCGTGTAGGACTGGAAGAACTCCTCCACGAAGATTTCATGCCTTGGGTGCAACGGGTCCCACGGCCATGAGTCGTCGCCGGGGAATCTCGCCCAATCGAAGACGCTCGGTGCGCCGAGATTGGCCCGATGGGGCCAGGCCTCACCGAAGTGCCAGAACCACGTACTGACCATGACATAGACGTTGAAGCCATGCGAGTGAAGCTTCCGAATGAGTCGTCTGACGAGCTCCTCGTCGGTGTCGAGACCCGGGAAACCGGTATCCCAAGAGCCTTGCAGTCCTCCCCCAGCTGGTCCAATGCCCACCCAATCGACGTTCAACCGCTTGAGGTACAAGAAGTACTCCTCGGGTAGGTCAACGAGGTTGCTCGCACCATTCCAGTATGAGAAGGAGCCGCCAATGTGCACCCCTCTCATTGGCGCGTTGAGCGCGGGTGTTAGGGGGGCGGCGTCCCGGAGTTCGGGATCCACCTTCAGGAAGAGCCCTCCTGCAGCGGTTGATGGAAAGAAGAAGAGCTCTCGCCGGCCGTTGTCGTTGTAGGAGATGTGAAAGGACGGAGTCGCCAAAGGAAGGCGACATGCTACGTCCGAATCGGAGAATGCCGAGAGCGGAAACTGGACTCCAACCGACGTGGGAGTCACCGCCAAGTCGCCTCTCTCGTATCGGGCCCGAACGCTCCAGTCATCCGGCGTGGCTATCACGATCTCAGCGGCTCGAGCTGCAGGATCCAGGTTGATGTAGACGTTCCGTTCATCCAGTCGGAACTCGATGTGATAGCGATACCGCCCCAGTGCATCGCTAGGGTGAAGGCCAACCGTTACCTCCAGAACACCTTCCTCGAAAACCAGCTCCACGTCTCGAACCTGATGACCGGGCTGCCCCCAGAACTCCGCGTTGCTCCAGTCTTCGTCACCGTCACAGTGATACTTGACATCCGGATCCGGTACGAAGCTGAGCACACGCCTAGCGGCGTCATCTCGATGGCAAGCGACGTGCTCTACAGAGCGTCGGCCCGGAACCGATTGGAGCCACTCGTAGTCCAGGATTAGCGCCGTCGCCGGCTCCCAACTCAACCACTGCCCTCCCCAGGCCTCGACTTCTCCAACAGAGAACACGAATTGGTCTGAGATGCCAATAGGATTCAGTGATGTGAGAGAGTCGCCGAAGGAAGTGATTGTCACGGGATCAGAGAATGTGACCCGAAGACCTAGGGCAGTCTCGCCTGTGTCGTTCATCAAGTACTCGCTTGCCGCAACAACGACGGAAACGAACGCCAGCCCCACAAGCAGAACTCCTGTTGCTTTCATGCACCCTCCCTCGACATAGGGTACAGGCAACCGCGAGGCGCGGAGAAGTCGGCAACGAAGACGCGACGAGGTGGGTATCGCAACTCAAGAAGGCTTCTGTTGCGAGAAGGCTCTGCGAACCCCGATCAAGGGAGCGTCTTGCCGCGTCGACTTGACTTGGTGCCAATGCATCCGCTAGGTTGAATTGGGGTGGTCAGAGGATGAAGGGATCTACTCATGATGCAACCTCGGTAGCAGGCCAGGAGGCCGAGCGGAGCAAGCGAAGGAAGTGGTTATCCTCAACTCGCCTATTGGTGATTGCGGCTCATCGCGCCGAGGCGACCGAGCCTCGCTCACGTACTGGACAGCGGCTAGGCAAGTGGACTCCCGAACCGGATGAGAGACGCGCCGACTCCTCCGTGGATGGTTGAAGCCCTCCCCTCAGGAGTTCGCGTTCTGCACAGAGTGCGTACTCATTCGCGCTTCATCCGAAGGCTCTGCGGCCTGGGTGTCAGCTTCGGAGTGAAAGCTGCAATGCGTCACTCGTTCAGGAATGCATCTCGCGCTGAGACGAACTTCCTCGTGAGTTCATACAGTTCTTCCACTTCCGCATATGAGCGGAAGTAGTACCTCTCCCGCGCTTGGTAGAAGGGGGACTTCTTGGCCTCGGTCTCGAACTTCCGCCGAGTGTTCTCGGGTGCAACGATGAAGAACTCCGTCTGGAAGTGGATGAGCTGGTGCATGCGAAGAAGACCCTTGGTCACATCGGTACTGTGCTCTATCTCGAAGCAGCAGACGGGAGCTTCATCTTCCATCCAGATTACGTCGATCAGCTTGGCCGTTGCGAGGATGCGGCTGCTGGTGAAGTCAGGGAGTGCATCTAAGGTTGCCAGCTCTCCGAGGGTTGTGTCTCGGTACTCAGGCGACTGATCTGCGCTGTACGTAGCGTATCCGAGCATGTTGCCCAGCTCAACAAGCATGCCCTGCAGTAGCGCGTGCGAGTACTCCCGTGAGGCCCTTGCGGGCAGCTTGACATCTCCCTTGGGTGGTTTGAATTCGACGATCGCGTAGTAGTCCGCTTCATCCAGACGCTTGACTCCGCCCTGGAAGTGGACTCCGTAGTGATCCTTGTTAGTGATGAACCCTAGCCGCTGAACCATGTCAACGACTGGCTTTGGTTCCTCCCAGATGTCAATCTCTGCTAGTTCGAGGTCGTACTTCGACGGCTCGATGCCGGCAGCTCGACGCTCGGCCGCACGTTCAAGACTCATGGGGCGTAGCTCAGAGTCAATGACGGCCGTGCCGATGAAGCACTGGCCTCCCTTCCCTGCCTGATAAAACACTACGCGGCTTCCCTTCTCCAGATCCTTGCGGCTTGGCGTTCGCTCCCCGATACCCCAAGCACCGATACTCATCAGCTGATCGTACACGTGGCGGGCCGATACTCTGCTCTCTACACCATCTGCGGCGTTCACTACGAACACGAAATACCGCTTCTCCGCATCTCGCGCAGGGGACTGAGAGCGCTCATCCTCAACCTGCCACTCCGCTAGACCGAACATCCCTCTTCCAGTCTTGACGAAGCGCGTCAACTGCCTGCCGGGGATTGCGTTCTTGATCTCCGTATGCATGACGGCGTACATCGTTGCTTCCGGTGTCTTGCCAGAGGTTTCGATCCATCCTCTGGAGAGCGCTTCTTCCGTGAGCCAGCGGTAGTGCCGAGGCTCTTCGGACTCCGCGAGCAGACGGTAGGCGGCATCGGCGAACGTCATCGATTCAGCCAAGTCGAGCCCCCTTTGAGCGCGGCTATGCAGCCTGGAATTGCTCCACAACCCAGTTGAATACCCTCAGAAGGTCCTGAGTTCCACTGCTTGCACTCAGCCCATCAAGCGAGATGCTAGGCCTTCGCTCAGTTGCATTCTCAGGGATTTCAACACCGGGTACTGCATTGAGCCTTCCGGCCAACTCGAGTCGCTTCTCTTTGCTGTCGAAAGGCACCCAGTTGACGAAGTACTGGAACAGGACCTCGATTCGTCCCTCAGTCCACATCGAGAGGATTGAGTAGGCATTCCCTTTGTGATCCAGAACTGGGATGAAGGACCCATTCCGAGAGCCTGTTCCCCACCAATCTCGAAGCTTCCGCCCACGTGCCCAGGTCAGCACCTCCCTCGCAGCTTCCAGGCCTCCTGGGCTACAGGACTCGCGTAGGGCGTCAAGGAATCGGATCTCATCCCACCGTCTCTTCGCGCTCTGCGAAGCGCCCCTCTTGCGTTCGGTAGCGCCGACGAGGCGAGGTACGAGTGTCCTGAGACCACTCCCAACATACTGCTTGACCTCAAGGCAAAACACGTCAGCCGGACTCATCTGCTCGTTCAGGAACTCGACGATCCGTCGCAGTTCGCTGGGAATCACGTCGCCCACGAAGACTAGCCGGATCTTGCCGGCGCTCAGGTTTGTGCCGACTCGGTCCCAGAAGTCATTGAGATCGGAGTCTGCACCAAGTAGGCCTTGGAGCTCTTGATCGGGATCTACGCCGCGTAGCTCACATGCCGTCTCGAACTCGCTGGCTATCCGCTCCAACGGCCAGTACAGCACTGCGTTGGCTGCGTATTCGAGAAGCTGGCCGACGACCTCGCGGCGAAGGCGCGTGTCCGTACTCCGCTTCACTTCGATCAACGTGGGAATCCCTTCTTGGTCGAGGAATAGATGGTCCACAGACCACCGGCCTGCTTGGACCTCATCGTCCGGAAGAGCCATCTCGCGCTTGACAAGAACCCAACGCCGAGGTTGCGATGCGTTCATCTGGTCGCCAGCAAGCAGGTTAGGATACTGCGCAATCAGGGTTTGGAGGACATCCTCTGAGTCGTATGCCTTCTCTGTCATCTCGACAAGCTCGCCGTCGATTCCGGCGAGGTATATGATGCCGGCCATGTGCCTCCCTGCCCCGACTACTTGAGCCTGAGTCTACCAGGAGCGGTTCTCCTAACCAACCAGCGATCCTCATTCCGGTTCAGAGGTTCTCTTCGGATTCTCCCAGCAAGGCTGAGGTGGAGCGCACCGAGCGACAGGCGGGCTGCAGGGTTATGGAGGAAGCTGCAACCCAGATGTCACCGCAGGGTCACTGCGAACTCGCGAACGAAGGTTCTGGGTACGGTGACGTTAGGCGTTCCGTACAGACTGCGTACTCTCGCAACAGAAGCCTTCTCCTGTTGCGGAGTTCGATGGTTTTCTGCGCCGGCAAATGACAGGAATGGCGCTCT
>Ga0272444_10005697_pt1 | contig 10739 bp, 21 predicted proteins | sample SSMForm13_FD_201033 | JGI IMG/M metagenome (GOLD analysis project Ga0272444, IMG submission 201033) | Marine sediment archaeal communities from Little Sippewissett salt marsh, Falmouth, MA, United States - SSM-Form-13 | ecosystem: Environmental > Aquatic > Marine > Wetlands > Sediment ...
CCGGACGAACCTCGAAGTCAAGCTGATCGAACCGGTTGCCATTGAGGAAGGGTTCCGCTTCGCCATTCGCGAAGGCGGCCTGACCGTCGGCGCCGGCGTGATCACCAAGATTCTGGACTAGGGTAAGACAGTATGGCCAAGCAGAAGATTCGCATCAGACTAAAGGCGTACGATCATCGCGTGCTCGATGAATCAGCCAAGCGCATCGTCGAGACGGCGGAGCGTACTGGGGCTACGGTCGTGGGACCGGTACCCTTGCCGACTCGGATTGAACGCTTTACCGTTCGTCGTTCAACGTTCGTACACAAAGATTCTCACGAGCATTTTGAAATTCGTACCCACAAGCGATTGATAGATGTTGTCGAACCCGACAACAAGACCATCGATTCTCTGATGCGGCTCAATCTGCCGGCCGGTGTGGATATCGAGATCAAGCTGTAAGAAGGCGTTGGTAAGGCTGTAGATATCGGAGGAGGGAGGAGTTTGGCGAGTCTTCTCTCTCCTCCAAAATTGTGCCTGCCAACGCGGGGATGATGTGGCCGAATGCCCTGGGCTGTCAGTCCCCTGGGAGGTTTTAGCGTGAAGGCAATTCTGGGCAAAAAAGTAGGCATGACACAGGTGTTCACCGATGACGGTGAGGCTGTTCCGGTGACGGTTATCGAGGCTGGCCCGTGCTATGTCACGCAGGTCAAGACGCCCGAGCGGGATGGCTACGGTGCCGTTCAGTTGGGCTTTGAGCAGGTCAAGCCCCAGCGGTTGAGCGGCGGCGAGAACGGTCATCTCTCGGCCAACGACGTGCCGGCGCTGCGCCACCTGCGCGAGTTCCGCACGCGCGAGGTGGACGTGGCAGTGGGAGACGAGGTCCTGGTGGACGTCTTTGAGGTCGGAGACTGGATCGACGTGGTGGGTTTCTCCAAGGGGCGTGGATTCGCTGGCGTGGTCAAGCGCCACGGCTTTGGCGGCGGTCCCAAGACCCACGGTCAGTCAGATCGGCATCGGGCGCCTGGTTCGATTGGCGCCTGCGCCACCCCTGGCCGCGTGTGGAAGGGGATGCGCATGGCCGGACGGATGGGCACTGCCCGCGTCACGGCCCAGAACCAGCGGGTCGAGCTGGTGGATCCGGAGCGGAATCTGCTGGCGGTGCGGGGCAGCGTGCCCGGTGCCAAAGGCGGCCTGGTGATGATCAAGCAGGCCCGCAAATCAAAAGAGCTGCAGAAACAGCGCGGTGAGTAGCGGGTGAGGAGATCCATGGTTATACCGATACGCAACACCAAAGGAAGAAAGGTCGGCGAGGTGGAACTCCGTCCCGACATCTTTGAGGTGCCGGTCAACGTGTCGTTGATGCACCAAGCGCTGGTGCGTCAGCTGGCGAACGCTCGTCTGGGCACGCACAAGGTCAAGACTCGTGGTGAGATCAATCGCACCAAGGCCAAGTGGTACCGGCAGAAGGGCACCGGCCGGGCACGTCACGGTAGCCGCAATCCCAACCTGTTCGTCGGGGGTGGGGTGGCGCACGGACCGACGCCGCGCAAGTACACCAAAAGGATGCCTCGCAAGATGCGCCGGGCAGCGCTGCGGTCGGCGCTCTCTTCCAAGCTGGCCGAGGAACAGATCGTGGTGGTCGATGCGCTGGAGATGGAAGCGCCCAAGACGAAGGAACTGGCCGAGGTCCTGAAAAAGGTTGGGCTGGACCAGCGGGTGCTGATCCTGCTGTCGGAACGGAACGAGAAGGTGGAAAAGTCGGCCAGCAATCTGCCGCAGGTCAAGACGCTGCGGGCCAACTATCTGAACGTGCGCGATCTGCTGGGATACGATCACCTGTTGGTGCCGATGGACGCGCTGCAGGTCATCGAGACCATTTTGGGATAGGTGAGTGATGAATCCCTACAAGGTTATCATTCGGACGGTCGATACGGAAAAGACGCGCTATATGGCCTCGGAGCTGGGACAGTACGTGTTCGAGGTGGCCGGGAGCGCCAACAAGATCCAAGTGAAGCAGGCGGTAGAATCCATCTTTGGCGTGCAGGTAGATACGGTCAACGTGATGAACATGCCCGCCAAGGTCAACCGACGGCGTGGCCGCCGGGGTGTGAACCGCCGCTCGGCATGGAAAAAGGCCGTGGTCACGCTCGGTGCGGGCCAGCGCCTGGACGTGTTTGAAGGGGTATAGTATGCCGGTAAAGACGTACAAGCCGACCTCGCCCGGACGGCGGGGGATGACAGGCTCGACTTTTGAAGAGATAACGCGGGACCAGCCGGAACGGAGCCTGCTGCGCCCGCTGCGCAAGCGATCGGGCCGGAACGTCCACGGTCGCATCACCGTGCGCCATCGTGGTGGCGGTCACAAGCGGCAGTACCGGGTGATCGATTTCAAGCGCGACAAGCTGGATATTTCCGCTCGAGTCGAGAGCATCGAGTATGATCCCAATCGCTCGGCTCGCATCGCCCTGCTGGTATATGCCGACGGCGAGCGGCGGTACATCATCGCGCCGTTGGGGCTTCAGGTGGGTGATACGGTGATGAGTGGGGCTGAGGCCGAGATTCGAGTAGGCAACGCCCTGCCGCTGGAGCGGATCCCCCTGGGCACTTTGGTGCACAACATCGAGCTCACCGCTGGCCGGGGCGGCCAACTGGCGCGCTCGGCCGGGACCTCGGCGCAGGTTTTGGCGAAGGAAGGGGAGTACGTCACCCTGCGTCTGCCCAGCAGTGAGATGCGTCTGGTGCGCAAAGAGTGCATGGCCACTGTGGGCCAGGTGGGCAACGTAGACCAGGGGAACATCAAGCTGGGCAAGGCCGGCCGCAAGCGCTGGTTGGGTTTCCGTCCCGCGGTGCGCGGTTCGGCGATGACCCCTCGGGACCACCCCCACGGCGGTGGTGAGGGCCGGTCGCCGATCGGGATGCCCAGCCCCAAGTCGCCTTGGGGAAAAAAGACGCTGGGTAAAAAGACGCGGCGCAACAAGTCGACCAACAAGTACATCGTGCGCCGGCGGGCCAAGAAGCGACGGTAGCATCAGGTTTGAGGAGCGAGTGACATGTCACGATCGCCATTAAAGAGACCGATACCTTACGTTGATCCGAAACTGCTCAAAAAGATCGAGCGCCTGAACCAGCAGGGCGAGAAGCGCCTCGTCCGCACGTGGTCGCGGGCCTCGACCATCTTTCCCCACATGATCGGCCACACCATCGCCGTTCACGATGGGCGGCGGCACGTGCCGATCTATATCACCGAGGACATGGTGGGGCACAAGCTGGGCGAGTTCGCCCCGACCCGCACGTTCCGTGGGCACATTGTGGGAGAGAGAAAGAGCCGCGTGCGGAAGGTGGAGACCCCATGACCGACGTAAGAGCTCAGGTCAAGCACGTGCCCATGTCGGCACAAAAGGTTCGCCGGGTGATTGACGCGATGCGGGGGATGGACGCCCAAGAGGCGTTGGAGGTGTTGAGCTTTATGCCCCACGCAGCGGCCCGCCCGGTGGAAAAGCTGATTCGGTCGGCTATTGCAAATGCGGAACAGAACTTTGAGATTCCGCGAGACGATCTGTACGTCTCTCGCATCGTGGCGGATGATGGGCCCGGGGTTATGCCCGGCAAAGGTTGGCGCCGCCGCTTTGGCGGGCGAGGCCGCTGGCGACCGATCCGCAAGCGATCCTCTCACATTGCGGTCGTGCTGTCTGAGAAGGCGATCGAGTAGGTTCACGAAGGAGGCAGGGTTTGGGACGCAAGGTTCATCCTTATGGCTTTAGACTTGGCGTGATCCGCGATTGGAAAGCGCGCTGGTACGCAGAAGGCACGGAATACGCTGACCTGTTGAACGAGGATTGGAAGATCCGCAAGCACATTCAGGACAGCGTCGGACGGGCCGGTATCTCGAACATTGAGATCGAGCGGGCTCCGAAGCAGGTCTCGGTGATGATCTGGACGGCAAGGCCGGGCATCATCATCGGCCGCAAAGGGTCCTCGGTCAAGCTTCTGCGCCAGACGCTGGAAACGATGACCGGCAAGCACGTTAACGTGGACGTGCAAGAGGTGGAGCAACCCGAGTTGGACGCCAAGCTGGTGGCGGAGAACGTCGCCTCGCAATTGGAGCGGCGCATCTCGCACGGCCGGGCGATGAAGCGGGCGGTGCAGACGGCGATGCGGGCGGGCGCTCAGGGCGTCAAGATCATCTGCAAGGGCCGCCTGCACGGAGCCGAGATGGCTCGCACCCAGATGATGCGGGACGGACAGGTGCCGTCGCAGACCTTGCGTGCAGATATCGACTATGCCCAGGAAGAAGCGCATACCACCTATGGGCGCATCGGCGTCAAGGTGTGGGTTTATCGAGGCGAGATCCTGCCCGAGGCCAAGGCGCAGGAAGAGGCTTTTGTGGTCTAGTGCCACGCGTTCTGGATTCTTGAGGATAGGGGAGTAGGCCAATGTTGATGCCCAAGCGGGTAAAGTATCGTAAACAGATGCGCGGTCGAATGAAGGGCAAGGCGACGCGTGGGACTGAGGTTTCTTTTGGGGACTATGGTCTGCAGGCATTGGAGCCGGCCTGGATCACGGCCCGGCAGATCGAGGCAGCGCGGCGCGCGATCGTGCGTCATGTGCGGCGGCGCGGCAAGTACTGGATTCGCATCTTTCCCGACAAGCCGGTCACGGTCAAGCCAGCCGAGACGCGCATGGGCAAGGGTAAGGGGGCCGTGGACCACTGGGTTGCCGTGGTCAAACCGGGCCGGGTGATGTTCGAATTGGGCGGCGTGCCCGAAGACATGGCGCGCGAAGCGATGCGCTTGGCGGCCTACAAGATGCCGATCAAGTGCCAGTTTGTCGCTCGACACGGCGCCGCCGCAGGGGAGTAGGTCGGATGCAGGCATCAGAGATACGTGATCTAAAGACAGAAAAGCTGCAGCAGCGGCTAGACGAGGCCTATCGGGAGATGTTTGCGCTGCGGCGTGAGCACTCAGTGGGTCGTCTGGAGGATACCAGTCGGGTACAGGCCGTCAGGCGTGACATTGCCCGGATGAAGACGATCCTGCGCGAACGCGAGTTGGCTCCCGATGTGGAGGATGGAGGCGAAGCATCGTGAAGGAACGGCGTAGACGGCTGACCGGTCGCGTGGTAAGCGACAAGATGGAAAAGACGGTAGTGGTGCAGGTTGAGCGGCTGCAGCGCCACCCCCGCTATGGCAAGGTGCTGCGCGTGCGCAAAAAGTACAAGGCGCACGACGAGGAGAACGCCTGCTCTGTGGGTGACATGGTATCTATTGTCGAATCTCGTCCCCTGAGCCGCGAGAAGCGGTGGCGGGTGGAGGAGGTGCTCAAGCACGGGGCGGGCGAGCCGATGGGGGTTGAGCAATGATCCAGCAGGAAAGCCGTCTCAAGGTAGCTGACAATAGCGGCGCGCGCGAGGTTCTGGTGATTCGTATCCTGGGTGGGTCGCACCGACGCTACGGGGCGGTGGGCGATATCATCGTCACCACGGTCAAGCAGGCCACGCCGACAGCGCAGGTGAAGAAGGGTGAGATCGTGCGGGCGGTGATCGTGCGCACGGCCAAGGAATACCGCCGTTCCGATGGGTCCACCATCCGCTTCGACGACAACGCGGCGGTGATCCTGGACGGGGAAAGCTTCAATCCGAAGGGCACGCGCATCTTTGGCCCGGTGGCCCGTGAGTTGCGGGAAAAGGGCTTTATGAAGATCGTCTCGCTGGCTCCTGAGGTACTTTAGGGGGTGCTGGGATGAGCAACCGAATCAAGAAGGGTGATACTGTAGAGGTCATTGCGGGTGAAGACCGCAATCAGCGTGGGACGGTCCAGCGCGTGCTGCCGAAGGACAATCGTGTGGTCGTGGCGGGGGTCAATATCGTCAAACGGCACGCTCGCCCTCGCCAGGCTGGCCGCGGTCAGATCCAGCCGGGCGTCATCGAGTTCGAGGCGCCGATCCACCTCTCGGACGTGATGCTGGTGTGTCCCAAGTGCGACAACCGCACGCGGGTCGGGTTCACCTTTACCGAGGACGGCGAAAAGAGACGCGTGTGCAAAGAGTGCGCGAAGGAAATCGACTAGAAGGCTAGGAAGGCGATAGATGCAACGTCTGCAAAAGCTCTACCGTAAAGAGGTCCGGCCCAAGATGGTCAAGGAGTTTGGGTACCGGAACGTGATGGAAGCGCCCCGCCTGCAAAAGGTGGTGGTCAACGTCGGCGTGGGTGAGGCATTGGACAATGCCAAGGCGCTCGATCACACGGTGCAAGACATCACAACCATCACTGGGCAGCAGCCGGTGGTTACCCGATCGCGCAAGTCGATCGCCAATTTCAAGTTGCGCGAGGGACGGGCCATCGGCGTCAAGGTGACGCTGAGAGGCGTGCGTATGTGGGCATTCATCGACCGGCTGTGCAACGTGGCCCTGCCCCGCCAGCGCGACTTTCGGGGCGTGCCCGACACGTTTGACGGCCACGGGAATTTCACGCTTGGTCTGCGCGAGCAGTTGGTGTTCCCCGAGATCGATTACGATTCGATCGACAAGATCCGGGGTATGGAGATCAGTATCGTCACCACGGCCCGGACAGACAAAGAAGGGCGACGGCTGCTGGAACTGCTGGGAATGCCGTTCCGCCGCCGCCAGTAGTCCAGACTGGAGAAGCAGGATGACAAGGACGAGCCTCAAGATCCGAGAGACGCGACGCAAGTACAAGGTCCAGGTGCGCAACCGGTGCCGGCTGTGCGGTCGGCCGCGGGGCTATATGCGCCGTTTCCAGATGTGCCGGATTTGCTTCCGGGAGATGGCCTTGCGGGGCGAGATTCCCGGTGTGGTCAAGTCGAGCTGGTGAGAAACAAGAGCGAACGAGGTCTTTACTGATGACGACAACTGATCCAATTGCCGACATGTTGGCGCGCATCCGCAACGCCCAGATGGCTGGGAAGACGGAGGTGCCGCTACCTTCATCCAAGATCAAGGTGGCGATCGCCAAGATACTGAAGGATGAGGGCTTCATTGAGGATTACCGGGTGACCAAGGAGCGCCCCCAGGCGAACCTACTGCTCAAACTCAAGTACGTGGGGGAGAGAAGGGAACGCCGTCCGGTGATCGCGGGGCTGAAGCGCGTGAGCAAGCCGGGATGCCGGGTGTACACGCGGGCCTCCGAGATCCCGTGGGTGCGCAGTGGCATGGGTATTGCGATCCTCTCGACGCCCAAGGGCGTGTTGACCGGCCAGCAGGCGCGCCGTCTAGGTGTGGGCGGCGAAGTGTTGTGTTATGCGTGGTAGGCTTTGACGTCTGTCAAGCCGACCGTTGTTGAGGGAGGTTAGGAGTGTCACGGATTGGACTTACGCCCATCCCCATGCCCGATGGGGTGAAGGTCGATATCAAGGGCAACAGTGTGACGGTGGCAGGGCCCAAGGGGAGCCTGGTCCGCGATTTCCATCCCGATATGAAGATCGTGGTGGAAGAAGGCGAGATCAAGGTGAGCCGTCCTACAGATCAGCGGCATCACCGGGCGTTGCACGGTTTGACCCGCGCGCTGCTGAATAACATGGTGCTCGGCGTGACCGAGGGCTTCCAGAAGCAGTTGGAGGTTCAGGGCGTGGGGTACCGGGTGGATCTACAGGACGACGGGAGCCTGATGCTGCAGTTGGGCTTTTCCCACCCGGTGCGTATTGTGCCGCCTGACGGCATCACGTTTGACGTCGAGGCCCGCACCAAGGTGATCACCGTCAGCGGGATCGATAAGGAAACAGTTGGTCAAGTGACGGCCGAGATTCGTGCCTGGCGACCGCCGGAGCCCTACAAGGGCAAGGGCATTCGCTACGTCGGCGAATACGTTCGCCGCAAGGCTGGCAAGGCCGGCAAGGTCGGCGCCTAGTTCAAGGGTTGAGGTTGAGATATGCCAGAGATTGATCGTCGAAAGGCCCGTCAGCGACGGCACAAGCATGTGCGCAAGCACGTCAGTGGTGTGCCCAAGCGGCCGCGTCTGAGTGTGTTTCGCAGCCTGCGTCACATCTATGCGCAGGTGATTGACGATACCAAGGGGAGAACCCTCGCGTCGGCGTCGACCGTCGACACCGAGATCGTCAAAAAGCTCAAGGGATTGAGCAAGATCGAGCAGGCGAGCGTGGTAGGCAAGGCGCTGGCAGAACGCGCGTTGAGCCAGGGTATCAAGAGAGTGGCGTTTGACCGGGGCGGGTTCAAGTACCATGGCCGGGTCAAGGCCCTGGCGGAGGCCGCCCGTGAGGGTGGGCTCGAGTTCTAGCGGCGGCAGAGGTGTATCGGAGGCAGAATGGCTAGAGGGAACGTACGAAATCGTGAGGTCTTCCAAGATCGGGAGGAACTGGACGAGCGGGTTGTGGACATCACCCGAGTCGCCAAGGTCGTCAAGGGCGGCCGCCGGTTCAACTTTCGCGTGTTGGCGGTGGTGGGTGACAACCGCGGCCAGGTAGGTATCGGGGTGGGCAAGGCACGGGGCGTGCCCGACGCGATTCGCAAGGCGACGGAGCGGGCGCGACGCGCCATGGGACCCGTGGCGTTGGTCCAGACCACGATCCCTCACGAGGTGGTCGGACGGTGTGGCGGCGCCCGGGTGCTGCTCAGGCCGGCTGCGCCGGGCACGGGCGTGATCGCCGGTGGCGGCGTGCGCGCGGTGCTGGAGGCAGCGGGCATCCGTGACGTGCTGACCAAGTCGAAGGGAAGCCCGAACGTTCTCAACGTGGTGCGGGCGACGATGGACGGCCTGGCACAGCTGCGCCGCGTGGAGGACGTGGCAAAGGAACGGGGCGTCCCCGAGGCAAGTGTGATGCCGTTTTGGAGGAGAGGATCATGACGGCGCGGCAAAAAAAGGTCCTGAGGATCACGCTCACAAAGAGCCCTATCGGGTACTCGGAACGACAAAAGCGGACGGTGCAGGCCCTGGGTCTGCGGCGTATGAACCAGTCGGTGGAACAGACCGATTCGCCGGTTCTGCAGGGGATGCTCACCAAGGTGGGCCACCTGGTAACGGTAGAGGAAGTGTCATAAGTCAGCCAGTCAAGGGCTGCTGGTCGCAGCCAGTGGGTGGTTGGTTCTGTAGGGGGTTAGGGTGAAGTTACACGATCTGAAGCCTGCTGAAGGCACAACAAAGCGACGCAAGCGCGTCGGTCGCGGTATCGCGGCGGGCCAGGGCAAGACGGCCGGCCGTGGCACCAAGGGTCAGAAGGCGCGCAGCGGCGGCAGCCTGCGCCCGTATTTCGAGGGTGGTCAGTTGCCCCTGGTGCGCAAGCTCCCGTTTGCCCGAGGCGTGGGGTTCCGCGATCCGTGGCGCGTCGAGTTCACGCCGGTCAACGTGGAGCGGCTCAATGGGTTCCGCAAGGGCTCCAGCGTGACGCCCGAGACGTTGGTCGAGGCGGGCATCATCAAGCGGGCCGACGAGTTGGTGGTGATCCTGGGGAATGGCGAGTTGGCCAAGCCCCTCAAGATATCGGCGCATCGGTTTTCGGCCAGCGCCAAGGCCAAGATCGAAGCCGCCGGTGGCGAGATCACCGAGCTGCCCTGGCAGCGGGGCGGATACCGGACGCGATAGGGCGCCCAGTCTAGAATCAACATTGGAGTGAATTCATGATTCAGGCCGTTCGAAATGCCATGCGCTTGCCCGATCTGCGGCGCAAGCTGCTGTACACGCTGTTGATCCTCATCATCTACCGGCTGGCGGCCCACGTGCCGGCACCGGGGGTGAACACAGCCGTGCTGGAGTCTGTGAGCCTTGAGGGGACTGGCGCTGGAGGGTTGGTGGGCATGCTCAACCTGCTCTCGGGTGGGGCGGTGGCCCGCTTTTCGATCTTGGCGAACGGCGTGCAGTCGTACATCACAGCGACGCTGATCTTTCAGCTGCTGCAGCCCATCATCCCCGCCCTGGAGCGGCTCGCTGCCGAGGGCGAGGCGGGCCAGCGCAAGCTCAACCAGTGGACCTACTATGTCACGGTCCCGCTGTCGCTGGTGCAGAGCTATGCCTGGATCACGTATCTGAACCGGGTCTATTCGCAGGGCGGCGCCGGTGTGCCCGTCATCGCCAACTTTGGGTTCACTGCCCCCGAGAACATCCTACCCACGATCTCGATCCTGGTCTCGATGACGGCCGGGACCATGTTTGCCGTCTGGCTGGGCGAGCTGATCACTGAGCAGGGCGTGGGCAGCGGGCTGTCGCTGATCATCTTTAGCGGCATCGTCGCCAGCGTGCCGGGGAACGTGGGACAGGTCATCAGGGATGCCGACACCTTTTTGGATGCGTTGCCTACCCTCGTCGCGTTCTTGTTGATCCTGGTCGTCACCATGTTCGTGGTGGTCTGGGTTCAGGAGGGGGAACGACGGGTGCCGGTACAGTACGGCAAGCGGGTGCGGGGGATCAAGATGTATGGCGGCGGGAGCACGCACATCCCGCTCAAGGTGAACACCGCCGGGATGATCCCACTGATCTTTGCCGGGTCTATTCTCTCGTTCCCCTCGATGATCGCGACCCTCTTTCAGGGCAGTGAAAACGAGGGGGTGAAGAAAGCTGCCGAGACGATCATCAACGTGTTCAGCCAGAACAGCGACTGGTACATTCCGATCTACTTTGTCGCCGTGGTCGGGCTGACGTACTTTTACACCGACATGATGGTGCAGCAGCGGGACCTGCCAGGATCGCTGCAAAAGCAGGGCGGCTTTATCCCCGGCATCCGGCCGGGCCGGCGGACTGCCGACTATATCAACTCTGTCTACCGCCGCATCACGCTGGTGGGTGCCCTGTTCCTG
>Ga0272444_10005698_pt1 | contig 10738 bp, 9 predicted proteins | sample SSMForm13_FD_201033 | JGI IMG/M metagenome (GOLD analysis project Ga0272444, IMG submission 201033) | Marine sediment archaeal communities from Little Sippewissett salt marsh, Falmouth, MA, United States - SSM-Form-13 | ecosystem: Environmental > Aquatic > Marine > Wetlands > Sediment ...
CGACTGCTCACCAAGCATCCCCTTCGGGGCTTAGCGGCAATCCACCAGCGATCGCTCCAGCACCAAGCAGACGCACCTTCACCGGCAGCCGACTGCTCACCAAGCATCCGCACCTTTCCTCCGCAAGGCTTCCCCGCCAGGGCCTTACCCAGTGGAATAGTTATTTTAAGAAATAATAAAACATAATGAGGCAAGGCGTTCGGTTAGTTATTATCTTTAAAATGCTGTCCATACCAATAACTGATTTACGATTTGAGTATATCGTATCAAATCAACCAGATCAACCCGCTTTCGAATGCGTATTCCGGTTTGTGGAACGGCCTCTTTTTGAAATGTCATCGAAAATCAGCTAACTTATTGAAATAAAATACTTTGTGCTCTTCGCGCCTTTGCGGTTACCCCTTAAAACCGTCCCAAATCGTCTCAAAACGTGTCACAGGTTTCAGGCCGGGAAAGACAGATTTCAGCCGCTATAAACCATGTCTTTGCATGCACACGCGTCGTCAATCGGAGTAAGGCCCCCAATCGGATTCGGCGTAGCCGTGCCCGGCGCCGAACAAGCAAAATTTACGCGGGTCTCTTTTCTCTTGGGCGGCGCGTGTTATTGATTAACCATGCTGCGAATTGTGTTTCCATTGCTGCTGGTCTTGTGGGCGGTTGCCGCTTGGGCGCAGCCGGTGCCGCCGGTGTTGGAAGACGAGCCGGAAGCGGCGCTGAACGGTCCGCTGCCGCCGCCGGAACCGACGCTGGATCAGTTGTGGGCGTGGGAACCGCGGCCGGAATACGGCGCGGGTTCGGCCGCGGGCACGGGCATCGAGTTTGCCGCCTGGAAGCTCGGCCGCTGGCGCGTCGCGCTGAACTTCGGTTTGCACGATCAGGCGCGTACGCAACTGGAAATGCTGCGCGAGGATGAATCGGCCTCGGATTTCCCCCTGCTGCGCGTCGATCCGGAAGCGCTGGTCGCCGGCGCGGAAAACGAGGGCCTCGACCCGGCCGGCCGCGCCTACGATTTGCTGTCCTGGCAGCGTTTCGTTTACCTCATTGTTACGTTTTAGTGATCGCCGTTTGACATTTTTCCGCAATTCCATCAAAAACGGGGCCGCGAAGAATAAAAGGAGGCCCGACATGATCAGCAAACTGAGTATTCGCACCGTTTTTGCGCTTTTCCTTCTTCTTCTGGTTTCGTCTTTTGTTTTCGCCGTGGCTTGCGACGACGACGACGATGATGACGACACCGTCGATGACGACGACGACAACGATGACAATGACGACAACGACGACAACGACGACAACGACACGGCCGACGACGACGACGATGACGACGTGACCGACGACGACACCGGCGACGACGATGACGACGACGGCGAAGGCACCTGGACCGACACGACGTCGGGGCTGACCTGGCAGTTGGAGCCGGCGCCCGAAACGCTGGACTGGGCGGATGCGCTCGACTATTGCCAGAACCTCGACCTGGGCGGTTTCGACGATTGGCACCTGCCGACGATTTCCGAACTGCGCAGCCTGATTCGCGGCTGCGACGTCACCGCGCCCGGCGGCGCCTGCGGCGTCACCGACGATTGCCTGTCGCATGCCGAGTGCTGGTCGGAAGTCTGCTGGGAATGCGACGAGGGCACCGGCCCGGACAACGGCAATTTCTGGCCCGTAGAACTGATCGGTTCCGGCGGCTGGTATTGGTCGTCCTCGGAAATCGAAGATTTCCCGGGGTGGGCCTGGGCCATTCCCTTCTACGGCGGCGACATCGACGGTTACGACGAAACGATACCGGTTTACGTACGCTGCGCACGGTAAGCTAAGTCCTTCCTTTCAACCGACGGATGCGCGGGCGGGCCGGTTCGGGTAGAATCGACCCGTCCGTTTTCTTTTCGGGAAGGAAAATCGCGTGAAGTGGAAAAAAAGTTTTCTGCTGCATCCGTGGTTCAATCGCTTCAATTTACTGTACCTGGCGGTGGGGCTGACCGCGACGGTGGCCTTGCCGGTCGACAACCTCGGCTGGTTCGTGCTCGGCGGCGAGGTGTTGTACCTGGCGGTGCGCGCCTTGATCGACCGCGGGGCCAATCCGTGGCTGCGCCTGCGCAGGCTGCCCTACCGCGAACGCCATCGTTTCATCGCCGCCTGGGCCGCCGCCGACCGGGCCGAGCAGGATCTGCGCCTCAACGACAACCTGGCCGCGGCGTTGTCGGCCAGCCGCGAGCAGGTCGAGCGCCTGCTGCAAAGTTTTCTCGAATTGCTGCTGCTGCGTCAGCGCATCGACCACTACCTGCGCTTCCGCCAGACTGACTACGCGGCGGAGATCGCCAAGGCGCGCAGTCGCATGGCCGGCGCCGCCGAACACGAAAGGCAGTTGCTGCAAAACAACATCAGCGTGTTGGAGAAGCGCCGCAAGGTTTACCAGGATCTGTTCAAGCGCCAGCAATCGATCGACAGTCGACTCGACGCCATCGAGAACTCGCTGAAGTTGATCAGCGAAGCGGGCGTCGGCCTGATCGATCCGGGCGAGGTGACCGGGCAGGTCGAGGTGATTCTGTCCAACGTGGAAGACGCGGAAAACTTCGTCAACGAGATGAACGAAGTGGTGCTGCCGTTGCGGGTGAGGTAGCCCGGTGCGGCTGTTGCTGGCGATTTATCGCTTCATCGGCCGCTGGCCCGCGCTGCGGCAACTGGTCAACCGGTTGATCAACCCCGCCTTTCTGGTCGGCGTGGTGGCCGTCGTGCTCGACGACGACGGCAAGGTCGTGCTCTTCCATCACACCTACCGCCATCGCTTTCCCTGGTCGCTGCCCGGCGGCTGGCTCAAGCGCGGGGAAGATCCGCAGGCGGCGCTGGCCCGCGAAATCCGCGAAGAATCGAAACTGGAAATCGAGATCCTGCGCCCGCTGATCGCGCTGACCGAACAGGTTTACCCGAACTTCGAAACCATTTACCTCGCGCGGCTGACCGGCGGCACGTTCGCGCCCAGTTACGAGGTCGACCGCATCGGCCGTTTCACCGCCGACGACCTGCCGCCCCTGCGCGACTACCAGCGCGAGTTGATCTTGAGTATTTTGCGCGAAACGCAGCCTTAGCCTCTTTCCCCTGACCGCGCGCTCGTGATAAGTTGAGTTGCTCACCTCCGGGAGGAATCGATGTACCAGTCATTGCGCGGACTGCCCTACGAAGATCTCGATCTCGAGAACGGTATTCCCATTGTCGAGCTGTTGCGCCGAGCGTGGCGGATGTTTTTCAGCGATGGCAACATTTTCGTTTACTACCTGGTGTTCGTGGCGGTGTTGATGGGCGCGAGCATGGTGCCGGCCGGATCGTTGATCGTCACCGGGCCGATGCTCGCCGGGGTGTCGTACGTGTATCTCAAGGTGGCGCGTCGCGAGAAGGTGGCGATCAGCAATCTGTTCGACGGTTTCAGCCTGTTCGGTCAGACGCTGGCGACTTACCTGCTGTTCGCCTTGATCATGTTCGGCGGCGTGTTGCTGTGCTTTGTCGGCGCGATCATCTTTTCCATCTGGTACTTTTTTCTGTGGTATCTGATCGCCGACGGCGAGCGCGAGATCTGGCCCGCCTTCGTTAAAAGCAAGGAACTGATCAGCGGTTTCGGTTGGGAAATCTTCCTGTTCATGTTGGTCTCCGGCCTGTTCAACATGGCCGGGGTGTTGGTCTGCTTCGTCGGCGTGATGGTCACCGCGCCGATCACCATGTTGGCGACGGCGATGCTGTTCGACCTGCTTTGCGCCCACAAGGGATACGGCATCCGCAATCCGCAGTATGTCGAGCAATATTGGGCCGGCGAGCCGAAAGTGCCGCCGGTGGTCGGACCGCTCGACGCGTCCGGTGGGCAACCGCCCGCCGCCGCGCCGACTACCCACGAGGAATAATGCCATGAGCCAGGACGAACCGTTTGAGGGTTTCCCCCACATGGATCCACCGGAAGTACCGGAGCCGAAAAAGACGATACCCGGCTCGATCGGCTGCCTCTCCGGTTTTTTGGCCGCGCTGGTGCTGATCGGCCTGGTCGTCGCGCACTTTTACAGCATGAGCAACTACAGTACGCGGCTGAACGTCGACGGCACCTACCATTTTTCCGGCACGCTGGTCGAGACGCAAAAGGTGCTGTTCGCCGACCGTTACAAGCTGGTGATTCACACCGAGGCCGAACCCGACCTGACCCTGCCGCCATTGCCCAGTCCGAGAGAGGGCGACCGCGAACTATTGTCCGACCTTGCTCCCGGCGCCTGCATCGACGGCGACCTCACCGTGAAAAACGGCTTTCTGCATGATTTGTCTATATCTTTCGACGATCAGCGCTACCATTTCGACACCGACGCCGGCTGGCTGAAAGTCGCCGAACCCGAACCGACGGCACCCGAAGAAGCGGGGGAAAACCTGGAAATCGCGCCGCCCGAGGCGGAAGAGGGGCAGGATGCGCCTTCACCGCAGCCCGAAGGAAACGAGGAGCCACCCCCGCTGGCCGATTAAGAATTCCGTCTTAAATCCCAGTGAAGATCCAGACTTGCCTTTCTTAGCTGAAATAAAAGGCCTATTTCAAAGCCAAATATTGAAAATCATGCCGGTTTGATTTATACTTAGATAGAGGAGATGGTCGGTCTTTTTGGGGACTGAAGGAGTTAGGTATGACCCGGACACATACTCTGATGCTGGCGCTGATCCTTGCGCTGGTGTTGGTGATTGGTGGTTGCGGTGGCTCGAGTGATTCGGCATCGCCCGATTTCGACAGTGACGATGACGACGGTCCGATTATTACCGACGATGACGTCAGTGATGATGACGACGATGACGACGACAATGATGACGACGCCGCTCCGGACGGTCGGGTAACGATCGTTTATCCGGAAGAGGGCGAAGTCATTTTGGGCTATCAGGTGCCCGTTGAAATTCACTTCGCCGCCGACGGCGACAGCTTCCTGCAACCGGATACCTACATGTTGACGCTCGACGGCGTGAACGTCACGGATGAGTTGGCCTATTCGCCAGCCAACGGTCGCGCCTGGGCCGACTTGCAAGACGTACAGGAAGGCGGCCACGAACTGCATTTCGTCGCGGATTTCAGCGACGGTTCGTCGGAAGATTCGGTTTCCTTCGCCACCACGTTGGAAGGTTCGCCGCGCATCGAAATGTCGCTGTCCGGCAACCTCGTACCGGCGGGCGGACAGATCAGCGCCGAGGTGCACGTTTACGACGCGTTCAACAACGACGTGAGCAACAGCGTCACCGTGGAGCTTGAAGTTTTTCCGACCAACGGCGTCACCGTTCAAGGCATGAACATCACCTTCAACCAGACCGGCGACTACACCGTCACCGCTTCGACCGTTTACCAGCAGCAGGAACTGTCCGACAGCGACGAGGTCGTGGTTTTCGACGGCTCGGAAATTTCGCGGGTTGAAATCGAATGCTCGCCCGGTGAAATCGACGCCGGCGGCGAGGTCGAGTGCGAACACACCATCTACGACGAAGACAACAACGTCATGCAAGGCACGGTCTATTACACCACCGATCCGGAAGAAGGCGCGACGATTAACGGCGGCACGCTGCTGTTGACGTTGGCCACCTCGTACACGGTCACCGGGACGGTTGCCGGCACCGACGTTTCCGACAACGCCCAGGTGCTGGTCAACGCCGGCCCGGCCGACGATGTGTCCCTGACCATCGACCCCGACCACATCGAGGTCGAAGAAACGGTGACCGCCGAGGCCAGCGTGGTCGACGCTTACGGCAACCCGGTCGCCGGCGATGTCGAGTTGGAAGCCAATCCGCCCGACGGCATCGTAATCAACGGCATGCAGATCACCGCCAACAAGGCCCGCCTGCTTCCCTACATCATTCATGCCTGGGCGTTGGAGCACACCGTGCACGATCAGCACGAATTGCATGTAACCGAAACTTCGCTGCCCCACGTGGAAATCACCAGCCCCGAGCGCGGACAGTTCATTCAAACCGCGTCGATCAACCTGCAGGGCACAGCCACCGACGAACACAGCGACATCGACCGCATTCTGGTCAACGGCACGGAAATTTACTTCAACCCGGATACCGGACAGTTCTCGCAAGGGGTCAGCCTGGAACCGGGGCTGAACAACATCATCGTCGAGGCCTTCGACGTTTTCGAAAACTCGGACAAGGCGAACATTTCGGCGATGTACGCCGGCACGATTCTGAACAACGGCGACCCGGCGGAAAACGCCATCGCGGCGCGGATCAACCAGTCGGGCCTCGACAAGATCGAAACGATCGCCGAAGAACTCGTCGAGGATTATCGCAGCGAGATCATGGGTTACATCCCCGACCCGCTGTTCCACGAGACGGTTGACTTGTTGATCGTCGAAGTGGACGCCACGGCGACGGTGGATAGCGTGGACTACGATCCGGTCAACATCGAGTTGATTTCGCAGAACGGGGGCATCCGCCTGGAAGCGACGGCGACCAACCTCGACATCGCCGGCAACCTCAGCGTCGATCTCGACTGGTTCGATAAGGGTAAAGAGTTCATCGATCTCGATTTCGACGTGCTCGCCGACGCCGTCGGCCTCACCGGCGACGTGGCCGTTTCGGTCAACACCGACGGCACCCTCGCGGTGACGTTGACCAACGTCGATGTGATCATCAACGGCTTTTTCGTCGACCTGGAATCGGGCCTGCTTGAGGATATCGTCGAATGGATCCTCGAGCAGTTCGACGACATCGTCATCGACGAGGTCAAGAGTATGTTGGAAGACATGATCTACGACACCATCCCGCCGCTGCTGGATGAGTTGCTCAACGAGCTGGATCTGTCTTTCGACTTCGAGATTCTCGATTTCACCTACGGCTTCACCGCCGATTTCAACGAAACCGCTTTCAGCAGCGAAGGCGGCGAGCTGTGGCTCAACACCATCGCCTGGTACGGCGACGGCACGTGGACGCAGCCCGGCCCGAACACGCCCGATCTGCCCGGCTCGATCCGCACGATCACCCTGCCGCCGGAATTGGGCGTGTACATCCCGGGCACCTCGACGCCCTATGAGTTCGGCGCGGTAATCAGCGACGACATGCTTAACCAGTTGCTGCACGCGGTGCACCGCAGCGGCCTGCTCAGCCTCAACCTCGACCAGGAAACGCTGGAAGCGTTGGGCATTGACGATTTCGAACTCAACACAACCTACCTGATGTTGTTCATGCCGGGTATCGTGCAGGCCTTCGGCCTCAACAAGACGGTCGAATTGCGCCTGCGCCCGTTGCTGCCGCCGGTGTTCTTGATGACCGCGAGCGATTCCTTCAACGCCGAAATTCAGATGGGCGACTTCGTCCTCGAATGGTGGTGCGAGGAGGAACCCGACGTCTGGACGCTGTTCGCCAAGGTGGCGCTGGCGCTTTATGTGCCGACCGCCGTTGACGTCGATTCGGAAACGCAGACGATCACGGTCGATTTCGGCGACATCGAAATGTACGCCGATCTTTACGAAGAGCCGGTCTTCGACATCGGCAATGCGTTCTTCGAAGATCTGCTGCCCGGTCTCGTGCAACTGCTGGTGCCGGCGCTGTTGGAAGGGCTGCTGGAAGAAATTCCGATTCCGTCCTTCGAAGGCTTCACTCTCGAAGTGGAAGCGTTCCAGCCGATCGGTGCGGCCGGCGACTGGGCCGGCTTGTTCGGCAACCTGATCCAGGTGCCCAGCTTACTCGAATACTACATGTGGGATCTGCAACAGCAGTTCCCGTATCAAGCTCTATAAAAAAAGGCATACGCAATGGGCGGTAAAGGGCTCCGTAAGGGGCCCTTTCCGTTTAAGGAAGATGGCGGTACTGCCGCATCACCTGCAGTGCTTTATCCACCGGCAGGGCCGGTACGCGATGCCCGGCCCGGCCGCGCGTGGTTTCGGCGGCGAACAGCGAATTGACGATCGCTTCTTCGGTCGCGTCGATCACCGCGGCGAACAGGGTATTCATCTGCTTGTGGCTTAACTCCGGCGCGCTGTTCTGCGTCGTTTGCCCGTGCTTGATGCGCAGGCCCGGCGCCGTCGAAAAGGCGATGATGTAATCGCCCGAGGTCGACGACGAAATGCCGCCGGTGCGCCCAATGCCCAACATCGCCCGTGCGGCCAGACGCTCCAACGAACGCGCGTCCAGCGGCGCGTCGGTGGCGATCACCACCATGCACGAACCCGCCGCCGTCGGGTTGGCCGCTTCCGACAAAGAATAGCGTTGCAGCAGCCGCCCCACCGGTACGCCCTGCAACACCAGCGAACGGCCGAAGTTGGTCTGCACCAGCACACCCAGGGTGAACTCGCCCGGTGTGCGCGATGACGTGCCGATGCCGCCCTTGAAGCGATGACAGACCGTGCCCGTGCCCGCGCCGACGCACCCCTCGGCCACCGCGCCGGGACGCGCTCGCTCGATCGCCTCGACCGCATGCCGTGGTCGCACGTGCAGGCCGCGGATGTCGTTGAGGTAGCCGTCGTTGCATTCGCCGACCACCGCGTTGACCGACCGCACCCGTTGGTTGCCCGACAGGGACAGCGTGTAACGCACCACGCCTTCCATCACCGCGCCGACCGACAACGTGTTGGTCAGCAGCACCGGCGTTTCCAACTGGCCCAACTCACGCACCTGCGACAGCCCCGCCAGCTTGCCGTAGCCGTTGCCGACGTGAATCGCCGCCGGCATTTTTTCTTGATACAGGTTGCCCGCATGCGGCACGATCGCCGTCACGCCCGTGCGGATGCTGTCGCCCTCAACAAGCGTCACATGACCGACTTTCACGCCGCTTACGTCAGTGATCGCATTGAGTCGCCCCGTCGGTATGTCGCCGAAATTCAATCCCAGCCGGCGCGGACGCGGCTTGGGTGAAAGGGCCGGACCGGGCGCCGCCGTCAAAACGAGCATTGTCGCGGCCAGGACGAGCGCCCAAAAACAAAACGTTATTTTCCTCACGATTCGCTCCTTGTTGCCGATTGAAGTCAGCTTACCATGCCTCCGCCGCACCTCCGCAATCCGCTTGACAAGCGTTCTCGAATGGCGGTATCAATTTGTTGAACATTTGTTCAACACGTTTTCGAACAGCAAGCTCAACATGGTCAGCGAAACGCAAAATACCGCCAACCGGCACCGCCGCAGCCAAAGCGAGCGGCGCGAACAAACCCGCTTTCGCATTCTCGAAGCGGCGACCGAACTGTATGCCGAACAAGGCTTTTTCGCCGTCACCATGCGCGACATCGCTACCCGGGCGGGCGTTGCGCTGGGGCTGATCTACCATTATTTCGAAGGCAAGGAACAACTACTGGCCGAGCAGATCGAGTACACCACGCAGATCTGGCTGGACGGTGTACGGGGTCATCTGGTCGGGCGCGAATTCGACAGCCTGGATGATTTTCTCGTCGATTACCTGATGTACATGCGGCGCTTTATTCAGGTCGAGCATCCGAACTACTTCCGCTTCTATATGAAGCACATTCACCTGGACAACCTGCCGCACCTGGAATACATGTTTACACGGGTCGCCGGTATCCAACCGATTTTTAACGAGCAGATCACCGCGGCGATCAAGCGCGGCGAGATCAGCGCCGATCTATCGCGGGAGATGGTGGAATTCGTTGTCGAGATGGTCTCCAGCCGGGTGCAGGAAGCCTGCTACTCGGACTTCCTCGGCATGGACCTGGGTCTGGTCGCCGCCGATGAAACAACAGCACGCCGGCGGATCCGTGAGGTGGTGCGCGCCGGATTGAGCGGCCTGCGGGCGAAGAAAAATTAAGCAGGGGGAGGACATGATGAACAAGCGCGGCTGGATGCTGGCGATCGGTGTGTTGTTGCTGGCGACGGTGTTTGCCGGCACGGCGGTGGCCGAGTACGGCGAGTGGGAACTGCGTTGTCAGTACGGCCTGATCTACAACCAATCGGCGCTGCTCAGCCTGTCGGCGGTCGACGCCGAGCACCTGTTCACCACCAGCGTTCATCAAGACGGCGCGACCTCGGCGCAAATGGCGCATTTCTCGACCGACGGCGGCTACTCGTGGCAAACCTGGCGGCACATGGAAGCCGGCTCGGGCTTCTGCGGGGCGTTCAAGTTCATCCACATGTACCTCGACCTGCACATGTACAACCTCAACGAAGGCGTCATGGGCGGCTTCGGCATCAACGACGACTGCCTCGACCTGCTGCCCGAACCGCTTTGTTTGATCTGCGTGTTCATGAACGGGATCGAAGCCCAGTGGACCGACGACGGAGGCGTCACCTGGAACAAGGCGCAGTTGATCGACAAGCCGACCAACGGCTCGCTGAGCGCGATACAGATGTTCGACGACGGCACCGGCTTCGGCGTCGGGCAGGTCGGCACCTTCATGCGTACCGACGACGGCGGGCATACGTGGGAGCAACTGGGCAACCCCGACACAAGCCAGGAAGAGTGGGAAGTCAAAGGCCAGCACCTGCACTTCCTCGACGACCAGGTCGGCTACATCGCCACCGGCTTGTACGACGAAGACGTTGAAGATCCGGTGCGCTGGTCGCAGGCGACTTCGGCGCAAGACGTGATCGACTGGATGACGCATTACGCCCGCCTGCGCAGCGATCCGTTCTACCGGCGCGCCTATTACCTGGCGCATCCGCTGCCGGCCAAGGGCGTTAACGGCAAGGTGCTCAAGACGGAAGACGGCGGTCTGAATTGGACGCCGCTCTACGCCGACGCCAACCGCCACTTCAGCAAGGTCTACTTCGTCGACGAAGACCACGGCTACATCTG
>Ga0272444_10005699_pt1 | contig 10735 bp, 8 predicted proteins | sample SSMForm13_FD_201033 | JGI IMG/M metagenome (GOLD analysis project Ga0272444, IMG submission 201033) | Marine sediment archaeal communities from Little Sippewissett salt marsh, Falmouth, MA, United States - SSM-Form-13 | ecosystem: Environmental > Aquatic > Marine > Wetlands > Sediment ...
CAGCAAGCTGCGCCTGTATGGCTCGGACGATGCCCCGGCCGAGGCCGCCCGGGCGGTATTGTTGGAGGTGCTGGAAGGGTCGCTGCGTCTGCTGCATCCGACGATGCCCTTTGTGACCGAGGAACTGTGGCAATACCTGACGGGGACACCCTATGTGGCCGACCGGGATTATGGCCCGGCCTTGATCGTGGCCCCCTATCCAGAGGCCGAAGTGGCCGCCCTCGACGAGCAAGCCGAGGCCGACTTTGCGCTGGTGATGGACATTGTCCGTGTCGTGCGCAACGCTCGCGCCGAGCGCAAGGTGGAGCCGGGTCGCTGGATTGGGGCGATCATCGCGGGTGGCCAGCATACCGCCATACTGCGCGCCCAGGCCGAGGTCATCTCCCAATTGGCCCGCGTGGACGCGGATCATCTCACCTTTACCGAGTACCTGGCTGAACGACCGCTCCAAGCAGTTGCTCTGGTCGTCGGTGAGGTCGAGGTCTTTTTGCCGCTGGCCGAACTGGTGGACATTGATGCGGAGCGGGTCCGATTGCAAGAGGCCTTGCACGAGGCTGAGGGGGAGATCGCCCGCGCCGCGGGAAAACTGGCCAACGTCAACTTTGTGACCAAGGCCCCACCCGAGGTGGTGGACAAAGAGCGGCAGCGCCAGGCATTGGCGGAAGAGGAGGCTCGGCGGCTGGGCGTACGCCTGGAGGAGCTGGGCTAGTTGCAGGCGACAGTTGGATGTAGTATAATGCATCTGGCAAGGATCGATGCCTGTTGCCTGCTGCCTGTGTTTTGTGTTATAATGAACCAGCGCTGCCCGTTCCACGGAGTGCAGTCATGTTTGCGTGCCAGTCCACACGGCTCTCACGAGCTGGCATATCCTGAAACGCCCGCTGCCGCAACGTTCTACTCGTTCCGCAATTATCCAAATTATCATTGGACGAGGCGGAGCCCATGGGCCCCCAGGAAGGCTAGACATAACGAGTAAAAAAGCCGGAGGACCAGATGACAGAAGGTGGTCAGATCAAGATCCTGATTATCGACGACATTCCCGAGACATGCGATTACCTCAGTAAACTGCTGCATTTTGAGCGCGATATTCAGGTAGTTGGTACTGCCAATTCGGGGGAGCAGGGCCTGGCCAAAGCCCAGGAGTTGCAGCCGGACATTGCGCTCATCGACATCAATATGCCGGGGATGGATGGCATTCAGACCACGGAAAAGATGCTTGGCCAGGCGGTTGGGACGCAGGTCATTATTATGAGCGTCCAAGGGGAGCAGGACTATTTGCGGCGCGCCATGCTGGCCGGCGCCAGCGATTTTCTCGTCAAGCCGTTCAGCGGTGATGAGCTGGCGAACAGCATCCGCCACGTGATGCAGCGTCGGCCCCGGCGGGTCGCTCAGGCCCCGGCCGAAAAGCCGTCTGAGGGCGAAAAGGATCGGACACCTGGCCGGCTCGTCGCCGTCTTTAGTCCCAAGGGAGGGGTCGGTTGTTCTATGTTGGCCATCAACCTGGCCGTGGCCCTCAAACTGGGCCAGTCCGAACTGCGGGTCGCCCTTGTGGACGGCAGCCTCCTCTTTGGCGACATCGGCGTGATGATGGACCTTCGCCCGGACAAGACAATCCACGACCTGGTGGTCCGATTCGAGCAGCTCGACGCCGACCTGCTCTCCGACGTGATGGTCTCCCACTCCTCTGGGGTCAAGGTGCTCCAAGCCCCCCAGCAGCCCCAGCAAGCTGAACTCATCACCCCTGACCACGTCCGCGCCATTCTTACGCTGCTGCGCAAGAATTTTGACTATGTGTTTATCGATACCTGGTCCTCGTTCCAGGAGCGCGTCCTGACGATCCTCGATTTATCCGACCGAATAGTATTGTTGACCACCCTGGAGATGCCGGCGATCAAGAACGTTCGCCTTTTCCTCGATGTGGCCGAACTCTTGCAGTACCCTCGGGGTAAAATCACGCTGGCCGCCAACTATGCCGACGCCCGCACGGGCATCCCTGTCCGCGAGGTGTCGCGAAACCTACGGTTTGACATTTCGGCCACCATCAGTACCGATAGTCAGGCGGTGACCAACTCGATCAACCGGGGCGTTCCCCTAGTCCTGGCCGATGCCAACAATCAAGTCTCCAAGGACATCAAGTCCTTGTTGCAACAACTTGTGCTTGGTATCTCTGGGACAGAGGCAGAAGACGAATCCAAGAAGGACGAGCGAAGAGGTGGCCTCTTCGGTCTCTTGCGAAAGACCTCTTGAGAAGGTCAAGAGAGGAGGTAGACGATGCCGCTCTTGCGCAGAATCAGTGGCCCAGCCGAAGGGCAAAAGGACGATCAACAGTCTGCTCGCCCGGCTGCTCCGACTGCGGCCGAACCAGGTGGGATCAAAATGGCGCCGCTCCCCGAGGAGCGCAATGCCTTTGATGAGATTAAGAAACGGGTTCAGGATCGACTGCTCTCCGAACTTGATCCGCGCCTCGATCTCAGCCGCACGGGTGAGGTTCGCCAACAGGTGCAGGAAGTCTTTAATACCATCCTGGAGCAGGAAAAGATTGTCCTGAGTCGAGCCGAGCGACTGCGCCTCTTTGAAGCGATTGCCGCCGAAATCTTGGGCTATGGGCCCATCGAACCGCTATTGCGTGATGACACCATCACTGAGGTGATGGTCAATGGCCCGAAGCAGATCTATATCGAGCGGCGCGGCAAGCTGCACCGGACCGACGTGGTCTTTGAGAGCGACGAGCACGTGATGCGCATCATCGATCGTATTGTCTCCCCCATTGGCCGCCGCGTCGACGAGAGTACGCCCTACGTGGATGCTCGTCTGCCCGATGGTTCCCGTGTCAATATCGTCATTCCCCCCATCTCGCTCGTCGGGCCGGTGATCACCATCCGCAAGTTCTCCCGTGATCCTTTTCAGGTGGATGACCTGATCCGTTTTGGGACCTTTACCCCCGAGATCGCCAAGTTCCTGGAGGCCTGTGTCCATGTCCGTCTGAATATCATCGTTTCTGGCGGTACCGGTTCCGGAAAGACGACCACGCTGAACGTGCTCTCCTCCTTTATCCCCGCGGAAGAGCGCATCGTCACCATCGAGAACGCCGCCGAATTGCAGTTGCACCAGGAGCATGTCGTGACCCTGGAGTCGCGCCCGCCCAACATCGAGGGCAAAGGAGAAATTACCATCCGGGACCTGGTGATCAACTCCCTCCGTATGCGTCCGGAACGGATCATCGTTGGCGAGTGCCGCGGTGGGGAGGCGCTGGACATGCTTCAGGCGATGAACACCGGTCACGATGGTTCGCTGACTACGTTGCACTCTAACAGCCCCCGCGATACGCTCGCCCGCTTGGAGACGATGGTGCTGATGGCGGGCATGGAGTTGCCGATCCGGGCGATCCGCGAGCAGATTGCCTCCGCGGTAGACCTGATCGTGCACCAGTCGCGTCTGCGCGATGGCTCGCGCAAGCTCACGGCCATCACCGAGGTACAGGGCATGGAAGGCGATGTCATCGTCCTCCAGGACATTTTTGTTTTTGAGCAGACCGGCGTCAAGGATGGCAAGATCGTCGGCGAGTTTAAGCCGACTGGCGTTCGACCCAAGTTTGTCGAGAGGTTCGAGGCGATGGGGATCTATCTGCCACCCCAGGTCTTTGGTTACACAGTCGAGCGCTTCCGCTAGGGCTGGAGGTGCGAATGGCTATCTTGCAGAACCCAGTTGTTTTGATTGGCGGCGGGGTCGCGATTGTGCTCGTCATAGCGATCCTGATTATGGCCCTGCGCGGCGGCCGGGGGAATGTAACCGACCGCCTGGACCGCTTTGCCGGCCGCGGACAAGAACAGGCCGCCGAAGCCGGGGCGAAGAAGAAAAAGAAGGGCCGCTCGACTTCGGCTCTGACCGATTCGGTGGACAAGGCCATCGCCGGGCGGGGTTTTGCTGCCAAAACCCAGCGCGAACTGGCCCAGGCCAACCTCAAATTCACAGTGGCCGAATTCATCGGCCTGCGCGTCATTGCGGCCATCGTTGGGGGGGTCATCGGTTATCTTGTCGAGGCGATCCGCAAGCTTGGGGTGCCGGCGATACTGGTTGGCATTGGCGTCATCATTGGCTACTTTGCGCCTTCCTTCTACGTCCGCTATACCAAGAACCGTCGGCTCCGAGCCTTTAATGATCAATTGGGTGACACCATCACTCTTTTGGCAAACTCGCTTCGCTCTGGTTATAGTCTCCTCCAATCGATGGAGATGGTCTCCCGCGAGGCGCCCCCGCCAGTCTCAGAAGAGTTCCGCCGCGTGGTGCAGGAGGTGGGTCTGGGTCTGTCTACCCAGGACGCCCTTGCCAACCTGCTCCGTCGCGTACCCAGCGATGACCTGGATCTGATGATCACGGCGATCAACATCCAGCACGAAGTGGGTGGCAACCTGGCCCAAATCCTGGACACGATCGGTCATACGATCCGCGAACGTGTCCGCATCAAGGGCGAGATTCGCGTCCTGGTGGCCCAGCAGCGCATCTCGGGGTACGTGGTAGCAGCCCTGCCGATCCTGCTGGCCGTGATCCTGGCCTTTATCACCCCGGACTTTATGGCCCCGCTGTTCACCTTTGGCCTACCGCCCTTTATCGCCGCACCAGGCCAAGAACCAGGATGGATCTGCATGCCTATTTGCGCGGGAATCTTGATGTTGATCGGCTTTGTCATCATCCAGCGGATTGTCAATATTGAGGTTTAGGGAGGTTATAGGAGGTACACGATGATTTCTCTACCTCTGATTATCATTATAGCCGTTGTGCTTATCGGGATCATCATTGTGGCGGTGATGTTGATGGGCGGGGGCGGTGAGGAACAGATCGCTGAGCGGCTGGCCCAATTTGCCGAACGCCCGCTGACGCTCGAAGAGATCGAACTCCAGAAGCCGTTCCGGGAGCGTGTCCTGACCCCTCTGATAAATGGGCTCTCCACTCGCCTCGGCAAGATGATGCCGCAGCAAATGATGGATCGCCTGCGAACCAAGCTCGAGACGGCCGGCAGTCCTATGCAGCCCGGGGCCTTTATGGTGTTGCAGGCGGTTTCTGTGGTCGTCTCTTCGGTCTTGGCCATCGTGCTTTTGGGGAACGTCGAAGACGACATGCGCATTCTGTACATGCTCGGCTTGGCGCTGGTGGGCATCGTCCTCCCGCAGCAGTGGTTGACAGGGCGGGTCAAGTCACGTCAAAAGTCTATCCTCAAGTCCCTACCCGATGCGATCGACCTGCTGACCATCAGTGTGGAGGCCGGCCTGGGCTTTGACCTGGCTATGCAGCGTGTGGTGGAAAAGTGGGATAATGAGCTCAGCCGCGAGTTTTCCCGCGTCTTGGCCGACACGCGGCTAGGTAAGAACCGCCGTGACGCCCTGCGTGAGCTGACCGGGCGTACCGGTGTAACGGACCTCTCCACCTTTGTTGCCGCGGTGATCCAGGCGGACCAACTCGGTGTGAGTATCGCCAAGATTCTACGCGTCCAGTCCGACCAGCTACGCATTCGTCGCCGGCAGCGCGCGGAGGAGTTGGCGCACCAGGCTCCGATCAAGATGCTCTTCCCCCTCGTCTTTTTGATCTTTCCGGCCATGTTCGTGGTTATCCTGGGGCCGGCCGTGCCGATGATCTGGGATGCGTTTATGGGCGGGGGCGTGCCTGGAGGATAGCGAGCCTGGCAAGCGGAAGAATGTTGCAAAACTGAACACGGATCAAGGATTTCATCCTTGATCCGTGTTCAGTTTTGCAACATCTTTCCTACTTGTTGTGCAGCCAGGCCAGCGCCTGTTCCGCCTCCTCGCCCATTCCCAATTCTTGCGCGCGCCCAAAGCAGCGCTCGGCCAGGACCCGTTGGTCCTGAAGGGCGGCGGCCCAACCGAGCCACAGCCAGGCCGCGCCCATCTTGGGCGCCCGACGGATCGCTTTGTGCAGCGTGAGCATACCAGCCGCGAGCTGGCCGGCCTTGACTTGGGCGACGCCCTGCCGGAGCAAGGCTTGCTCGTCCGGCAGGGATTCGTCTTGGACCGCAGGGATGACCTCCGCGGTGGTGGAAGGGGGAGGAGCGGGATGTGGTTCCGGACGGCTGATGGGCTCCTCTACAGAGGGCTCTGCGGGGACAGTTGGCCCCGGCGGCCACTCCTCGGCGGCGGGCCGTTCAGCGGGCGCTTCGGCGGTGGGGGCCGGCCGCTCCTCGGTGGCGGGCCATTCAGTGGGTGCCTCGGTTACGGGTGCCGGCGCTTCGGGCTCGGTGGAGGTTAGACGCTCATCGACCTCCGGCCACTCGGCCGGCGCTTCCCGGCTGGTGCGGAGGGAGGGGAACACTGCTTCTGGGGCATCCTCGTCCCCAGCTGCCTCCATTGGGGCCGGCGGGAGTTCGGTTGCCGATTCGGACGGGGCGGAGGGTTTAGTTTTGCCCCGCCGGGAAAAGAGCGAGAATCGCTTCTTGGGCTTTTCCTCGTCAGCTTTGGACGGCGGTCGGCGCAGCAGCCCCCCAGAAGGCTGCGGACCTTCCTTCGCTGCTGGCTTGGACCGTCGGGAGAAGGGCCGGAAAGGATTTCGGGGCGTTGGCCGCCCTCCTGCGCGCCGCGACCTGAACAGGCGGGTGAGGAAAGCAGGCATTTGCAGCGTCCGCGCCCCACCCCCCGGGCGTTCGGGTCGGATGAGCATCCAAATGATCAGCGCGACCAACACCACCACAACCAGGCCGATAGCAATGAGGATGTAGGTGCGCAAATTGGACTGCGGGGCCGCGGGTGCGGCCGGCGCCGGTGCTGTGGTAGCAGCAGGGGTCGGTGTCGATGTCGGCGCTGGGCTGGCCTCGGCCGTGGGGGATGCCGGCGGGGGGGTCTCTGTCGGCGGCGGCATGGTCGGCTCTGCCGTCGGGGCAACCGTTGGTTCCGGACCGAGCGGGCCCAGCGGGACCATCGTCGGCAGCGGTCCCTGCGGCGCCGGCTGCCACACCGGATAGGCGAGTGTCAACTCGAAGGTAATCTGGGCCGCACTAAAGGGGACCAGGAGGCGGGTTTGCCCGGGTGGCCCGACGTAGATGCCTAAGCCAGACCCGACGGTGCCCTCGGCGGCCGGGTGGGGGGCGCGCATAAAGACCAACTGGGCGCCATTCGGGCTCCACGGCTGGCGGCTGACCAAGTCCACGGTGCCACGCTGCGGTTGGGCCACCACCGAAAGGGCATCGCCCTGATCCACCACATACAGGTAGCCGGTGGGCGACGGATCAAGGGGTAGGATTTCGGGGGGGGCCGGTTCTTGGAACATGCCGGCCAGCGCTTGCAAGAACCAGGCGGGGGCATCGGCCGAGACACCGATCAGATGCCGCTGGCCGTCAGGCGACGGTTCGGCGATGGTGTAGAGAAAGAGGCTGTCACTTTCCCAAAGGGTGCGTTCAACCTCGCCGGCGGTGTTGACCTGGAGCAGGGCGTTGGAGAAAGAATCCTGCTCGAGCGTCTGCCGGTAGACGGTCAGGCTTTCTCCCCCAGGAGACCAGCGGGGGTTGAAGTAGAGTTCGTTGGTCGTGTTGAGGACCGTTTGGTCATAGGCCATCACTTGGCACGTCGCGAGATCGGCAGTAGACCGCACCCAGGTTGGAACCGGCCCGGGAGCCCAGGACTGGTCCAGCATAATCGACCCCTCAGCCAAAAGACTACCCTGGGGGCCGTACCCTACCTCGATACGGGGCGAAAAAAGGTAAAAGGTCCGCCGGCCACCCCAGGTGACCAGGAAAAAGTACTCCAGGTTCACGCCGTAGGAGATGGCCTGGCCATCGGAAGACCACTGCGGCGGCCCGACGTTGCCCGTCAGCGGGGTCGCGGCCTCGCCTCCAACCCACTCACTCTGCCCCACTGTGAAGCGAATCCGGCCGGCCGTGTCTACAATGCGAATCTCGCTGCGATATCCGTTGACCTCCCCATAGAGCAGGGTGCCCGAGACCTCGTGGACATAGGCCAACAGGTTACCATCGGGGCTCCAGGTGGGATAGAGATCCCGCCCCTCAGTCAGACGGCTCAGACCAGAGCCATCGGGATGGACCATCCAGATGCCTTCCTCCCCCGGCGCCAGGCTGGTAAAGGCGATCCATGTCTCATCCAGGGCCGGCTGTGCCGCCACGAGAGGGGACTCGCCAGGCAGGAGCAAGAGCACGAGTAGGACCAGGCCAAGCCCGACGCGCACATGCAGACGTTTCATGATGGTTTTCCTTCGGGGGGTGGGGGACCTTGCAAAGGTCCAACGGACCTTTGCAAGGTCCATTTCCTCACCCCGCTATTCGCCGCCGCCTTCGGTGCGGATTACCTCGACCTTGACCTTCACTACCAGTGCGGCCAGCGCCCCCAGCGCGGCCAGCAGGGGGTAGAACAAGGTCAACGCACCACCGACCACGACGCCAGCGGTGAGCGGGATTTCGAGCATGATGTCGTTCTCGGCGTTGCGGATGATCAGCCGGCGGACGTTGCCCTCGGCGATGATCTCTTTGACCCGCTCGACCAACTGGTTGCCGGTCACCTCGATCTCTTCGACCCAGGTGCGTTCCTCTACGTTCTTTTCGGGTTCCGTGTGTTGCTCAGTCATGGTTCCTCCTTTTACGTGCTATCCTTATTGTACCACAAAACTGGAAAAATCGCAGCATGGCGGATCACCCTCCCCACGCTGCGGTAATTTATACGCAAAAGGCGCAAAAAAGTGGCAAGGAGTTGTCAAAAAACAGCACTTGTTGACATCCTCCGTCGCTGTTGCTATACTGAGACGGGTAGTGTTGAGGAATCTACCCCGTCGCAGCCACGAGATTTCTCGACTCCCTCGGGTCGCTGCGCTCCCGTCGTTCGCTCGAAATGACGGAGAGGGGCGGCTGCTACTGCCCGCAGCCTGTTGCGCTGTCCAGCGCCCAAAGTCTCGATGCGCCTTGGTGGTACAGCATTGAGGAGTGTCCCGATGCCCGCACGAATCTACCAGGAAACCATTTCTATCGGCCCAGACCTGACTCTGCGCTGCACGCTGGCGGTGCCGGAACCGGTCGACGGTCCGCTCCCGCTGGTCCTGGCCCTTCACTACGGTTGGGTGGGGGAGCGTCCCTCGCCTTTTTACGGTGGCGGGGTGCTGACGGGATTGGTCGGGCCGGCCCTGGCCTCGCTTGGGGCGCTCATTGTGGCCCCCGACTGCCCCAGCAAGGACTGGACCGCCTCCGAGAGCGAGGCTGCGCTCGCGGCGCTGTGGGATCACCTCCATGTCACCTACCCGCTCGATGACCAGCGCACCCTCGTCACCGGCTACAGCCTGGGGGGTATGGGGGCGTGGCATTTGGCGAGCCGCTGGCCGGAGCGCTTTCGGGCGGCGGTGGTCATGGCCGGCTGGCCGGCCCCCGGAGCGGTGGAGCGTCTGGCGATTCCACTCTACGTCATCCACAGCCGGGCTGACGAGGTGATCCCGCTGGCCCCGACGGAGGCCGCGGTCGCCGCGCTGCGGGCCCGCGAGCATCCCCTCGAGTTTGTCACGTTGGAGGGGATCACCCATTACGAGGTGGGGCGATTCGACCGGCCACTGCGGGCGGCGGCTAGGTGGGTAGAGGGGCTGTGGGGAGCGGTTGCGGGCCGCGGTGTACTGTGGTAGAATGTCCTCTAGTTTGCAGTCGAACCGATTGGGGACGCCGTTATGAGTGAATGCAAATGTTTTGCGCTGGCCAACCAAAAAGGCGGCGTGGGCAAGACCGCGACCGCCGTCAGCCTGAGCGACTTTTTGTCCCGGGCTGGCTATCGCGTCCTCCTGGTCGATGGCGACCCCCAGGGAAACGCCACCACCAGTCTGGGGATCGACAAGGGCGCGTTGGAGGTCTCCCTCTACAACGCCCTGCTGGACAACGTGCCGCTGGCCGAGATTATCATCCCCACCGGCCGGCCTCGACTCGACCTGGCGCCGGCCACGCTGCACCTGGCCGGGGCAACGGTGGAATTGCCGGGCTGTACCGACCGCGAGACGCGGTTGGCCCAGGCCCTGGCGCCGCTCCGGGAGCGTTACGATTTCATCTGTATCGACAGCCCGCCCTCTCTTGGTATCCTCACCGTGAACGCGCTGGCGGCCGCCGAGGGTGTGTTGATCCCCCTGCAATGCGAGTACCTGGCTATGGAGGGGCTGGCGCAGCTGTTGAATACCGTCCGCTTGATTCGAGAACAGATCAATCCTGGGCTGTACCTGATCGGGATTGTCATGACCATGTTTGACCGGCGGACCCGTCTGTCGATCGAGATTGTCCACGAAGTGCAGCGGCACTTTCCGGGACGGGTCTTTACCGCCTTGATCCCCCGCAACGTCCGCGTAGGGGAGGCCCCCAGCCACGGCAAGACCATTTGGGAGTACGACGCCTCCTCCCGCGGCGCGATCAGCTATCGCCTGCTCGGACGCGAGTTCCTGGGCCGGCTGGGGATCGAATTGCCGGCCGAATCGAGAGCTCCGGCCACGGTGAAGCAGGCTGACGGGTGATCGGCGGTTCAATCTTTTGCACCGCTGGCGCGATGGCTGAACTTGGAGGCAAAGACTAGACGAGATATTTACCAGACAGGAGGTTGGGCATGGCTGATCGCAAGCGACTGGGCCGCGGGCTGGACGCCCTGATCCCGATGGGCGATCGCGCTGGGGGGAGTAACGTACGCACACTGCCGTTGGACCGTATCGTGCCCAACCCCAATCAGCCGCGCCAACAACACGACCGCGAATCGTTGGAGGAACTGGCGGC